>Ga0316628_100002598_pt1 | contig 13492 bp, 12 predicted proteins | sample OWC_Aug_M2_C1_D5_FD_207648 | JGI IMG/M metagenome (GOLD analysis project Ga0316628, IMG submission 207648) | Wetland soil microbial communities from Old Woman Creek delta, Ohio, United States - OWC_Aug_M2_C1_D5_C | ecosystem: Environmental > Terrestrial > Soil > Wetlands | place: USA: Ohio... | reverse complement strand
AAATCACAGCTGTAATCTCTTTATCTGGAGCCGGTTAGAACTCCAGATCCGGGCCCTTCGAATCCGCAGGTCGCCCGTTCGAATCGGGCCGGGCGCGCTCTCTTATTTCCCCATATTCCCCGAGAAAATCAGCCGTTCAGCCCTGGAAGTGTCAGATATTCTGTGTAACCCCCTTTTTGCATTTAAGCACGTTCCCCCAATCGGTCCCCAAAATAGATCATCAGCTGGGAGTATATCATAGCCCAGTCTCTGTGGCGGAAGGTCCACTTCTTTGGCGCCTCTTCCACGGCCAGGTAGACCGGCTTGATGAGAGCTTGGTCATTGGGGAAGATCGCTTTGTTCTTGGCCACCTTCTTGATCTTCCGGTTCAGGCTTTCGATAGGGTTCGTCGTATAAACGAGCGTCCGGATCTCCGGAGGGTAGTTAAAGAAGGTGACGATCTCGTCCCAGTTGTTCCTCCAGGAAGCGGATATGTGAGGGTAGCGCTTATCCCATTTTTCCGCGAACTCCTCTAGAGCCGCGGCCCCCTCTTTTTCCGTGGCCGCTTCATAGATCTGTCGCAGGTCCTTGGCCATGGGCTTACGCTCTTTCCAGGACACATACCGCAGAGAGTTCCGGATCTGGTGGACGATGCACTTTTGGACCTCGGCCCGGGGGAAGACCGCCTCGATGGCCTCGGGGATCCCCTTGAGGTTGTCGACCGTGAACTCGACACGCGGTTTTTCAGCTCATTGAGCACAGAGACCCAGTATTTCGCCGATTCCGTCTCCGAGATCCACAGCCCCAGGCATTCCTTCTGGCCGTCGAGGTTGATTCCGATGATCGTATAGAGGGCCACATTCCGGACATGGCCTTCCAGTCTCCTTTTCAGGAACACGGCGTCCATATAGATCAGGGCATAGACCGATTCCAGGGGCCGGCCCGGCCATTCCCGGGCCCGCTCCATGACTTTGTCCGTGATGGAGCTCACCGTCTCGGGCGAGATCTCATAGCCGTAAAGGTCCTTGATATGGGCCTGGATGTCCCGGGTCGTCATTCCCTTGGCATACATGGAGATGATCTTGTCCTCGAGCCCGGAGATATCTTTCTGGCGCTTTTTTACGATCTGGGGCTCAAAATCGGATTGCCGGTCCCGGGGAACCTCCAGGTCGATCTCGCCAAACTTAGATTTGACGGTCTTGGGCGTGTAGCCGTTCCTGGCGTTCTCCGTGGCCTTGGTTTTTTGGTCGTGCTTCTCGTAACCCAGATGCCCGGTCAGCTCGCCCTCAAGGAGCGTTTCGACGACCTCCTTGCTAACGTCCCGCATGAAGGCGTTGAAATCGTCTAGGGATTTGACGCCCTTCTCCTTGAGCAGTTTTTACAGTTCGTCCCGGTCAAGAGCCAATGGAACCTCCTTGATTCATTTTGCCTATTCAAGGAGGTTTACACAGTTTTCTTTACACTCCCTTTTGGGGACTCGGCGGTCATCCGATCATTCCTTGATCATTCCATCCGTATCGCATCGACGGGATTGGCGGTGGCGGATTTTATCGACTGGAAGCTGACGGGAAATAAGGCAAACAACAAAGAAATCGTTCCTGACAAAACGAATATCCAAATATTCATATCGATGCGGTAGGCGAAGTTCTGAAGCCATCTGGACATGGCATAGTAGGCAATAGGCCAGGAGATCAGGTTTGCGAAGACAACCCATTTTGTGAATCCCGTTGAAAGAAGAAAAATGATTTGAGCAACCGATGCTCCCATGACCTTACGGATTCCGATCTCTTTGGTTCTTTGTTCGGCTGTAAAAGCCGCCAGACCGAACAAGCCCAGGCCGCTGATGAAAATTGCCAAACCCGCAAAGATGGCAAAGATTTTTCCGGTCCTCTGCTCGGTCCGATACATTTGTTCAAACCGTTCATCTAAAAACGAATACTCGAAGGGCTGATTGGGCAAAAATTCCTTCCATTGGGACTCGAGCAGCCCGACGGCTATGGCGATATCCTGAGTTTTGAGCCGAAAGGAGATATTGCCTCTGCTATTCCCCAGATACATGACCAAGGGGCCGACGGTTTTCCGCAGAGACTCAAAGTGAAAATCCTCCACCACTCCGATCACTTTATAAGGCTGGATATCTTTCGGATTAGCGGCGAGGCCCAATCTTCTTCCTACTGGATCGCTCCAATTGAATTGTCTGGCAGCCGCCTGATTGATCACAGCGGCCTTATCATCCGTGGAAAACTGTCGGGAAAAAAACCGGCCCTGAGCAAGTTTCAGACCCAGAGTATCGAAATAATCATAGTCCACGATCCAGGCCTGGAAGGACGTGGCATGTTCGACGTCGAGATCACCGTCCGGTAACACCACGGAATTGGTGCGGCTGGAGGGGACGGGAAGATATCCAGAGATCGAGCCGTTCACGAACTGGGGATAGGTTTTCATGGTGTCTTTAAAAGATATTGCCTGTTCTCCAAGGAGATACGCGTTGTCGAGGATGAGGACCTGCTCCTTGTCGAATCCCAGATTCTTGTTTTGTATGAAGCGAAGCTGCTTGAAAACCACGGTTGTTCCAATGATCAAAACAATCGAAGCCGTAAACTGAAATACGACGAGGACACTACGGGGGGTTCCGGATTTAAGGCCGATTTTCGTCTTTTTTCTCAAGACCTGGATCGGCTGAAAAGCGGAAATAAAGAAAGCCGGATAACTTCCGGCCAGGAAACCTGTCAATACGGCCACAAAGATCAAATAAAGCGGCATGCCATGAAGGAAAATGCCGCTGATGTCTATCGACTTCCCGCTAATCTGGTTGAAAGGCTTCAAGGCCAGTGCCGCCACCCCAACGGCAAGGATCATAGAAAGCGAGCTCAAAAGGATGGATTCGGTCAAATACTGGAGAACCAGCTGCCGGCGCTGTAATCCCAGGACTTTACGCACTCCCACTTCTTTGGCGCGGCCAGAGGCCCGGGCTGTCGCCAGGTTCATGAAATTGATGGCGGCAATGATCAGAATGAAGAACGCGATGGTCGAAAAGATATAGATGAGGCGGATATCGCTGTTAGGCCCCAATTCTGCGACGAGATCCGAATGAAGATGAATGCTTTTTAGAGGCTGGAGATAGAGTTTAATCGACATGCTTTCCGCTGCTGGTTTCCCCAAAGCCTTGGAAAACTGGGGCCACATGTGTTTTTCGAGCATCTGTGGAAATTTGGCTTCGAGGGCTGTTGGGTCGACACCCGGGCTGAGCCGGAGGTAGGTGACGAAATCCTGGCCGAACCAAGTCGGATCCCGGCTTTCCTTCAGCGATTCTAAAGACAAGAGGATGTCAAAATGAAAATGGGTGTTGTCGGGGATCTCCTCGAAAACGCCAGTCACCAGATAGTCCTGACTGTTGTCCAGCTTCAGGGTTTTTCCCAGCGGATTTTCATCCCGAAAGTATTTTTCAGCGGTCCTGCGGCTTAAGGCCATGGAATAGGGCGCGGATAGAACGCTTTCCATATTCCCCTTGAGCAGCGGGATGCTGAATAATTGGAAAAACGTGGTGTCGGTGAAGACGACTCTCTGCTCGCGAAAACTCTGCTCTTTGTACTGGACGATATAACTGCCGTGCTGGCGGAAACGAACCGCGTCCTCGACTTCGGGAAAATCAGCGATCATGGTCTTGGCCGTAACCGCCGGGACAACCGCAACGTTGAAATCACGGCCACCCCAGTGACCTTCTAGGGCTATCCGGAAGATCCGGCCCGCGTCCCGGTGATATCCGTCATAACTCAGTTCATGGCGGACATACAACAGGATGAGCAGGGACGCGGCCATTCCGATAGCCAATCCCAGGATGTTGAGGAATGAATAGCCCTTTTGTCGAAACATATTTCTGAAAGCGATTTTGAAATAGTTTTTAACCAAAACAAGTCTCCAATAAAGGGATTCCCATAGATATTCGGGAGCGGTCTGTATAAATTGTCCCCAAGACCAGAGTGACGCCGCTAAGGCGCCCTCCTCTTCAAGCTTTCTTTGAAAAGATTCCTCGTAATCCCCCAATAGATAATCCCGGTCCTGGGGCGGAAGAACATGCCGGAGAAGGGAAAGGGCTATTCTGGAAGGCTTTTTAGGCATGTCTGGTTCAGGAGTTTTCCAGTTTCGCAAAGAATCCTCTCATGCCTCTCCACATGACCTCGTTGACGGCTTCGAGTTCCGCCAGGGCTTTAAAGCCGATTTTTGTTAGGAGATAGTACTTAACGGCCTTTCCCCCGCGTTTCTCGGTGGCCTGGCCGATTCTTGTCTTGAGATAATCTCTTTTTTCTAGCCGGCTTAAGGGGATATAAACCGAACTGATCGACCACTCCTTACCGGTGAAATGGTTGAGTTGGGCTTGGATAGAGATCAGGCAAGCGTTATCCTTCAGCCGGAAAACCGCAAGGAGAACCTGTTCTTCCTGCCGGGTGAGGAATTTCATAATCTTTATCTCATTTTCTTTAAATATTGAAAGTTATCAATCCCATCTTAAGCGTATTTCTTTCAAAAGTCAAAGGAAATTTAATTTTTTGAATTTAGGGTTCATGGGGAGGACATTGTCCGTCGGCCGCAGGAGATGGGCGTGTCCCGCGAAGGACGCTTACCGGGTCGCGACCCGGGAGGGCAGAAGGGTCCGAATGTCTGCCGGAACGTCAAACAAGCGCGAGCTTTCGTTCTTCAAGACGATGTTTAGCCTTGCCCTTGATTGGGGATGGCTTCGCAAGAATCCTACAAAGGCCGTTAAGAAGATTAAGGGCGAGACGAAGCGCCTCAGAATCCTGGCCCGGGAGAAGATTGGTCGGCTTATCGGCTGTGCCCGCGTATCTCTCAAACCCATTCTTATGCTTGCTGATACGACGGGCATGAGAAAAAGTGAGATCCTGAACCTCAAATGAAAGGATGTCGATATTGCATGCCGGTTCATACGGGTAGGCTTAAGTAAAAAAAATGAGCCGAGAAACGTTCCGTTCAATGCCCACGTAGAAGGGGTGCTCTTCAAGTGTAATACTTCATATCCCCCCGGACACTATTCAATTATTCTAAGCTACTCCTCAATGCTTCATAGGGCGTCTTGCCCTTAAACGCTCCGTGTGGACGATCAAGGTTATAGAACCTCTCCCACTCCGCCAATTTCTCATTTAAATCGACATCGTCCGTATATGTCAACAATTGATAAAATTCTTCCTGATCCGTTCGATGAGATCTTTCAACCTTCCCGTTGAGCTGTGGAGATCGAGGCTTAATATAGGCATGCCTTATCCCCTTGTCCTCGACATGCCAGTGAAACTGGGCTTGAAACTCATGGCCTCGGTCTGTTCGGATCGTATGGATGCGGAAGGGGAATTTCTCAATCACATAATCAATAAACTTAATGGCATTCTGCTGATTGTGACACGGGTAGATTTTCAGCGCCCTGATCCGGGTGGCATCATCAATTGCCGTGTATTGAAAGCGTCGAACCCTGGTTCCTTCAAAGTTCCTGAGAGAGACGAATTTGACATCCACTTGGACGTGATGGCCAGGGACATCCTTGGCATAACGGCGAGTGTGAATAGCCCTCCGCGCTGAACTCTTCGGCAAGCGTCCCATCCCATTTCGAACAAGGGTCCGGGAGACGGTGGACTCTGAGGTTTTAATTCCATGGTAGCGTTCCAAGTACCACATGATTCTTTCGGGCCCGAGCGTATATGTCTGCCTTAGGTGGAGGATCTTGTTAACGACATCTTGAGCTAATTTTCGAGGATGATTGAGGACAACAGTTTTTTTCCTAGCTAACCCGGCTTTTCCGCCTTTCTCGTAGGCTTTCTTCCAGTCATAAAACGTTGACCTTGGTACGTTGAATTCGCGACAAGCCTGGATAACAGTGCGGCAAACTGTATCATACTCAAGAACTGTCCATTTGAAATGAATTCTGAATGCCTCTCCGACTTCTTTTTTCATATGTCAGACCTCCTTTATGTAGCTTAGTAAATAACAAAAAGTGTCCGGGAGGATCTGACATACCTACAGTAAGTCCCGAACATCGAGGTCGGCGTGCCTGCGGCCCGGTTCTTGAGATGGAAGGGCCGGTCCTGCGCGGCGGCCGGCTGCGGCGCGGCCAGAACCAGCGCTGCTCCGGCGCCGAGGACGGCCAGATTCGAGCCTCTGCCGCCTATTTCTTCTCGACGAGTTTCAAGGCGGTTTCGGCGGCTCTGCGCACCATGTCCCGGTAGGACGGAATGGTCGCGGCCTCCTTGAGGAACGGGGCGGCCGCCGGCTCGCCCGTCTTGCCGATCGCCGTCAGGGCTTCGGCCTGAACCCGGTAGCTCGGATCCGTCCGGAACAAGCCCTTGTAGAATTCGAGGTAGGAACGGTCCTTGAGGTTTCCCAGGGCCGCGAGAGCCGCGGACCGGATCTGGGGATCCGCGTCCTGGCAGGCTTTTTTGAATATCGCCGCGCGGCCTTTGACCCCGATCTGGGCCAGGGTCTCGAGCGCGCTTTTGCGGACCGCCCAGAACGGGTCTCTCTGAAGGCTTGAGGTCAGCGCCGCCGCCGTTCGCGGGTCGTCTTTGTTGGCGAAAAGCGCAGCGGCCGCGTCCATCCGGCCGATGACGTCGTCGTGCCCGAGCTGATAAAGGAGCTCGTCGCGCCCCTTCGGGAACGAGATCTCCTTGATGAGGACGTTGTCCTCGTCGAACCGGACAAGCAGCGGCTTCTCCTCGACAGGGAATTCGAACGTCTCCCCGCGCTTTTCGATCCAGATCTTGCGGATGTCCGTCTTCCCGGGAGTGACGAGCTTGATGGACACGGGGACCCGGAACACGGGCACGCCCTTCGAGAAATCCTGGACCTGGGCGACCTCGAGCCGGACGACCTTCGCGGCCGCGTCCCATTGGCTCCGGACCTCGAAGACGGGGTGCCCGGGCTTGAACAGCCACTGGTCGAAGAACCAGTCGAGGTTCTGTCCGGTGACGGTCTTGACCGACCGGATGAAATCGGCGGTATCGACCGCGTCGAACGCGTAGCGGTGGAGGAAATGGCTGAGCGTCTTGAAGAACGGCCCGTCGCCGACGAGGGAGCGGAGCATGTGCAGGACGCGGGCGCCCTTGGGATACGTGTGGGCGTCGAACATGTCCCCGGGCTCGTCGTAGCGGTCGGAGACGATCGGCCGGATGTAGCGCGTCCGGGCCTCGCGCAGATAGGCGTTCAGCTTGCCCAGGAGGTCGACCGCGCCCTCGTCGTCGCCCTTCTCGAAGCAGTGATAGAGGTAGTCGGAATACGTCCCGAAGCTCTCGTTGAGCCAGGTGTGGGCCCAGCTACGGAGCGTGACGAGGTCTCCCCACCACTGGTGGGCCAGCTCGTGGGACACGATGCCGATGGCCGGAAAATCGGGCTCGCCCTTCTCGTCGACCATGATCCGGTGGGTCATGGCCGTGGCCGACGTGCTTTCGGCTCCGCCGCCGGACGGGACCGAGACCTGGTCGTATTTCTGCCAGGGGTAGTCGTATCCGTAGATCCGATTGAAGAACTCGATCATCTTCGGGGTCTTGCCGTAGGTCGGCCCGACCTTCGCGGCATCCCGCGGATAGACCCAGTAGCTCACCGGCAGGGTTTTGTAGGAGTCCCGGACGACGACGTACGGCGCCGCCGCGAGGAAGATGAGATAGGTCGAGTGCGGCAGGCCCTGCGACCAGTGGTAGGTCACCGTGCCGGCCGTCCGGTCCTCGATGACGCTGACGAGCCGGCCGTTTGCGGCCACCTTGAGCCCCCGCTCGACGGTTGCAAGGATCTCGTTGGTGACCTTGTCGTTCGGGTAATCATAGCAGGGGAACCAGTGGTGGACATTCTCGGGGAACGAATCCGAAAAGACGATCCGGGGGTTGTCGGCGGTTTCCGCCATGAACGTCAGTCCGATCTTCGGGTCCCGGCCGCGGTAGAAGCAGGTGACGGAGAGCTCTTCGCCGAACTTGTAGGGCCGAGGCAGCTTGACCGCGAGCTCCTTGGCCGTCTGTTCGAAGGCTAGGGGCGCTCCGTCGTCGCCGAGGACCGAGGTCACGGTGAATTCCTCGGCGTCGAGGATAAAGGTCTCGAGGCCTTCGCGGAGCGAGGAAGCGGTGATCGTCGTTGCGCCTTCGAACGTTTTTTGGTCGAGGTCGAGCCTGATCTTGATCAGGTAGTGGAGCGCGTCATAGGAACGGCTGCGCTCGGATTGAAGCGCTTTTTTCGACCAATCCACGGTTTGGCCGAAGGACGGCAGCGAAATGGCGATGGCCAGAAGGACGACTAGCGACGTTCTTTTCATGATCTCACCTCTTGGCTCGCTTCGAGCCCGAGTCGTCATAAAGCTGGAGGAGGCCGTCCCTTTTTTTCAGGGCTTCGATCTCGGCGACCGTCCGGGGGACGCCGAGCGAAAGGTTCTCGTAGCCCGTCTCTGTGATGGCGATCGTATCCTCGATCCGGATGCCGATCTCCTCATCGAGGCGGAAGAGCTGGATGTCGCAAGCAAAGACGAAACCCGGCATAAGGACCTCGTCGGGACCGGCAAATGTCCCCGTGACGTCGTGGGTCGCCAGGCCGATCATGTGGTTGTAACCGCCGTAACGGATGATTCCGCGAAAATCCCCGGCGAATCGGTCCAGGCCTCCGGCCGCGAGCATGGCCTCGACCGCGGTCCCCACCTGCTTGAACGTGATCCCGGGTCGGTAATTCGCTTGGCAGACATTCCGGACGGCCAGGGCTACCTCGTAGAGCTCTTTCTGGCGCGGGGTGAACGAACCCGAAGCCGGGAACGTGGTCGAGATGTCCACGTGGTAATCGGCATAGTCGGGGCCGGCGTCCAGGATGATGAAATCTCCGGCCTTTAGGATCCGGTCGTATTTGTGATAGTGCCCGAAGGCATGGTTTTTTCCGGACATCAGGATGGGCTCATAGGCCATGTCCACGGCGCCCTCGACGCGGCAGGTGAACTCGAAGACGGCCTCCAGGGCTTTTTCGGAGACGCCGGGGCGGGTCGACTGGATCAGGTCGTTGTGGGCCTTGACGCCGATCCGGCCGGCGCGCCGCAGGACGTCGAGTTCGGCGGCCGTTTTGATTTTGCGCAGATCCCAGACCAGGGCGGAACAGTCGCGGATATCGACCTGGGGGAACTTGTCGCGGAGTTGCTTGACGAACTGGAGCTCCCGGGTGAGGCGGCCGTCCCACGGATTCAAGGTCATCGTCCTCTGGAGGCCGTTGAATTTCTCATTGGAATTCTCGGGGCCGAGTTCCTCGGGCTTGAACATGGTGTAGAAAATCCGGGTCCTCTGGCTTAAACCCACGAGAGACGTTCCGAATTGTTCGGCCGGGAGGATTCTTTCGATTCCGGTCACGTCCTTGGGATTTCGGATGAGATCAGGGGGGAGCCCCTCCCCTTCCGCCTCTTTTTCGCCGAGCGTGAAGAACAGGAGGCTCTCTTTACGGACGCCGTCGATGATGAGATAGGCGTCGGGAATTTCGACTCCGGAGAAATAGGCAAAATCATGGCCCTGCCGGAACTCCCGGTCGGCGGCGGGCGTGGTCGCGCCGAGAAAGACGGCGATCCCGTCGGGAATCCTTTCCATGAGCCGGCTTCGCCGGGCGGCGTATTCCGTTCGGTCGAAAAGGAGGGGAGCCGCCGACAAATAGCGGGCTGAAATGGCAAGGAGGAAAACCGAGATCAAACACGTGATGCGTTTATTCATGTTTTTTTCCTTATTTCTGCGGGTATCCTATCAGAATGATAAAATCCAAGAAAGAGGCCGCTTGTTTTTCCTGAATTTGCGGGGCATAATTGATTTTCTATGCGGCGCGCGAAGGAGTGAGGCATGATCTCTATGATCATCCTGTTGAAGTCGGTACTGGGCGTCCTCGCGGGCCTCTATACCCTGGCCTTTTCCCGCGATTTCGCTAAGAACAGGAGCACGCTCTCCAAGACGCCCTGGCCGGCCCTGGCCGGGACGGGTTTCGTCACCAACTTCCTGGATACTCTAGGGATCGGGAGTTTCGCCCAGCAAACTGCCCTCTTCAAGCTATTCAAGCTGGTCGACGACCGGATTATTCCCGGGACGCTCAACGTCGGCAACGCCCTGCCCACGATCTGCCAGGGTTTTCTTTTCATGACCGTGGTCGAGGTCGCGCCTCTGACCCTGGTCAGCATGGCCGTCGCCGCCCCGGTCGGCGCGGTGCTCGGCGCCGGAGTCGTGTCCAACTGGTCCCGCCGCAAAGTCGAGCTCGCGTTGGGGATCGCTCTCCTGGTCATAGCGATGGTCATGTTGGCCGGGCTCTACAATATATTCCCCAGGGGCGGTGAGGCAACGGGTCTTACCGGTTGGAAGCTCGTCCTCGCCTGCGCAGTGAGCTTTGGACTGGGCGCCGTTCACACGATTGGCGTCGGCTTCTACGCGCCGTGCATGGCTCTGGTTTATGCGCTGGGCATGAGCCCCCGCGTCGCGTATCCGATTATGATGACGTCGACGGCCATGCTCATTTCGGCCGCCAGCCTACGCTTCATTAAGGAGAAGGCCCACGACCGCAAAGCGTGTTTTTACCTGGCCGTGTTCGGCGTGCCGGGCGTTCTGCTGGCGACTTATATCGTCGTCTCCTTGCCGTTGATTGTGCTCAAGTGGGTCGTCCTGGTCGTGATCGTATACACGTCCGCGGCCATGCTCCGTTCGTCCCGGCGTTCAGATAAATAGGGGGACACAATACCTATTTCCCTATTTTTTCAATCGGTTTTTCCGGCCGATCATTCAGGAGGTCGTCGAGCGCTGCGGACCTCATCCCTGAAAAATGGTCCAGACATAATGTGAGTTTTTTGGCAAAATCTCTAGGCAGGAGGTTTTGCGGATGAAGAAGTCGAAGTTCACTGAGGAGCAGATCGCCTTTGCCCTGCGGCAGGATGAGTCGGGGACGCGCGTGGCCGAGGTCTGCCGGAAGATGGGCATTGCGGAGCAGACCTTTTTCCGCTGGAAGAAGAAGTACGGGGGGCTGGGTGTTGCGGAGCTCCGCCGGCTGAGGCAGCTCGAGGAGGAGAACCGGCAGCTCAAGCGCCTGGTGGCGGACCTGACGCTCGACAAGCAGATGTTGCAGGATGTCCTCTCAAAAAAATTCTGAAGCCAGCCCAGATGCGGGAGCGGGTCATCGCTCTCGAGGAAGCCTATTGGGTGAGCGAACGGCGGGCATGCCGCGTCATAGACTTCTGCCGCACGTCCCACCGGCATCGCTCTCACCGCAGAGACGACCGGGCCTTGCGGCTACGGATCATTGAGATCGCGGAGACGCGGGTTCGGTATGGGTATCGGCGGGTTCATGTCCTGCTTCGGCGCGAGGGCTGGCGCGTCAACCATAAGCGGACCTATCGGATCTACTGTGAGGAAGGGCTCCACCTGAGGCGGAAGCGCCCTCGGCGGCACATCAGCGGAAGCCGGCGGATGGCGAGGCCTGAAGTCGAGCGTCCGAACGCCTGTTGGAGCAAGGATTTTGTCGTCGACGGCCTCTTTAACGGCCGCCGGTTCAGGGCCTTAACGATAGTCGATAATTATGGTCTGGAGTGCCTGGCGATCGCGGCCGGCCAAAGCATGACGGGCACGGAAGTCGCGGCTGTCATCGAGCGGCTGGTGAAGGAGCGGGGCGCTCCAGACCGCATCCAATGCGACAACGGCGGCGAATTTATTTCAAGAGCCTTGGACAAGTGGGCCTATGAAAACGGGGTCACGATGGACTTCTCAAGGCCTGGTAAGCCTATGGATAACCCAATGATCGAGTCGTTCAACGGCTCATTCAGGGACGAATGCCTGAACGTCAATTGGTTCCTGTCGATGGAGGATGCCCGGGAGAAGGTCGAGAAGTGGCGGCGGGACTATAACGAGTTCCGGCCGCACAGCTCGCTCGGTGACTTGACTCCACGGCAGTTCGTTGATAAATACAAGAGCAGGCTAAGAAGCCAAAAAACTCTATTTTTGTCTGGATCAGTTTTCGGGTGAGGCGCCATGGAAAGATAGTCGAGGAAGGGGAAGAACTCGATTCCCTAGGATTTATGATGCAACTCGGCATGGAGCTCAAGCCGATTGAGGCAAAGAAGAAATAGAATTCGGCATAAGCTAGGAAGGAGGGAAAAATGAAAAGGCATCTTGCGGTCATCTCTTTGGTCGTTCTGCTTTGTTTCACATTCGCCTGCCAGGACAAGGCGGCCCGGGCAGAGCTTGACAAAGCAACAAAGCAGTCTCAAATCGAGGAACAGAACAAAGCCGTCGTACGTCAATTCTTTGAAGCCATCGATGCCCAAAATTATGCCCGCATGAAGGAGCTCCTGACCCCGGATTTTGTCCTTCACTATTCAGGCCCACAAGAAGACGTCTCCGGAGAAGCTCTTATGCAGATGGTCCGTGGCTACTACACGGCTTTTCCTGATGGGATCCATAAATTCGAGGACATTCTTGCCGTGGGCAACAAGGTCGTCAACAGAGCTCTTTGGGAGGGAACACAGAAAACGGAGTTCCAAGGGATCCCTGCCACCGGGATAAAGGTCAGCTTCTACCAGATAGGCATCTCCACCGTAGTGGATGGGAAGATCAAAGAATGCTGGGTGGTCGAAGACAATCTGGGTATGATGACCCAGCTCGGCATGGAGCTTAAGCTGAAAGAGGCAGAGAAGAAATAGCCTTTCTGCGTTTGCGGTCTATCCGCTCGTCTTTAAAAAAGGGAGGGCGTAATTATGAAGATACGTTTGATATGTCGTCCTCTTTACTCAATTGTCATGTTGATTGCATCACTCTTCGTCTGCTGCATCGGGTGCCAACAGAAGAGTGAAACGCCTATGGATCAAGCGGCGGCCAAAGAACTCTGTACGCGCCTTTGGACCGACTATATCGGGACTGTCAAGACCTTGGAGCCGAACAAGGTTGCCGCTTGGTTCGCTAAAGATGCAGTCTTGATATACCCCGATATGCCTGAGCTTAAGGGCCATGGCAACATCCGAGCCTTTTTTGTCAAAGGCTTTCCGGGGATGAAGGTCCTCGAGATGACATTCACTCTTATCCACTTTGATGTCGTCGGCTCAAAAGCATACACCTTTGCCACGATCGATGAGCTGGAGCAGGAAGGTGACAAGCCACCTGTTCATGCTCTTGGAAGATGTGGCGTCGTATGGGAGCGACAGGCTGATAACAGCTGGCAGATCTCATATTTTCTGGTCAACTATTTGAACCTCTAAGGAGCTATGGGATCTCCACGCTGCTGTCTTTTAACTGCACACCTACTGCACAGCTGCCTTAGCTTCAGCCCGGAACCTCTACTGGTTCAATCAGTTAAAGACCCCGATCCTGGCCCGTCGAATCCGCAGGTCGCCCGTTCGAATCGGGCCGGGCGCACTTTGCCCAGGACAATTGCCAAGACGCCATTCGGCGGCATGCTGAAGCATGACTTGCGGGGACCGGCCCCGCTGATGGAGGCTTTTGGTTTTTTGGATGCAGAAATAGCTCCAGCAAGATTCTAAATATAG
>Ga0316628_100002597_pt1 | contig 13496 bp, 11 predicted proteins | sample OWC_Aug_M2_C1_D5_FD_207648 | JGI IMG/M metagenome (GOLD analysis project Ga0316628, IMG submission 207648) | Wetland soil microbial communities from Old Woman Creek delta, Ohio, United States - OWC_Aug_M2_C1_D5_C | ecosystem: Environmental > Terrestrial > Soil > Wetlands | place: USA: Ohio... | reverse complement strand
GGGCGGGTATCACCAAAAGGAGATGTTGGAGACGGGCAGGATCACGGAGATCGATCTCTCGAGAGGCACCGTGACCCTCGATACCGGAACGCAGTTCACGCTCGCGCCCTCGCTGCAGTACACCAGTTTTCCGGCGCTTGGCCAGGAGGTCCAGGTGACGTATAGCGAGGATGGCGGGCAGAAGGTCGCCCGGATCATCGATGTCGGGGGGACCCACAGCCAAGACAGTTCCAATTAGTGGGCCATGGGGCAGCGAGGGCGGCCAGATAAACTTGGCAATGGATTTGGGACCGTCCAACCGCCACCGTCACCCGAGGCTGGGTATTACGTAACACAGCCAAGACAACAAGGGATCCAGTCGGGGTTGTCATCCCTCATTCTTTCCAGCGAGCGCTCGAATCTCCAAGTAACGAAGGAGTCCCCCGCCGCAACGCCTTCTGAACCCAAAGGATCGCTTTCACGCTTCCCCTTCATCGCCCGGACGCCTGCACCTACTGGCCCGACGCACGCGGGAGTTACGTCAGCGTCCTCGCTTTGACGTTGATCTTTGGTGAATCCCTGGATAGAGTGATCGGCTATATCGTCCGATTCGCGGGGAGGCACCGGTGAAGCGATTCCAAGTCTGACCCGCCTGCTGGCTGCTGCTCCTGGTAGGAGCGGGCGCGCTGATCTATCGCTGGCTGTTCTGATTCTTCTCACCCGCTGAGGCGGAGGCTCCGGTCTCGGGCCCTCGGACTTCGCCGCGTCGAGGTCCGACGAGGTCGCACGATGGAGAGCGTCATGAAGCCTGGTCCTTCGCGGCTACGCCTCCCGTACATCCTGGGCCTGTTCGCTGCCGTGCTCGCCGTCTCTCTGGCCGCCGGGTGGATCTGGTATTTCACGCACGGCCGGCCACACCCGGATGCTCCCGGTCCGCTCCAGGGACTCCAGGTGTTCGGCAGCCTTCCGGAGTTCTCGCTCACCGATCGCACCCAGCGCACGGTCACGCGCGCCGACCTGCTCGGCTCCGTGTGGGTCGCCAACTTCATCTATACGCGATGTACGGACACCTGCCCGCTGCAAAGCGCGCGCATGGCGGCTCTGCAGCGGGATTTCCCCGAGGAGCGCGGTTTGCGTTTCCTGTCGATTACCGTTGACCCGAAACGCGATACCCCCGCCGTGCTGGCGAAATACGCGGCGGGATTTAATGCCGATCGCGACCGCTGGTGGTTCTTGACGGGGGACAAGCAGACGATCTACGCGTTGATCCAGGAGGGATTCCGGCTGAGCGTGGAGGACCCGACGGATACGGCGGCGCCCGCGGCGGCGAGCCGAAGCCGCCTACTGGAGCCCTTCCAGCGGTTCGCCGCTCGATCGGCGGATGCTCTCGATCGGATACGATACAGGGGGCTGACTCCCTCGGTGGCGTCAGCCCACTCCGATTCGGAGTTCCTGGCTCCGCCGTTTCTTCACAGTTCGTGGTTTGTCCTGGGCGATCGAAAGGCTCGAATCCGCGGATACTACCGGACGGAAGAAGAACAGCCAATGAAACGCTTGAGGCAGGATATTCGGATGTTGCTAGCAGAGCCGTAAGGGCGGAGCCTGATGAGGTTAGCGTCTCCCGTCACGTTTCGGTGGTGAGTCGGCGGAGTTTGTCGACATCGCCTGTGATCTCGATCAAGCCGCATTCGCGGCACATATTGACTTTCGTCATCACATCCCCAGTCTCAAGAGTCAGGAACTTGGTGCCTTCTGGCCGAAACGACAAGCGCCGGGGACCGTAGAGCGCGCCGGCTGCGATGAGCTCGCTCCCGCATCTGACGCATTTCGACGTCGGCATGTGCTGCTCCCTCCCTTGGCACCAAGACACTCTCGTTCGCTACGCCTAACGTCTGAGGTGAGGGTCGCCATTCTCGACGCGCCCCCTGAAGCGCGGAGCGCGCGCCCCACCTCGCAATGCGCCTGGATTACCGCCGTCACACCGGGTAAACCGCAGCGAGTCGCCTCGCGGCCCAACGGCTGTGTTAAACCCTCACCGCCTCCACCACGTACCACATGGGATGCTGTTCGATCGTCGCCCCGAAGCCGGTTTCCAGAAACATCTTTTCGACCGCTCGCGGCGTGTAGAAGTCCTCCACCCGGTGTTCGATGGCAAAAGGAAGGAGGTGCGCCGTCGGCCCCCAATCCACAATCAAGAGCTTGCCGTCGGGTTTGGTGACGCGCCCCATCTCCCGCAACGCGGGAGGCACCTCCACCAGATGATGGAAGAGCATCACGCCCACGGTCAGGTCAAACTCCTCGTCCCGAAACGGCAGCCGCTCCGCGGACCCCGGCCCAAGCGTCACGGCACCCGTAAGGCCTGCATCCTGTACCGCCGTGGCGCCCCGCTTGAGCGATTCCTCCGACGGATCCACCGACCACACATGGCTCCCCGGCGCAAGCTGCCGAGCCAGGAATACGGTGTTCCGCCCAAAACCCGTGCCCACATCCAGAGCCCGGACCGGTTGCTTCGGCAGGCGAGCCGACAGGGCGGCCCGGATCTCGTCTCCGTGTCCGAAAAAGTCGTGCCCCGGCCCGTCCGTAGCCTGACCGTCTCTCTGGAAATGTTTTGCCTTCCGTGTCACGGCACTCCCCACAACCACCCGCGCTCGACCATCCCTCAGCGATGGTTGGCAGTCTAGGTGCAACCCTAGAAGGTGTCAAGCCTCTGGCGCATCGGGCGTGAAAAAAACGGCGGCGGCCGGGCGCGAGCGAGGACAGATCGCGGGAAGACGCACGCCGCAGCGAGTGGCGAGGCGGACGGGGCGCCGGTCGGCAGAATGGGCGCCCCTGAGAGTGGGTACCCGGCAGAAGAGTCTTTTCCGGCAGTCTGTTAACCGAAGACGCCGCCCATCTTCGATCCGGCCATGCGGTTGATGATGAAGAGGCAAGCGGCGCCGAGGATGATCAGGATGAACCCGAGGGCGGCCGCCTCGTTGACCGAGCCGCCGATGTAGAAGTTGAAGATGCCCACGGTCATCATCTCATGGCCGGGGATGACCAGCAGCAGCGTGGCCGAGGCTTCCTGCAGGGCCAGGATGAAGGAATAGAGGGATCCCACCAGGACGCCCTTCCAGATGAGGGGAAGCGTGACGTCCTTGAAGGTCCTGGGCTTGGTGGCGCCGACGCTCTCGGCAGCCTCCTCGAAAGAACGGTGAACGATTAAGAGCGACGCGAAGGTCCCCCGCACCGTATAGGGAAGCCGTCGGACGGCCAGGACGATGGGAATGACGATCCACATGCCGATGAGCGCCGTGGTCATGAAGGGGAAGGGGTCCCGGAAAGCGCGCATGTAAGCAATGCCGATACCGGTCCCCGGCAGGGCCAGGATCAGCGTGGTCAGCGAGTCGAGAAGGTCGCGACCGGGAAGCTTGGTCCGGGACATCACCCAGGCCACCGGCACCCCGACGGCAATGCAGATCGCGACCGAGATTCCCGAGAAGAGCAGGCTGTTGATGATGAACTTGGGCGTCTCGAAGGCCACGCGCTCGAAATACTGGAGCGTGTACTTCACGGGAAACGGCGTGAGCGCCCACCCCTTGCCGAAAGAATCCAAGGCGAGCCCGAGATAGGGGATGAACGCCAGGAGCAGGATGAACGACAGGAAGATGATCACCCCTGCCTGCGCCAGGGGTGACAGCTTCTTCCGCTCGATCACCGAGTAGGAAAGGGAACTGTAGTCCTTGATGGACACGTACTTCTTCGCAATGATCAGGAAGAGAATGGCCAGAATCACCATGATCGCCGAGATGACGATCCCCATCTTGAAGAGACGCCGGTCCACGAACTGCACGATGTTCAGGTAAGCCTGGGACGCGAGCAGATCGGAGATTCCGACCACCAGCGGCGTGGCGAAGTCCGCGAAGGTCCAAATGAAGACCAGGAGCGCACCGGACACATAGCCGGGGGTGGTCAGCGGGAACGTGATGTCCCAGAACTTGCGAAGCCCCCGGGAGCCCACGCTCTCGGCAGCCTCGTCCAGCGAAGGCGAGATCTTTCCCATCGCGTCCACGATGGAGAGCGTCATCAGCGGAAACAGGTGCAGCGTCTCCACCAGAAGCACCCCGTGGAGCCCGTACATGAAGTTGACGGGCTTCTGAAAGCCGAAATAATCCTGGAGGATGATATTGACGGTCCCGGCACGGCCCAGGATGAAGACAAACCCCATCACGCCGACGAGAGGCGGCATGATCATGGGAATGATCGTCAGATAGGAAAAGAGCCCGCGGCCAGGAAAATCGTAGCGGAGGAGCAGGAATGCGATGGCGATGCCGATGACCGAGGTGGTGATCACGGTGGCCACGCCCAGGATCATGGAGTTCAACAGGGATTTCAGGTAGAAGGCGTCCGTGAAAAAATCCGCGAAGTTTGCAACGGTGAAGACCCCGCCCTCGGTCGTGAAGCTGTCGTAGAACAAGCGGATCAGGGGATAGATAAGAAAAATGACGAAGAAGGCCCAGACGGCAGCATACGCCAGCAGGCCGCCGAGTTTCGTATCCGACCAGACGCTCGGCTTGGGCAGGGCAACAGTGGTTTCCGCAGTCACGTTCAGCGCCCTCATCTCCTGAGGTTCTCTCAGGCGGGAATCCCCAGCGTGATCTGGACGGGAAAGCGTACCTGCACCCTTTCGGCGATGGCGAACGGCTTCTGGTTCCAGGGATTCTGCACGTCCACTTTGAAGAGAGTCTCGGGGTCCAGTTCGATGTCGTAGCGGATGGCGTTGCCGATATACGAGGCGAAGCTGACCTTCCCGGCGATCACGTTCGTCTCGTCGCTGGCTTCCTCGGAGTTGCAGATGGACGCGACCTCGGGGCGGACCGTGACGTTGCAGGCCTCTCCCGCCTTGAAGTGTCCGTCAAAAACGCACTTGAGCAGACCAAAGCGGGTCTGCACGGCCATCCAGCCCTTCGCTCTCTGGATCTCCTTCACCTCGCCGGCAATCAGATTGTTGATCCCGATGAAATCGGCCACGAAGGGATTCTTCGGCCGCTGGTAGAGGTCCCGCGGCGAGCCGAGCTGCTGCAGTTTTCCTTGGTTGATGACGGCAATCCGGTCCGAGAGCGTCAAGGCCTCTTCCTGATCATGCGTCACATAGATGGCGGTGACGGCCAGATCCTTCTGGAGCTTCCGAATTTCGGTGCGCACCTGCTGGCGGATCTTGGCATCCAGGTTGGAAAGTGGCTCGTCGAGCAGGAGCACGTCAGGATTGAGTACCAGCGCGCGCGCCAAGGCCACACGTTGCTGCTGACCACCCGACAGCTGACCGGGGTATCGTTTCTCGAGACCCGTCAGATGGACCAGCGAGAGGGCGTGGTTGACCCTCTCGTCCGTCTGGGCGCGGGGCGTTTTCTTGATCTTCAAGCCGTAGGCGACGTTGTCGAAGATGGTCATGTGCGGCCAGAGAGCGTAGTTCTGGAAGACCATGCCGATGTTTCGCTCATACGGCGGAATGGCCGACACCTCGCGGTCGCCAAAGTAGATCGCTCCCGAATCGGGCTTGTGAAAGCCGCCGATGAGACGGAGAATCGTCGTCTTGCCGCACCCCGAAGGCCCCAGCAGCGTAAACAGCTCGCCGTCCCGTATATCCAGGGACACATGGCTCACTGCCTCTAGGGCGCCGAATCGTTTCACCATGTCTTTGAGTTGGATATTCATCACTCGGCCTTCATGTATCCGACCCGATGATCATTCCTGGAGAGCGCGCCGGCAGCGTGCACACTCCAACCTCCCGGGGCGCCCACCGACATTTGTCGTCCCGCCACGGTCCGTAGTGGTCAATGGCACGCGAGGCCCGGATCATTCACGGTACCCTGGTGAATGATCCGGGCAAGCGGGACGTTACTTCTTGATGATTTCCTTGTGCTTCTCGGCGATCTCTTTTCGGAAGTAGGCGTTCACGTCTTCGTTGCGCTTCTTCTCGCCGGCGACGGCGGGATCGTAGACATTGCCGACCTGGATGTCATAGAAAGAGCGGATGCCGGCGGTGAACTGGACCGCCTTTTCCGCGGGAGAGCCGGGGGCACCCTGCACCTTGTACTTGGAGGTGATGGGGTAGAGGCCGCGATCCATGAAGATGCGCTGCCCTTCCTCGGTCAACAGGAACTCGATAAACGCGTGGGCCGCCTTGGGATGGGGGGCGCCCTTGAGCACCGCCATCGGTTCCGGCGTCACGTAGGCGTTCTTGGGGTACACGAACATCACGTCATAGCCGCCGAGAACTTCGGCGAAGGCCATGTAGCTCGGGACCGCCACGCCGACGGCGAACTCGCCCTTGGCCACGACGCTCGGCACGTCACGAGAACGAGCTGTGAAGATTCCCGTGTTGGCCGCCAGCTTTGTCAGCCAGTCCCAGCCCTTTTCCCAGCCGTGCATGGCCAGGATGACCTCGTAGCTCGCATGGCTCGAGCTCGACCGGTCCGGCGTGCACTGAGCGATATGCCCCTTGAGCTTGGGGTTCAACAGATCATCCCAGTCCTTGATCTCCACGCCCAGGCGCTTCATCAGCGTCGGCTGATAGATGAGGCCGTACGGTTCCAGCGTCGTGCCGACCCAGAACCCCTTAGGGTCCTTGAGGGGAAGCCCGACGGGTTTGCCGATCGTGGCCGGAATCTCGTCCCACATCGCTTTGGGGATCGTCACCTTGTCCAGGAGGCCCTGGTCGGCCAACAGGTCGAAGAGCGTTCCCTCTCCACCCCAGAAGACGTCCGCCTGGGGCTTCCCCTTCCACTCGACGATCTGGCCGTACGCAACCGGCGTCCCCTGCGGCATGGCGCTCGTCTTGAGATCCACGTTGTACTTCTTCTTCACGAACGCCGCGAAGGCCTTCAGGGCCGGGTCATGGACGTCCTTGGAGACCGGGGTGATCAAGTAGAACTCATTCTCGATCGCCTGGGCGTAACTGACCCCGGTCAGGCACGCCAACCCCATGACCGTTACGGCAATGACCACGGCAAGACGTTTCATGACATCGACCTCCTTGTTTGCGATGCTGGCTTGAGCATAACTCTCCCCTCCCGGGTTGAGAGATTCTCAGGGCACGTCACATCGCACGCCCATGAATACCTTGACTGCCCGCCTGCGGCCAATATTCACTATTGCATAAAGCCGAAGAGAAACAAAACCCAAATTACGCCGGGCGCACGTCCCCGCCGGAAGGGAGCGCCCATCCCGCCGCGCGGGCCACCGCCCTGCGCCAGCCGGCGAACAGTTCTTCCCGCCGCGCCGGATCCAGCTGCGGCACGAACCGCCGATCGGCAGCCCAGTTGCGCGCGATCTCCTCCCGGCTCGTCCAGTATCCGACCGCGAGGCCGGCAAGATAAGCCGCCCCCAGGGCGGTGGTCTCCTTGACCACCGGGCGCACCACCGGCGTGCTGAGGACGTCGGCCTGGAACTGCATGAGGAGGTCGTTGGCGGTGGCTCCGCCGTCCACGCGCAGCTCTTCCAGGGTCAAGCCGGCGTCGGACAGCGCCGCGCCCAGCACCTCGCGAGTCTGGTAAGCGATGGCCTCCAGCGCGGCCCGCACGAGGTGCGCCCGGGTTGACCCCCGCGTCAAGCCCAGGATGGTGCCGCGCGCGTACATGTCCCAATGGGGAGCGCCGAGACCCACAAAGGCCGGCACGAAATACACGCCACCCGTGTCGGGCACGGAGGCCGCCACTTGCTCCGACTCCGCCGCGTCGGCGATCACCTGCAATCCGTCGCGCAGCCACTGAATAGCGGCACCGGCCACAAAGATGCTCCCTTCCAGAGCGTACTCGGCGATGCCCTCGACAGGGCTGGCGGCAACCGTCGTCAGCAGACCCGCCTGCGATGCGACCGCCCGGTTCCCCGTGTGAATCAAGAGGAAGCAGCCGGTCCCGTATGTGTTCTTCGCCATCCCGGGCGCAAAGCAGGCCTGGCCGAACAAGGCAGCCTGCTGATCCCCGGCAATGCCGGCGATGGGGACCTCCGCGCCCAAAAGGTCGGGAGTGGTATGACCGTAGCGGCAGCTGGACGGCCGCACCTCGGGCAGCATCCGCGCGGGGACGCCGAGCACGCCGCAGAGATTGGCGTCCCAGCCGAGCTGGTGGATATTGAAGAGCATCGTGCGCGAGGCGTTGCTGTAATCCGTCACCCAGGCCCGGCCGCCCGAGAGCTTCCAGGCGAGCCAGGTGTCCACGGTCCCGAAGCACACCTCGCCCCGTTCCGCCCGGGCGCGGAGCCCCGGCACGTGGTCCAGCAGCCACTGGATCTTCGTCCCGGAGAAATAGGCGTCGATCACGAGGCCCGTGCGCTCCCGCACCGCGCGCTCCCAGCCTCCGGCTTTCAGCGCATCGCAGAGCGGCGCCGACCGACGGCACTGCCAGACGATGGCGTTGTGAAGGGGCGCGCCGGTCGCCCGATCCCAGACGACAGTCGTCTCGCGCTGGTTGGTGATCCCGATGGCCGCGATCTGCCCCGGCGTCACGCCGGCGGACGCCACGGCCTCGCGCGCGACGGCCAGCTGGCTCTCCCAGATCTCCAGCGGATCGTGCTCCACCCAGCCGGGTTGCGGGTAAATCTGCCGGAACTCCCGCTGGGCCTGCGCCTTCACCCGGGCCTGTCGGTCGAACAGGATCGCGCGCGAGCTGGTGGTGCCCTGATCCAGGGCGAGGATGTATGTATCCATCGTTGTCCCTATGGCCACTCCGGGAATCGGGCGAATTCGTAGTCGGCGACGTGGGGTCTTGGCAATTGGGCAATTCTGCAGTTAGGCAATTCGAAAGAACGCTCTCCCCAATTGCCAAATCGCCTAGTCGCCAAATCGCCTATTTCTCCGTCTCGACCAACCCCTTGACGAACCAATGCTGCATGAAGACCACCACGGCGACCGGCGGCAGCATGGCCAGGACCGCCGTGGCCATGATCAGGTTCCAGTCGGTCTGCGCATCGCTCGTGCCGATCATCTTGACGATGCCGATGACGACGGTCTCCATGGATCGGTTGGTGGTGATCAGGAGCGGCCAGAGGTACTGGTTCCAGCCGTAGATGAAAAGGATCACGAACAGGGCGGCGATGTTGGTCTTGGACAGGGGGAGCACCATCTGCCAGAAGAAGCGCAAGGGCCCCGCCCCGTCAATCTTGGCCGCCTCCACCAGCTCATCGGGAATCGTGAGGAAGGCCTGCCGGAAGAGCAGTGTCGCGGTCGCGGAGGCAATGAGGGGGATGGTCAGTCCGGAAAACGTGTTGACCATCCCCAGATCGGTCACCACCTTGTAGGTGGGAATGATGCGGACCTCCACGGGAAGCATCAGCGTCACGAAGATCATCCAGAAGAAGAACATCCGCAGCGGGAAGTTGAAGAAGACCACCGCGTACGCCGAGATGATCGAAATGGCGATCTTTCCGACGGCGATGATCAGCGCCATGATCAGGCTGTTGATCATCAACGTGCGGACGGGCGTCGCCGACACGCGGAACCCCGAGCCGCTGCTCAAGGCCTGCCAGTAGTTGTCGAGCATGTGGCCCCCGGGCAGGAGCGGCATCCGCCCGGTGGCGATGGTGGCCGCGTCGTGGGTCGAGCCGATCAGGGCGAAGTAGATCGGAAACGCGAACACGACGACGCCCATGATCAGCACGAAGTGCGGAATCCAGCTCTCCGAACGCTTGGGCGCGGCCATCAGTAGTGCACCTTTCGCTCGATGAAGCGGAACTGAAGCGCGGTCAGCGTGATCACCGCGATCATCAGGAGGACAGATTGGGCCGACGAACCACCTAAGTCGATGTTGACCACGCCGTCGGTGTATACCTTATAGATCAGGGTCTCGGTCGCCTTGGCCGGGCCGCCACCGGTGAGCGCGTGGATCACTCCGAACGTGTCGAAGAAGGCGTACACCACGTTCACCACCAAAAGGAAGAAGGTTGTCGGCGACAAGAGCGGAAAGATGATGCTCCAAAAGCGTCGCCCCGGGCCCGCGTCCATGGACGCCGCCTCGATCACGGACTTCGGAATCGCCTGTAGCCCAGCCAAGAAGAACAAGAAGTTGTAGCTCACCTGCTTCCAAGCCGAGGCCAGGATGACCAGGAGCAGCGCCTGGGCCCCGTTCAGCTTATAATCCCAGAGAATTCCCAGTTCGTTGAGGTTCCGGCCGATGATCCCGATGGAGGGATGGAAAATGAAGAGCCAGAGGCTCGCAGCCACCGCTGGCGCCACGGCATACGGCCACATCAGGAGCGTGCGGTAGGCCTGCGCCCCCCGGATACCCATGTCGGCCATCGCGGCAAAGAGCAGTGCCACCCCCATGGCGATGCCGGCCACGGAGGCGGAGAAGATGACCGTCACGCGGATGGAGCCCAGGTACAAGGGGTCGGTGAGGATTGCACGAAAGTTGTCAAGCCAGACCAACTCCGTGTGCAAGCCAAAGGGATCCTGGAGCAGCACCGACCAATAGATCGCCTGTGCCGCGGGCCAGAAGAAGAAGACGATGGTAATGGCGAGCTGGGGCGCGATGAGCAGATACGGAAGGACCTTGTTCGGAAAGATGACGCGCCGGCGCATCGGCGGCTCCCGGGGCACGACGAGAGGTCCGGATAGGACCGCCGAGGATGCCGAGAACGTGACGGGGCTTATTCGATACGCAGATTACGCAGATTGCACCGATTACGGAGAGAGAAGCCGGCGCGTTGAAATCGGCCAATCTGCGCAATCTGTGGATACATCCGTCCCTCTGGCGCCTGGGCGGCTGTCCGGTCAGACAGCTCCTACTGCTTGTTGGTTCGCTCGAAGTTGCGCAGAACGACATTCCCGCGCTGCACCACGTTGTCCTGCGCCTGCTTGGCGGCCTGTTGCCCCTGGAACGCCTTTTCCATCTCCTCCTGCATGATCACGCGGATCTCCGGCATGTTCCCCAGCCGAAGCCCCATGGAGTTCTCGGTCGGCTCGGTGAGCGTGAGCTGCCGGAACGGGATATCGGCGCCGGGGTTCTTGATGTAATACCCCTGCCCAGAGGCGAGCGCGAAGCCGGCCAGCGTGATCGGCACGTATCCGGTGTCCATGTGCCACTTGGCATCAACCTCGGGCCGGGAGATGTACTGGAAGAACTCCGCCACCGCCTTGTATTCCTCGGTCGTGCGCTTGGGCGACGTCATCACCCAGAGGCTGGCGCCCCCGATGATGGAGTTCTTGGGAGCACCCGGCGTGCCCTTGTAGAACGGCAGCATGGTCACGCCCCATTGGAACTTGGCCTCGCGGATGACCCGGGCCCGCATGCCCGACGAGCCGTGGAAGATGGCACACTCGCCCGAGGGGAAGAGGGCATCGGCGGCCCCGTCACGCCCGCCGTACTTGAACGCGCCTTCCTTGTGCATGTCCATCAGCGTCTGCAGGTGCTTGATGTGGAGCGGGCTGTTGACCTTCAGTTCGGCATCCATGCCTTTCATGCCGTTGGCCTTGGTGGCGAGAGGCACGTTGTGAATGGCGCTGAAGTTCTCGTACTGCGTCCAGGTGGGCCAGGCCATGGTGTAGCCGCACGTCGCGGCCTTGGACTGGACGATCTTCTTGGCCGCGTCGCGGGTCTCCTCCCATGTTCGTGGCGGCTTCTCGGGGTCCAGGCCCGCCTTCTTGAAGGCGTCCTTGTTGTACCACGCGATGGGCGTCGAGCTGTTGAAGGGCATCGAGACCAGCTTCCCATCCGCGGTGCTGTAATAGCCGCGCACGCCGCCGACGTAGCTCTTCGGATCGATGTTCACCCCGGTCTCTTTCGCCAGCTCGTAGACCGGCTTGATGGCGGTCCGGGCCGCCATCATCGTGGCGGTGCCGACCTCGAACATCTGGACGATGTGCGGCGCGTTGCCGGCGCGGAACGCCGCGATGGCGGCCACCATGGTCTCCGGATAGCTCCCCTTGAACGTGGCGTTCACCTGGTACTTGCTCTGGGACGCATTGAAGCCGGCCGCGACGTTCTCGAGGATGCCGCCCAGGGGTTGGGTGAGGCCGTGCCAGAAGTCCACCTGGACTCTCTGCTGTGCCTCGGCCAACACGGGGATCAGGGTCGCGGCGATCACAAGCCCGATCGCCAGTGCGGAAACGCTTCGGAACCGAGACATCCTCTTCATGGCTGTCCTCCTCCGTGGCGACGCGTGTTGTCCGAGACGCTCACACAGTTACTGCTGGGTCTTTCGAAGGCTGACCAACCGATCCGGGTAGTCCGAAATCATCCCGTCACCCGGCAGTGCCCCCAAACCCATGGCCATGAGGCGGCGCATGTCCGCCGGGTCGTTCACCGTCCAGGTGACGACCGGGATTCCTGCGTCGTGGAGTGTCCGCAGGAGTTCCGGTGTCACGAGCGAGTAATGGGGGGCGTAATAGTTCACGCGGTGCTGCCGGACGGCGGCGACGGGGTCGGCAGGCTGCCGCCGCTGTCCCACCAGCAGGCCGGCGGGGATGCTCGGCGCCAAGCGCTTCATCTTGGCGGCGGAGGCATGGTGAAAGGACTGCGTGATCACCCGCTCCACGAAGCCGGTCTCGCGAAGCACTGCGAGCACGCGCTCTTCGAGGTCTGCGGGCTGCCCCTCGCGTCCCTCGGCGAACTTGATCTCCAGGTTCAATCGGAATCGAGCGTTTCCGCTGGCCTTGACCAGGTCAATGAGTTCCCGCAGCGTGGGAACGCGCTCGCCCCGGTGCGCCGCGCCGAACTTGGCCCCGGCATCCAACCGCTGGACCTCGGCCAGCGTGAGCTCGCCGATCCGGCCGCGCCCGTCGGTTGTTCGATCCACGGTATCGTCGTGGATGATGACGACGACCCCGTCCTTGGTCATCTGCAGGTCCATCTCCGTGGCATCCGCGCCCAGCTCGATGGCCATCCGGAAAGCGGCCAGCGTGTTTTCCGGCGCAAGGCCGGCGGCCCCGCGATGGGCCTGGAGGGAGAGGTGTGGCGGGAAGCTCGACGTCGTCTCGGCGGTCATTCCAGTCCTCGCAAGTCCAGCGAGCGCCAGCGTGCACAGGACGGCGATGAGGCGCGCGCCTGTCGGCGGGCGATGCGCGGCGCATCCCATGCGCGGGACTATATCACAGACCCCCCGGCCCTGGCCGCGGAAAACGGAGCGGAGGACTTCGGCCGCCAGAGGCTACCTGCCGTCCGTGACGGAGATGTGACCGACGAATGACGGTGTCCCCGCCGGCCTGGCCTCCCGGAACTGCTGCCCCAGGGCGATCTCGTCCAGATAGTCGCGGATCTCCCGGTCGGTCCGCTCGCGGCTCCAGCCCTTGAGTTCGCCCATCTGCAGCGCGACCTGCTCGCAACAGTCCTTCCCCAGGCACGGGCTGGTCCCGATCCCGGTCCGCCGCAGGAGGAAGTCGGCGAGCGTCTCGGTCCGCTCGTGCTCCACGGCGTAGACGAGCTGCGCGCGAATGTCGGGGTTCTGGGGGCACAGACGCTCTTTCATCTCCGCAGACCGGCCCGCCAGCGCGAGGATCGTGGGATACCGGCGCCCGTAGACGGTCAGGAGGTTCTCGATCTGCG
>Ga0316628_100002596_pt1 | contig 13497 bp, 15 predicted proteins | sample OWC_Aug_M2_C1_D5_FD_207648 | JGI IMG/M metagenome (GOLD analysis project Ga0316628, IMG submission 207648) | Wetland soil microbial communities from Old Woman Creek delta, Ohio, United States - OWC_Aug_M2_C1_D5_C | ecosystem: Environmental > Terrestrial > Soil > Wetlands | place: USA: Ohio... | reverse complement strand
ATCGCTCGGCGGCGAACTCGCTTCGAACCCCCCGACGCCAAGGACCGCCACAAATAGAAAAGCCCCCTCTCGGGGGCTTCGGAATTTGTGGCGGTCCCAGCGGGGTTCCCCTCCAGGGCTCGACGTCCTGTCTCGCCCTTCCGGGCCGGCTCGTTCGCCTTCCGCGGCCATCCATGGCCGCTATTCCTCGCTGATCGCTCGGCGGCGAACTCGCTTCGAACCCCGCATGTGAATTGAATAACCGCCACAAATGAAAATGCCCCCTTTCGGGGGCGGGGCATTTGTGGCGGTCCCAGCGGGGTTCGAACCCGCGTTTTCGCCGTGAGAGGGCGGCGTCCTGGGCCACTAGACGATGGGACCGGTTGGCTGGGGAGCCAGGGCTCGAACCTGGAAACCGTGGGTCAGAGCCACGTGTGATGCCATTTCACCACTCCCCAACGGAACGAACAAGGTACCCGATCGGGAGCGGTTGCGTCAAGCGCCAATCCGTGTAATCGCGGCCTTCAGGCGGTGTACCACCTCGTCCCGCCCGAGGATCTCCATCACCTCGAACAGCCCCGGCGACGCGGTCCCCCCGGTGAGGGCGACGCGGATCGGCTGGTGGACCTTGAGGTTGCCGCCGTGCCGCTCCAAGACGGCGTGAAGCGTCTCTTCCATCCCGGTCGGGGTGAACGGGTCCAGGGAGGAAAAGGCCTCCGCGATATCCGTTAGTACGGGCGCGATCGCGGGGGTCAGGAACTTCGCCGCGGCCTTCGGGTCGGTCGGCTTCTCCCGGAAGTAGAACTCCGCCGCATCGGCCATCTCCTCCAGCGTCCGGGCACGCTCCTGCAAGGTCCGCACGATCGCCGTCAACTGCGCAGAGGGCGCCGCTTCGATCCCGCGGTCCGCGAGGAAGGGGAGGAGCAGCCCGGCGATCCGATCCGGGTCGGCGCTCTTGATGTAGTGGGCGTTGAGGTGGAGAAGCTTGGTCATGTCGAACCGGGAGGGGGAGTTGTTCGTCCCTTCCAGCGTGAAGAGCGATTTCAGCTCTTCCACCGAGAAGATCTCCTGGTCCCCGTGTCCCCACCCGAGCCGGGCGAGGTAGTTCACCACCGCTTCGGGAAGGAAGCCGTGCCGGGGGTAGTACCCGAGGGACGACGGATCGTCGAAATCCTTCCCCTCGCGCTTCGACATCTTCCCGCCTTCCGTTCCGTGGATCAGGGGAAAGTGGCCGAATCGGGGCACGGGATAGCCGAGGGCATCGTAGATGAGGATCTGCTTCGGGGTGTTGTTGAGGTGGTCGTCGCCCCGGAGGACGTGGGTGACCCCCATCGAGGAGTCGTCCACGGCCACGACGAAGTTGTACGTGGGCCACCCGTCGGAGCGGATCAGGATCAGGTCGTCCAGCTCCGCGTTCCGGAAGACGATCGTCTTCTTGAGCACCAGGTCCCGGACTTCCGTCTCCCCGTCGGGCGGCGTCTTGAATCGGATGACGGACGGCTTCCCGGTCTTCTCGCTCTCGGGGACGTTCCGGCACCGGCCGTCGTACCGAGGCTTCTCCTTGCGGGACTCCATCTCCTTGCGCCGTGCGTCCAGCTCCTCCTTCGTGCAGACGCAGCGATACGCCTTCCCCGCGGCGACGAGTCGATCGGCTTCCCTTCGATAAAGATCCATCCGCTTCGTCTGAAAGTAGGGGCCCTCGTCCCAGTCGATCCCCAGCCACGACAGGGCGTCGAGGATGACCTGCACGTTTTCCGGCGTGGAACGCTCCTGGTCCGTGTCCTCGATCCGGAGGATGAACTTCCCCCCATTGTGCCGTGCGTACAGCCAGCTGAAGAGAGCGGTGCGGACTCCCCCGATGGTGAGTCTTCCCGTGGGGCTGGGCGCGAAACGCGTCACGACGTTCGGCATGGAAGGTCCTCGATTCGGGGGATCGGTTCCGGCGGACGGGACGGAAAGGGGACACCTCAGCGAAAGGAGAGCCCCGCGTACCCGACCACCTGGTCGAGCTCCCGGCTGACGTCGCCGGAAGTGGCGTATCTTATCAGACGGGCCGAGGTTGCGCCAAGGCGAAGCGCGGCGAAGAGGACCACCGTGGCCGGCAGGACCCCGCACATCGAGATCCGCTCCTTTCGGACGGTCCCGTAGAGCCCTTCGGGGTCGAGCGCCAGCATCCGGTCGATCGCCATCCGGTCCTTCTTTCGCGCGACGGCGTCGGGCACATAGTGGGACATGTCGGAGCTGGCGACCAGGAGGGGGCGCTCGGCGTCCCCCGCGATCGCGTCCGCCACGCCCTCCCCCAGCTCCCGGCACTCCTCGAGGGAGAGGCGTCCGAGAACGACGGGCACGATGCGCACGTCCGGGCGGAACCGGTGCAGGAAGGGAAGCTGGACCTCGATCGCATGCTCCCGGAGGTGTGCCGAAAGGTCCTCGCGAACCAGGGGGCAGGCCGCCTGGAGGCGGTCGGCGAGCTCCTCGTCGATGGGGACGTCCCCCCACGGCATGCGCCACGCCCCGTGGGACATGGCGGAGACATCCTCTCCCATACCGGTATGGTTCGGGCCGAAGATCACCGCCTTGCCGGGCACCAGGATGGAGGAGAACACATCCCCCGCCACGGCCCCCGAATAGACGTATCCCGCATGGGGGACCACGACACCGATGGCGGGTTCCCGCGCCTTTTCCTCACGGGTGAGCGCGAGGAGCGCGCGGGAAAGGCCGGAGGCGGTCCCGGGATAGAATTGTCCGGCGACGGCGGGCATCCGCTTCATGCCCACATCATACATCGGCGGCGGGGATTTGGCGATTGACAGCGGGGGGGTGGATGCCTATAGTATCTATTTTACTTTACGAGGGAATTCGCGCTTGTACATCCGGGTAACCGAGATTCCCGGGGGCGGTCTGGATGTTTTCGCCTCCCGGGGAAGGGCGTCGATCCCCCACGTCATGGAAGGGATGGACCCCGCGCCGTTGCGGGAGCTCCGGCTGATCGACGCCGATCTGCTCCTGACGGTCGAGAGCGGCGATATCTGGGCCGAGGGCTCGTTCGAAGCGTTGGGGGAAGGCGTATGCGACCGTTGTTCGGAACCGGTGACGCTCCGGTTCGGGAAGGCGTTCCAGACGATCCTGTCCCCGAAGACCCGGGATCGGGCGCCCGCCGGATCGATCGAGCTTCACGAGGACGACCTCGACGTCGGATATTATGACGGCACGGGCGTCGAGACGAACGACATCTTCTGGGAGCAGGTCGCCCTCGAGCTCCCCTTGAAGGTCGTCTGCTCCGAGACGTGCCGCGGGATCTGCCCCGTGTGCGGAAAGAACCGGAACCGGGAGGAATGCTCCTGCACGACGGAAAATGTCCCGGGCCCGTTCGAAATACTCAAGAACCTGAAAGGGAAAAAGGAGTAACCCCATGCCGAATCCGAAACGACGCGGATCGAAATGCCGCCGGGACAAGCGGCGCACGCACAAGAAGCTGTCCCAGCCGGCGGTGAGCATCTGTCCGCAGTGCAAGGCGACGAAGCGCCCTCATGCCGTTTGCCCGACGTGCGGGACCTACAAGGGTCGGGAAGTCATCGCAAAAACCGAAGACTGACGCCTGCTTCCATACGATGAAAATCGCAGTGGATGCGATGGGGGGGGACCACGCCCCGCGTGAGATCGTGCGCGGAGCGGTCGAGTCGGCCCGTTCCAACGGCCTCTCCCTGATCCTGGTCGGCCAGGAGGAGCGGATCCGCGCGGAGCTGCGCGCGATCGACGTCTCCGGTGCGGACATCGAGGTCGTGCACGCATCCGAAGTCGTGGAGATGTGCGACGTTCCAGGCATCGCCTTGCGGAAGAAACGGGATTCGTCGATCCACGTGGGTCTTCGGCTGGTGGCCGACGGGAAGGCGTCCTCCTTCGTCAGTGCGGGAAACTCCGGCGCGGTGATGGCGGGAGGGTTCCTGATCCTCAAGAAGATCCACGGCGTGGACCGCCCCGCGATCGCGGCGACCATCCCCACGCCCCACGGTCCCGTGGTGCTCGTCGATGCGGGTGCGAACGTCGACTGCAAGGCGGCGCACCTGCTGCAGTTCGGATACATGGGCGAGGCGTACTCCCGGACGATCCTGGGGATCCCCCGGCCGCGTGTCGGCGTCGTCAGCATCGGCGAGGAGGATTCGAAGGGGACGGACCTCACGCGGGAGACGTGCGAGCTGTTCCGCCGCACGGGGCTGAATTTCATCGGGAACGTCGAGGGACGGGACTTTTTCGCGGGAAAGGCCGACGTCTTCGTCTGCGACGGGTTCGTCGGGAACGTCGCGATCAAGACGATGGAAGGGATGGCGACGGCCCTCGGCCAGTTCCTGAAAGAGGAAATCCGCAAGTCCCTCATGGCGAAAGTGGGCGCCCTGCTCGCGGAGCGGGCGCTTCGGGGAGTGAAGGACCGGCTGGACTACGAGGAGTACGGCGGCGCTCCGCTCCTGGGGGTGCGTGGCGGGGTCTTCATCTGCCACGGATCGTCCAGCGAGAGGGCGATCAAGAACGGGATCCGGGCCGCCGGCTCCCTGGCGCGCTGCGCGGTGGACGTCGAGATCGCCCGATCCATCGCGGCGCGCGGACACGCCGCCGTGGCCGCGCCGGCAAAACCGTAAGCCGATCAAAGGGGGAGGGGAAGCGTTGGGATCGAAAATCATCGGACTGGGGATGTTCGCCCCGCCGAAAGAATTGACCAATCACGACCTCGAAAGACTGGTCGAAACGAACGACGCCTGGATCACGGAGCGCACGGGGATCAAGATCCGCCATATCGCGGAGACGGGGACACCGAATTCCGACCTGACCGTCGAGGCGGCCCGGAAAGCGCTGAATGACGCCGGGGTCGACCCGGCGGAGCTCGACATCGTGATCGTCGGGACGTTGACCCCCGACATGCCGTTCCCCGCCACCGCGTGCTTCCTCCAGGCGAAGATCGGAGCGACCAACGCCTACGGGATGGACCTTTCCGCCGCCTGCTCGGGATTCATCTACTCCCTTTCCGTCGCCGATGCCCTGATCCGCGCGGGCAGGGGGAAGAAGGCCCTCGTGGTCGGGTCCGAGATCCTCTCCACGGTCGTCGACTACACCGACCGGTCCACGTGCATCCTCTTCGGCGATGGCGCGGGGGCGGCGGTTCTCACCGAATGCCCGGAAGGGGACGGTGTCCTGAGCTGCCACCTGCACTCCGACGGCAACCTGTGGAAGCTGATCCATTGCCCGGGGGGCGGCACGTTGCACCCTTACTCCCCCGAGATGATGGAGCAGAAGCTCCGCTCCATCCGCATGGCGGGAAACGAGACGTTCAAGCACGCCGTCCTGAAGATGGTCGAGGTCGCCGGCGAGGCGCTCGACCGGAACGGGGTGACCATCGACGACGTGAAGCTGTTCATCCCGCACCAGGCGAACATGCGCATCATCCAGGTCGTCGGGAAGAGGCTCGGGATCCCCGACGAGCGCGTCTTCGTCAACCTCGAGAAGTACGGGAACACCTCCGCCGCATCCATCCCGATCGCGCTGGCGGAAGCCAAGGCGCAGGGACGCTTCGCGGCCGGGGACCTCGTGCTCGTCGTCGCGTTCGGCGGTGGGCTCACATGGGCCTCCGCCCTGATGAGGATGTAGGGATATGGGGATCGGGCTCCTCTTTCCGGGGCAGGCGTCGCAGTTCCCCGGGATGGGAAAGGATCTTCACGATGCGTATCCCGTCGCCCGGCGGACCTTCGAGGAGGCGTCCGAGGCGCTGTCGCGGGACGTGGCGGCCCTTTGTTTCCGGGGAACCGAGGAGGAGCTCCGGATGACGGAAAACACGCAGCCGGCGATTTTCACCGTAAGCGTGGCAGCTTTCCGGGTCCTTGCCTCCGAGACCGGGCTCCGGCCGGCATGCGCGGCGGGGCACTCCCTCGGGGAATATTCCGCACTGGTCGCCGCGGGGGTCCTTCCGTTGCGGGAGGCGGTCCGTGTCCTGCGGTCGCGCGGAAAATACATGCAGGATGCCGTCCCGGTGGGGGAAGGCGCGATGGCGGCGATCCTCGGGCTTTCCCCTTCGCAGGTCGAGGAGGCGTGCCGGGCGGGCGCTTTGCTCGGCGTCGTGTCGCCGGCGAACTTCAACGGCGGCGGCCAGATCGTGATCTCGGGGTCGGCGAAGGCGGTGGAGGCGGCGTGCGAGGCGGCGAAGGCGGCCGGCGCGAAGCGGGCCCTTCCGCTTCCCGTGAGCGCCCCGTTCCATTGCGCCTTGATGCGGCCGGCGGCGGAACGCCTCGCACCCGAGCTGCGGGCGGTCCCGCAGGGGGCGTTCGCGTTCCCGGTGGTGGCCAACGTGACCGCGGCGCCGTACGGGCCGGGCGAAGCCGTTGCCGACATGTTGATCCGCCAGGTCACCGCCCCGGTGCGATGGGAGGAGTCGGTCCGGACGATGCGTGCCGCGGGAGCGGACGCGTTCCTCGAGGTGGGGCCGGGAAAGGTCCTCTCCGGGCTCGTCCGGCGGATCGAAAAGGACGCGGCGAGCGCGGTCTTCTGCGGTCCGTCCGATCTCGACGGTGCGCGGGGGCTGCTCCCCGCCTGACGTTTTTCGCTGGTGCCGCGGGACCGGGACGGGGTAAGAATACGGGGTAAGATAGGGGGATGGGATGCGGCTGACGGGGAAGACGGCGTTGGTGACCGGCGCCTCCCGGGGGATCGGGCGCGCCATCGCCATGCGGTTTGCCGCGGAAGGCGCCTTCGTCGTGGTGAACTACGCGGGGAACGAGGCGGCGGCCGGCGAGACGCTCGCGGCGATCGGATCGGCGGGGGGGAAGGCGGTCCTCTCGCGGTTCGACGTGGGCAGCGCCTCCGAGGTCGACGCGGCGGTCAAGGCGATCGTCGCGGACCGGGGGCGGATCGACATCCTCGTGAACAACGCCGGGGTCACCCGGGACAACCTGCTGATGCGGCTGAGCGAGGACGATTTCGACGCGGTCGTGCGGACGAACCTCAAGGGGACGTTCCTGGTCACGAAGGTCGTCTCCCGGCAGATGATCCGCCAGCGGGGCGGCCGGATCGTCAACATGAGCTCGGTGGTGGGCGAGATGGGGAACGCCGGGCAGTCGGTTTACGCCGCGACCAAGGCGGGGATCATCGGCTTCACCAAGGCGATGGCCCGGGAGCTCGCCTCCAGGGAGATCACCGTGAACGCGATCGCGCCGGGGTTCATCACGACCGACATGACCGAAAAGCTGCCGGAGGCGGCGCGCAAGGAGTTCGCGGAACGGATCCCCCTTGGGCGGTTCGGCGCGCCGGAGGAGGTCGCGGAGCTTGCGCTGTTCCTCGTGTCCGACGCGGCGGGGTACATGACGGGGCAGGTGGTGGGGATCAACGGCGGGATGTACATGTAGCACATGTACTGCGAGCGCATACCAAGGGGAAAAGGAGAAAAGGAATGCCGGTAGAACAGCGGGTTCGCGAGATCGTGGCGGAGCAGCTCGAGCGGGACGTGAACGAGGTCACCAACACGGCGTCGTTCATCGACGACCTGGGGGCGGACTCCCTCGACATCGTCGAACTGGTGATGAAGATGGAGGAAGAGTTCGGGATCGAGATCCCCGACGAGGAAGCCGAGAAGATAAAGACCGTGAACGACGTGATCCAGTACATCACGACGCACAAGAAATAGCGGCTTTGTCCCGGCAGGCCCCGATCGAAGGGGGCGCGGGCGGAAGGAACGACATGCGCAGAGTTGTGGTGACGGGACTGGGGGCGGTAACCCCCCTTGGTGTCGGTGTCCGGAACACGTGGGATGCGATCCTCGCCGGCAAGTCCGGCGTCGGACCGATCACGCGGTTCGACACGACGGGCTTTTCCGCGACCATCGCGGCCGAGGTGAAGGGGTTCGACCCCGAGCAGTTCATCGACAGGAAAGAGATCAAGCGGATGGACCCGTTCATCCACTACGCCATGTCGGCCGCGCACATGGCGATGCAGGACGCAGGGCTCGTGATCGACGCGGCACTGGCGCCGAAGACGGGCGTCTATATGGGAAGCGGGCTGGGCGGGCTCTCCACCCTCGAACGGTACCACCAGGCGTACATGGAGGGCGGGCCGAAGAAGATCAGCCCCTTTTTCATCCCGATGCTCATATCGAACCTCGCCCCGGGGCACATCGCGATGCGGTACGGCGCCAAGGGACCGAACATCGCCACGACGACGGCGTGCGCGGCCTCCAGCCACGCGACCGGCGAGGGGATGCACGCCATCCGCAGCGGGGTGTGCGACGTGGTGATCGCCGGCGGCGCCGAGGCGACGATCACTCCGCTCGGCCTGGGCGGGTTCTGCTCCATGAAGGCCCTTTCCACCCGGAACGCCGATCCCGGCACCGCTTCGCGCCCCTTCGACAAGGACCGGGACGGATTCATCATGGGAGAAGGGTCGGCGATCCTGATCCTCGAGGAACTGGAGCACGCCCGGAACCGGGGAGCGAAGATCTACGCGGAGCTGCTCGGGTACGGCGCGTCGGCCGACGCCTACCACGTCACGGCCCCGGCCCCGGGCGGCGAAGGGGCGGTGCGCGCGATGACGGCGGCGCTGGCCGATGCAAGCGTTCCCGCATCCGCGGTCGACTACATCAACGCCCACGGCACCTCGACGCCCTATAACGACCTGTACGAGACGATGGCGATCAAGACCGTGTTCGGCGACCGGGCGAAGTCGATCGCCGTCAGCTCGACCAAGTCGATGACGGGGCATCTCCTCGGGGCCGCGGGGGCGATCGAGGGGATGTTCTGCTCCCTCGCGCTGCAGGAGGGCGTGATCCCGCCCACGATGAACTACACGACGCCGGATCCGGAGTGCGACCTCGACTACGTTCCCAACGAACCGCGGCGCCAGGCGATCCGGTACGCCATGTCCAACTCGTTCGGGTTCGGCGGAACGAACTCGGTCCTGCTGTTCGGCCGTTTCGAGGCGTAAGCCCATGGTGCCGCTCCCGAAACGCGTCGTCATCGCCTCCGACCACGCGGGCGTGGAAATGAAGGCCCGCCTGCGGGAAGCGATGTCGGACCTCGGGATTTCGGCCGAGGACCTCGGGACCGGCACCGCCGAATCGGTCGACTATCCGGACTTCGCCGCGGCGGTCGCCGCGCGGGTATCCGCGGGCGCGGCGGACGCGGGCGTGCTGGTCTGCGGGACCGGCATCGGGATGTCGATCACCGCCAACAAGTTCCCGGGGGTTCGCGCCGCGATCCTCTACGACGACATGGCGGCGCGGTTCTCGCGCCTGCACAACGACGCCAACATCGCCGTCTTCGGCGCGCGGACGATGTCCGCGGACGACGCGGCGCGGCGGCTGCGGCTCTTCCTGTCGGAGCCGTTCGAGGCGGGCAGGCACACCCGGCGGATCGAGAAGATCCGCGGCATCGAAAAGACCATCCCGGCCGGCTCCACGCCGGCCGCACGACGAGAGGCGAACATGTCCTTCCTGAGAGAGACCGATCCCGAGATCTACGACATCCTCCGCAAGGAGACCGAGCGGCAGGCGCACACACTCGAGCTGATCGCCTCCGAGAACTTCGTGAGCGAGGCGGTCCTCGAGGCCACCGGCTCCGTGCTGACGAACAAGTACGCCGAGGGGTACCCGGGGAAGCGATACTACGGCGGGTGCGAGTTCGCGGACCAGGCCGAGACGCTGGCGATCGAGCGGGCGAAAAAGATCTTCGGCGCCGAGCACGTCAACGTCCAGCCCCACGCCGGTTCCCAGGCAAACATGGCCGTCTACTTCGCCGTGATGAACCCGGGCGACACGATGCTGGGAATGAACCTCTCGCACGGCGGCCACCTGACGCACGGGAGCCCGGTGAACTTCTCCGGGAAGCTCTACAACGTGGTTCCCTACGGCGTGCGGGAAGACACCGAGACGATCGACTTCGACCAGGTCCGCGAACTCGCCCTGAAGCACCGGCCGAAGCTGATCGTCGTGGGCGCCTCCGCGTACCCCCGCACGATCGACTTCCCGGCGTTCCGGAAGATCGCGGACGAGGCGGGCTGCATGGTGATGGCCGACATCGCGCACATCGCCGGCCTTGTCGCCGTCGGCCTGCACCCCAGCCCGGTTCCGTACTGCGAATTCGTCACGACCACGACGCACAAGACGCTGCGCGGACCCCGCTCCGGGCTGATCATGTGCCGGGAGGAGTTCGCGAAGAAGCTCAATTCCGCCATCTTCCCCGGCAGCCAGGGCGGCCCCCTGATGCACGTGATCGCGGCGAAGGCCGTGGCGCTCAAGGAGGCGATGACTCCCGCCTTCAAGGCATACCAGGAGCAGATCGTCCGCAACGCGGCGGCGATGGCGAAGACGCTTCTCGCCCGCGGATACCGGCTCGTCTCCGGCGGCACGGACAACCACCTGATGCTGGTCAACCTGAAGGACACGCCGCTCACGGGGAAAGAGGGCGAAGGGGCGCTGGAGAAGGTGGGGATCACGGTCAACAAGAACACGGTCCCCTTCGAAACGCGCAGCCCGTTCATCACGAGCGGGATCCGCATCGGCACGCCCGCGGTCACCACGCGCGGGATGAAGGAAAAAGAGATGGAACGGATCGCCAACCTGATCGCCGACGTGCTCGCGGCGCCCTCGGACGCCTCCGTGCAGAGGCGCGTGGAAGAGGAGGTCCGCGCAATATGCGATGCCTTCCCGCTCTACGCCTCGCGGCTTTCTGAGTACGCGGTGGGGTGAGGGCGTTGCCGACGGCGGCGCGGACCCGTCCCGACTGGGACACCTACTTCATGGACATGGCGAAGCTCGCCGCCAGGCGTTCGTCGTGCCTTCGGCGGGCGGTCGGCGCCGTGCTCGTGAAGGACCGGCGCCTCCTGTCCACGGGGTACAACGGCGTCCCCTCCGGCGTCGTCCACTGCGAGGTCACCGGGTGTCTCCGCGAGCGGCTCAAGGTTCCCTCGGGAGAGCGCCACGAGCTGTGCCGGGGCCTGCACGCGGAACAGAACGCGATCATCCAGGCGGCTTTCCACGGGGTGTCGATCCGCGGGGCCGACCTGTACTGCACGAACCTTCCCTGCATCATCTGCGCGAAGATGCTGATCAACGCCGGCGTCCGCCGGATCGTCTACATCGAAGGATACAGCGACACCCTGACGCGGGAAATGCTCGACGAGGTCGGGATGGAGCTCCTGAAGCTCCCGGATCCCTCCCAATGAAGTGTCCCCGGTGCGGCCACGTGGACAACAAGGTGGTCGATTCCCGGGCGGGCAAGGACGGCGACGTCATCCGGCGCAGGAGGGAATGCCTCTCCTGCGGGCGGCGTTTCACCACATACGAGCGGATCGAGGAGGAGCTCCCCCTCGTCGTGAAGCGGGACGGGCGGCGCGAGCCGTACGACCGCCAGAAGATCCTCTCCGGCATCCGCAAGGCGTGCGAAAAGCGGCCCGTAAGCGCAGACACCATCGAACACCTCGTGGAGTCCCTCGAACAGGAATTCCAGTCCGGCGCCGAGAAAGAGATCTCCACGATCATGATCGGCGAGCGGGTGATGTCGAAGCTGCTCCAGGTGGACGACGTGGCGTACGTCCGCTTCGCCTCCGTGTACCGGCAGTTCAAGGACGTGAGCCAGTTCGTCGAGGAGATCAAGACCCTCATCACCGAGCCCCCCGGACGCCCCGGGAAGACATGACCTCCTTCCCGGAGTTCCCCCGAGTCGGCTACATGCGGCAGGCGCTGCGGCTTGCGCGGAAGGGGGCGGGGCGGACCGCGCCCAACCCCGCGGTCGGCGCGGTGGTCGTTCGCAGGGGCCGTGTCGTGGGAGAGGGGTACCACCATGCCGCGGGGCTTCCCCACGCCGAGATCGAGGCGCTGCGGGAAGCGGGGAGCGCGGCGCGGGGAGCGGACCTCTACGTGACCCTCGAGCCGTGCAACCACCGCGGCCGCACGGAGCCGTGCACCGATGCGGTCCTGGCGGCGGGGATCGCGCGGGTTGCGTACGCGATGGAGGACCCGAACCCGGCCGTTTCCGGCCGCGGTGCGAGGCGGCTGCGCGACGCCGGCCTCGTCGTGCATCGTGGGATGATGGAGACGGAGGCCAGGGAACTCAATCGCGGGTTCTGCCGGTGGGTCGTATCGGGGAAGCCGTTCGTCACGTTGAAACTGGCCGTCTCCCTCGACGGGCAGATCGCGGCCGCCGGCGGCGGCTCCCGGTGGATCACGGGCGAGCCGGCCCGCCGCCGCGTGCACCGGATGCGTTCGGAGGCCGACGCCGTGCTCGTGGGGGGCGAAACGGCGCGCCGGGACGATCCCGCCCTGACCGCCCGCCTGCCCGGAGGACACGATCCCCGCAGGGTGATCCTCACCTCCCGTCCCGCGGAACTCGCGAACGGAAAGGTTTTTCGGGAGCCGGGGGGCGAGGTGATCGTCGCCTGTCTGAAAGACGTACCCGAGCGCGACGTGCGCGCGGTGCGGGACGCGGGGGCAAGGATTCTCCGGCTTCCTGCCCGTCGTGGGACCGTGCGCGCCCGCGATTTCCTCGGCGCCCTCGGGGCGGAAGGGATCACGTCGCTCCTCGTGGAGGGCGGAGGGCGGACCGCCGGATGGCTCGTGTCCGAGGGTGCGGTCGACCGCTACGTCGTCTTCGTCGCGCCCCTGCTCCTGGGCGAAGGAGTACGCGCCGTGTCGGGCTGGGCGAGCCGTTCGCCCGCGTCCGGGAAGCGCCTCGCCTTCACCTCGGTACGCCGCGTCGGCCCGGACCTCGAAATCACCGCGGAGGAGCGATAATGTTCACCGGAATCGTCGAGGATGTGGGAACGGTGGCCTCCCTGGCGCCCCTGAGGGCGGGGACGGCGATCACGGTGGCGACGAGCCTGCCGTTGGAGACGATCGCGGTGGGCGACTCCGTCGCGGTCTCGGGAGCCTGCCTGACCGTGACGCAGAAAGGGAAGGGGACGTTCACCGCGGACGTCTCGAAGGAGACGCTGTCGAAGACGACGATCGGCGGGATGCGCCCCGGGTCGAAGGTCAACCTGGAGCGGTCGTTGACCCTGTCGGGTCGGCTGGGGGGACACATCGTCTACGGCCACGTGGACGGGACCGGCACGATCCGCGAAATCCGCCCGCTGGGGGAAGCCCGGGTATTCCATATCCAGGCCGATCCTTCTATAATGAAGTTCATGGTTTACAAGGGGGCGGTGACCGTAGACGGCGTCAGCCTGACGGTCAGCGCCGTCCTCAGGGACGGTTTCGAACTGGCCATCATCCCGATCACCCTCGAACGAACGACCCTCGGGGCCGTGAGGGGAGGGGCGCGGGTCAATCTCGAAACCGACATCGTCGGAAAATACGTCCTCAAGAGCCTCGAAGGCGGCGGGGGCGGCGTCACGCTGGAATTTCTGAAAGACCACGGCTATTCGTGAGAAGGGCGAGGACGGGATGCCGCTTTCGATGATCGAAGAGGCCATCGCGGATCTGCGCGACGGCAAGATGGTCATCCTCGTGGACGACGAGGACCGGGAGAACGAGGGTGACCTGACCCTCGC
>Ga0316628_100002595_pt1 | contig 13498 bp, 9 predicted proteins | sample OWC_Aug_M2_C1_D5_FD_207648 | JGI IMG/M metagenome (GOLD analysis project Ga0316628, IMG submission 207648) | Wetland soil microbial communities from Old Woman Creek delta, Ohio, United States - OWC_Aug_M2_C1_D5_C | ecosystem: Environmental > Terrestrial > Soil > Wetlands | place: USA: Ohio... | reverse complement strand
TTTGATTCCCCGAGGAACCGCTGACTCGGGACACTAGGAGCCTGTCGGGCAAAGGCCCGACAGCGCTCCGCCGTGTCATTCATCTACCAAGCGATCGGGCCCAGCGCTTTCAGGATCTTGCCCGGCTCGTCGCTGATGATCGTGTCGACTCCGAGCGCGTCGAGGCGCTGCGCCTCGTCCTGTTCGTTCACGGTCCACACGTTGACCGGTAGCCGTGCGCTCTGCCACGCCCGGATCGACCGAGCGGACACCATCACCGCGCGGGGATGGATCGCGCTCGCCCGGAGGAGCCTTTCGGGTACCGAGCGACCAGGTACATTGCCGGATTCGACGAGCCAGCCCACTGGCACCCACGGCAGCAGCCACGCCTCCGCTGCGACGAGGCGCGGATCGAACGAGGACAGGATCAGGCGCTCGGCTGCTCGCGGTTCGGCGGCGACCAGGCGCGCGACCCTGACCGCAAGCAAGACCCTCCGGGACACGTCCTGCTTCAGCTCGATGTTGACGCGGGCGCGGCGCTGTCGAGCCCACCGGAGCACCTCGGTGAGTCTCGGCACGCGCTCGCTGGCGCCGAGGTCGACCTCTCGGAGCTCCGTGCGTCCGAGATCCTCGATGCGCCGTGTGTCGCGCCCCCCCGTCACGCGCGCGAGGTCCGGGTCGTGGATGACGACCACGTCCCCATCGCGATCGAGCCGCACGTCGAGCTCGACACCGTCGGCGCCCTCTTCCAGGGCGAGATCGAAGGCGGCCATGGTGTTCTCCGGTGCGCGTCGTCGCGCCCCCCGATGGCCCAGCACCCAGGGACGCCCGGGCTGGCGCAGCCAGGACCGAGCGCGCCGGGGTGCCCTCGCGCCGCTCACCCGGCGAGCTCCGCGGTGATCGCCTGGGCCACTTCCCGCGCCCGCGCGATCTCCCCCTTCGGGAACTGCACTGCGCCCACGAAGGGATGCCCTCCGCCGCCGTAGCGCGCGCAGATGGCGCTGATGTCCGCATCGCACGGCTTGCCCGACCACGGGTTGTGGCCGATCGAGATCTTCACGGAGCTCTTCAGTGCTCCGATGATGACGGAGTAGACTGCGTCGGGGTGGAGGGCGTACGTGACGAATTTCCCGATGCTCTCCAGCGGTTCGTCCGTCAGATCGACCAGGACGACGCGCCCATGCCGCTCTGCGCGCTTCTTGACCAGATCGACGAAGTGCTCGTGTTGCCCTTCGATCTTCTTGTAGCGTCGCTCGATTTCCGCCGATGCAGCCACAGCCGAGAGCGGCTTCTGGAGGAGCTCCGGAACGAGCTGGGCGAGGAGCTTGTCGTCGCCGTGCCGCTCGATCACGGCGGCGAGCCGCATCACCGGGTTGGCCCGGTCGAGTGCCTCCGCCGGCGTGGCGAACGCGGCCGACTCGATGACGTCCGCCCAGCGGATGAGCTCCTCGAGGCCGCCGAGGTCGGCGCCGAAACGGTCGCGCGCCGCCCCGGCGACGAGCTTCGTGCACGACGTGCAGCTCGGATCGTAGAAGTAGCGGCCGGAAGGGATGCGCTCCCCGAAAAGCCGCCGATCGTCCTCGCTCGAGAATGCCGTCCGGTGGTGGTCGAAGTACCAGGTCAGGCGGGGGCTGGGGAAGAAGCGGTAGTCCAGGATCGCGTTCTGGTCACCCGCCAGGACGGCGTCCGATACCTGCTGCTGGCCGTCACCGTAGCCGCAAGCGCGGTAGGAGAAGGTCGGGGACGGACCTTCCGTCGCTCGAATGAGGCGCGTGAAGACCACGGCGCTCGCGAGGCCGTCGAAGCAATGCCCGTGCGTGGCCACGACGACGCGCATGGCGCTCCTCCTACCACAGCTGCGGGATTTCCCAACCCCTCACGAATCGACAACTGAAGCGGACGCCGACCGATGCATCCAGCGTGACTTCGTCTCCTCGGGTGCTCGCCAGCGCCGAGTACCCCCCTCGTCTCCGTGACCTGGAACGACCGCCCGAAGTGGTTCACGTGACCGGCGAGCTGCCGCGGGGACACGCGGCGGCGATAGTGGGCACGCGCGAGCCCACCAGCGAGGCCGAGGCGTTCGCGTACGAGCTCGCCCGTGGTCTCGCAGACCGCGACGTCGTCGTCTACTCGGGAGGGGCGCTCGGGATCGACACGGCCGCGCATCGAGGTGCCCTCGCTTCGGGCGGGCGAACGGTGGTCGTCGCACCGTCGAGCTTCGATTGCCCCTTCCCGGAAGAGAACGGAAGTCTCTTCGAGCAGATCGTCGAAGGTGGCGGAGCGTTCCTCACGACGCATCCCCCGGGGACGCCCGCCGCCCGCCATCACTTCTTCGCGCGCAATCACGTCCTCGCAGCGCTCGTGGACGTCCTCGTCATGGTCGAGTCCCGCTATCGAGGCGGAGCACGGAACGCCCTCAAAGCCGCCAGGCGGCTCGGCAGGAAGGTCCTCGTCGTGCCCGGATCACCCTGGAACCCCAAGGCGTCCGGCTGTCTCCTCGAGATCAGGAACGGGGCGCCCCTGGCGACCTCGGTCGATGACGTGCTGATCGCCCTCGGGTTGCCGAAGCGGGCCGGGGCCGCCCCCGTCCGGCCCGCGCGTCGGAGCGTTTTTTTGGAGGGCCAGGATCCGGATCGGTTTTCGGTGCTGGCTGCCCTTGAAAATGGCTCGATCGACGTCGACGCGCTCTGTCAGGCGACGGGGCTCGGGGCGGCCCGGGTCCAAGCGATGCTCTTGACTCTCACCCTCGAAGGGATCGTAGTCTCCGGACCCTCCGGGCGGGTTTCGCTCGTAAGCGTCTGAATTATTTGGTTTTTCTAGGTTGAGGCCGCCTGGGCGGGGTTGCACCGCTCCTTCCGGCGACCCAACAGTGGGGTAAAGGTTCGGGCCCAATGCCGAAGACCCTCGTCGTCGTCGAGTCACCTGCGAAGGCAAAGACCATCAAGAAGTACCTGGGCTCCGGGTACGAGGTGTTGGCCTCGAAGGGACACGTGCGCGACCTGCCGAAGAAGCTCGGCATCGACGTCGCTCACGATTTCCAGGAGACCTACGAGGTCATCGAGGCCAAGGAGAAGGTGCTGGAAGAGCTGAAGAGCGCGGTCAAGAAGGCCGACGCGCTCATGCTCGCCACCGACCCCGATCGCGAGGGAGAGGCCATCGCGTGGCACATCGCCGAGGAGCTCGGCCGCCCCGGGCTGGCCGTGAATCGGGTGGAGTTTCACGAGATTACCAAGCGCGGTGTCGACCAGGGAGTGTCTCATCCACGCGAGCTGGACAAGGCGCTCTACGACGCACAGCGCGCTCGGCGAGTGCTGGACCGCCTCGTCGGCTACGACGTGTCGGCCCTCGTCTGGTCGAAACTCTCCTTCGGGCTCAGCGCCGGGCGCGTCCAGTCCGTCGCGCTCCGGCTGATCGTCGAACGCGAGCGCGAGATCGAGCGCTTCGTTCCCGAAGAGTACTGGAACGTCGGCGCGTCGCTCGTCGGCAAGGCAGCCCACCCGTTCTTCGCGCGCCTGGTGCGTGCCGACGGCGACAAGATCGAGGTGAAGACGGGCGAGCATGCCGCCGCGGTGCGTGCGGACCTCGAGAGCGCGGCCTTCCGCGTTGCAGAGGTGACGAGGCGCGAGCAGCGCCGCAACGCGCCATCGCCGTACACCACCAGCAAGCTGCAGCAGGACGCGACGAGCCACCTCCGTTTCACGACGAAGCGGACGATGAACGTCGCCCAGAAGCTCTACGAAGGTGTCGACCTGAAGAAAGACGGCGGCCCCGTCGGTCTCATCACCTACATGCGTACGGACTCCACCCGCGTCAGCGTTGACGCGATCGAGGAAGTGCGCCGCCACATCGGCGAAGTCTTCGGTGCAGAGCACGTGCCGGCCAAGCCGAACTCGTTCAAGGCCAAGAAGGACTCGCAGGATGCGCACGAAGCCATCCGTCCGACGTCGCTGGAGTACACGCCGGAGCGCGTGAGGAAGTACCTCGCGGACGAGCAGTACAAGCTCTACAAGCTCATCTGGGACCGGTTCGTCGCCTCGCAGATGGCCCCTGCGGTCTACGATCAGACGGGCGTGGACATCGAGGCGAAGCCTTCCCGCAAGGGCGCGAAGTACGCCCTGCTCGGCCTGCGCGCGAGCGGGAAGGTGCTGAAGTTCGGCGGCTGGCTCGACCAGTACAGCCGTGCGCGGACCCAGGAAGGCCCACAGACGGAGTTCGCCGGCGAGGAGGACGCGAGCGCCGAGTCTCCTCAAGAGGAGTCGAAGGCGAACGGCGGCGGAAATGGCGCGGCACGAGAGGCAGGCAAGGCCGGGCGCTTCGAGGATGACGCCGAGAGCACGCTCCCGGAGATCGCCGAGGGCGAGGCTCTCCGGCTGTCGCCGCCCGGCGTGGTCACGGAGCAGAAGTTCACGCAGCCGCCCCCGCGCTACAACGAAGGATCGCTGGTGCGCGAGCTCGAGAAGCGAGGCATCGGCCGTCCCAGCACGTACGCGGAGATCATCAGCAAGGTGCAGGCGCGCGACTACGTCGTGAAGCTGCCGGGCGGTCAGATGCAGGCGTCCGACCTCGGCAAGATCGTCGTGGACGGCCTCGTCTCGACGCAGCTCGAGTTCATGGATCCCGGCTTCACTGCCAAGATGGAAGAAGAGCTCGACGAGGTCGAGGCGGGCAAGCTCGAGCGCGTGGCGCTCTTGAAGCGTTTCTACGGGCGCTTCAACCAGACGCTCACGAAGGCGAAGAAGGCCGCACGCTGGGTCCCGCCGCCCGAGCCCACGGATTTCAAGTGCAGCGAGTGCGGCTCGACGATGCTCAAGCGGTGGAGCAAGAACGGGTGGTTCCTCGGGTGCGAGAAGTACCCGACCTGCAAGCACACGCAGAACCTGGACAAGGAAGGCAAGGAACCCGAGAAGCCGCAGCTGACGCAGTACAAGTGCGACAAGTGCGGCAAGCCGATGATGATCCGGAGCGGGCGCTACGGCGAGTTCCTGTCGTGCAGCGGATATCCCGGCTGCAAGAACGCCAAGCCCGTTCCGCTCGGTGTGCCGTGCCCGAAGTGCGGTGGCGACATCGTGGAGATCCGCGCGAAGAAGCGGGGTGGCAAGACGTTCTACGGATGCGCCAACTATCCGAGCTGCGACTTCAAGGTGTGGCAGAAGCCCGTCCCGGAGCCGTGCCCGCTCTGTGCCCACCCGTTCCTGGTCGTGGGTGGTGGCAAGAAGAACCCGAAGATCATGTGCCCGCGCGGGAAGGAGTGCGGGTACTCGCGGAGCGTCGATTCGTCGGAAACGGCGGTCGAGGACGCCGCGTCCGCGGCTCACCTCGCGCAAGGAGCGATTCCCCCGAGCTCGCCGTCGCTCGCGCCATGACCGCCCCCCCGGGCGGCGCGGACGTCGCGATCGTCGGCGCAGGCCTCGCCGGGTGCGAGGCCGCGCTCGGGCTCGCGGAGCGCGGCCTTCGCGTCCGGTTGCTCGAGCAAAAGCCCGAGAAGCGGACTCCCGCGCAGACCTCGGATCATCTCTGCGAGCTCGTGTGCTCCAACTCGTTCCGGGGCGCGGCCCTGTCGAATGCCGTGGGCCTCCTCAAGGAGGAGATGCGACGGCTCGGCTCCTTCGTGATGCGGGCCGCGGACTCCTGTCGGGTGCCCGCGGGCGGCGCGCTCGCCGTCGACCGCGAGCGCTTCGCGGCGCAGATGACGAGCTGGGTTCGCGGTCATCCGCGCATCTCCGTGGTGGAAGGGGAGGTGCTCCGGATCCCGGACGAGCGCCCCGTGATCGTCGCGACGGGCCCCCTCACCGGGGACGCCCTGGCCGCCGACATCGAGCGGCGCGTCGGCGGGCAGCTCGCGTACTACGATGCCATCGCGCCGATCGTCAGCGCGGAGTCGATCGATTGGGACCGCGTGTTTCGCGCGTCGCGCTACGACAAGGGCGAGACCGCGGAGGACCAGCAGGCTTACGTGAACTGCCCGCTCGACCAAGCGGAGTACGAGGCGTTCGTCCGTGAGGTCGTGCTCGCGCAGAAGGTCGCGCCCAAGGAATTCGAGAAGGTGCGGTACTTCGAAGGGTGCCTGCCGATCGAGGTCATGGCCGAGCGGGGTCCGCAGACGCTCGCGTTCGGCCCGATGAAACCCGTCGGGCTCGTGGATCCGCGGACGGGGAGACGCCCCCACGCCGTCGTCCAGCTCCGGGCGGAGGACGAAGCGGCGACCGCTTACAACATGGTCGGCTTCCAGACCCGCATGACCTGGGGCGAGCAGGCGCGCGTGTTCCGGACGATCCCCGGGCTGGAGAATGCGGAGTTCTTCAGGTACGGGGCCGTGCACCGCAACACGTTCATCGCGGCGCCGCGGGTGCTCGACGGCACGCTCCAGCTCAAGAACGAGCCCGGCGTCTACTTCGCTGGTCAGATCGCCGGCACGGAAGGATACGTCGAGAGTGCCGCAATGGGCTTTCTCGCCGCACACATCGTCGCCGCACGCCTCTCGGGCCACGAGCCCTCGCTCCCGCCGCCTACGACTGCCCACGGTGGCCTGCTGACGCATCTGTCGCGCAATGCAGAGGACTACCAGCCGTCGAACATCACCTTCTCCCACGTGCCGCCGCTAGAGGGGACGCGGCTGAAGAAGCGCGAGCGTTACGAGGCGCTCGCGGAACGGTCGCTCCGCGATCTGTCCGACTGGATGCGGTCTTTACGGGTCGTCGCGGCCTGATCCGAAGTGCGCCTGCAAGCGTTGCACGCCACGCTCACGCGGTACGCGGTCGGCGAGCCTGCGAGAGGTTCATGTCCGCCCGAGACAGTGGTAAAAGCCCGCGTGTGAGCGTCGAGTCCCTGTTCGCTCCTTTCCGGTGTAAGTCGCTGCGACTTCAAAATCGCTTCGTGATGGCTCCCATGACGAGGACGATGTCGCCCGGCGGGGTCCCTACGGAAGAGGTCGCTCGCTACTACGAGCGGCGCGCTCGTCACGGCGTCGGGCTCATCGTCACGGAAGGGACCACCGTCGATCACGAGGTCGCGACCTTGCACCCGGATGTCCCGCGTTTTCACGGGGAGGATGCGCTCGCCGGCTGGAAGAAGGTCGCGGATGCCGTCCATGCCGAGCACGGCGTGATCATTCCGCAGCTCTGGCACGTCGGGACCGCACGCCGCCCCGGCACGAGGCCGAATCCCGAGGCGATCAGCATCGGGCCGTCCGGTCTGGTTGCACCGGGAAAGAAAAAGGCCCGTGAGATGACGGACGCGGACATCGCGGACGTCATCGCTGCGTTCGCCCGGGCGGCGCGATCCGCCAAGGCACTGGGATTCGACGGCATCGAGCTTCATGGCGCTCATGGCTACCTGATCGACCAGTTCCTATGGGAAGGGACCAACCAGCGAACGGATGCTTGGGGAGGTTCGCGGGTCGGCCGCACGCGTTTCGCGGCGGAGATCGTGCGCGCGTGTCGCCGCGAGGTCGGAGACGATTTTGCGATCGTGTTCCGCTTCTCGCAGTGGAAGCAGCAGGATTTTTCGGCGAAGCTGGCGGAGGATCCGCAGGGTCTGGCGGAGCTGCTCGAGCCGCTCGTGGCAGCCTCGGTGGACCTCTTTCACTGTTCGACCCGCCGCTTCTGGTTACCGGAGTTCCCCGGCTCCGACCTGAACCTCGCGGGCTGGACGAAGAAGGTCACAGGCAAGCCGACGATCACGGTCGGCAGCGTGGGGCTCGATCAGGAATTTTTGGGAGCATTTGCCGGGCAAGGGGCCGAGGCGCGCGGGCTCGAAGATCTCGTCCTGCGCTTCGAGCGCGGAGAGTTCGACCTGGTCGCAGTGGGTCGCGCGGTACTCCAAGATCCTGAGTGGGTCGAGAAGGTGCGGCAGGGCAGGACGAGCGAGATCCGCGCATTCGATGCCGTGTCCCTCGCGAGTCTCCATTGATTCAGAGAAGCTCGGCGATCGTTCCGTCGGCCAGGAGCCAAGCGTCGTGCGGAATCGACAGGCGCGCGCCACTCCGGCTGAGGCGACCCCGGTCGACCAAGCGGTCGACGGCGCGCCGTCGCGCGTCGGTCCATGGATCGGCACCTGCGCTCGCGGCGGCCTCCTCGATGTCCACCCCTTCGGCGAGGCGAAGTCCGAGCATCAGCCGCTCGGCGAGCTGAGTTTCGGGGGAGAGGACCTCGCGCTCCGAGACCAGCTCTCCCGGGCCGGACCGGCTGAGATCCGCCGTGCGCCAGGTCAGGGCGGATGACAGGTAGCGATCAGGCACGGGCGTGTTGCGATACCGCACTCGCCCTTCAGCGAGCGTGACCGTTCCCCACGCACCACACCCGAGCCCGACGTAATCGCTCCCGGTCCAGTACCCGACGTTGTGGCGCGCGCGGTGGCCATCCTTGGCGTAGTTGCTGATCTCGTAATGCTGAAATCCGCGGCTCTCGAGCGCCTCGTGGAGTGCGGTGAACGAGTCCGCCACGGCGTCCTCGGAGAGCAGCGGCAGACGACCCTTGCGCGCGAGAGCTCCGAACGCCGTTCCAGATTCGATCGTGAGCGCGTAGGCGCTCAGGTGGGTGACCCCGAGATCCGCGAGCGTCAACGCTTCGCGGACCGCGTCGTCCGGCGACTGCCCGGCGACGCCGAAGATGAGATCCGCCGAGATCCGGGGGACCCGTCCCTCGATGGCTGCCTCGATCGCACGGATGGCCCCTGCCGCGTCATGGAGCCGACCGAGAAACCGGAGTCGCTGCGCGTCCAGGCTCTGGACGCCGATGCTGACGCGGTTGACCCCCGAGCCCACGAGCGCCTCGGCGCGCTCGCGATCGAAGCTCGAGGGATTGCATTCGACGGTGACCTCCGGCTCCGCCGCGCCCGCCGGGAATCCGGCGCGGATGGCGGAAAGAACCTCGGCCAGGTCCCCGGCGTTCCAGAGCGACGGCGTTCCGCCACCAAAGAATATGCTCTCGAGAGGTTGGCCGGTAAGCTCGGCGAGCCGGCGTTCGAGCTCCGCCTGGACGGCCGCCGAGTAACGCGAATGCTCGATGGCGTCTTTCGGGGTGGCAACGCTCAAAAAGTCGCAATAGCCGCACTTCTGTAGGCACCACGGAAAGTGGACGTAGACAGAGGTGGTCCTGCTCGCGGCCCGGGCGCGGGGACCGCGGCCGGCCGCGCTTTCCCCTTGCCGGGGGCGTTCCGGCGAGTAATCGTCGCTATTTCGCGGGTTTGTTGCGGGGGGCACGGTCAGTGTTAACTTGAAGATTACGCACGGGTGGCCCGTGTCGAGGTAGGATTTCAGTTCCCCCATGCTCGCACTCGACGTGCTCGTCGATCGCGTACGCAGCTATCACCCGACCGCCGACGTCGCGATCATTTCGAAAGCCTATCAGTTTTCGCAGCTCGCGCATCGAGAGCAGAAGCGAAAGAGCGGAGATCCGTACTTCACTCACCCCGCGAGCGTCGCCGGCATCATCACGGATCTGAAGCTCGACACGGCCAGCATCTGTGCAGGCCTGCTTCACGACGTCGTGGAAGACACCCCGGCGACGCTGGGCGACATCAATCGCGAGTTCGGGAGCGAGATCTCGGCGCTCGTCGATGGGGTCACGAAGCTCAACAAGATCAACTTCAGCTCGAAAGAGGACCGTCAGGCGGAGAACTTCCGCAAGATGGTCGTCGCGATGTCGAAGGATCTGCGGGTCCTTCTGGTGAAGATCTGCGATCGGCTCGACAACATGCGCACGCTCGAGCACATGAGCCCCGAAGCGCAGGAGCGAATTGCGCGCGAGACGATGGAAATCTACGCGCCGCTGTCGAACCGGCTCGGCATCCACTCGCTCAAGAGCGAGCTCGAGGACCTGTCGCTGCAGTATCTCGAGCCCGAGGCGTACCGGCTGATCCTGAACGAGCTCGCCGCGACGCACAAAGAGCGCGAGCGCTACATCGAGGGGGTCTGCCGGACGCTGAAGCAGCACCTCGCGGAGATGGGCTTCGCTGCCGACGTCCACGGTCGGGCCAAGCACATCACGAGCATCTGGCGGAAGATGAAGGAGCAGCAGTGCGATCTGGAGCGCGTCTACGACGTTCTCGCCTTCCGCATCTGCGTGGAATCGGTGACGGACTGTTACGCGGCCCTCGGCTGCGTGCACTCGAAGTGGACCCCGATCCCCGGTCGCTTCAAGGATTACATCGCGTTGCCGAAGCCGAACATGTATCAGTCGCTCCATACCGCGGTGATCGGCCCCGGCGGCAAGCGCGTGGAGGTGCAGATCCGGACGCATGCCATGCACAACGTCGCCGAACGCGGGGTTGCGGCGCACTGGCAGTACAAGGAGCGAGCGTCCGGCGTCAGCGCACGAGATGCCCAGAAATTCAGCTGGCTCCGCGAGCTCACCACCTTCCAGCACGATCTGAAGGACCCGGCGGAGTTCCTCGAGAGCGTCAAGATCGACCTCTTCCCCGACGAGGTCTACGTCTTCACTCCGAAGGGTGAGGTGCGTGTCCTGCCTCGCGGCGCGACGCCCATCGACTTCGCCTTCAGCATTCACTCCGACATCGGCGCGACGTGCGTCGGCGCGCGCGCGAACGGACAAATCGTGCCGCTCCGCTACAAGCTCCGGAACGGCGACGTGATCGAGGTGATGACGTCCAACACGCAGCATCCCACCAAGGACTGGCTGGATTTCTCGATCACCTCCCGCGCGAGAAACCGGATCCGCAGCTATCTTCGCGCCGAGCAACGCGAGAAGAGCGCGAACCTCGGCCGGGAGCTGCTCGAGGGCGAGATGCACCGCGGTGGGATGAGCCTCTCCAAACTCGTCAAGAACGAGAAGGAGCTCAAGCGTGTGCTCGACGCCCACCACGTGGGTACGCTGGACGAGCTGCTGCTCACCATCGGGTACGGCAAGGTGCAGGCCGAAGACGTCGTTCAGGTGGTGCGCGGAGCGCCCTGGGGCGATCGCGAGCACGAGGAGCCCCGTCCCGAGCTGCGGACGAGCCCGATCGAGCGCATCGTGCGCAAGGTCCGCGGGCGCGACCACGGCGGCATCACCGTGAACGGGGTGGACGACGTGCTCGTCCGGTACGCACGATGCTGCAACCCGCTTCCGGGCGACGCGATCATCGGGTTCATCACCCGGGGCCGCGGCGTCACGGTGCATCGCAGGGAATGCCAGAAGGCCTTCGACACCGATCCGGAGCGCCGGGTCGAGGTGAGCTGGGAGGCCGATTCGAAGATCAACAGGCCCGTGCAGCTCAAGGTCACCACCCTCAACAAGCCCGGGATTCTCGCGAACGTGAGCCAGGCCTTCAGCACCCAGAAGATCAACATCAGCGAGGCGAACTGCAGAGCCGGCGACGACGGACGCGCCTGCAACATTTTCACGTTCCCCTGCGCGGATCTGGCCCAGCTGAAGAGCGTGATGCGTGCCCTCACGAAGGTGAAGGGTGTCGTGGAGGTCGAGCGAACCTGGGTGGTCAGCCGGTGACCGGTTTGGCGGGGAAAGTCAGCGGATTCGGCGTGTTTTTGGCGATCCACGCTTGACAGACACGGCTGCCAAAAGTAGACCGAGCGTCCTCCACCGCGGGAGTAACTCAGTGGTAGAGTGCAACCTTGCCAAGGTTGACGTCGAGGGTTCGAATCCCTTCTCCCGCTCGGCCCCAAAAGGGAACAAAGACGAAAAGCCGGAATAGAGCGATCCTCGTTCCGGCTGCATCGTTTTCTTCGCCTCGAGCCCTGGATTCAGGAGTGCGATCCGTGCGAGAAGCGAACTGTGACCGAGCCAGGATTCGGTCCGCCGGAGTCGTGTCGTAGGGTTTCCAAGGGGGTAAGGTGTCAGGGATCCATCCGTAGCCATGGCCAGCGACGACGCCGTCACCACCATCACCGAGTCGCTCAAGGAGACCGAGGAGCTACCGCGGAAGCAGATAGCGGAAATCGTCGAGGCGCTCGGCGCCGCGGTTGCGCTGGAGCTTCTCGCCGAGACTCGGCGAGTCCAGGACGAGGGTGGGCTCGAGGTCAGAGACGGCACCCGTCGGCGCACGGACGGAGGCGTGTACTTCAGTCTCGCCAAGGCCAAGCTGCCGAAGGCCGAGCGGAACCGGATCTTCCGGGTCAAGGTTCCGAAGGCGCCTGGCGCGCCGGAGTCGGAGCCGAAACCTGCAGCCCCGGCCGCGCCTGCTCCCGAGGCCCAGCCGGTCGCGGTGGAGCGACGGCCGGCGCGCAAGGAAGCCCCTGCTGGGGAGTCGCGTGTGATCGCTCCCGTGGGCGGCGGCCGTCGTCGCGTGGTGGAGGTCGAAGTGCTCCGCCACCTTCCGAAGCCTTCTGCCCCCGAACCTGCGACGGCACGCCCCGCCGCTGTGCCCGCGGAGCCCGCACGTCGCGAGCTGCAGCCGCCGCAGGCTGAGGTCCGCCCGCTCAGGCGCATCGTGACGGTGGCTCCAGTGGTCAAACAGGAGCCGCCGAGCACTCCCGATGCTGCTCGCCAGCGGATTCGAGAAATGCTGGGCGTCCTGAAGGTGGCCGAGCAGCGGCGCGTTCTCGCCGATGCGTTGCGCGAGCTCGGCGGAAATCCGGAGCCGGAGCCCAAGCGTCCGGTGCCGGAACCAAAGAAAGCGCCTCCGCCGCCTCCACCGCCTCCGCGTGGGCTGGACGATGCGATGCGAGAGCGCGTGCTGGCCGCGGTCACCGATGCGCTCGGACTCGCGACGGCGGATCTGGCGCGCGTGCTGTACGGGGAAGAGACCGCGGGCACGAAAGCCAAGGCCCGGACCGTGCTCGAGCGCTGGCGGAGATCCTAGGAGCCTGTCCGGGCCAAGGCCCGACAGCGCTCCGTCGTGTCATTCATCTCGGGGCGGACGCGCCGCGCGGAGCCCGACGGGCTCCGGGAACCCCGGACGCTCCGAGACGGCGCTACGGCGGCTGCACGAATCGACTCACCGCTGCGACGAGGCGTGACCGCGCCTCGGGGTCGACGGCGAGGTCCTGGCGCAGCTCGAGCTCGATCGGCCGGCGCCGATGACGACGCGCGTGGCGGTCGACCGAGTACATGAGGCCGAGCTTGCCCGAGTAAGGCTCGTTCATCGCGACGCGGAACCCCGCCGCCGCCACCGCCGCGAAGAGCCGCCCGGCAAGCTCGGTCTCTTCGTCGTAGAGCACCCCGACCTCGAGCGTGCGGGGAGTGCCCTCGTAGACGGGCGTGAAGGTGTGTACCGCGAACACGATGCTCGCCGTGGATGCCGCGACCTCGCGGTCGACGACCGCGTGATACGCCCGCCACGGCGCGAGCCGCAGCTCGCGCTCTTCCTGGTCGATTGCGGCATTGAGCCGGATCGAACGTCCCTCCGCTCGCGTTCGAAACAGGTCCACGGAATCCTCTGGCCGATTCGGATCCGCGAGCAGCCGCGAGAAGCGAGAGAGCACGGCCACGGCCCGGAGCTCGGCGGAAAGCTCGCGAGCGAGCTCTGCCGCACCGAGATCGTAGGCCCAGTGGGTTCCCGCCAGCCATCGGTCCTCGGCGGACCAGCACCACGGAGCGGGCAACCGTTCCGAAGCGTGCTCACA
>Ga0316628_100002594_pt1 | contig 13501 bp, 11 predicted proteins | sample OWC_Aug_M2_C1_D5_FD_207648 | JGI IMG/M metagenome (GOLD analysis project Ga0316628, IMG submission 207648) | Wetland soil microbial communities from Old Woman Creek delta, Ohio, United States - OWC_Aug_M2_C1_D5_C | ecosystem: Environmental > Terrestrial > Soil > Wetlands | place: USA: Ohio... | reverse complement strand
CGGTGCGCCGCGCGCGCGGCCTGCAAATTATGGAATCGCGCACGCTCGGAAAGCTGGATTGGCTGGTGCACGGATTCAGCACGCGGATCGGCGGCGAAAGTTTGTTCGATGGCAAGCGGGCGCTGAATCTGGGCTTCACGGATTGGGACGACCGCGCGCGTGTGGAGAAAAATCGCGCTGCGTTCGCGGCAGCGCTGCCGGCGCGCGAAATGCCTCTCATTGCGCTGCGGCAGTTTCATTCCGACGTGATTCACGTGGCCTCCGCGGCGCTGACGATTGCGGAGGAAGCTCCGCAAGCCGACGCGCTGATTACGCGCGTTCCGGGGCTCCTTCTCGGGGTGCAGACGGCCGATTGCGTGCCGATCCTGCTGGCGGATACGCGGCGGCGCGCTGTGGCCGCGATTCATGCAGGCTGGCGTGGGACGCTCGCGCGCATCGCCGTAAAAGCGCTAGGCCGCATGCGCATGGAATTCGGGACGCGCCCGGCGGATGTGGTCGCGGCGATCGGCCCCGCGATCGGGCGCTGCTGCTACGAGGTTGGCCCGGAAGTCGCGCAGGCGTTTGCGACACAATTTCCCGCCGCCGCGGACTGGTTCGATGGCCCGTTCGAGCAGCTATCGCACGGCGAGGAGCCGCTCTGGCTGCCGTGGCTCACGATGATGCCGCCGGGGCACGTGCCTCCTCCGCCGCGCGTGCAACTCGATTTGCGCGCCGCAAACCGCTGGCAATTGATTGACGCGGGCGTGCCGCAAGCGCGAATCGATGTGAGCGATCTTTGCACCGCGTGCCGCACGGATTTGCTGTTCAGCTATCGCCGCGAGGGAACGAAGACCGGACGGATGATGGCGGTGATTGGCGTGCGCGGAAAAAAGCCGCGGTAGGATTGGCATCACGGACGGCAATAAAAGAGATGCCGTCATTCCGAGGCGCGCTTTTCACCGAGGAATCGCTCCTTCTTTGAATCAAGACCGCAGAGGGATTCCTCACTTCGTTCGGAATGACATGAAAATATGTGCATAGCGGGCAAAAGCTGCGTTCCTTGCGGCCTAGCACACGTGCGGGAATTTTACTGGAGAGAGACCAGCGGACCCGCCGTTTCCATAGACGCCAACTGGCCGCAGGCCGCAAAAACATCCTGCCCTCGCGAGTAGCGTATGAACGACGGAACGCCTTTCTCCACGAGAATTTCCTGAAACTCCGCGATGCTCTCCGCGGTGGGCGCGCGATACGGCAAATTTCCCGGATTCCACGGAATCAGATTCACTTTGGCGCGGATGTGCGCGAGCAGGCGCACGACTCGGCGCGCGTCTTCCGGAGAATCGTTCACTCCGCCGAGCAGGACGTATTCAAACGTGAAATATTCGCGCGGCTTCAAAGGATACTTCTTGCAGGCATCCAGCAACGCTTCCAGAGGATATTTTCGGTTGATGGGCATGAGCGCGTCGCGCTGCTCGTCGTTCGAGGCGTTGAGCGAAATGGCCAGGCTGGGCCGGATTTTTTCCTTCGCCAGGCGCTCGATCCCGGGAACGATGCCACTGGTCGAGAGCGTGACGTGGCGCGGGCCGAGCCCGAGTCCTTTGGGATCGAGCAGAATTCGCACGGCGGCCATGGTGGCATCGTAATTGAGCAGCGGTTCGCCCTGGCCCATCAGCACGACGTTGGTCTGCGGCGCAAGGTGTTCGCGATTTTCCTCCAGCGCGACCAGCACTTGCCCGACGATTTCGCCGGCCGTGAGATTGCGGATCAATCCCAGTTGCGCGGTCAGGCAGAAGTGGCAATCGACGGCGCAGCCGGCTTGAGTGGAAATGCAAATCGTCTGGCGGCCGTCACGCGGCATGAAGACGGCCTCAATCTGCGCGGGTTTCGTGGCGCTATCGCCAACCGGGCCGCCAATCGAGAATAAATACCGGATGGACCCGTCCACGGACTGGAACCTTCGCAGAATGCGCGGCAAAGTGATGCGCGCTTCCTGCGACAGCCGCTCGCGCAACGCCGCGGGCAGATTCGTCATCGCGGCGAAATCAAAGCGCCGCTCTACATAGAGCGCATGATAAATCTGCGGGCCGCGATACGGCCGCTCGCCGAGCGACACTACGAAATCGCGCAGTTCTTCCGCCGATTTTCCGAGCAGTTCTACGGGCACCTGCGGTCTCCCTGATGCAATGCCTTCATCTTAACATGCGCATCTGAGGACCGACGGTGTCGTGAGTTGTCTTCCGGACTGAAGCCCCACTCGCCCTGCAGCCCGCGCCACCTTAAATCTTCCAATCCGGTGTGGCCACGTAGGCGCGGTTGATTTCGGAAACCTTCTGCGTGCCGCAATTGCCCATCGCCAGTTTCAATTCTCCCTGCAGAATTTCCAGCACGCGATCCACGCCGGCCTGGCCGAACGCTCCCAATCCCCAAAGATACGGGCGCCCGATTCCCACTGCCTTTGCGCCCAGGGCGAGCGCCTTGAAAATATCCGTGCCGCGGCGAATCCCTCCATCCACGAAAACCGGAATGCGGTTGCCGACTTCGGCCACGACTTCGGGCAGCGCCTCCACGGTGGGGCGCAAGGTTTCCGTGGCGCGTCCGCCGTGATTCGATACCAAAATGCCGTCAAGGCCGTGCTCCACGGCCAGCCGCGCGTCCTCGCGCGTGTCGATCCCTTTGATGAAAAATTTCCCTTTCCAGAATTTTCGCATGCGATCGGCGAAGGCCCAATCCAGGGCAGGGTTCAGGATGGTTACGCCGTTCATGTTGATGCCGTCGTACATGGGAAGTTCGTGGATGTCCGTGAACGGTTCGCCTTTGTGGCAAGCGGCGCATTGCGTCAAGTCCTTGGGGCGCGTGCGCAAGTAGGTTTCGCTGTTGCGGCCGGTGGTGTTATCCACGGTGAGAGCGATGACCTGGCAACCGGCCGCTTCCACGCGCCGCAGAAGCTGTTCGCAAGCTTCCCAGGTGCTCGGCGCGTAGACCTGATACCACACTGGCCGGCCCAGAGCCTTGTTGACGTCTTCGACGCCGGTAGAGGAAGCCGACGACAGAAACTGCAAAGTGCCGCGCGCCTTTGCCGCTCGCGCGACCGCCTCCTCCCCGTTTGGCCAAAACGCTTTGTGGGCGGAAGTCGGGCACAAAAAAAGCGGGCTGTCGTAAACGGTGCCGAACAGCTCGACACGCATGTCCACTTTGGTCGCGTCGCGCAGACGCCGCGGACGCAATTGCACGTGCTGGTATCCTTCGCGATTGGCGCGCAGCGTGGCGTCGTCGTCCACGCCGCTTACCATGTAGGCCCAATGGCTGTCCCGGACCTTGCGGTGTGCGGTCTCTTCAAAATCGAAAACGTCGAGGGCCTCGGCAGGAGTGGCGATGACTTCGGAAACGGTTTGGGCCTTTTGCGAACTTGTTTGTGCAAGGGCGCTTTGCCTTAGGAATGCGGCGACTCCGCCGAAGGCGGCAACATACGGGCTTGCGGCCATGAATTTCATGAATTCACGGCGGGCCAGGGAGATCGGGGGAAGTGGTTTCATGATTGTTGCGAATGGTAACGCCGGCCGGAGGCAATGACAAGCAACGACCTTGGATTCCTGGTGTACTATTTCTTTCCGGGTTTCATCCAAAGTGTAAGCGCATCAAAAACAGCGCAGGCGTGGAAAGGATCAAAATGAAAAAGCGCAAGCTGGGCCACTCCGAACTGGAAATTTCTCCCTTCGTTTTCGGCGGAAACGTCATGGGCTGGACCGTGGATGAAGCGACGGCATTCACGTTGCTGGACGCATTCGTCGCGGCGGGCTTCAATGCTATCGACACGGCGGACAGCTATTCCCAGTGGGTGCCCGGCCACGTGGGCGGAGAATCGGAAACGATCATCGGCAAGTGGATGAGGCGCGGAGGAAACCGCGATAAAGTCGCCATCTTTACGAAAGTGGGCTGGGATCGCGGGCCGGGACAAAAGGGATTGTCGCGCGACTATATTCTGAAGTCGGCGGAAAATTCCCTGCGCCGCCTGCAAACCGATCACATCGATTTGTATCAGTCGCATGTGGATGATCCCGACACGCCGCAGGAAGAGACGCTGCAAGCCTATGCGGATTTGATCCAGCAAGGGAAAGTCCGGTTCATCGGCGCATCCAATCACAAAGCCGGGAGATTGGCTTCCGCGCTCGAGGTCAGCAGGAACCTGGGCCTGCCCAGCTACCGGAGTCTTCAGCCCAACTACAACCTCTACGACCGCGAGGAATTCGAGACGCAGCTCGAGCCCTTGTGCGTGAAGGAAGGTCTGGGAGTCATCAATTATTTCCCTCTTGGCGGCGGATTTCTTTCCGGAAAATACCGGAAGGAAGAAGATTTCGCGAACAAACCGCGCGGCAGAAACGTGAAGAAATATCTCAACGAACGCGGGATCAGGATTCTGGATGCGCTGGACGAAGTCGCGAAACGCTCGAATGCCACTCCCGCAAAAGTTTCTCTCGCATGGCTGCTCGCGCGCCCCAGCATCACCGCGCCGATTGTCAGCGCCACAAATCTTCAGCAATTGAACGATCTGATCGCTTCCGTGGAACTGAAACTGGACCCGTCTTCGATCGAACTGCTGAACCGGGCCAGCTCCTACGCCGCGAGCACCGCCGGTTGAACCGAAGGGAATCCGTGGCGCCGCGTTATATAAAATCTGCGTGGTTTAGTTAACTGGGTGGTTCGCGTTCGCTGGGCGCGTATGTCACAATTAAAGAATGAGACAGCCGGTGCGCGATATCGAAAAGGCGGAGCTGCCGAACGGCCTCGTGATTGTCACTGAGAAGATGCCGCACGTGCGGTCGGTGTCCGTGGGCATCTGGCTGGGCACGGGATCGCGCGGCGAATCGCCCGAACGCAACGGCATCGCCCACTTCATCGAGCACATGGTGTTCAAGGGCACCGAGAAGCGCACCGCCGAGGAAATCGCGCAGACGGTGGACGCGGTCGGCGGGATGCTCGACGCCTTCACGGCCAAGGAAATGACTTGCTTCAACGCCAAAGTGCTCGACGAGCACTTGCCCGTCGCCTTTGACGTCCTCTCCGATCTGGTCTTGCGCCCGTGCTTTGACGACGCCGACATCACCAAGGAAAAGCAGGTGGTCCTCGAGGAAATCAAGATGGACGAGGACAATCCCGAATATCTGATTCACGAAATGTTCACGCAAAAATTCTGGCGCGGGCATCCGCTGGGGCTGCCAATTCTGGGCACACCGGAAACCGTGCCGCAATTTACGACCGGGGCCGTGCGGGAATGTTTTGCTTCCTGGTATGCCCCAAACAACACGGTGATCACGGCGGCGGGCAATCTGGAACACGCGCGCCTGGTCGATCTGGCCGCGCGCGAATTTGGCGCCGCTCCGCGCGGACCCGCCGAAACGGTCCGCACCGCGCCGGAAACGCATGCGGGCGTCGAGCATCGCCACAAGAAGGAACTCGAACAGGTTCATTTGGTAATCGGCGCGCCGTCCTATCCGCTCGCGCACGAACGCCGGTACGCGGCGTCGATCTTGAATATTATTCTCGGCGGCGGAATGTCCTCTCGGCTGTTCCAAAATATCCGTGAACGCCAAGGGCTGGCCTACGCCATTGGCAGCGATCTTTCACCTTATACCGACGCAGGTGTGCTTTCGGTCTACGCTGGCACATCGCGGGAATCGGCGGAACAATTGATCCGCTCGGTGATCGAGGAGTTCCGGCGCATTCAGGCGGAGGCGGTGAGCGCGGAAGAATTGCGCCGCGCCAAGGATCATCTGAAAGGCTCGATGATGCTTTCCCTGGAATCGACCAGCGCGCGCATGTCCAACCTCGCGCGCCAGGCCATGTACTTCCACAAGTTTCTTTCGCTCGATGAAATGCTTGCCTCCATCGAAAAAGTGACGCGCGAGGAAGTTCTAGAAATCGCCCGCGATTTCTTCGAGCCCGGCCGCTTCGCGCTTACCGTGCTGGGCAACTTGGCCGGATTCGATCCCACAACCGAGTTGCTGGCCTGGGAAAACTAGCCGCGAGTCGGCGGTTTTCCACCGCGCGCGGTTTTTCTTCCGTCGTGCCTCTTACCTCTTACCTGTCGACTCCGATTGACGCCGCCCCCGCACTTTGTCATTATTCCGTGGGCCTGTGAATGCTCCGGGCGAGTTTTTCGGGGGGAAGGTATCAGCCTGCGCGTCACTATATTGGCATCGGGAAGTTCGGGCAACTGCACGCTGCTCGAAACCGAGCACACCCGCCTCTTGGTGGACGCCGGTCTCAGCAAAAAAGAAACGCTGCGGCGCATTGCCGCGGTGGGCCGCGCGGTTGACCGACTCGACGGCATCGTTATCTCCCACGAACACAGCGACCACATCGGCTCGCTCGCGCAAGTGCTGGGCCAGTGGCGCACCACCGTGTACCTCACCGAAGCGACGCACTCTGAGGTCCTGCGCATTCTTCCGGAAACTTCCCACAAACGCCTGGACCGCGTCGAACACATTCGCGCGGGGCAGCGGTTTATCGTTGGCGACATCGAAGTGTCCCCGATATCGATTCCGCATGATGCCGTGGACCCGCTGGGTTTTACATTTCGCGCGAACGGTACGAAAGTGGCGATTGTCACCGACCTCGGCTATTTGCCGGAACTCGTGAAAGTGCACCTGCGCGATTCCGACTGCCTGATGCTGGAATCTAATCACGATCTCGATATGCTGAAAGTGGGGCCGTATCCCTGGCACATCAAGCAGCGCGTGATGAGCCGCACGGGACATCTTTCCAATCACACGGTGAGCGAGTTTTTCGCCGATGCGGAGGCCTTCGACGGGCGCGCGCGCTACGTGGTCCTCGCGCATCTTTCCGAGAATAACAACAATCCCGATGTCGCGCGCATCTCGGCCGCCGAAGCGCTTTCCCGGCGCACCGGCCCCGCGGCATTTTCCGGGGAACTGATCGTTGCCTCGCAGGATGCTCCGCACCCCACTCTCGATCTGTAAATCCCGCGGCGGACTACACGCGAAGGAGCCGGCATGAGCGAACTACTGACGGTGATCGCCAGGATGCGCGCCAAGGCGGGCCAGGAGGCCATGCTGCGACAGGAACTGAAGAAATTGCTGGCGCCGACGCGCGCGGAGGCGGGCTGCGTCCTATACGACCTGCATGAATCCAACTCCGAGCCCGGACTCTTTGTCTTCTATGAAATCTGGAAGCGCGATGCCGACCTGGACGCGCATTTCGAGACGCCGCACTTGACCGCCTTTCTGGCCAAAGTTCCCGAATTGGTGGATGGGCCGGTCGACATTACGAAGTGCACGAAATTATAACCTGCGTGATGGTCACGCGCGGGATGCCTTACCCCTGAGTGTTCTGCCCTTTGTCCGAGCATTGGGTATTCTCAATGCGGCACCGATTCCGTGTACACCCGGTACCAGTCTTCCGTGATTTCGCGCTGCGCCTGCTCGAGCGTCAGGCTGCCCGCGCAGACTTCCGCGTGCAGATAATTTTCCACTTTGTCCTTGGCGTGCGCCCCGCCGTCGGCGATGGATGTTTGAAACGGTTCGGGCCAAAGATTTTTCGGATCACTGGGATGCCCGCCGAGTTCCAGGGGAATGAAATGATCTTCCTCGTAAGACCTCAATCGGGAATCGGAATAGCCGTATTCGCCGATCTGTTCGATTTTCAGGCGGTTCGTGTAGCTGGCCGCCGGGCGGATGGATTTGGTGCTCCACCTGGGATTGCAAATTGTGTCGCGGATATTCTCTTGCGTAATTTCCGGATTCGTTGCTCCGGGAGTTCGCCCGGGATCGGGATAAATATCCGCGGGTCCCACATGCGCCTGGGGTGCTTCAGTGCCCGCGGGCGAGGGGTTCACCAGGAAAGGAAATTCGCGGCGGACCAGCCAGACCAAAATGACGACGGCAATTACGATTACGATAAGCAGGAGATATTTCTGGGCGTTCCGCATCGCTGATAGTCTATCCCAGGTTGGCAATCCGGCGTTGAGCGCTCGCGTGGGCAAGGTCTGGCCCGCGATGGCACTGCCCTAATTGGGAGTGGGATTGGATTTCAGGAGGTTGGGGCTTCAGCCCCGACGAAGAAAATTGCCTAAGCGGGGGTTTTAATCCCTGAAGCTTCAGGGGCTGAAGCCCGCATTCAAACGGAGCATGAATGTCCGAGCTGAAGCTCGGACCTCCGAAGGATGGAATCTTCCAAATTTGGGCAGTACCCGCGCGATCCCGCCCGCGACATCCGGCCGTGAATTCGGGTAATATCGAACAGGGATTTCCCCACTCATATAGTTTTATCCGCCGCGCCTTTCCGCAACGGCGCGCGCTGCCAGGGAGCCAGGATTGATTTCACGATACACGCGCGAAGAGATGGGCAAGATTTGGACCGAAGAGGGGAAATTCCGCCGGTGGCTGGAGGTTGAACTGGCCGCCACCGAGACGCTCGCGGAAAGCGGAGTTGTGCCGGCGGAGGCTGCCGCGAAAATTCGCGAAAAGGCGCGCGTCGATGCCGGCGTCGTGAAGCGCATTGCGGAACTCGAGGCCAAGGTGAAGCACGACGTGATCGCCTTCACCATAGCCATTGGCGAGACCATCGGCGATTTCGACTCTGCGCGATGGCTGCACTACGGCTTGACCTCCAACGACATTGTGGACACGGCGCAGGCCCTGCAGCTCCGCGAAGCCTCGCGCCTCATCGAACACGGCTTGATCCGTTTCGGCGAAGTGCTGGAACGCCGCGCGCAGGAATTCCGCCACACCCCGCAGATTGGCCGCACCCACGGCGTACACGCCGAGCCCATCACCTTCGGCCTGAAAGTCGCCAACTGGTTCGCCGAAAACCGCCGCAACCTCGAACGTTTCGGGCAGGCCGCGCGGCAAATGGCCATCGGGAAAATTTCCGGGGCGGTGGGTAACGCCTCGCACCTCGGAACCGACGTGGAAGCCGCCATCTGCAAGCGCCTGGGGCTGGACGTGGCTCCCGTCGCGTCGCAGGTGATTCAGCGCGACCGCCACGCGCAATATCTTTCCGCGCTCGCCATCCTCACGGCCACGCTGGAAAAAATCGCCCTGGAAATCCGCCATCTGCAGCGCACCGAGGTGCGCGAGGCCGAGGAGCCGTTTGGCGGCGAGCAGCGCGGCAGTTCGGCCATGCCGCACAAGCGCAATCCGGTTTCGAGCGAGCAGGTGTGCGGCCTGGCGCGCATCGTGCGCGCCAACGCCGGCGCCGCCTTTGAAAACATCGCCCTCTGGCACGAGCGCGATATCTCGCACAGTTCGGTCGAGCGCGTCATCCTGCCCGATTCGACCATTCTCGCCGATTATCTTCTTACGCGCATGACCGACATCGTTTCCGGAATGCGCGTCTTCCCGGAACGCATGCTTCGTAACCTGGACGCCACCGGCGGCCTGGTCTTTTCCGGACAGCTCCTGCAGGACCTGGTCGAAGCGGGCGCCGCTCGCGAGGACGCTTACAAGTGGGTGCAAGAACACGCCATGGCGTCGTGGGAAACGGAAACCAATTTCCGGCAGCGCGTGGTCAACGATGCGCGCATTAAGGTTTTTCTGGATCGCGACGCCCTGGAACGCACCTTTGATATGAATCGCCAGCTTCGCTACGTGGACGCAATTTTTGCCCGGGTGTTTGTCTGAACGGAATATATTTCATGGCACAAATGTTCACGTGTGTTCCATTTCGATGCGCGAAAAATGTGCCAGTTTGAACTTCGCCCTCTTCTCGCCCGCCGCAATGCCTTGACACACTACCCACAACCGTTGAAACTACATTTACCCTTCTTGTTAATCTCATTCGTCCATCGTGGCGGGAATTTGCCCTCTTTCTTCGCTCCCGTGTACCCCTTGGTAGGAGGGAAATCGTGTTGCCCAATGGAAATTTGCAGGGAACCATTCTGGTCGCGGATGACAACGAAGCGATTCGCGATCCGCTAGCCGAACTCCTGCGCCTTCAAGGATATCAGGTGATTGCCGTCGAAAATGGCGAGCAGGCCTTCCTGGAAATTTGTTCGCAACCCGTGGACCTCGCGCTGCTGGATGTGATGATGCCGGGACAAACCGGGTTCGCGGTCTGCCGCGCCGTGAAAGCCAGGCCGGAGACACGCCTGATCCCCATCGTGCTCGTGACCGGTCTGGGCGGCACCGACGACCGCATTCGAGGCATCGAAGCGGGCGCGGACGATTTTCTGAACAAGCCGGTGAAGAAGGAAGAATTGCTGGCGCGCGTGCGGTCGCTGGTGCGCCTGAAGCGTTTCACCGATGAACTGGACAACGCGGAAACCGTGCTGTGCACGCTGGCGCGCAGCATCGAAGCGAAAGACCCCTACACCGAGGGGCACTGCGACCGGCTGTCGCGTTACACCGTTTCGCTCGGCGAAACTCTCGGTCTGTCCGGCGAGCAACTCGTATCGCTGCGCCGCGGCGGCATTGTCCACGATATCGGCAAGGTGGCCGTGCCCGAGTACGTGCTGCTCAAACCCGGCCCGCTCGATCCGGCCGAGCGCAAGATCATGGAGCAGCACACCATCGCCGGCGAACGCATTTGCGAACCGCTTAAATCCTTCCGCAACGTCTTGCCCATCATCCGGTCGCACCATGAAAAGCAGGACGGCACGGGATATCCGGACCGGTTAAAAGCCGGGGAGATTCCGTTCACCGCGCGCATCCTGCAAACCGTGGATATCTACGATTCGCTGACCACCGACCGGCCCTATCGCAAGGCGCTCTCTCAGGAAACAGCAATCAAATTAATATGGGAAGAGACCCGCCGTGGATGCTGGGACCCGGAACTGGTCGCCGCGCTAGAAGAATTGCTGCAGGAATCTCCGCTGGCGTTTTCCACCATCGGCGCCTAGCCGGCCGGAACGATTTACACGCGCTGCACGTAGCGCGCTTCCGAGGTATCCACCTTTACTTTGTCGCCGGTATTGACGAACGGCGGCACCTGAATCGTAAGCCCGGTCTCGAGTTTCGCGGCCTTCATCACCGCGCTGGCGGTGGCCTTCTGCACGGTCGGCTCGGTATCGACCACGACCAGGTCCATCGTGTCCGGCAGCACCACGCCGATGGCCTTGCCCTCGTAAAACTCCAGCTTCACGGTGGTGTTTGGAATCAGGTAATACACCGCTTCGCCAAGCACGTCGGCGTTGAGGTGAAACTGCTCGTAGGACTCCGAATTCATGAAGTGGTAGCCCTCGTTGTCCGAATACAGGTATTCGTGCTCGATTTCATCGAAGATGGCGCGCTCGAGATTGTCTTCCGCGCGGAATCGGTAATCGATGATCGACCCGCTGCGCAGGTTGCGCATTTTTGTGGCCATGGCGGCGCGCTTGTTGCCCGGCGTGCGGTGCTCGACGCTGTGCACCGTATAGAGATCGCCATCATGGCGGATGGTCATTCCGGGACGCAGTTGTGTTGCTCGCATTTCATTCGCTCCTATTGCCTACGGGGTCGTGCGGCAGGCCGCTAAAAGAATACTCACAAACGCTGTTTGTGGATCACGGCTCCAGCCGTGATATTCCAGGGCCTGGCTGATCGTGGCTTTTGCCCCTGAAGGCCGGTTCGGCCCGTACCAGCCATCGCTTTAAGATTATAAGCGCCGTAGCGAGGAACGGTCAACGATGGCAAAGCTTGTTTCGAGAGCGCGGCCTCATCGATCCCGCGCGGTTTGGAGTACAATCATTGCCGCATCAAACTTGCCGGCAGGAGGAAACATGGCGGAACCGACTTACGAGGAACTGCAAGCCCGCATTGCCGAGTTGGAAAAGAAGACGGCGCGCCGCGGCGGCGAACTGGATTTCAAAATCGGCGAAAAAGGCGGCGTGAGCGTCTACGGCCTCGGCCGCTTTCCAGTCACCTTGTACTACGAGCAGTGGATCAGGCTCCTGGACACCGCGCCAAAACTTCGCGAATTCCTCGAGGAAAACAAAAGCAAGCTGAAGCTCAAAGAGAAATAGAAGCCGTCTGGCTCTGTTGACATCCTCAATAATGGTTCGCGTTGCTGTAGCCTGCCTCTTCAGAGGCGGGGATTTGGTTGCCAATGGTGAAGAAAACCCCCGCCTCTGAAGAGGCGGGCTACAGCAACTCCACTGCGCGCGATACCTAAACTTCGATAGGCTGAAGCCTGTCCTGCTTGAAATCCGCCGCGCGCCGCCCTGAAAGCAGAACCTCTACGGCCGCTTCTCGCGTTCCGCTTTGCCTTCGGCCATGATTTTTTCGATCTCGTCCGGCGAGCGCGGCAGGCGCGCGGTGAGCAATGTGTAGCCCGTGGGCGTAATGAGCACGTCGTCCTCGATGCGCACGCCCAGATTTTCCTCGGGAATATAAATCCCCGGCTCGATGGTGATGACCATGCCCGGCTCCAGCGGCCGCAGCGCGCCGCCGGGATCGTGGACGTCCAGGCCCAGGTGGTGGCTCAGGCCGTGAATGTAATACCGGCCGAGCGAGCGGCCTTGCTTGTCTTTCCCGTGCGAATCGATGTATGCCATGGCGATTTTCTGCAGGCTCGTGTCTCCCTGCCCGCCGATGGTCATGCCCGGCTTGAGCGCCGCGAGCGCGGCGTTCTGCGCGCCGAGCACAATCTCGTAAATCTCGCGCTGCCGCGGCGTGAACTTTCCGTCCGCCGGAATCGTGCGCGTGATGTCCGCCGCATATCCCGAATATTGCCCGGCCACGTCGAGCAGGACGATTTCGCCGCCGTCGATCTGCCGGTCGAGCTTGTTGTAATGCAGCACGGTGGAATTGATCCCCGAGCCGACAATCGGCGCGTAAGCTTCGGTCTCGCAGCCCGCATAGGCGTGAATCTCCACCATCTTCGCCGCCACCTGATATTCGTACAGCCCCAAATGCATCAACTTCATCGCCGCCAGATGCGCGTCGATGGAAGGATCGATGGCCTTCTGAAGCAGCGCCAGTTCGCCGGCGGATTTAATCGGCCGCAAAGCCCCAATGGCCGGGGAAACATCCCTAAGTGTCGCGTGCGGCGCGGCGCCTTTCACCCAGTTGGACCAGTTGGCCGCGTGAGGAAAGCCTTCGTCGTGCGGGCCCGGCAATTCGGTATAGATTTCGGGGAAATTGCGGCTAAGGTTCGCGAGCGTTTCGTGCAGTTTCACGAACGATTCGACATCGGCGAAACCTGTTTTTTCCTGGATCCCCGGGTCGTCCGGCCCCATGCGCGGCCCATTCCATTTTTCCTCGGCCGGATCGCGCGGCGGCAAATACAAAATCTCGCGCGGCCCGCTCCAGCCCTTCTGTACCGCCGACTCCGGCATCAGCAGCAGCGCCGCGCCTTCCTCGTTGTGCCCCGTGAGGTAGTAGAAATTTTCTTCCTGCATGAAAACGTAGGAAGGATTCGCTTCCTCGTGCCCCGTGTAGCCGAACAGCACGATGGGCGCATTGACCGCAGCGATGAGTTTTGCGCGCCGCTCGGCAAACACGCTGTTCGGTTCGCGTTCCCAGGCCCGCGCCAGCGGCGCCAGTGCCGCAAGACACCCCAGCAGGAAAAGGAAAATAAGACTGCCGCG
>Ga0316628_100002593_pt1 | contig 13501 bp, 10 predicted proteins | sample OWC_Aug_M2_C1_D5_FD_207648 | JGI IMG/M metagenome (GOLD analysis project Ga0316628, IMG submission 207648) | Wetland soil microbial communities from Old Woman Creek delta, Ohio, United States - OWC_Aug_M2_C1_D5_C | ecosystem: Environmental > Terrestrial > Soil > Wetlands | place: USA: Ohio... | reverse complement strand
GCGAACCAGGCGAGCGCGACGGCGAGCACTCCGAGCGCGAGGCCGGCGATATAGCGCGCTGCGGCACGTTCCGCCGCGATTGGATCGTTCACGTCAGGCACTCACTCCGGGTGGAATACCGTCAATCATACGCGATCCGCGCGGGGCGGAAACTCGCGAGGTTGTTCGCTCATGGGTAAGTTCGACGCATCCCTTGGGCTATCATGGCCGTTTTCGCGGTGTGCACTGACGGAGGCGCGCGTGATTGACGTCTATTTCTGGCCCACGGGCAACGGCAAGAAGATCACCATCATGCTCGAGGAGTGCGGGGCGAAGTACAACGTCATCCCGATCAACATCAACAAGGGCGACCAGCACAAGCCCGAATACCTGGCGATCAGCCCGAACGGCAAGATGCCCGCGATCGTCGACCACGATGCCCCCGGCGGGCCGATCACGATCTTCGAGTCGGGGGCGATCCTCGAATACCTCGGGGGCAAGTTCGGCATGTTCCTGCCGCAGGATTTGCACGGCAAATTCCGCGTGCTGCAGTGGGTGTATTGGCAGGTCGGCGGCCTCGGGCCGATGGCCGGTCAGGCGCACCATTTCCTGCGCTACTCACCGCAAAAGATCGAATATGCGATGCACCGCTTTCAGACGGAAGTCGCGCGCCTGTACAAGGTGCTCGACGGCCAGCTCGCGCGGCACGAATACATCGCCGGCGACTACTCGATCGCCGACATCGCGGCCTGGCCGTGGGTGACGCGTTACGATTGGCAAGGCCAGGACCTGAACGACTTCCCCAGCGTGAAGCGTTGGTTCGAGGCGGTCGGCGCCCGGCCGGCCGTGCAGCGCGGCGCCGCGGTCGGCCAGGATTTGACGAGCTTCGCGCAGCCGATGTCCGATGCCGACAAGAAGCAGCTGTTCAATCTGCGCGACCAGGATTTCAAGCAGCCGGGCTGACGAGGCCGGGCCGCCGCCGCGCCTTCAGCCCCAGACTTCCCGCGCCGTCTCGACGACCAATCGCAGCTTGGCGATTTGTTCGTCGACGGTGAGCGCGTTGCCTTCGACCGTCGATGAAAATCCGCATTGCGGGCTCAAAGCGATTTGTTCCAGCGGCACGTACTTCGCCGCATCGTCGATGCGGCGCTTCAAGAAGTCCTTGGTCTCCATCTGGCCGCGTTTGGTCGTGACCAGGCCGAGCACCACGATCTTGCCCTTGGGTACGAAACGCAGTGGTTCGAATCCTCCCGAGCGCGCATCGTCGTATTCCAGGAAGAAGCCGTCGACGTTCAGCCGGCCGAACAGCGCATCCGCGACGTGATCGTAGCCGCCGGCCGCGACCCACGATGAGCGGAAGTTGCCGCGGCACAAATGCGTGCACACGGTCATGCCCGGCGGCCGCTTCGCGACAGCCGCGTTGATCAAATCGATGTACACCAGGTGCTGGTCGTCGGCATTGCCGCCGAGCTGCGCGACGTGCTCGCGCTGCGCCGGATCGTTCAGATAGGCGAGGCTGGTGTCGTCGAGCTGCAAATAGGTGCAGCCGAGCTTGCCGAGCCGTTCGATTTCGTCCGCGTACACGGCCGCCAAGTCGCGCCAGAACTCCTTGAGATCCGGATAGACGGCGGCGTCGATGGCGGCGCGCCCGCCGCGATAATGCATCATGCTCGGGCTCGGAATCGTGAGTTTCGGCGTCTTCTTCGTGACGGCTTTGAGGAAGCCGAAGTCGTCGCCGAAAATGCACTTCTTCAATTCGAGCTTGCCGGTCACCTGCAGCGCGGCGGGCGTGAACTCGATGTCGCCCTTCTCGTTGTGGAATTGCACTTTCAGGTTGTTCTGAACCTTGGTCACACCGCCGACCTGATACAGAAAATCCATGTGCCAGGAGCCGCGGCGCAGCTCGCCGTCGGTGATGCCCTCGAGGCCGACGTCCTCCTGCATCTTCACGACGGCGCGCACCGCGTCGTCCTCGACGGCGCGCAACTGCGCCGCGGAGATCTCCCGGTTCCTGAAGCGCTCGCGGGCGTTCAATAGTTCCGGCGGCCGCAGCAGGCTGCCGACATGATCGGCGCGAAAAGGGGGTTGAAGACGTTTCATCGGCGCACTCCTCTAACCGCGAAACACCATGATATTGAAAACCGGTCCCGGACGCATGCGCATTCGCGCCGGTCGTCGACTGCGAATGGCCCCGGTATGGCAAAGCCATTCCGGCTAGGGCAGGCGCTTGCGCAGAGTGTCGGCCAACCGCAATGCAAGTGTGACGATTGCGAACGTCGGATTGGCATATCCGCACGTCGCAAATACCGAACTGCCGGCTATATATAGATTATCCACCGAATGCACGCGGCAATCGGCGTCGACGACCCCATCGCGCGGATTCGCCGACATCCTCGTCGTGCCCATGTGGTGCGGCCCGCCTATGATGCCCTCTTGCCACCCCTCCGCCGGGGTAATGACCCTTCCCTTGCCGCTCGCGCGCATGTCGGTGTCAAGTACGGTCAGCCAGCCCATGATGCTGGCGATGTCCATCCGACTTGCGCGCCAATTCAGCCGAGTCTCCGGCACGCCGAGCGCATCTCGGCGCTCCGAGAGCATCACGCGGTTCGACGGATCCGGAGCTTGTTCCGCCCGAAAGTACAATGAATAAAGTTTGTGTGATCGGAATGCGGGTTCCACGCGGGCACGTGCCGCGCGCGCCACTTTCCAGGAATGAACTTTCTTCGGCACGGCCTGCGCGTATTCGGCGATTTGCTTCATCCGCTCAGCAGCGGCCTTAAACCGTCCCGTGCGCAGCTTGCGATATCGCCGAACCGGCCCAAATGTGATCGCGGGCGGCCAGCCGACAAACGGAGTCCCGAAAGAAAAGCTTGGTCGCTCGACCGCAATCGATGTCGCCAGCAACCGATGGCGCTCGCGTGCGGCGGCGGGCGGTGCCACTACTCCACGGAGGCGGACATCCGGGAAGACTGCCTTGCGATAGAGGTCGTTGTTGCCGGCGCCCGGCGCAACCACAAGATGTCCGGCGGGCACATGCAGATGCTCCATGAAGAAGCGACCGACCATATCGAATTCATTGCCGATACCGCTTGGCCGGTCGGTTCGCGACGCCAGCAAGAGTCGGGCATTCTCGATGCCCCCGGCGGCCAGTACGACCGCTTTTGGCAGGACATTGAATTTCCGGCCGGTCAGTGTTTCCACGTTCAGTGCTGCGACCCGCCGTGAGCCGGGCGCGAGGTTGATTCGCGTGAGATTGGCGTATAGGAGTGTCGTTACATTTTCGGCGGCCAGGACTCGCGCACCGTGTACTCGCGCGAAATTGGTCTCGGGGCTGAATTGGAAAACGATGCTTTCGAAATTGCTGTCGTCGAGCGCAAGCGGAGCGGGCAACCGATCGCGCCACGCGGCAAGATCGAATATCGCATTGGGTAGCTCGAACAGCTTCGCAGCGTCACTTTGGTAAGGCTCCAAGGTTTCCGCATCGATCGGCCACCCGCTGTGCGGCAACCAATCATGCTGCGCAAAATCCGCGGCTTCGAGCGGGCGGCACCAGCCGCCCCAACGATTGCTGCTGCCGCCGAACAGCCGCCAGCGGCATGCGTCGAGACGAAAGTAGTCTTGACCATCGATTTCGCCGCGATAAAGATTCTGGGTCGCGAGGTCGAGATCGAGGCCACCGCTTTCGAGCAGCACGATTGATAGTCCCGAGCCGCGCAGACGTTCGACAAGCGAAAGGCCCGCCGGCCCCGAGCCGACCACACAAAGATCGCAATGGAACTCTGTGCCGGAAGTTGCGTAACGTGCATCGATCAACATGAGATAAGACTCAACACGGCAATTCTCTTGCTATGGCGAAATTGCTGATTGTTCTCTCCCTTGAGTTCGCACCGACCACGTGCCCCAATTTTGATGAAATTATTTCATTTAAAAATATAGCCTATGATCGCCGACTTCAATTGATGGCAACTGGTTTGGTCGGCGCCGCGGCAAATGAGCGCATACGGCGGAATTGTGGTGCATTGCATGTCGGCGATGGCGGGCTATATGCTGTTCGTGCTCCGGAGCAGCTGGCATCGGCTTGGCGAATCGCAACGGCCCCTCTTGTTTTTTCCCGCGCCCAGGTTTCTTGGGGGAAATAATCAAAATACTATTATACAGTGTTAATTTCGCGCCGGAGCCGACCGGAATCGGCAAGTATTCGGGCGAAATGGCTGAATGGCTCGCCCACAAGGGACATATGGTGCGCGTCGTTGCAGCGCCCCCATATTATCCGGCATGGAGGGTCGACCGGGCGCATCGCTGGCCGCCCTATCGGCGTGAGCAATGGGGCAGAGTCGCCATCTGGCGAGCGCCGATTTGGGTGCCAAGATCGCCGGGCGGCGTGACCCGCGTCGTTCATCTCCTGTCGTTTGCGCTTACTTCCCTGCCAATCGCCTTATGGCAGATCGTTTGGGACCCCGATGTCGTCATCGTGGTCGCTCCCGCGTTTGTATGCGCAACTGCGGGCTTGCTCACGGCGCGTCTTTCGGGAGCCAGGGCGTGGCTGCATATTCAGGATTTCGAAGTCGATCTCGCCTTCCGCATGGGGTTGCTCAAAGGGAAGGCCCTGCAGGGCTTCATCAGGCGGATGGAGCGCTGGCTTTTGCGGCGCTTCGATCGCGTATCGACGATCTCGCACCGCATGCTCGCACAACTCCATGAAAAGGGCGTCGAGGAGGCGAGGACGCACTACTTCCCCAACTGGGTCGATCTGGCGGAAGCGAAGTCCGCACCTGTGCACGGTGATTACCGGTCGCGGTTGGGCATCGCTGCGGATGCGGTCGTCGTGTTGTATTCCGGATCCCTCGGCGGCAAACAGGGTCTGCAGCTGATTCCGGCCGCGGCCGGTCTTCTGGCCGGGCGGAAGGACATCGTGTTCGTGGTTTGTGGCGACGGCGTCATGAAACCAGTCCTCGAGGCGGCTGCGGCGAGCTTGCCGAACTTACGCCTTCTACCGCTACAGCCCGCTGGATGCGTCAAGGATCTCCTGAGGATGGCCGATATCCACCTCCTGCCGCAAAATCCCGGCGCGTCCGATCTTGTCCTGCCGTCAAAATTGGCGGGAATGTTGGCGAGCGGGCGCCCGGTGATCGCGACGTGCCACGAGGACACTGAGTTAAGCGCGGTCGTCTCCATTGGCGGTATCGTCGTTCCACCGGACGATTGCCCGGCATTCGCGGCTGCGATATGTAAAATGGCCGATGATTCGGCGGCTCGTGCTGCCCTCGGCGAGCAGGGCCGGAGGTTCGCGGAGGTGAATTTCGATAAGGAACTCATCTTGAACCGCATGTTTGCCACCCTCGAGGGCGTGGGTTCTGCGGTCGCTGCCGCGGACGCGACCGACACCGGTTCTGAACAATAACCCAGGCTCAAAGGGTGTCTAAAATTCCAAATATCATTGCCGCTAGGCGAAATTTGCAGGACTATACTAATGAGTGTCTTGGAACCCATGGATTTATCGATCTATTTATGCAGATAGGGCGCCGGGTACCGTGATCACGATGGCAATGTTCCGCGCGCGCAGACCGCGGCGTATCAAATACTTGGTAGCGAACCTTCTCTTTTGGGTTGCCATCCCCTTGCTGACGGCGCAGGCGCAGCCGGAATACCTGATCGGTGCGGGAGACATTCTCGGAGTCACCGTCTTCAAGAATCCGGATTTGAGCATCAACGTGCGTGTCTCCTCCGGCGGCACGATCGACTTTCCGTTGGTCGGCGCGGTCGAGGTCAGCGGTCTCACATTACCGGGAGCCGCGCACAAGATCGAGGGGTTGCTGCGCCAAGGGGGGTTCGTATTGAATCCGCAGGTCAACATCCTCTTGGTGCAGGCCGTCGCCAACCAAGTCGCCGTGCTTGGCCAGGTCAACCGACCCGGGCGCTACCCGCTCGAAACGGCCGGTGCGCGCCTATCGGATATTCTTGCAACCGCGGGCGGCATTGCGCCGACCGGCGGCGACGTCGCGATCGTGACCGGCACCCGCGACGGCAAGGAATTTCGCCGGGAAATCGATGTCGTGAAAATGGCTCAAGATGGCAACTCCAAGGAAGACATCGCGCTCGCCGGCGGCGATACCGTATTTGTCGCCCGCGCACCATTTTTTTATATCTACGGCCAGGTGCAGAAGCCCGGCGAGTACCGCTTGGAGCGAGGCATGACGGTGATGCAGGCACTTTCCGCGGGCGGCGGCCTCACCGGCAAGGGCAGCCGGCACGGCATCGTCATCGAGCGGCGGGACGTCCATGGCAAGGTCAAGAAGATCCGAGCCTCGCTCGACGATGACATCGAGAAGAACGACGTGATCTACGTCAAGGAGAGCCTGTTTTGAAGTGTCCGGGCGCGCGCGGCGCAGATGAAGTGCGGCTGCCGGTGGCCGCGCTCGTATGACGCTGCGGCAATTTTTGTTGATTCTGCGCGCGCGCTGGCGCCTTGCGGCCGCTGTATTCGCCGGCATCGTTTTAGCGGCCTTGGTCGTCGCTCTCCTCTGGCCGAAGCATTACACGGCAACGGCGTCGGTCGTCGTCGATGCCGAGCCGGATCCCTCTGCCGCGACCGCCGGAGCGGCCTACTCCGCCCAATTCCTCGCCGCCTATATTGCGACCCAAGTCGATATCATCTCCAGCGATCGCGTCGCTCAGCGAGTCGTGAGGGATCTGAAACTCGACCAATCGTCCGAATTGCGTAAGAAATGGATGGATCAGACAGGTGGTCAGGGCGATTTGATCGCGTGGATCGCTGCCCAAGAAATTGGCAAAGATCTGACGGTGACGCCGTCGCGCGAGAGCAATGTAATCGACATTTCCGTCACCTGGCCGGACGCGGAATTTGCCGCCGTGCTCGCCAATGCATTCGCGCAGGCCTATATCGATACGAACATCGACCTCAAGGTCCAATCCGCCAAGCAGTACGCCGGTTGGTTCGATGAACAGTCTCGTGCCTTGCGCGCCGACCTCGAGGCGAAGCAGAAGCGCCTTTCGGACTATGAGTCTGCGGCTGGGATCGTCGTCAGCGATCAGAAACTCGATGTCGAAAATGCGCGCCTGGCCGACCTCAATTCTCAGTTGCTGGCGATCGAAGCATTGCGCCAGGACAGTCAGTCGCGTCAGCAGCAGGTCGGCGGCAACACGGAAGATCTTCCTGAAGTGTTGCAGAGTCCGCTGATTTCCACGCTAAAGGCGGAGTTGTCGCGCGCGGAAGCACAATTGCAGGATATCGCCACCAGACTCGGCAAGAATCATCCGGACTATCTAACGACCGAAGCGCAAATCCAAAGTCTGCAGGGCCGTATCGCGCAAGAAAGCGCACGAATCGTGGCCTCGTTGCGCACGACGACCGAGGTCAATATGCGCCGTGAGGCTGATATCCGCGCGGCGCTCGCGACGCAGAAGGCGCGTATGCTCGAACTCAAGGCCAAGCATGACCAGGTCGCCATGCTGAAGAACGACGTTCTCACCGCGCAACGCAATCTCGATGAAGTGACGCAGCGCCTCGCGCAGAGCCGGCTCGAGAGCCATGCACAGCAAAGCAACATCGTCCTGCTGACGCGGGCGATTCCGCCGCTGTGGCCGTCCGGTCCGAGGCGATTGCTCATTTTGATTTTTGGCATTCTGGTGGGCGGTTTTGCCGCCATCGGCACCGTCCTTCGAGTCGAATGGACCGATCGGCGGATTCGCGACGATGGCGAGATCCTGCAGGTGCTGGATGGTCTTCCGCTCCTCGGTAAAATCGGCAGAGTCACGTCGCACGATGCGCCGGCGCCTCCGTCAGATCCGGCGCTCGTGCGCATCGAGCCGTCGGCGATCTAGCTTCATTTCACCGTCGCCATATTGGCACGAAGCGAAATTCAACATGAAAGGAACGAGCGCAACCGAGCTGCCAAGATTCCCGCGGGACCGTGGTCGGGCCATTGGTGCCATTCTGGTCGAGCAAGGGCGGCTCAACCCCGGCGATGTCGACAAGATTCAGCGCGTCGCCGCCCAGCGCGGGTTGCGTTTCGGCGACGCCGCCGTGGAGCTCAATCTCCTCACTCCGGCGGACATCGAGTACGCGCTGGCCCAGCAGTTCAACTATCCCATTGTTCCGCGCGGCGGTGAAGGCGGAGTAGCGGCGGACGTGATTGCCGCTTACGCGCCGCACGCCGAGGTGGTCGAGCCTTTGCGCGCCATACGCAGCCAACTGATCCTGCGCTGGTTCAATGGGGCGAGCCGAAAGGTATTGACGATCGCAAGCCCGGAGCGCGGCGAGGGGCGGAGTTGGTTTGCCGCGAATCTTGCGACGATGTTCGCACAAGTCGGCGAGCGCACTTTGCTGATCGATGCCGATATGCGTCATCCGCGGCAGCACGAACTGTTCAACCTGAGCAATGAAGTGGGGTTGTCGGCGTTGCTGACCGGACGCGCGGGCCGGGAATGCGTGCGGCGAATTCATCCGCAATTGCGCTTGTTCGTGTTGCCGGCCGGTCTGCGGCCGCCGAATCCCCAGGAGCTGCTGGAGCGCATGGTTTTCGATGTGGTGCTCGATCGGTTCGCGGAGCAATATAGTATCGTGATATTGGACACGCCGGCCGTGACCGAAACCGCGGACGCCCAGATCATATCCGCCTGTGCCGGGGCGACGGTCATGCTGGCGCGCCGCAATCACACTCGCCACCGCGCCCTGTCTGCGGCAGTACAGACCCTAACCGAGACCGGGGCCAATGTCATCGGCAGTGTCGTCACTGCGCATTGATCATGGATGTCGGCCGGTCGTTCGCGCAGACCCGCATTTCTGAAAGGAACGTTTCGATCCTATGGATCGGAGCGGCCGGAGGCACGAGTCTGCACCGCGTAAATGCGTTGCGCCGCTTGGGACATCGGGTCGAACTCGTCGACTTGCGCACGCTGCTGCCGCGCACGCCATGGATCGACCGGGTGACTTGGCGATTGGGCGGGAACGTCTTGAGTCCGTTGGTCATGCGTAAGCTGCCGCAGCGACTCGGGCGCGGCAAGTACGATCTCTGTTGCGTCGACGGGGGTGATTGGGTCACGCCCCGGATCATCGAGTTGCTGCGCGAGCACGCGCAGGTGATCGTCAACTACAACATCGACGATCCCCTGGGTATGCGGGATGGCCGGCGCTCCGTCGCGTATCGCCAGAGCCTGCACTACTATGATTTGTGCGTCGTCGTACGCGCGGAGAACGTTGCCGAGGCAATGGCGCTCGGCGCGCGACGGGTGTTGAGAGTGTACCGGGCAGCAGACGAAGCTGCGCATGCACCGAGGCCGCTTGCGAGCGGGGACGAGGAGCGCTGGCGCGCGGACGTCCTGTTTATCGGCACTTGGTTCCCGGAAAGGGGCCCTGTCTTCGCGGAGCTGCTGGCGCGCGGCGTTCCATTGACGATTCGCGGCGCCCGATGGCAGAAGGCGCCGGAGTGGAGCCAATTGAAATCCGCATGGAAGGGCGGCGAGCTCTTCGGCGACGACTATGCCAAGGCCATTCAATGCGCGAAGGTCAATCTTGGCCTCGTTTCGAAGGGAAACCGCGATCAGCATACGACGCGCTCGCTGGAAATTCCGGCGCTCGGCGGCTTATTGTGCGCGGAGCGAACCGACGAGCACCTCGAGATGTACGACGAGGGTACGGAAGCGCTCTTCTGGCGCGACGCAGCGGAGTGTGCCGACATGTGCGCCTACGCGCTGGCGGACGAAGACCGGCGGCGGCGCATCGCGGCGGCCGGCCACGCGCGAATGGCAGCGAGCCGGAATTACAACGAGCCGATCATGCAGACCATCGTCGACGCCGCGGTACGCATGACATGATCGGGAGCGAAGCGTGTCGGTATGATCGTTAGACGTGCAATCGTCGATGCGCTGATCGCTGCGGGTGCCATCGCCGCCGCGCTGCAGATCGCAATCGAGCCTTCCCTGGAAAATTCCGCGACGGCGGCCTTGGCGTTGGCTTCGTCGCTCGTCGCCTTGGTGTACATACGCAATAGCCGGGCGCTGGAATCTCAACCGCTCTCGACCTTCGCGATCTTCGGCTTTTGCATGACCACTCAGTACGGCGCTCTGGTATTTCAGAGCGCCGCGTGGACGCCCGTGAGCGCTTCGCTCTATTCGCCGTTTTACACGTTCGGTACGCTGGCGCTCTACCAAGCGATCGCGATCGGCGTGCACGCCGCCTTTCGTTTTTTTTCGGTCTCCGCACCTGAAAGAGTGGGAACATTCCGCCGCGTTCTGACTCGGGCCGGGGTTTACGCCACGCCGTCGAGCGGCTCGCTTTGGTACATGGGCGGCGTCGGCTTGATCAGCTTCTATTTATCGGGTTTGGCGGGCGTTCCCGGAAAGATCGCCCATGGCTTCAATTTTCTCGCATGGGCGCCGTTCCTGATTCCGCTATATATAAGCGAGACCGGCGGAGCCTATTCGCATGCGAGGCGCGACACGATCGTGCTGTTCGTGTATGCCGGTATCGTGTGCTTGCTGGGCCTTGCCTTGAATCAACGTGTCGTGATGCTGATCGGCGGAGCGACGGTCGGCCTTCTATATTTACTCAACGGAATGCGCAGCGAGGCGCGCGTGACGCCCATGGCGTTGGTACGTAGCGGCGCGCTGGCCGTCTTATTGATCGCGCTTTTCGGGCCGATATCCGACCTTTCAACCGCCATGGCCATTGCCAGGCAGGCGCGCGGCAAGATACCGGCCGCGGAAATGATCGCGAATACCTTGGCCGTTTGGCGGCATCCGCAGCTGATCAGGGCGTATCGCGCCGATCAGCGCGCGGCGGCCATCTACAGCGCCTACGATGAATATTATATCGCCAACCCCATCGTGGCCCGGCTCGTCGAAACGAAATTCCATGACAACGCTCTATATTTTGCCGGGACATTGACCAGTCCGGAGAGCAAGAGGGACTTGCGCAACATGACGATCGATTCCTTATGGTCCATTTTGCCGGCGCCGTTGTTGCGCGTGCTTGGCGTCGATGTCCGAAAGGCCGATCTGAATTATTCGACCGGCGATTATCTGGTCTATTTGAGCCGCGGTATTCCGCTCGGCGGCCAAAAAACGGGATCCGTGTTTGCGCAAGGGATCGCGTTGATGGGCCCGTTGTTCCCGTTCCTATATGCATTGCTCTGCTTGGGATTCTTTGCGTGGATGGATTTGCTGACCAGCCGAGGTCCGTCCGGCACCGGGACCCTGGCGGCGCTCGCGATGATGAACATCTGGCCTCTTTTCCTTCATGGCATCACTGGGGATGGGCTGCATCAGATTTTCGCCGCCCTTTTGCGTGATTTTCCACAAATGATCCTGATCTATTGTCTGGTGTTCGGGTTCGCGCGCCTGTTGCTGCGCTCGGCACGACCCGGAATCGCCGTCATCGATGCCCGCATCTAGCAGCTTCGCCGTCGATTCAAGCATGCGAGGCGACGGTCGGGAATCGCGGCCCCGCGGCGTGCGGTGAAGTCGTTGAAGATCGTTCTTTTCTGCCATCCCGCCTTCCTTCGTTCGCACAGCATGCCTCTGTTCGCACGGTTGCTGAAAGAGTCGTACGAGGCGCGCGGCCATGAAGTCACGGTGTGGGTTCCGAAACCGATTGTTCATCGATTCGTTGCCGGCACCTCGCTCGCGAAGTGGGCCGGCTATTTCGATCAATATCTGCTGTTTCCGCAGTGGGTGCGCCGGGCGCTGAAGACGACATCCGCGGATACGTTGTTCGTGTTTTGCGACCAGGCCTTGGGTCCTTGGGTGCCGCTCGTGAAGGATCGGCCGCACGTCGTTCATGTGCACGATCTTCTCGCGCTGCGTTCGGCGCTCGGCGACGTGACGGAAAACCCGACAGCCCTCACCGGGCGGATCTATCAGCGCTACATCCGCCGCGGATTTCAACGGGCGCGGCACTTCATTTCGGTGTCGAACAAAAGCCGGCACGATTTGCACCGTTTCGGCGGCGTCAGTCCGCAGATATCCGAAGTGGTTCTGAACGGCTTGAACTATCCATTTGCACCGATCGCAGCTGCGGAAGCGCGGGGAATTCTTCTGGCGGCGGGACTGCCGGCCGCGGACCAGGGGATGGTGCTGCACGTGGGCGGCGGCGCGTGGTACAAGAACTTGGTCGGCGTGCTCTTGGCGTATGCGAATTACGCTGCCCGGAATTCCGATGCCATCCCCTTGTGGTGCGTGACTCACGAGCCGAATGCCGCCGCGAAGGCTGCGCTCGAGAGCGTCCCGCCGAATGGGCGGGTCGTTTTTCTTCGCAATCTGGACAGTCGCACGTTGCAGGCCGCGTACTCGCATGCACGCGTGATGCTATTTCCGAGTCTGGAGGAAGGCTTCGGCTGGCCTTTGATCGAAGCGCAGGCTTGCGGTTGCCCCGTGATCACGACCGACGAACCGCCGATGAATGAGGTTGGAGGGCCGGCGGCGCGTTATTTGCCGCGGCTGAGAGCCGGATGCGATGCCGGAGCCTGGGCGGCACAGGGCGGTGCATTATTGACGGAAATCGTCGCGCAAAGTGCGGAGGAGCGGGCGGCGTTATCGCGCCGCGCGTGCGAGTGGGCGCAGCATTTCGATGCCGCAAATGCCATCGACCAATACTTGACCATCTACCGGAGGGTTCTTGACGAGGCGCTGTGAATCGGCGCGATGCCCATTCGTGCCAGGTGTGGCAGTGGGACCGTGAAACTCCTCCATATCCTGCCGAGTTTGGATCCGAAGGCGGGCGGACCCCTCGAAGGCGTGCGCCAACGCGGCGTGCGCTTGGTCGAGCTCGGTCATTCGGTCGAGGTGATTACGCTGGATGATCCCCAGGAACCGTACCTCGCCGATTTTCCGCTGCCGGTTCACGCGCTGGGACCATCGCGGGGCGGTTATCGATACAACGCCAAGCTGGTGCCATGGCTCGCGGCGCGCGCACGCAATTACGACGCAATCATCGTCAACGGCCTGTGGCAATACAACGGCTTCGGCACATGGCGGGCTCTGCGAAAGGCGGGCGTACCCTACTACGTGTTTACGCACGGCATGCTCGACCCCTGGTTCAAGCGTACCTATCCTCTCAAGCATCTCAAGAAGTGGTTGTATTGGCCGTGGGCGGAATACCGCGTATTGCGCGATGCCCGCCGAGTGTTCTTCACCAGCGAGGATGAACGTATACTCGCGCGGCGGTCGTTTTGGTTATACCGAGCGCGTGAACAGGTGGTGGCCTACGGGACCGGCCCGCCGCCCGGCGACGCGGAAGGTCTTCGCGGGAAATTCCTGGGCGCATATCCCGAACTCCGGGGCCGCCGCTTATTGCTATTCCTCGGCCGCATCCACGAAAAAAAGGGATGTGACTTGCTGATCAAGGCATTCGCGAAGATAAGAGACATTGCACCCGATCTGCATCTGGTCATTGCCGGTCCGGATCAGACCGGGTGGGTGGCGAAATTGAGGCTCATCGCGGCCGAGGAGGGCATAGCGAATCGGATTACCTGGCCGGGGATGCTGCGCGGATCGGATAAGTGGG
>Ga0316628_100002592_pt1 | contig 13501 bp, 11 predicted proteins | sample OWC_Aug_M2_C1_D5_FD_207648 | JGI IMG/M metagenome (GOLD analysis project Ga0316628, IMG submission 207648) | Wetland soil microbial communities from Old Woman Creek delta, Ohio, United States - OWC_Aug_M2_C1_D5_C | ecosystem: Environmental > Terrestrial > Soil > Wetlands | place: USA: Ohio... | reverse complement strand
ATTATGAATGAATCGAATCTAATTAGAGTCTGTCTTAATTCGTCATGCCGGACCTGATCCGGCATCCAGGGATCTTAAAAAACTGGATTCCGGCTTTCGCCGGAATGACAGCCTCTATAGTTTATGGGCGGAGTTGCTTAAATAAGAATTCCACTTGAGGTGCGGAAGGAGGAAAATTCAATGATAGGTAAGAATTGGCGAACGCTCTTGCGGCGAGGCGATGGATACTTTGAATTCTGTATCCTTCTTCTAATTGTCCTGGGAATGGCAGGAGCGTCGTCAGCCGATCCCCTGCCCTCCTGGAATGAGGGGCTGACAAAGCAGGCCATTATTAAATTCGTACAGACGGTGAATGACAAATCGAGTCCGCAGTATGTGCCGCCCGAACAGCGGATCGCGACCTTCGATAATGATGGCACTCTCTGGAGCGAACAGCCGATCTATTTCCAGGGTTTTTTTGCATTTGACCGGGTGAAGGCGCTCGCGCTTCAGCACCCGGAGTGGAAGGAAAGACAACCTTTCAAGGCGATTCTGGAAAACGACATGAAAGCTCTTGCAGTCTCGGGCGAAAAGGGAATGGCAGAGATTATGATGACCACGCACGCGGGCATGACCACTGAACAGTTTGAAAAGATTGTGAAGGATTGGTTCGCTGCCGCTAAGCATCCGCGCTTCAACAGACCTTTTACTGATCTGGTATACAAGCCGATGCTGGAGCTGCTCGCCTACCTTCGGGAGAATGGTTTCAAGACCTACATCGTTTCGGGTGGTGGTGTCGAGTTCATGAGGCCTTGGGCTGAGAAAGTGTATGGCATCCCTCCTGAGCAGGTGGTAGGAAGCAGCGTCAAGCTGAAGTTGGAAATGCGTGACGGCAAACCGGTCCTGATGCGGCTCCCCGAAATCGATTTCATCGATGATGGTCCCGGCAAGCCGGTGGGCATTCAAAAGTTCATCGGCCGCAGACCCATTGCAGCGTTCGGCAATTCCGACGGTGATCATCAGATGCTTCAGTGGACGGCCACAGGTGAAGGCCTGCGTTTCATGCTTCTTGTTCACCACACCGATGCGGAACGCGAATGGTCCTATGACAGGCAATCGTCGATCGGACGGCTTGATAAAGCGCTCGATGAAGCTCAGAACCGTGGCTGGACGATCGTCGACATGAAAAAAGATTGGAAGAAGATATTCCCCTTCTGATGATAGAACAGATCGGAATTGAGCCATGCAATACCCGAAGGTTAAACCGCGTGAATCGACTTCCCTCCCCTTCAAGGGGAGGGCTGCACACTCAACTTCCCTCCCCTTCAAGGGGAGGGTCCGGGAGGGGATGGGGTTTAAGGCTCCGGGCGTTTACGCTGATCTCGACGAGCTGATTCGGCTGCAGTTCAAGGTTCACGGGTTTAGCTTTTTACCCAAGCAGCCCGTGCAAAGTTTGCTCGCCGGCCGGCGTGCATCCCGGCTCCGCGGCCGGGGTCTCGACTTTGAGGAAATCCGGCGTTACATCCCCGGGGACGACATCCGGAACATGGACTGGCGAGTCACTGCTAGAACCCAAAAGCCTCACACCCGGGTCTACACCGAGGAGAAGGACCGTCCGGTTTTGTTAGTGGTCGATCAGAGGCTCAGTATGTTCTTCGGAAGCAAGGTTAGCATGAAATCTGTCACCGCTGCCGAGGTCGCAGCCATGGGGGCCTGGAGAACGCTTAGCGTCAGTGACCGGGTAGGCGCTCTCGTCTTCAACGATTCCGAAATCCGCGAAATCCCTCCCCACCGCAGCCGTCAAAGGGTCATGCAAATTCTCGAGACTCTGCTGGAGATGAACCATGCGCTGCGCGTGGATGGCGATATTCAGCCCGATCCGGCCATGCTGAACCGGGTGCTCGGAAAAGTGCTGCAGCTTGCGAAGCATGATTATCTTGTGGGCATCATTAGCGATTTCAGCGGGACCGATGAAGAGACGAGGAGAGCGGTGACGCGCCTGGCTGCCAATAACGACGTCATAGCTCTGTTTATCTATGATCCCTTGGAGGCCCGCTTGCCTTCTTTTGGAAAAGTCATCGTGAGTCAGGGAGATCTGCAGCTCGAAGTGGACACCGGAGATGGCCAATTCCGAAGGCGATTTTCAGAGCAGTTTGAAAGTCGTCTCAAGACTGCCCGGGATCTAATGCTGAAGCGTGGCATTCCCGTATTGCCAATTCACACAGCCAAAGATGTCAGAGAACAGTTCAGAGAACTTCTCGGGCATCGGCCAATGTTTTTAAGAAGATAAATCATGAAAATGATCGTGTGGGCAAGGTGATAGGGTTAAGGTTACGAGGCCCGTTTGGTGTAAGGTCAAAGTGGAAAGGTTAAGAATATTGAAACGATTGACGTAACCTGGTGACGAAACTGGCTTCGTAACCCTAACCGTTAGACCTAAGGCTCTAACTTTCTACCTATTATTAAACGTTGACATGATGGCTGTTGGGAACATTTCTAATTCGAGTTTAGAGAAGTTACGTGAAATCATTCTGCCCGACCCTGTGAGCTGGATGCCACAGACCATTGGATGGTATGCAATCTTTGGGCTAATCCTGCTTGTCGCAGGCTGCTGGGTTTACGGGAGGCTTCGACGCTTTCGGAAAAATCGCTATCGCAGATTGGCCCTGGAAGAGCTTGCGGTCATCGAGCGAGAACTGCAACGACCGGAGAAACGGGTCAAGGCTTTGGCGGAAATTCCTGTGTTGCTGAAACGGACCGCACTTTGGGCGTTTCCACGCAACGAAGTAGCCGGTTTAAGCGGCGAGCGGTGGCTTGTCTTTCTTGACAAGACCATAGGAGGGAAAAATTTCACGGAAGGTGAGGGGCGGCTGCTTCCTGAACTGGCTTATGCCCCAGTACGACGGATAGCCCAGCTTCCGGATGAGCAGATCGGCAAACTCCTTCAACTCATCCGTCGCTGGATCAAGAGACATATGACGAGTGAATAGTGATTTCAGCCTAATCATTACTTCCTAGCGGATAACTTAAAAGTTATTTTCTGACTTTTTACGAATTCATCAATATTGGTTGAGACCATGCTTCAGTTTGAACATCCCTGGTTTTTTCTGCTGCTCCTTGTCCAACCCTTGGTCTGGTGGCTCTCTCCTCCATACAAGGAGCAGCGCGATTCATTGCAGATTCCTTATCTGCAACGGCTAGCTGGCCTTACCCGTCAGATGCCTTCGAAGGCCGCGGTCATCCTCCGGCGACCCAAGGTACTTTTTTTCCTGCTTCCCATGTGGTGGGCGCTGATTGTGATTGCACTGGCCCGGCCGGTTTGGCTTGCCGATCCGATCGAGAAGATTGAGTCGACCCGTGATCTGATGCTTCTGGTCGATCTTTCAGGTTCAATGGAGACCGCGGACTTCAAGAACCCACGGGGACAACGAATCAGCCGTCTCGACGCCGTAAAAGGAGTCCTTGAAGAATTCATTGAGAGGAGGAAGAGCGACCGGCTGGGACTAATCGTTTTTGGCAATGAACCCTTTCTCCAGGCTCCTTTTACAAAAGATCACGAAGTGGTGCGGACATTGCTCAACCAGACCAGGACCAAGATGGCCGGAGTGCAAACAGCAATCGGGGATGCGATTGGCCTGGCCCTGAAGCATTTCGAAAGCAGCAAATGTGAACATCGTGTTGCGGTTCTGCTTACGGACGGAAATGATACTGGCAGTAAAGTGCCGCCCAGGAAGGCAGCCGAGATTGCCTCTCAGCGGGGCATTACGGTCCATACCGTGGCCGTGGGAGATCCGAAGGCTGCGGGTGAGGAGAAGATGGATATCGAAGCTCTTCAGGCCATTTCGAGGACCACCAAGGGAAGCTTTTTCAAGGCCGATGACCGTGTCCAGCTGGACACCATTTACCGCAAACTTGATGAAATAGAACCAGAGAAGATTAAGGCTCTTTCATACCGGCCGAAGTACCCATTGTTTCAATGGCCGGCGGGTGCTGTTCTGGTCACATTCCTCGCTTACCATCTTCTGATGAGGATTATCAGTCGCTTTCACAGGGTGAGCGATCGGCCGGAATCGGCTATGACTCACCTATGATGATCGCAGAGATGCAGGAGTAGAATGCCAGATTTTTCAAACTTTCATTTCTTGCGCCCCATGTGGTTTTGGGCGCTGATCCCCGGATTCGGCCTGTGGATCATGCTGCTAATCGAACAAAGTAGCGTTCTCCGATGGCGAACCGTGATAGCGCCTCACTTGCTTAAGAACTTGGTCCGCCATCCTAAGCAGCGGCCCTGGATAAGACCTACGGCTATCGCCTTGCCCTCCCTCGTGTTAAGCATTCTGACCCTTGCCGGACCGGCATGGGAAAAACAGAAGACCCCGTTCGTCCAGGACGAGGCGCCACTGGTTATGGTTCTCGACCTCTCCCAATCGATGAACGCCATTGACGTTCAGCCAACGCGCTTAGAGCGGGCCAAGCAGAAGATTACGGATTTCCTCGCCATGCGACGAGGGGCGCGGACAGGGTTGATCGCCTATGCCGGAAGTTCGCATATGGTTTTACCTCTCACCGATGATTCCAAGGTGATTGAGATGTACCTGGTCTCTCTGGAAACAGGTCTGATGCCAATTGCCGGAAAAAATCCCGGTAAGGCATTGAAGTTGGCAGAGGAGATGCTGGCGAAGGAAACAGCCGCAGGGACGATTCTTTTTGTTACTGACGGGATCGGTGAGCAATACGCGACCGCTTTTGTCGGGCATAAGAATACCACCCGGCATCAGGTGTTGGTCCTTGCAGTAGGAACTTCAAAGGGCGGACCGGTACGTTTGGGAAAAGATGCTTTTCTAAAGGATGCCCGGGGCCAGCGAGTAATTAGTACGCTTGACCGAAAAGGTCTTGAGACATTGGAGAGGCAGGCAGGGACCTACGTAGTGGGCGCAACACTTAACGATGTCGACATACAGAAACTGATTCGAAAAGTGAATACCCATCTCAAATCCGTTGAATCTGTTAATGAGCGGGTTCCCTGGGAAGACTATGGCTATTATCTCGCTTTTTCTGTGCTGCCGATCTCGCTCCTCTGGTTCCGTAAAGGCTGGACGATTAGGTGGCAGTAGTCAAGAAAGCAGAACGCAGAAAGCAGTAGGCAGAAGCAGGGCAGTAAACAATCATGCTGCGAAGACGACATATGGGGAGTCATAAAAGGAATAGAAGGACATTGAAGATTGGGATTCCGCTGGTGGTCGTTGTCTGCGTGGTAGCAGGCTTGGCCTACCGTTTCTGGCTTGCGGATGGGCACTCAATGATGAATCTCTGGCTCACTCCGGATCAGCAGGGCCGCCACTGTTTTGAAAGGGGAGATTATGCGGCTGCAGCGGAGCGTTTCCAGGATCCTTTATGGAAAGGCATTGCGTACTACCGCAGTAAGAACTTTGAGGCCGCCGTTGAACAATTTGTCCGAGTGGATACGGTAGAAGGCTATTTCAATCTTGGAGATGCATACGCTCATTTAGGGCGGCTCGAGCAAGCTGTGACGAGCTACGAGGAGGCATTGCGGCGCAAGCCCGATGACAGAGCGGCAAGGGAAAACCGTGACTTGGTCCAATCCCTGATTCAAAAAAAGAAGAAAGCAAAGGAAAAGGAAGAAGAACCGCCCGAGGGACAAGAGCCGACCTATAATCCTGACGAGATCAAATTCGATGAAAAAGGAAAAAAGGGGAAGAAGGGTGAGGTCGATCAAGCGGAGCTTTCGGCGGAGCAGATGCAGCAGATGTGGATGAGGTGTCTGCAGACGACTCCTTCGGACTTTTTACGGCTGAAATTCGCAGCCCAGGCAGAGGAGCCAAAAACGTCAAGACCGCAAGGCATGCCCCAGGGAGGAAAGTAAGGATGCGTTTCAAACGGGTTTTTGTTTTGGGGCTACTGCTGATCGTCCTCTCAGGCAATGCTTTTAGCCAAGTGAGTCTGCCCTGGGCTACGTCCGAGCAATCGATAGGATCAGAAACAGAGGAAGTCCTGGAATCGCACCTGCCACTTGTGAGGGCCCGCATCGAAGGAAGTATGGAGGTTTGGGTGGGTCAGGCCGTACCCCTTAATGTCGAGGTGATAGTTCCTTCGTGGTTCACGGGGGCTCCCAGGTTTCCTGAGCTTGAGATCCCGAATGCAGTGACCCTGAGCCCGGAAGCAGCCGTAAACTTTGTTGTGCAATCGGTTGGCAAGACCTTTTCGGCTCAGGGCCGGAGATATCTCATCTTCCCGCAGGTCAAAGGAAAGTACACGGTCCCATCCGCAAAGGTGGAGGTAACCTATGCTATGCCAGACGGGAAGTCCTCTGCGCCTAAGTATCTGGCCGCTCCTTCACTTACATTCGAGGCCCGGGTACCTGCAGGGGCAGAGGGTGCCAAGTATTTTCTTACTACAAAAAACTTTCATGTTGACCAGTCCCTTGACAGGAAGCTAGAGGGTTTGAAGGTTGGTGATTCAATCACACGAACGGTCAACATGACGGCGGAAGATACCGTAGGGATGACGCTGCCGCCCCTCAGCTTCGAAGCCCCTGAAGGTATCCGGCTTTACACAGGCGTACCAAAGATTTCCGAGAAAGCGGAGCGGGGCAAAATCGAAGCAGGACGTATAGAAACGGCTACCTATGTCCTGGAAAAAGAGGGTCGCTACAAGCTTCCTGAAATCGTAATCCTGTGGTGGGACCCTCAGAAAAAAAAGATGAACAAGGCACGGCTCCCCGCCATGGAGTTTCAAGTGGAAGGCAACGCAGGCTACAATGCGGAGGTCTTTGCAAGCAGCGAGGAAATTGGAGGAAAACCTTCTGATGAACCAAAACGGACGGCCCTGGACCGTTTGAAGATGTCGTTACCCTGGGTGTTTGTGGTGTCGGGATTGCTCGTTTTTCTCCTTGTTATCCGGCGTATTTTATCGACGAAAGGCATCTCCATCAGGTCCTGGGTTGCAGAAAGGCGAAGACGAAAAGCGAATGCAGAAGCCACCTACTTCAAGCGTTTTCGAAAGGCAAGCCTATCGAATAACGCCAGGGTCACCCTTCGGGAGCTGATGTGCTGGCTGGATCGCTTGAACACTCAAACCGAGGCTTCGACCCTCGAGCGATTTGCAAGAGAAAGCGGCATGGATGAGCTATTAAAGGAGGGGGATGCATTAAAGGGTTTGCTGTTCGCTCGACCCGCGGCGGCAGGACCGAACAAGTCTCAGGCGGAGTGGTCGGGAAAACCCTTTTATAAACTCGTAGCCCAAGCAAGGAGAGCACAAATTCGCAGAAGCAAGAGGCCGCAATCAAGGGGGCAACGAATACTTTCGCTGAATCCCGGGGAAATGTCGAGTGACGAGTGTCGAGGAACGAGTGACAAGTGAGGAGTGGCGAGGGATGAGGGAAAGCATTCGACACCCGACACTTTGTATGAAAGGAGACAAAGTCATGAAAGAAGCAGTGCGAAGCACGATCATCGCCGCCCTGGTATTCATGGCTATTGCGCCGCTTGCCTTTGGCGCAACGACCCTGTCGCCGGAGCAAATCCGTACGCTCACCGAGGAAGCCACCATTTGGGGCTTCCCGGTTGTGGAGAACTACAAGCTCTTATCCTTCGCTTTCGGCGCGAACGAGTTTAACACGTTCTACCACACCACGAAGCTCAAATCTGCCAAGGACAGGGAGGTCGTCACGCCCAACAACGACACGCTTTACAGCGCCGCTACCCTCGATCTGGCTGCCGAGCCGATGGTCCTCCATGTACCTGATATGGGAGACCGGTACTACACATTTCAACTCGTGGACATGCTGACTAACAACTTCGGCTACGTCGGGACGCGCGCCACGGGCAACAAAGACGGCTGGTACGCAATTACTGGGCCTGGCTGGAAAGGTAAGCTGCCACCGAAAATCCGGAAGGCGATCTCTTGCCGCAGCCGCTTCGTGTTGGTACTGGGCCGCACGGCGGTGAGTGGGGAGGCCGACCTACCGAATGTGGTGAAGGTGGAGAATCAATACGAGCTCATGCCATTAAGCAAGCTCGGCGGAACGCCTGCACCGGCGCCGCCGGCGACAGACTTGCTCCCGTACAAGCCGGAGAAGGCGCAGACCCTCGATTTTTTCGGTTATCTCAACTGGCTGATTCAGTATCATAATTTTCGCTCCGGCGACCAGGCGCTGCTGAGGAAGTTCGCCCACATCGGCATAATCCCTGGGAAGGCCTTCGACCCGGCAGTGTTGGATGAGCCCACGCGGAAGGCGATGGAGGAGGGGTTGGCCGCCGGCCTGAACAAGATTAAAGAAAGGTCCAGGGCACTTGGGCGAAACGTCAACGGCTGGGACCTCGCGCCCATAGGCGTGCCATATTTTGGCGATGATTACCTCTTCCGCGCAGCGTACGCCTACAAGGCGATCTACGTGAACAGTCCAGAAGAAGCCTACTACCCGATAGCCAACAACGACGGCAATGGCCAGCCGCTTGACGGCGCCAAATACCGCTACATTCTTCGCCTTACGAAAGAGAATCTGCCCCCAGCGAAATACTTCTGGTCGATCACGATGTATGACGCCAAGGACCGGATGCTCGTGGAAAACCCCATCAACCGCTATTCGATTGGCGACCGGACTTCCGGCTTGAAATACGACGGGGACGGCTCTTTGACGATCCACCTCCAACATGGTTCGCCCGGCCCAGACAAGAAAAACAACTGGTTGCCTGCGCCCAATGAACCGTTCTACGTGGTCCTACGGATCTATGGACCGAGCGAAAAAGTCCTCAACGGCCAGTGGATGCCGCCGCCGCTGGAACGGGTGAAGTAGGGACAAGTTACGAGGAACGAGGGAAAAAACTGGATACCCGACCCTCGACACTCTGTAAGATATGGAAGGAAACGAAAACATGAAAACGACAAAACTCGTCATGCTGGCATGCGCCCTTCTCAGCATCATAGTCAACCCGGCCTTGGCCCAGAACCGATGGTGGGACGAGCTCGCAAACCTGCCGTCCCCGGAGAATTACCTGACCAAGCAAAGCAGCCAGGTGCTGCTGGATGAGCTTACGTTCCAGCGTGCGGTGCAGGTCTATCTCTGGGCCCTGCCTGCCATGAATATGTATGGCATGAAGGAAGGATCGGAGAAGATTTTCGGAAAGGGCTACAACGTTCTGCCGGTATTCAAGCAGCGGCTTAATGCCAAGACGTTGGTCACTACCCCCAACTCCGACGTGATCTACGCCATGGGCTACCTGGACCTGAAGGAGGACGGGCCCCTGGTGATTGAGGTGCCGCCCATGTTACAGGGCCTTCTCGACGATTTCTGGCAACGGCCGCTATGCGATGTGGGCCTTGCGGGTCCGGACAAGGGGAAGGGAGGCAAGTATCTGATCCTTCCTCCCGGCTACAACGGTCAAAAGCCAAAGGGCTACTTCACCTTCCGGTCGCGCACCTTTGGCGTGTTCGTATTCTGGCGCGCCTTCTACAAGGACCCCGCCAAACTCGAAGAGCCGGTAAAGCTGATGGAGCAGACGTGCATCTACCCGCTCGGCAAAAAGGAGAGTGCCAGGCCGATGATCTTCCCGGATGCCTCGGCTGTGCCCGCCAACATGCTGTATCCAACCGATGGCAGTTACTACGACATGCTGGCCCGATTCATCCAGCATGAGTACGTGGACCCGACCGAGCTGGATATGCGCGGCATGCTTCGTTCGATCGGCATCATCAAAGGCAAGCCCTTCTCGCCTGATGCGCGCACCAGAGCAATTCTGGAGAAGGCGGCCGCTACCGGTCTCAAGATGAGCTGCGCCCTGAGTACCGATTGGCTTTTTCACCAGCCGGGCGCAAAGATCTATGAAGACAGACAGTGGACCAACGTCTTCATTGCCAAGAACCCGGAGTTCAAGATCAATGGCGCCATCGACCTCGACATGCGGGCGATCATGTTCTCAATGGCTTACTCCACCAGCCCAGCCATGGTCTTGGACATCGTTGGCGCGGGTTCCAAGTATCCGAGCACGAATCGTGATGCCAATGGTGAGTATCTGTCCGGCGGCGCCTCATACCGTCTAAGCTTGCCTGCACACATTCCGGTGAACAACTTCTGGTCGGTGACCGTTTACGACGCCGCGACAGCATCAGGGCTCGACAATGGACAGCCGTTCCCGTCTATCAGTTCTTTTGACAAACCAGTTTCCAACCCGGATGGGTCCACGGACATCTACTTCGGTCCGTCCGTGCCGAAAGGACACGAGAAGAACTGGTTGCGGACCGTTCCCGGCAAAGGGTATTTCGTCATGGTGCGCCTCTACGGCCCGACCCAGCCTTACTTCGACAAGACCTGGAAATTGCCGGACATCGAGAAGATAAAGTGACGAGTGTCGAAATGATATAGAGGAGGATGTCTAAATGGATGCGACGAGAGTCATGACAAGAACCTTTTTTTCTATCTTAACATCAACATGGATAGCCATTATTGGGGTCGGGTGTGCTCACTATCCTGTCAACCAGCCGATTAAGGAATATCGTCCTGGTACCGGTTACAGATTTTCCCAGGTAAAACCTCCCGAAAATTCCGATCGCCTGCTCCTGCTTCTCACTTTTTCCGGCGGTGGAACAAGGGCTGCTGCACTCGCCTATGGCGTTCTTGAGGAATTGCGGAAGAGTGACGTCGTAATTGATGGAAGAAGGCGGCGACTTCTGGACGAGGTGGATTGGATATCGAGTGTATCAGGAGGAAGCTTCACTGCCGGGTACTATGGCCTCTTTGGAGACCGCATTTTTCAGGACTTTGAAAGCAAATTTCTGAAGAAAAATATCCAGGGAGGACTCATTTCAAGAGTTCTCTTAAATCCGGTCAACTGGTTCAGACTCTCTTCAGGTACTTTTGATCGAAGCGATGTTGCCGCAGAATATTATGACAAAGATGTATTCGAGGGGGGCACTTTCGGCGACATGGCAGCCCGAAAGGGACCTCTCATTCTCATAAATGCCACGGATACGACTTATGGAACGAGATTAGGATTCACGCAGGATGCGTTCGATTTTATCTGCTCGGACCTTTCCCATTTTCCGGTAGCTCGGGCAGTAGCCGCCTCCTCGGCTGTCCCCATGGCTTTGACTCCTATCACTGTGCGAAACTATGCCGGGACCTGTGGTTTCAAGATGCAGGAGGGAGTTGAGGAGATGCTGGAGGAGGTACTGAAGCGTCGCGTCATCACAGAGCGCCAGTTTTACCTGGCCAATAACATCAAAATTTATTCAGACTCTAAAAAGAAATCCTATATCCACCTTTTTGATGGAGGGGTATCTGACAACCTTGGCATAAGGGCCCTTCTTGACCGGCTCATTATGAGTGCGAGCCTCCCGGAATCGATCAAAGAGACTCCTATGGAAAAAGCCCATAAAGTCGTCTTGATTGTCGTGAATGCTGAAACGGCACCAAAAACCAAATGGGACAGCTTAGCAAGTCCTCCTACCTTTGGAGCTATGCTTTCCTCTTATACCGGGATAGCGATCGAGCGGTACAACCAGGAGACCTTGGCCCTCTTGAAAGACATTGTTAAGCCGTGGGCCGATGAGGTAAGAGCACAGCGATGCAAGGGCAGAGCAGTATCAACAGAGCCTGGTTCCTGCGGCGACATCCGATTTTACGTGGTTGAAGTCAGGTTTGATGCATTGAAAGATGAAGCGGAGAGGAATTACTTTGGGAAGTTGCCAACTTCTTTCAATCTGGCTTCTGAGGAAGTGGATAAGATCCGTGAAGCAGCTCACCGTATCCTTGTTGAATCTGAAGAATTCAAGAGGGTATTGGGTGACCTGAAGTAGGAGACGCCCCCAATCGGGGTAGGGCAACTTTAGCCCGCCTGCGCGTAGCCGCTTCGGCGAAGGCAGGTCGCCCAGAAATAACCGACGGAGGAGCATACGAAAAATGAGACGCATGATTAAACCAAGACGCATCTTGTCTTATCCGGACCGGCTGTGGACAACTGATATCGCGCTGACCACTTTGCTGGTCTCACTCTTGGCTTACATCTTTTTTATTTATCCGCTCGGATGGATCGGGACTTTCAGGCCTGTGGCCACTCTCTTTTTCTCGTTTATTCTCATTACGGGTGCGATTACAGCGTCCAGAAACCGCATTTTCAGAACGCTCGTTTTCTCGTGGGGCGTTCTCACCTTCATTTTGCTGTGGGTAAGGCATTTATTTCCTCACGACACTCTCCTCTTCTTAACCAACTGTTTGGGCCTGTTCTATCTGTTGCTCCTCGCCTCTCTCATTTTGGGCCAGGCTTTTCGGGAGGGGCCTACAACTACCCATCGAATCATGGGGGCTGTAGCCGTCTATCTGCTTATCGGGATGGTGTGGTCCGTGGCCTATCATCTGGTCGCACTCTGGATACCCGGGGCTTTCAGTATTCAGGGACCCAACGTCCCAGGCGAAGGAGAACCTCTTCAATCGCAGCTTTTCTATTTCAGTTTTGTTACCCTGACGTCGATCGGTTACGGCGATATTGCGGCAGTTCATCCGATCGTGCGGATGTTAGTGATCCTGGAAGGAGTGGTAGGGCAACTTTTCCCCGCCATCTTGATTGCAAGGCTGGTTTCTCTTCACGTGCACTTAAAAGAGAAAAACAATTAAAGAGGAGAGACATTATGGTTGGACATTTTCGTTTTATCAGCCTAATGATGCTGTCGTTAATCGTATTGCCCGGAAAGTTTTTTGGTCTTCCAGCGTCAGCACAGACGACCTCGCAAGAACAGACACCTGGAACCCAGTGGCAAGCATCCACAGGACAAAGCCCGCAAGGATCGGCCAGCAGCACCGAATCCAAGCCGGCCTCTCAGGGTCCCTATTCGGGCGATTTCTGGACACGCTCGACCCTCACGGGCGACTGGGGTGGCCTACGCAATGACCTGGCTGCGAAGGGTATTACCTTCGATATGAGCCTGACCCACGTATACCAGGGTATTGTCGCTGGTGGGAAGGATCAACTTTGGAAGTACGGAGGCCGGGGGAACCTCACCATCAATGTGGATACTCAGAAGCTCGGTTTGTGGCCCGGAGGATTTTTGATGGTAGAAGTGGAAGGAAATTTTGCCCAATCTGTCAATGATAAAACCGGAGCGATCATGCCGGTGAATAGCAATCAGGTTTATCCGAGGATGGCTTTTCCAGGCGTTAATGACGGTGACAACCTTAACGTGCCCGCAATAATGTTTACGCAGTTCTTCTCGCCCTACACCGCCGTGTTCTTCGGAAAGATTGACATCACCTCGGCCGATGCCAATGCATTTGCTCACGGCAAAGGAGATACCCAGTTTCTAAATCTGGCACTTAATTTTATTCCGGTTCCACTTTTGGCGGCGCCTTACACGCCGTTGGGCGCAGGTCTGATAATATTGCCGACCAAAGACCCCAACGCCGCCATCATCAATCTTATGGTCATGCAGACAACGGCAAAAGCCAGTACCTCAGGCTTTGGGGACTTGCATTCGAACGATTTAACCTTTGCAGGCGAGGCCAGGGTGAGGA
>Ga0316628_100002591_pt1 | contig 13502 bp, 17 predicted proteins | sample OWC_Aug_M2_C1_D5_FD_207648 | JGI IMG/M metagenome (GOLD analysis project Ga0316628, IMG submission 207648) | Wetland soil microbial communities from Old Woman Creek delta, Ohio, United States - OWC_Aug_M2_C1_D5_C | ecosystem: Environmental > Terrestrial > Soil > Wetlands | place: USA: Ohio... | reverse complement strand
GACCTGACGTGGGATACTGACAGGCAGGCGGTCATCCACCAGAACCACCCTCGTGCGGACCTCACGGTCTTCTCGATGGCTGGCCACTCTCCCTTCGCCGACAGAGCCGATGCCTTCTTTCCGCTGTTGAGGAGGTTCGTCGAGAATCTCGCCCCGGTGCGTTCGTCGGACGTCTCAGCCTACCGAGCCGCCGTGGTCGAGTGGGAGCGGCACCTGCGCGCGTCGCCGAGATACCTGCTGCGGTCTCTTGGGCCCGATCTGGAGAGTTCGGAGCGGATCGCGGCCGCGTTCTCGGCGGCCTGGATCCCTGAGCTAGCCAACTCCGGCAACCACTTCGAGTACCTGCCGAGGCTCGGGCTGGCTCTCTACGACGTGCGGAACTACGAGGCGGCGCTGCAAGCGTTCAGAGCGATGATCGAGCCTTCGGAACGAGCTGGGGCCAATCGGAGGCTTGAGGCTTGGGTGTCGCTGGTGTGGCAGGGCCACATGCTGGACCTACTGAGTCGGCGAGAGGAGGCGTTGCGGCACTACCGGGGTGCCGTCGACTTGGGCCTCACGGGCTACTGGGGCTGGGAGCAGTATGGCCTCCAAGTCCAGATGACCGAGTACGCAACTCGATGGCTGGAGCGCCCCTTCGAGCGGATCGAGAACCTCCGCACCCGCGCCAGCCCGTAGCGCGATCCGGACCGCACCGCGTTTCGCCCATCGAGACCCGGCCCCGGCCCTGGGCGGATTCCCTCCGCCACTGCAGCACTGGCTGCAACTGACCAAGACGTTGTTCGCCGGGGGTCCCGAAGGCGCTGCGCCGGACCGGGCCCTCGCGCGCCGGTTGGCGTTCGTCGTTCGCCTCTGATCCGCAGGTCGTGGGTTCGACGCCCACCCGGGTCATCTTGCAGCGCAACGACTTAGCCCCGGCCGAGCATCGGCCGGGGCTTCGGCGTTGTGCCCAGAGTGTGCCCGTCCGCGTGGACGTGCCGGATCGCTTCCAGTATGCGACGCTCCAGGGAGGAGAAGGGTCGGGGGAGTTTTCAAACGGGGTGCGAGAATCCCCACCGGCTTTCGCCCCCCTCTTGCGCCTACCCTGCGCAGTTCCGTGCACACCAGACGTCCTTGGGTCTCACAGGTAGCAGGGTGCCCGTGGGCGGCTCCAGGCGAGAACGCCAAGGGACCGCCGCCCGGCCCGCCCCCGGCCGGAGGAACGGCTACTCCGCCTGCAGCGCCACCACCGGGTCCACCCTCGTAGCCCGGATCGCCGGAACCAGCGACGCGAGCGCCGACACCACGAGCAGCGTCACGGCCACCAACACCAGGATCCGCACGTCGCGAGGCGACGTCTCGAACAGCTGCGGCTCCACGAACCGCCCCGCCACGAGCCCGATCACCATCCCTATCGGCAGCCCGACTGCCGCCGGCGCCAGGCCCCGCCGCTGGGCGCCTCGTCCAGGGGCGCGACGCGTGAGTAGGGGAGATCCGGCTGGATCGCCCAGAACTCGCGGCGAACCAGCTCGACCGCTCGCTAGGGATGGTTGCCGTGAGGCCGCACGAGCAGCTCCAGTCCGCGGATTCCCACCTCCTGGCCCAGAGGGACGCAGTACTGCATCACCCGCGCCTCGTGGAGCCGAAACTGGTGACCGGTCCGGACCACACCGACGACGCGCGCACACGGCAGGGAGTCACTGAAGATCACGAGGCACTGGTCGCGCACGCGCTGTTCGGCGCGTGGTCCGTCGCCCTGGCGGTGGCGACGGTCTCGCGGACCATGCGCTGAGGGGGGACCGGTGAGCCGACCGACCCCGGCCCGGCCGCGATGAAAGAGGTACTTGACAAATTGTAAGCGAAATCTTACCGTCCTCGCCGTAGCCTCATGAGGAGGGGAGCTGTGCCGATAGTCCTGTGGACCGTTGCCGCCGTCCTGGTCGCCGCTGCGGGAGTGTCCCTGGCCATGCGCGTCGGCGTGAAGCGAGAACCGCCGCCTCCCTTGCCGCCCGGCGAGCGGATGCCCTTCACGGCGCTGCAGCGCCTAGCGGCGTGGTCGCTGCTTCTCGGGGGCCTGCCCGCGGTCGCGGCCGGCGCGCTGCTGGTCCACTTCGGTGCCATGCGGTTCTGGGACGACGACCGCGTCAGGCACCCCGTCACGGCGCTGCTGGTCGCATCGCTGGTGGCGTTCGCCGCCTTCGCTTTCCGGATGCACGCGCTGGCTGCGAGGGACGACGGCAGCGTGGACGAGCGGGACCGCGCCATTCTGGGCCGGGCCTCCACAGCGCAATCCGTGGCCACGCTGCTGACGCTGGCGGTGTGGGTCGTCGCGCTGACCCATACGTACCACGCGACGCACCTGGTGCCCTCGGTCAACCTGTATCTGTTGTTCTGGTCGTGCCTGATAGCCAACATCGCCGCGCTGCCGGTCGGGATTCTCCTCGGCTACCCGAGGGGCTGACCGTGGCGAAGGCGGTCATCACCAACCAGATCCGGCGGCTCCGCTTCGAGCACGCGGAGATGACCCAGCAGGAGCTGGCCGGTCGGGTGGCCTGCACCAGGCAGACGATCATCATGCTGGAGCAGGGCCGGTACGTGCCCTCACTCCTGCTGGCGATGCGGATCGCGCGGGTGTTCGACCGGCGCGTCGAGGACGTGTTCCAGCTCGAGGAGGGCGCGCGGTGAGCGCGCTCCTGCTGGTCCCGGTTGTCGCCGCGGCGGGCTCGGCTCACGGTCGTCGCGACAACGGACGCCCTTGGCTGCCCGAACGACGTGGAGCTGCGGATCTTCCCGTGGGGCACGGCCGCAGATGCTACGACCGGCTCCAGGACGCGAGGCTGGCGGAGGACGTCCGTGGCGCGATCGTGGACTGGGTGCTCGCCAAGGTCGCGGTCGGGCACGGCCACCTGGGGCCTGACTGACGCTTGGGAGATGCACTGAGACCGGCGGGCCAAGTGAGACGTCGGCCGCTACCGATGCGGATTCCGTGTGCGACCGATCAGCTCGTGAGGGGCGGACATGCACAAGCTCAGCGGTTGGATCAAGCGTCGTCAAGTCGCGGCGTTCTTCGTCCTCACCTACGCGATCACCTGGGGGCTGGGGTTCTCCTAGGGCGCCGTCGTGCGGCGGGGCCAGTTCCTGCTGGCGCCGCTGCTGTAGCCTATACCGATCCGTTCGGGCTCCTGGAGGGTTGTCCACCGGATTGCGGTCTCAGTGACGCGGCTGACTTGGCAGTCGGATTCACTCCGGGTGCAAGCACCCTGCAGGACGCAATCATAGATGCAGGTTGTAGGTCTCGAAGCACTCCGGGAATCGTACCCCAACCACGAGCTTCGTTGGCAGGGCGCGGTCTTTGACGTGCACAACGATGGGATGCTCGATTCGATCGAGTACAACTTCGAGACTGAGGCTCTCACCTTGCGCTGGGTTCTGAAGAACGCTGCCCGCCGTAGTGCGGCTGTCCAGCTGACGGTTACCGGCGTGCAGTCCCTCTCCGTCACCGGCGAACTGCAGTCGGCGCAGAACAATGACCACGGACTCGACTTCATCGAGTATCGGCCGCTGAGTCAGGGCCAAGGGGAGTTGCGCTTCGCCCTCGATGTGGGCGGTGTCGTGACTGTCGTGGGGCGGCGGTGCGAACTCCGAACCACCCGTGGAGGCTGCTAGACAGCAGCCCGGCGCGATCGGATGTCACGTGGGCGGCCCTGGCAAGCGACGCCGCATATGGGTTGTCGGATCCGCGCCGGGCTCTTGACGTTTCCCCCGAGAGGATAGGAGTAGGGCCTCGGTCGGGTCGCAAGTCGCTTGCATGGTCAAGGAGCCGACTGACCAGCACATGCAGCGTCGCGCCGTCGCGCGCAAGAGTCGGTGCGCACGGGCCTCGCGTCGACATGGTGTCGTTGTGTCAGGTTAGGCCTTTGGGTACCTATGGTCCGGGGGACCCGGCTGGGCTTCTAGTCCGCAGGTCGTGGGTCCGACGCCCACCCGGGTCATCAGGCAGCGCAACGACTCAGCCCCGGTCGCAGGTCGGCCGGGGCTCGTCCCTTGTGCCCACAGTGTGTCAGTCCGCACGGACTGTCCGGCCCGCGCTCGCAGCTGCATGCTGCTCAGGCGGCCGGAACCTCTCAAGCGCCGCCCGAACGGCCGATCCGCAGCACGCCGAGCAGGTACACCACTCCCGCAAACGCGGAGAAAGCGGAGAATGCCACGAACCGCGCCGGCACGCGACCGCGCGCCAGGGCCAAAGCCTCGGGGACCACCTGCAGCCCGCGGAGCAGGTAGATGGCCGCGATGCTGAACAGCGCGGCGCGAAGCAGCGGCAGCCGCCGGATCGCCCCGGCCCCGGCAAGCGCGTAGCACGCCCACACCGCGAACAGCGCTGCCACAGCCAGCGTCAGGATGGTCGGCTGGAGGGCCGAGCCCCGCTCGATCCTCTCAGCCAGCGAGGGGGCGCCGAAGTAGCGATACCAGGCCGGGCCGAAGATGGCGATGGCCAGGTGCAGAGCCGTGACCGTGAAGCTGCAGCCCGCCGCGACAAGTAGAAGAACGCGTGTCGGGACCTTCATTGCGCCTCCTCGGAGACCCTGATCATGCCGCTAGCGAGGGACTGTCCTGCCGGGCGGTCTCCCGGCCCGCTGACGATACGCCTGGACCCGGCATCCGGACAAGCGCCACCAGCTCCGCAACGGGTGCCTCATCCGCGCCACTCACCAATGCCATGCCACATCATCTCGAGGTTGCGAGCTGCGCCGGGAGCCTGACGCGCAACGTCCGCATGCACACGCAGCATCAGCAGCGCCGGGACTGTGCCCGCTTTGTGCCCTGAACCACCGACACGGCGTGCGTTCGCGCCTCCGGTGCAGCAGGGACGAAGCGCCGAAGATGATCGGCGCCCTGCCTGCCGTGATCACGAGATAGGCGACCACGATCGCGTGCCATGAGCGCGGCTCCCGCCGCGCCTGCGATCCCTTGCCCCCGCTGGCGGAGAGCGGTGTGCAACCGTAGTTTGGCCGTGCCAAAAGGGGGTCCTCATGCCTTCGCGAACCAGGAAGCGAGCTCCCACGAAGTCGCCGCGGAGGGCCTGGCCGCGCTCGCTGCCCGTCGTCCTCATCGAGGACAACCGCCTGTTGCGCGACGGCCTCTCGACGCTGCTCAGCGCCCAGGGCCTCAGCGTCGTCGCCACGGCGCGAAGCGGACAGGAGGCGATGCGGCAGGTCGCGCGCGTGAAGCCGCAGCTCGTCCTGCTGGACTCCGCCCTGGGGGACCGGGAAGGGTCGCAGCTCGTGCAGGAGATCAGGCGGACCTTCCCGGACATCAGGGTGATCGTGATGGGTCTCCTGCCGGCCCACGGGGAATTCGTCGAGCTCGTCAAGGCGGGCGTCGCGGGGTTCATCCTGAAGGATGCCACGATCGACGTGTTCGTATCGACCATCAGGACCGTGGCCGACGGGGGGAGCGTGCTGCCCCCGCCGCTGACCGCCACCTTGTTCTCACACGTGGCGGCCCAGGCCCGCGCCCGCGGCAGGCGAGGAGTGAAGGCCGCGGTCCGGATGACCGCGCGGGAACGCCAAGTGGTCGGCCTGATTGCGGATGGCCTGAGCAACAAGGAGATCGCCGACCGGCTGCACGTGGCCACGCACACCGTCAAGAGCCACGTGCACAACATCCTCGAGAAGCTGACGCTGCATACCAGGCTGGAAGTAGCGGCCTTCGCGCACGAGCAAGGCTCCGACCCGTCGGCCTCCTCCTGACCACCGCCCGGCTCGACCTTGGGGACTAGCTCTGCCGGGTGACCGGCACCGCGCCCTGCGTCCTTCCGTCTAGCTCCGCTTCCATCCGCACGACCGATATCCTCTCGCCGGCCGCGCCGTACGTTGCATCAGGAAGGGGCAGGCCCCGGCCCGATCGGACGAACGCCGAACCCGATCCCGGCCGTCGGCCGATGCTCCACCGCTCAGGAGGATCGCATGGAGGACCACAAGGTGGCCGTGGACGAGGCCCGCCGCGCGGCGCAGCACACGTCGATGAAGTCCCAGGTGGAGCGCGACGTGAACGCGGACCTCGCCGAGCGCGCCGAGCACGCGACCCCCTCCGAGTCGCGGAAGATGGACAACGTCGCCGGAGCGTTCCGCGGCAAGGCGATCGACGAGGTCGTCGGCACCGATCGCGAGGTGAGACGGGCCCGCGCCCTGGCGCGCGTGTCGCAGGTGGTGGACTACCTCTTCTACGTCGTGTACAGCCTGCTCGCGATCCGCCTCGTCCTCGGGTTGATCGCGGCGCGCTCCGGCGCGGGTTTCGTGCAGTTCATCCGTACCGTGACCGCTCCCTTCTACGCCCTGTTCCGCGGGATCGTGGCCAGCCCGACGTCCGAGGGGGGCTACACGCTGGCCGTGCCGATCGTGATCGCGATCGCCGCGTACGCGGTCCTCCACGTGGGCATCAAGGCCCTGCTGCGGATGATCGCGCACCGCAGGACCGAGATCTGACGGGCTCATGGCGCGGAAGGGGTCGCCCACCATGGCGCGAGGCCCTCGCTGAATGACGCCGAGCCGGCCACCGCACACCGTGTGGGCCTACGCCTATCGGATCGTGCCGTCCCAGAAGGCGAGTCGGCTCCGCGTGCTGCGAGCCCTCCTCGACCAGCGGCACTCGACCTCCCGGCACCGCTCGTTCGCGTGGGGCGGAAGGCTCGACGTCGGCGCGGAGACGACGCGCATCCTGGTCGTGAGTCACAGTCTCGAGCGGAGCCGCGCGGTGAGCCGAAGACTGGAGGCGGAGTTGCAGCGGCTGGATGTGGACTTCTCCGTCACCGAGCCGGTGGAGCTGCCCTGCGAGGCAGCCTTGCCTCCGTCGTGAATCATCGTCCACCTGATCCCAAGGAGTCGACCATGAGAGCGCGAGATCTGCCGATGCGTCTGTTCCGGGCTGCCGTCATCCCCGTCGCCGTGTTGTGTGTCGTCGCCGCGACGCCCCTCGCGGCGCAGCAAGCGTCGGACTCGGCGCGCGTATTGGTGACGGATTCGGCAGCGGCGAGCTCCCCGGCCACCGCCCTGCCGGGACCGCGTGTCGCCCCGCCCCGGGTCGAGCCCTACAGGCCGAGTCTGGCGCCCAGCAACGCGTCGGTGAGCCCGTCCCCCACCGTCAGGGGTGGGCGGCACGTCATCGCCTTCTCGACGCTGACGCTGGTGCTCGTCGTCATCATTGCCGTGCTGCTGATCAGGTAGGGAGCGCACCAATGAGAGCACGTTGGATGATCGCCGGTGCGATCGCGCTGCTGGCCGTGACCAGCGGGGCGGCCGTGGCGCAGGGTCAAGGAAACCAGACGAACCGGGGCCAAGCCAGGAGGGCCCAGCGTCGGGCCGAGGCCAGGTTCAACGACCATGACCGTCAGCTCGCGCTCGAGTGGTACAACCAGCACCGGCGCAACCCGCCGCGCGGGTTTCGCGACCGCGACCGGCTGCCTCCGGAGTACGAGGTCCGGATCCAGCCGGGATACGTCTTCGACCTCGTCGTGCGCAGGCGCGCCTACCCCGCTCCGGTGGAGCTCACGCTCCAGTTCGGGCCAGCTCCCCGCGGTTACCGGTACATGGTGATCGGGGGCCACATCGTGCTGGTGGATGTCGGATACCGCGTCGCCGACGTGTTTCGGCTGGAGATCAACATCGGGCGCTGACCTGAGAGGGGCCGATCCGGCTCCGCAGCCCCGCTTCGGCGGTGAGCGTCAGGTCCGATGATGTGAGGGACTTCTCAATGATGGAGCGAGCCATGCCCCGCCTTCCCCTGTTGTTCGGCGCGCTGTTGCCGCTGCTGTCGGGAGCGCTCATCGCCCAGAACGCGGACGAGCCCTCGGCCCGTGCCGCGCGGATCAGCTACCTGTCGGGAAGGGTCTCCTTCCAGCCTTCAGGCGGCAGCGACTGGAGCCTGGCGACCGTGAACTACCCGATGACGACGGGCGATCGTCTCTTCGCCGATCGCGGGGGCCGCCTGGAGCTGCAGGTGGGACCCGTGGCGGTGCGCCTCGCAGAGGCCGGCGACCTCACCGTCACCGACTTGACGGACCAGCTGGTGCAGCTCGGCCTCACGCAGGGCACCATGCGGGTGAGCGTGTACCAGCTGTACCCCGGCGACACCGTGGAGGTGGACACGCCGTTCGGCGCCCTGACGCTGCTCGCGCCGGGGGACTACCGCGTCGACGCCCCCGCCGGCGAGGCCGCGATGGTGGTGACGGTGGAACGCGGCAGCCTGGAGTGGACGGCCGGCGGTGTCGCGCAGACGGTGCGGGACGGGCAAGCCATCCGCGTTAGCGGCATCGACCCCATTCGGGTGACCGGCGTCTCGCCGACCCCGGCGGACGGCTTCGAGCGGTGGTGCGCGGAGCGCGACAACCGGCTCAAGTCGTCGCCGTCCGCGCAGTACGTGAGCCGCGACATTCCCGGCTACGACGACCTCGACAACGCCGGGACCTGGCAACAGGACGCGAACTACGGGCCGGTGTGGTACCCGTCCGGCATGCCCGGCGACTGGGCGCCGTACCGCAACGGGTACTGGGTCTGGGTCGAGCCGTGGGGCTGGACGTGGGTCGAGCAGGAGCCCTGGGGCTACGCACCGTTCCACTACGGTCGCTGGGTGTACGCGCGCTCGAGGTGGGGATGGCTGCCGGGCCCGGTCGCGGTCCGGCCCTACTACGCTCCCGCGCTGGTGGTGTTCGTCAACGGCTCGTCCTTCGGCGCGCAGGCGTGGTTCCCGCTGGGTCCGGGCGAGACGTACACCCCCTGGTACCACCACGACGACGATTACTTCCGCCGCGTGAACGTCACCAACATGCGGAACGTGACGAACCCCAGGGCCGTCGCGAACAGCAACACGATCCACTACCGCAACCGTGCGCGTGCCACCACCGCGGTGCCGACCGCGGTCTTCCGGGGCGGGCAACCTGTCGCCCGGCGGACGATGCCCGTGCGCGCGGCCGACATCGCGCGGGCGCCGATCCTGTCGCACCCCGTCGCGCCGCCGTCGGCGAGGGCGGCCGCCGGCGGGGACCCGGCACCGCGTCCCCCCGCGGTCCGGCGTGCGGTCCTCGTCCCGACGCGGACGCCGCGGGCGGCGTCCCCCGTGCGCCCCAACGAGGCGCCGGTCGTTCCGCGCACGGAGCCGGCGCCGCGCGCCGGCAGACCCGTGGTGCCGCGGCGTGATCCGGACACTCCGCCCCACGCGGCGGCCGCTCGCCCGGCGCCCAGGGCTGCCGCGCCGGCGCCCAGGCCTGCCGCGCCGGCGCCCAGGCGTGCCGCCCCCCCGCCCAGGCGCCCGGCGCCGGGCAGGCCGGCGTCGCATCCCGACAGCGCGCGAAGCCCGGGCAATTAGCGGAGGAGGGAGCTCGGCGACCGTGAAGGCCCCACGTGATGATCGACAACGAGGGGCGGCCCCATGCGGCCGTCCGCGGCCTGTGAGCGCGCGACACCTCGGTGTCCCTGCCCTCGCCGCGATCGCCGTCCTCGCCGTCCTCGCCGCACTCCCCGCCACAGGCTCCGCGCAGGACCCCACGGTGGTTCCCGCGCCGGGCGCCCGGGATACGACGCGCGCCGACAGCACGCGCGCCGCCTCTCCGCGGAAGCACCCCTTCAGGGCCGTGCTCCTGGCATCCGGGGTGAATGTGTTCGTGAACCGGATTGACGCGTGGGTCGTGAACGCGCACGACTCGATCGACGGGTACTTCGCGCGCGTCACGCCCAAGTCGTGGAGGGCGAATATCCGCCAGGGCTGGGTGTGGGACGGCGACAACTTCTCGACGAACATGTTCCTGCACCCCATCCAGGGTGCCGGCTACTTCCGCGCGGGACGCGCCAACGGCCTGAACTTCTGGGAATCGACACCGCTCACCTTCCTGGGGTCGGTGGAGTGGGAGTACTTCGGGGAGACGACGTTCCCATCGCTGAACGACGTGTACAACACCGCCTTCGGCGGGATCGTCCTCGGCGAGGTGACGTGGCGCCTGGCGCCGCTGGTGCGCGACAACCGCGCCCGGGGCATGGGCCGCCTCCTCCGCGAGCTGGCCGCGATCCCCCTCGATCCGAACGGAAGCGTCAGGCGCCTGCTGACCGGCGACGCCTGGCGCGCTTATGGGAATCCCCGCGGCAGCTATCCGGGGGCGTTCGAGTGGCAGTTCCAGGCCGGCGCGCAGGGCGAGAAGGCCTCGGGCGGCGCCGGACTCCGACAAGGGTCGGCCGCGTTCCTCGCCGAGATGTCCTACGGCGACGCGTTCGTGACGCCCTACGCGCAGCCGTTCGACGTCTTCACGGCGCGGCTGCGGGCCAGCACGGCCGGCGCCTACATCAGGGAGATGCGGGTCGCCGGCCGGCTCTACGCCCGCGAGCTGACCGACACGGCGTCGTCCTTCCGGCACGTCTTCAGCGTGGCCCTGAAGCTCGAGTACGAAGCGAGTCCCGCCTACAAGTACGGTGGGCAGAGTCTGAACGTCGGGTTCGTCTCGGGGTTCTTCGGCGTGCGCGGGTTCGACCTGCAGACGGTGCTGTATGCCGAGGGGATCATGCTGGGCGCCGTGGACGCGCCGCGCGCCGGCATCGCCGGGACCCTGCGGACCTACGATTTCGGGCCCGGCGCGGGCTTCGATCTCGCCGTCAAGCTCCGTTTGGCGACCTTCCCGGTCCTGACCGCGCGCTGGCACGGAGCGTACCTGCACACGGTGAGCGGCTCTCCCGCCGATCACTTCATCCAGTTCCCGAGCATCGAGGTCCGGGTGCCGCTGACGAGGTCGTTCGGGATCGGTGGATACGCCGGGTGGTTCCATCGGCGCAGCACCCACGCCGCCGGCCTGCCCGCCGAGACGATGAGCGCCCCGGAGGTGCGCGCCTACCTCGTGTTGAACACCCGGCGCGGCCCATTGCCGCCGGAGCCGGAGCCATGATGGCGACCCACAAGGTACGGTGCGCGTCCGCGGTTCCCAGGGCCCTCGGCGCGGCGGCGCTGCTGCTCGGCGCGCTCGCGACCGGGACGGCGGCGGCGCAGACCCCGGCGCGTCGGAGTCTGTGGATGGACGCCGGGCTCGGCATCGGTTACCTGCGCCTGACCTGCGCCAACTGCTCCGGCATCGCGGCCAACGGCGCGGCCCTCACCGTCACGGCGGGTGGCGGCGTGACCCAGAACGTGCTGCTTGGCGTGCAGGGCCAGCAGTGGCAGAGCACCACGACGGGGGCCCAGCGCCAGCAGGTGCGCAGCATCCTCGCCGTCGTGCAATGGTATCCCTGGCGGGCGATGCGGTTCAACATCCGGGCCGGTACCGGGATCGTGCGGGGCACCGTGGCGCCCGCGGCGGCCGGAGCGCAGCCCGGCACCGTGCGGGGGACAGGGGTCGTGATCGCATTCGGCGTGGGGTACGACATCCTGCTGAGCAAGCGCTTCGCCGTGGCCGTGCAGGCCGCGGAGCAGATTGCGGGGCTCGGCGACCTCACCGTGGGAGGGGTGCTCGCCAACGACGTCATCGCCTACGTGACGCGGGTCGGGGTGGCGCTGGTGTGGCGCTGAGCGCGGCCGGTCGCGTCGCGGCGGCCGGAGCGCTGAGACCGGGCGGGCCCCGCTCCGGAGGCCGCGCCGCTACTGCAGCATGACGGCGAGCAGCCCCTCGCGCACGCCCACCCACAGGAACGCCGGGAGGGTCTCGCTCGGCGCGAAGGCGTGCCGGATCCGGCCGCTACGCGGACGCTGCGCCGGATCGTCGGGATTCCTGTCCTTCAGCCTGGTCCAGTTGGCCACCAGCGACGCCAGCCCGCGCACCGCGCCGCCGATGATCCCGCCCGACCCCAGGATGCCGCCGGTCCCGTGGCCCGTCACCCGGACCGACAGGTCGGAGTAGAGCGGAGTAAGGGAACCTCGCGCGAGGCCGTCGTGCACCGTAGCGCCGAAGGTGACCCCCTCGACCCGGCCGTGCGCGATCCTCCAGTTCTCCATGTGCTCGAGGGCGAGGTTGAAGGCCTCAGCCGGCATCGGGCCGAGCGTCCCGCTGAACGCCATGTCGAAGCCGGGGGCATCGAGCGGCACCGCGACCCGGACGTCGAGCTGCCCGGCCCGCAGCAGCTGCGCCTCGGCCGTCAGGATCATCGAGTCCCCGGTGGTCTGGCGGCCGTCGATGTGCCGCACCGGCGCGGCCGTGGCCTCGATGTGGGAGAAGGTCAGGACACCGGGCGCCGTCTGGTCGGGGTGCATCTCCCGGTACTCGACCTCTCCCTCGCGCACCACGATCGAATCCACGTCCACCGTCTGGCCGAGCTCCGCGATCCACTGCTGCGGCGTGCGGTGCGGCGCGGTCCGCTGCGGGCCGCGGAAGTCGCTCGTGACCTTCACCCGCAGGGAGTCCACCGTCACGCGCCGGGCATGCACCCCCGACCCGAGTGCCAGGGCCGCGAAGTCCACCCCCTGCATCCGCACGCGCACGCCGCTGACCCGAACCACGTCGGGTCGGTAGGCACCGCGCCGCTCGAAGACGGCCAGCGTCACGGACGGCGCGTACCCGAGGCCCTCCGCGTCGAGCGTGGAGTCGGTGAGGCTCGCCCGGAGGTGGGCGATGCGTGCCGCGGTGAAGCTGTCGGGGCGCGCCACGAGGCTGTCCATGCCGAGTTCCACGACCCGGCTGAACAGCGGCCGGCCGGCGGCCGCGCTGTCGGCCGGGTCGATCGCGAAGTCCGCCAGGCGCCATCGCACCCGCTCGAGTCGGATGCGGGTCTCCCCGCTGTCCGCGTGGGGGAGCCGGACCTCGAGGGCCACCTTGGGGAACGCCACGCGGGCGATCCGAATCCGCGGCACGCCGGCGGGGGACCGGGGCACGGTCGGGGTCACGCCGAGGCGGGGGATTGCGACACCGGGCGGGCGATGGATCGCGCTCAGCGCGACGCTGCCCTCGCGACAGCCGAACGACCCCGCGACGAAGCCGCGGCCGAGGACGAGCGTCACCAGGTGCACCCCGCTCAACGTGCAGCGGTCGAACGCCACCCGCAGATCGGGGAGCGGCGGCGCTCCCTTCGCGTTCACCCCGACGTTGGTCGTCAGCCGGACGGAGTCCACCGTGACCCGGCGCAGCGGCCAGTTGAGGCGCACGCGCCCCACGTCGAGCCGGTACGCGCCCTCCGACAGATCAGAGACCGCCGCGACGGCCCAACTGCGGAGCAGCCGGTTGACGATCCCCGACGCGCGCCACCCGATCAGCCCCAGCAGGGCGATCGAGAGCGCGCCGAGCACCACCACAGCGCGCCCCAGGACCACCCGACGGCGGTGGGCGCGCCGCGGACCACGATGACCGGCGCCTGCTGCGACTCCTCGACGTGCGTCCATGTCTCCGCCTCGCGTGCCGCCGAACGAAATGCGCCGCCGCGATGCTTCGCAGCATATGCATCACCACAGGCAATCCGGCAAGACTCTATTCTGTGACGCCTCCGCGCTCGCGCTCTGCGTCGCGGCCCTCCGCCCAGTGCATTGCCAGCCTCAAATCCCGGCTGCATACTACCGCACACACGCATCGC
>Ga0316628_100002590_pt1 | contig 13508 bp, 13 predicted proteins | sample OWC_Aug_M2_C1_D5_FD_207648 | JGI IMG/M metagenome (GOLD analysis project Ga0316628, IMG submission 207648) | Wetland soil microbial communities from Old Woman Creek delta, Ohio, United States - OWC_Aug_M2_C1_D5_C | ecosystem: Environmental > Terrestrial > Soil > Wetlands | place: USA: Ohio... | reverse complement strand
GCGAGGACGAAGACCTCTACATGCAGGCCTGCAACGAAAGCGTTCACTCCTTGAAGGTGGCTGGCCCCGAGCCTCCGCCGCCTTCCCAACCCATCCTGGAGTTGACCCCCAAGCCCCAGCGTATCCGATAGGCCGGCGTCCCCTCTTCCGGGTCGGACGAGTTGAAAGCGTGAGGGATCGGAAGGACCGGGGATCTGCCGAATCTGCAGCGGAGGCTCAGCGGAATGGTCAAACCGCTCTTCACCCTCACGACTTGGGGGCGTAATAACCTTCCCGCGAAACGACGCGGTACTTCACCTTCTTCCCTTTCTGGTCAACGACCTTGAGCGGATTGCCCTGCGCATCCACGAGGTCGACCGTGAGCTTGTGGAATTTGCCGTCTTTGGAAGGATTGGTGGGCACGAATCCCAGGCTGTACTGCTTGCGGAGTTGATCCGCAATCTGTTGAAAGATCTGGGGGAGCTCGGCCTCGAAGCGGGGGAAGAAAGCCTGGCCGCCGGAGTATTTGGCAATCGAGTTGAGAGCATTGCGCGCCTGCAGGGAGTCAATCGAATCGCCGTATCGGACGGTCAGAAATTCCAGGATGCTGACGGGGTAGATCGCCGTGTCCGAAGTGCGTGAAATCTTCAGCATCTGGCCGTAGGTGAGCTTACTGAATGTATCGATCCCCGTGCAGATGACCACGATGGCTTTGCGGCCCTGGATGTCCTTCATGCGATCGATGGTAAAGGCGAGAGCATCCCAGAGATTGGTCTCGCTGAACCCCGGGATGCGCAGCCGGTCGAGCGCCTGAGTGACCTCATAACGGTTCTGCGTGAAGTCCTGAAGAATTTCCGGGTTCATGTCAAAGGAGATAACCGCCACCCAGTCCTTGGGCTCGATGACGCGCACGAATTCGTAGCTGTCCTGCAGTGCCAGGTAGAGGAAAGGCCACCACTTGTTGCTGAATTCGATGACCATGCAGACGGTCATGGGGGCTTCGCCGGTGGAAAAGTTGGTAACCGTCTGCGGCACGCCGTCGTCGGAGACTTTGAAATTCACCTTGCCGAGGTTGGGGATCGGATTCCCGTTGTTGTCCAAAACCAAGACATCCACGTTCACCAGATTGGTGGACGTGGAAAGCGTGAAGATGTCATTGGGATTGATCTTCTCGGGCTTCTTCTCCTCCGGTTGCGCCGTGGGGGCAGGGGTGGTCTTCTTGGGAACGAGCACCGTCTCTCCCACATTGGGCTTGGGGCCGGAGCTGCTGGGGCCCTGGTCCTGCGACTGGGGAAAGCCCCAGGCGCAGCAGAAAAGGAGTGCCCCTCCCACCAGCGAAAGGGTCAGAAATCGGGCTGCAGGCGAGTGTTTCATTCGGCCCATCCTCATGGTGTTTCCGGTCTTCACGGTATGATGTCATTACGGGGGTGGAAGGTCAACCCAGGTGGCGGAGAACAAGCCCGTCCGGCCCCCTAAACCGGGCAGGCTCGCGTCCCCCGACCTCCCTGACCCCCTGGGGCCTCGGAAACGGGCCGCCCGAGGGTGGGATGCGCGTCCGTGCCCGGCAGCTTCCCGGCGCTGGGCACGGGAAACGGACAAAATGGCTAAGTACTTCCGTACTACTGCATTGGGCTTGACTTTGGTTTTTTGTCTGGCACAATGGGGGGGTCCGAAGGTTGTTAGATTTGTATTGACTCCAGGTAAATAGTTCTTTACGCTCGACCTCCAAATAGGATGGTCCTCATCCTATAGCTGTCACTCTGGAGGAGAGCAATGAAGAACTTGGTTGTGACGTTGCTGCTGGCGGTACTCATCGTACTGGCCAGTGCGAGTTTACGGAAGGCATTTGCAATCGGTGGGTCACCACCACCCATGCCCAAAGCTGTGGGTATCGGCGGTTCGCCACCCCCCATGCCGAAGGCAGTGGATATCGGTGGTTCACCACCGCCCATGCCCAAGGCAGTCGAAGAGCGCTAACCTTCTGCGCGTCGCGTGAGCGACCCGGTGAGGGTTGGCGCAGGGCGCGTCAAGGCCGGGTTGCTCACGGTGCAGTACTTTAACGTTGGCGTCCAATACGCAGTCTACTTCCTGGAGGCAGGACTCCTCGCCTACTTGGCCGTTCGGCACCGGGCGAGGGGTGTTTTGTCTGTCTTCCTGTACCTGAGCTTCTTACTGGCAGCAGACGGCGTTGGCCGGCCATACGTCCTCTACCGCTACGGCTATTCCTCAAACGAATACGCCTACTTCTACTGGCTGACCGATGTGCTCCTGACCCTGGGAGCCTTCTTGCTGGTCTGTGCCTTCTTCCGGCGCGCCTGTGTGCGCGAGCAGAAGGTGTGGCGTTCCGTCCGCTTGCTGCTCGCTTTCGTCTTCATCCTCACGCTGGGAATTTCGCTTTTCACGCTGTCGCGCAATTACGACCAACTCTTCACAAAGTTCATCGTCGAATTCCAGCAGAACCTATACTTCACCTGCCTCGTCTTGAACACGCTGCTCTACATTCTCATGCAGCAGATCGAGCGTACGGATGAAGAGCTCTCGCTCCTCGTTTGCGGACTGGGAATTCAATTCGCCGGTCCGGCCGCGAACTTCGCTCTCGTCCACCTGACTCCCGGCGAGAGATACGCCAGCGCCCTCTATCCGTATCTGGGTCCGCTCTGCACGCTGGGGATGTTGTTGACTTGGTTCTACGCGCTCGTCCGGGTGCCGCAGCCAAGCGCCGTCCGTACCGGCAAAGTGCCGGTGCGGGAACTGGCTCCGGCCGTAAGCCGGGAAGCCTGAGAGGGGTTGGGTCATGTTCCTGGCGTCTCTGGTCTTGGTGATTTCGACCGCCCTTTTCTTCTTCTATTTCCAGGCAACTTGCCAAAGAATTCTGCGTCGCAAATTCGAGCGGGAGTACTTCCAGGCCATCGTCGATGCCAACCGGCTCGAATTCCCCGCCGTCCGGAAGACCCTGGAAGAGTACGAGGCCCCGGTGGATTACGCGCGGGTGCGCATGATCCTCAAGTGCGATTACCTGGCGCTGACCTATCTGCTCAGGAACGCCGCCAACGTCAACCAGCGGTATTCGCGCGAGGATCTCCTGCTGATTCTCTATTTCAAGGCGGTGTTCTTCTCCCTAGTGGCCCGGCACTGGCTGCGGTTGCGCGAAAAGCCCCCGATCCTCAAGCTGACGGCCATCCTACAATTTTTCGCCAACGTGGTCGGCCAGCGGGTCAGCATGGTGCGGTTCGGCAACCTCACCGCTTCGGACTATCTCTTGAACCTGTAATCCTCGCCTCGGCGCGATTCTGCACCGTTGGGGTGGCGAGCCCGTGAAGACCGCTCTACGCATCATCGCCCTTGCCCTGGCCGCCTTCGTCGGACTGTGGGTCCTGATCCACGGCATCGTGCTCGCCGCGCAAATCCACGGGCTCGTGCGCGAGAATCAGGACTTCATGACAGAGTTGGTCGAATGCAGCGTCTCGATCGCCGGGGGAATCTGCGTCCTTTCCGTCGCCGTTGAGCAGCTCTATTGCTGGCGCACCCACCGCAAAGAAGACAGCTTGATTTAAGCCTTCGGTTGAAGCTCCGAGTCCCTGCTGTGCTATCCGGACACAGCCGAAGCTCAGTGTGCTCAAGCCAGGATTTCCCAGCTCGCCCCCGTGATTCCTGCCTCCCGGACTATTCAGCCGGGAAAGTGATTCTTACCCCCGTGAGGAAATTCAGGTGCAGGGCTGGAAAGCCGAGGGCTTCTTCATACTTCCGGTTGAGAAAATTGTTGAGACGGCCGTACAACTCCACTCCACGCGGGAGCCGGTAGGCAAATCCTGTGTTGGCGAGGAAGTAGCCCTTGTTCGGGAAGAGTCCACCGAACGCGCCGAAATTCGGCTCGACGTCGAGCACCTGGGTCCGCCAGGTGCCGTTCAGGTTCAGCATCAGCCGGCCGTGAGACCACGTGGCGTTCAGGCTGCCGGAATTCCGCGGGCGGCGGACCAGCGGCTGGCCGACTTCGAAGGGAGACGGCGTGGTGGTTGTGCCGTCGAGGGCCAGGATGGCGGAATCGAGCCGCGTGTAGTTGGCGGCAAGATCCAAGGAGCGTGCCGGACGCAATCGCACGGAGAATTCCACCCCCCGCGCTCGCGCGTTGGCAAGATTGTCGGAAGTGAAGCTGCTCAGATCGCTCAGCGAGCCACCCAGAACGACGATCTGATCCTTGAAACGATTGTAGAAGTACGTGACATCGAGAACGGCGCGGTCCGCGAGAAATCGTTGCTCCACGCCGGCGTCAAAGCTGAGGCTCCTTTCCGGTTTCAAGCGCGGGTTGTTGGTGAAGGCCAGCTCGAATCCGCTCGGTGCGCGGATGCCTGTGCCGAAGGACCCGTGCAGGCGAGTCGCGCCCCAGCACCCGGCTCCCGAATCTTCACGCACCAGATAGGTGGCGGAGAGGCGCGGGTTCACTTTGGTGATGGAGCTCGCGGGCAGAAGCGGGCGCGATCCGAAGGCGTCCGGAGGGAGCTGATGCGTCCGGATATCATCCACCCGTGCGCCGGCGATCACCACCCAGCGCCGCGTGGGATTCCAGCGATTTTCCACAAAGTACCCATAGCTCGTCCGCGGCAACAGGAACGGAGTGTTCACGTCGTCCGCGATGAACGTGTTCTTAGCCTGCTCGCGGTTGTACTCGAAACCGAAGACCAGAAAGTCCTGGCGCGCGATCGTCAACTCGCTCCGCGTGTTCACCACACCGCGTAGGTTGTTGGAATACGAGTCCCCAAAAGGCGTGCGAAAAAAGTAGTCATTGGTTGAAACGTTCGCGCTCACCACTTGCCGGAACCGGGGTGTCAATTGCTCGCTATAAGTGCCCTGGTAGCCAAAGAGGTTCTGCTTGTTGCGTGAGGTCAGGTCAATGCCGGGGAAAACCCCCAGCGGGTCGGAGCCGAAAGGGCCGGGCGAGCCGGCGTCATTGGCGTTGCCGAAGAGGTGAAAATTCACCTGGCGCCGCGGGCTGCGTGAGTAGCCGAGACTGAGGAAGGTGCTCTGATTGCGGAAGGAGTCGTTGGGGACGACGCCACCCGAATCGAGCCGCGAGAGGTTGTAGCCCCAGCTCAATCCCCGCGTAAGCCCACTGCCACCCGTTGCGAATCGGCGCGTCGTGAAACTCCCGCCCTCGGCGAGCGCCGTGAAATGGGGAGGTCCCTCGCCCCGGCGCGTCACGATATTAATGACGCCCGTCACCGCGTTCGACCCGTAGAGCGCGCTCTGCGGCCCGCGGACGATTTCCACGCGCTCGACGCCGTCGGCGGGCAGAGGTGCGAAATCGAAATCCCCGCCGAATTGGTTGACCTGGATTCCGTCGATCATCACCAGGTTGTAGTTGGAATTCCCGCCGCGGATAAAGACGCCGGTGGCGCCGCCGCGACGCCCTGCCTCGCTTACTGCGACGCCGGGCACGTCACGCAGGACTTCCAGGACGGACTGTGCCCCACGCTCCTCGATGTCGTTCCGCCCGAGAACGCTCAGCGACGATCCGACCTGCGCCGCCAGCGCGCCTCCCAGGCTGGCCGACACCACGACGTGCTCCTCGACCGCGCTCAAGGCGAGTCGCAGATCCACGGAGCGCGTTTCTCCCTCGGTCACTTGGATAGAGGTGGGCGGCGCCGTCAAACCGGGAACGTTGGCAATCAACCGATAGTCGCCCGCCGAAAGATGCTCAAAACTGAAATGGCCTTGGGTATCGCTTTGGCGCCCCGCGACAGGGGCGAGCCCGGCGAGCAGATTAACCAGCGCGCCGGATACCGGCTGGCCGCTTGGGTCGATTATCCGACCCTCGATTGTCGCCCCACGCGCGGCTATCACACCCAGCAGAAAAAGAACGCTGAATAGCCCAGCCCTCCCGGGGAACAAAAAAGGGGTTCCAGTTTTGCCCCTTGCCTTTTGCCTTCCGATTCTTTCTTTCTGCACGAAGGAACTCCTCCTCCCCGTTCTCGCGACGGGGGACGCCGACGAAAGGAGCTCCAAGGCGGGACGGCGGAAAAGAAAAGGCCTCCCTATTCCTCGATGCGGAACCGGAAGGCCTTGGCACTTCACCCCAGGACTCTTTCCGTCGAAGAGTTAGGTTAGGTTTGAGTTCCCGGGCAGGCTTCCTGGCTTTCGGGTCGTCACCGCATCCTCAGCCTTCCCAGCCCGACGCTTCGGGCCAGTGGCTGGCTTTGTGCCTCGCGAGGATTCGGCTCGCCGATCACAGTGGCGGGACCGCGGCCGATTTGCACGGCCTTTCCTTTTTCCCGATTTCCAATCGGGACACCACGGGAACTAATGTTTTCAAAGAACGAACCAGCAGAGGGAAACTACCATCGCCTCGCGAATCTGTCAACGGACCGCTGGAGATCGGGCCTTCTAGCGGAAAGTTCGATCAGGCCGACGGCGGACCGCTGGGCAACTCAGTGCGCCCGCGAGAAGTGCTCGTGGACAATCAGCCATCGGCCGTTCTGGCGCGCGAACACGTGGCTGCCGCGGCCGTGAATGCTGTGCCGCGGACGGCCCGTGCCGAGCTCAACGCTCCAGTAGAACGTGGCGACCGCCGTCTCGCCGAAGACTTGCACCAGCGGCTTGGCGATGTGGTACTTCATGTGGCTGGAAGCTTGATGGTAGTAGTCGAAAGTCTTCCGCATCGCCACGCGGCCGGCAATTCGCTCTTGTCGCGTCGAAGAAAAGCCCACCACTCGGGGATGGAAGTGCGCGAGCAGGGCGTCGAGCTTGCCGGCGTTAAAGTCGCGGACCATTTCCTTCTCAATCTTGAGGATGGCTTGTACAGCGGAGGGCATAGGAAACCTCCTTTCCTGCGAGGGAGGGTCGGAGAAGGGTTGAAGGCTAAAGGATGAAGTATGATGTGAAACAGAATTGTGTGGCTTCTGCTTTCATCCTTCAGACTTCAACCTTCGATCAGTTGATCCACCGCCCGGCGTCGTCCTTGTGCTCCTGATCGCGCACGTAGACCTCGAACTTCCGACGCAGCCGGGCGCGCCGCCATTCATGATAGCGCAACTGCAATCGGTAAGGGAGGCCGCCGCCGCGCAAGTAGAGGAAGCCGACCAGCATGCCGCCCAGGTGGGCAAGGTGGCTGACCGTGGACCCGGGGTTACTGAAGGAGCTGACGAATTCGATGAGGCCCATCACCAGCACGAACCACTTCGCCTTCACGGGAATTAGCAGCCAGAGGTAGATCGGTCGGTCGGGAAACAGGAGACCAAAGGCGAGGAGAACACCGTAAACAGCGCCGGAGTTGCCGATGGTCGGGACGGTCATGGAAGGCTGCAGCAAAACGTCGAAGACCGCGGCGCCGATCCCGGTCAGGAAGAAGTAGGTGAGAAAGCGACGCGGCCCCCACATTCGTTCCAGGTCCGCGCCAAACATCCAGAGCGCAAACAGGTTGAAGAGGATGTGGAAGAACCCGCCATGCAGGAACAGATAGGTGACCGGCTGCCAGAAGAAGAAGCGATGGGTGACATCAAAAGGCCGGAGACCGAACCACTGAAAGGGCCACTCCCAATGGAACATCACCAGGGGAAGATAGGTCAGGAGAAAGGCCGCCGAAGTCACAATGATGATTTGCCGCACCGCCCACGTCAGCGGGGGGCCAAACGAGGCCTGCATGTCGCGATAACGCGCCATGCTCTCAGAGTACCACAGGAGCCGTGACCGGTGACCATCGGCAAGTGACGGGCGGAGAGTGACCGTGCAAGGGTCGGAACAACCGGCAGGCGTCACATAATGGCTGCCGGCGGCGCGGGTTCATCGGGGCTGCCCGCCTGGGCCAGCGGCACCCGCACCATGGCGACCATCAGAACAAAAAGCGCGATCAGCGCGGCCCAGAACGGCGCCGTCCATGTGACGAGAGTAACATCGTGGCCTGACCCCACAAGTCCAGCAATGACCAGACCGCACAGGGCCTCGCCGGCGATCAGTCCCGAGGCTGTGAGCACGCCCGCGTTATCCACCCGGGCTTTCTGCGCATCGTTGAGGCCCCGGCGATCCCGCAGCTTGTCCGTGACCCAGCGGATCACGCCTCCGGTGAAGATCGCGAAGGTGGTCCCCAGCGGCAGATACATGCCCACGGCGAAGAGCATCACACTCTTCACCTCGATCATGATCATGGCAATGCCCATCAGGACACCGACGATGACGAGGGGCCAAGCCATGTCGCCGGCCACGATGCCCTTGGCCAGCATCGCCATGAGTCCGGCCTGCGGCGCGGACAACTCGGGACTGCCGAAGTGGTAAGCCTTGTCGAGAATCGCCAGGGGAAAGAAGAGGACTGCGGAGGCGACGACGATCCCCAGCAGGTCACCCACCTGCATCTTGGAGGGCGTGCCGCCGAGAATGTGTCCTACTTTGAGATCCTGCAACATCTCCCCGGCCACCGCGGAAGAAACGCAGACGACAGCGGCGACGCCCAGCACTGCCGCCACGCCGCCCGTGCCGGAGACCCCCAAAGCGACCATCAGCAGGGCGGCCACCACGAGGGTGCACAACGTCAGCCCGGAGACGGGATTGTTGGAAGAGCCGATCATCCCGACCAGGTTGCCGGAGACGGCGGCGAATAAGAAGCCCAGCACAATCATCACCAGCGCGGCCACGACGGCTCCGGCGATGATCTTTGAGCTCGTCAGATTCCCCGCGCCAGCGATGAACATGTAATACAGCCCGACCATGGCCAACAGCACCGCTCCCACTCCCGCGAAGACTACCTTGGAACTGAGGTCGCGCTCGGTGCGGTTGCTGGCCGCGTGCGCGGCGGCGGACTTCTTGAGATCGGAGATGGCACGCGCCATGCCGGCGCCGAGCTGCCGGCGCATCTTGAACAAGGTGTAAGTTGCGCCCACCAGCATTCCGCCCACCGCAATCGGCCGCACAATCGAGAAATAGATCGCTTGCGCCAGCACTGTCCAGGAAACCGGCTGCCCGGCCGGTTGAGACGCCTGGATCGAGGGCCCCAGCAGGAACGTCAGAAGAGGAACCAGCAGCCCCCAAGCCAGCAGGCTGCCGGCAAAGTTCAGAGAGGCCAGCCGCGGCCCGATGATGTACCCGACGCCCAGGTACGCCGGGCTCACGTCCGGCGCGTTGAAGATGGTCGCGCCGCCGGTCACGGTGGTCGCCACATTGGGATTGGTGCTGGTGCGCAGAAGCAGTTTCTTGCCGAGAGCGCTGATGTTGATTGGGAACGTGTTGCTGGCCGAAAATATGTTGACCGCGCCCAAAACGTAAACCAAGCCGCCGAACCCCATATTGGCAAATAGAATCTTGGCCGCCTTGGAACCCCGCTGCCCGGCTTTATGGATTTCGGAGGCCGCAACCGACTCGGGAAACGGGAGTTCGGGGTCTTCCACCATCACGCGACGCAGAAGCGTAACGAACAGAATCCCCAGCGTGCCTCCGATGACCATCAGCGCGACTGAGTTCCAGTATTTGTCGTGGGTCAGGCCTGGCCAGAGTCCCGCCATCACGAAAGCGGGAATCGTAAACACGGCGCCCGCCGCCACGGATTCGCCAATTGAGCCGACGGTCCTGGCAATATTCTCTTCCAGCAAGGAACCCTTCATGAGTCGCAGCAAAGCCATGCCGATCACCGCGGCGGGATACGTCGCCGCGATCGTCATGCCGGCTTTCAAGCCGAGATAGGCATTGGCGGAGCCGAGGATGCCGGTCATCACCAGGCCAATCAGCACGGCGCGGAAAGTAAATTCCCTCATCTCCATGGTCACGGGCACGTAAGGTGTGTGCTTCTTTCGGCCCGGTCCCGGTTCGGAAGTGGCTGGGGCACTCATAGCTGTAATCCTCGTCAGACGCGACTTGGGAGCGACTTCGCTTCTGCAGACCTCCCGATCCCGCCCGTCCCGCGAAATCCGCGACGGCATGCGCAGCCGTCGGGCAGGCCTAAGGCATCACCTTAGGGGTGTTTAGACCTGAGAAAACCCCTGTGCTTTGTGGATCGATCACGCGCTCAGCTTGGCCTTTACGTTCTCGCTGACCCGTTTGCCGTCGGCATTCTTGCCCACAAGCTTCGCCATCGCTGCCTTTATCACTTTGCCTAGGTCCTTCGAGCCCACGGCGCCGGTTTCAGCGATCGCGGCCTCGACCGCGGCAGCAATCTCTTCGTCGCTTACAGCGGCAGGAAGATAGGCTTCCACAATCTTGATTTCGGCAGCCTCCTTGTCGGCCAGATCATCTCGTCCGCCCTTGCGGTAGGCTTCCACCGAATCGTGTCGCTGCTTGACCAGCGTGCGCAGCACGGCGATGGCCGCCGCGTGGTCCAGCGGCTTGCCGAGCTCAATTCTCTTGTTCGTCAGCGCCGCTTTCATCATGCGGAGGACGCTGAGCTTCAAGGGCTCCTGGGCCTTCATAGCGCCGACGAGGTCCTTCTCAACCCGCTCAATTAAGCTCATCGTGCTTCATCCTTGCTTGAGATTCCCCGGGACTATACCACAACCTATCAAAGGGCGGTCTGAAGACAAGCTTATGGACGACTGGACGGAACAGAGACAACGTCCGAATGTCGCAGTGGACGGGCGAGCTTCCCAGCGGTTGACCCGCCGTGCTAATCTGCGCGCGGATCGGGGGCAATCAAGTCACCGCACCTGATCCCCGGAGCGCGCCATGATCACAGTCCTCTGGCACGACATGTTCCTCCTAGGGTTGCCGGTCCTGGAGAAAATCCTTAGGCCGGTGATCGTGTACCTCTTTTTAGTGGTGGCATTGCGCTTGGCCGGCAAGCGCGAACTGGCCCAACTGAATCCTTTCGACCTCGTCGTTCTCCTCACCCTTTCGAACACGGTGCAGAATGCTATCATCGGCGACGACAACACCGTCACCGGTGGCCTCCTCGGCGCCACCACCCTACTGGCGCTCAATTACTTCGTCGTCCGCTTCCTCTATCGGCACGAGCGGGTGGACCGCCTCGTCGAGGGCGACTCCGACACGCTCATCGAAAAAGGCAAGATTCACGTGGACCGGCTACAGAAGGAACTGATCACCCTGCCGGAACTGGAAGCCGCCGCCCACCGCCAGGGCTTCGCGTCCCTCCGTGACGTGGATCGCGCGGTCCTCGAGCCCGGCGGAACCGTAAGCTTCCTCGGCAAGAAACCGGCGCCTGAACAAGCGCGGCACGGGGAGATCCTGGCTCGGCTCGATCACATCGCCCGCGAACTTGCCGCGTTGCGCGCCGGGCCGCTCCCGCCGCCGAGTTGAGCGCTGGCTGACCCGGGAGCCGCCCAGCCTCGCCGAGGTCGATCCCCAGACGCTCACTCCCCACTCCCGGCCGGCTCGCATCGCCGCCCTCGCCCCGGCGTCAACTTCTCTCTTGACTTCTGCTCATACATGACCCATAGTCATAAACGATTTTAAGTCATTTATGGTTGGAGGTCATCGATGGAGAAAGCCGCAGCAAGCGTTTCCGCAGCTGCCAGCCAAAAACTCCCCGGCCGCCGCGCCCGGCGTCAGGCCGAAATGCGCGCCCGCATCCTGCGCGCCGCGCTGGACCTGTTCGCGCGGCAAGGTTTCTTCTCAACGACTGTCGAGCAGATCACCGAGGCGGCGGACGTCGGCAAAGGGACGTTCTTCAACTACTTCCCTTCCAAAGAGCATGTTCTGGCGGGATTTGGAGAAGTGCAGATCGCCAAGGTCCAGGCCGCCCGGGAGGAAGCCCGCCGGGGCGAAACCTCGATGCGTCAAATCTGGCACAACCTCCTGCGAGAGCTGGCTCGCGAACCCGTCGGGAGTCCAGGCCTGCTGCGCAGCCTGATCGTGGTCAACCTCTCGAGCGAGGAGGTAGGCAGAGTCGCCGGCCAGAATATGGCTCGAGGGCGCCAGGAACTCGCACATCTCATCACGGAGGCCCAAGAGCGGGGCGAAATGCGTCCGGAGCTGAAGCCCGCCCAAGTCGCCCGCTTCTTCCAGCAGACATTCCTGGGCACGATGTTGCTCTCGGTGATGGACGCCTCGCTGCAACTAACCCCCTGGCTCGACACCACCTTCGACTCTTTCTGGTCCAGCGTCGCAAACCAGGGGCCGATGAAAACCAGACGGCAGGCGGTCCACCACCAACGGAGGCCCTAGCCATGACGGAAAAACGCAAAAGGATGTTGATCGCGGCAGGGACAGCGCTCGGACTGCTGGTGGTCGTTGGATATGTCGTGAAATGGGCGCGCGGACCTCACGCCACGCTGCACGTCTCAGGAAACGTCGAAGTCACGGACGCGGAGGTCAGCTTCAAAATCCCGGGCCGCGTCCGGGAGCGCCTTGTCGACGAAGGCCAAGGGGTCAAGACCGGGCAGCTCGTGGCACGACTCGACGACGCCGAACTCTCCCAGGAAGCCGCTCTGCGCCGGGCGGATTTCCAGGCCGCGCAGGCCGCGCTCGATGAACTTCTGGCAGGCTCGCGGTCTGAGGAAATCGCGCAGGCGAAGGCGGCGAGCGAACAGGCCAAAGCGCGCCTGGATGAAATGCTGGCCGGCTCGCGCCCCCAGGAACTCGCCGCGGCCGAGGCGGCCCTGCGCCGCGCCCAGGCGGAAACCGAGCGGGCCAAGCTGGACATGGAGCGTTACGCCGGGCTCTACAAGAAGGAAATCGTCTCCGCCCAGCAGAACGACGCCATTCGCACCGCTTACGAAACGTCGCTCCAGAGGCAGCGTGAAGCAGAAGAGCAGTTCAAGCTGGTGCGCGAAGGGCCGCGCAAGGAGGAGATCGAGCAAGCGCGCGCGGCATTTCTGCAGGCCCAGGAGCACTACGACCTGGTTCGCAAGGGCCCACGGAAGGAGACCATCGAGCAGGGCCGCGCCCGCGCCGAACAGGCCCGGCAGGCGCTGGCCGTCGCAGAGACCCGGCTCGGCTACGCCACGCTCTCTTCTCCGCTCAGCGGCATTGTTCTTTCCAAGAACATCGAGCCCGGCGAGATCGTCGCGGCGGGTACGCCCATCGTGACCGTCGGCGATCTTGAACACCCCTGGCTGCGCGCCTACATCAACGAGACCGATCTCGGGCGTGTGAAAGTCGGCCAGCGCGTGCGCGTGACCACCGACACGTTTTCAGGAAAGGTGTACGAGGGACATGTCTCTCTCATTTCCTCACAGGCCGAGTTCACGCCCAAAAGCGTTCAGACAGAAAAAGAGCGCGTCAGGCTCGTCTATCGCATCAAGGTAGAGATTGCGAATCCCCAGATGGAGCTGAAGCCCGGCATGCCCGCCGACGCCGAGATTCTGTTCGAGGAAGGAGCCAGGTGATGGCGGCCATTCGCATGGCGGGATTGACCAAGAACTTCGGCGATCTGCGCGCCGTCGATGGCGTCACGCTCGACGTTGCAGAAGGTGAAATCTTCGCGCTCGTAGGGCCGGATGGAGCGGGAAAGACCACCCTCATGCGACTGCTGACCGCCATCCTCAACCCCACCTCCGGTGACGCTTGGGTGGCTGGCCATCACATCGTCAAGGACGCCGAGGCAATCAACGAAGACATCGGCTACATGAGCCAGCGGTTCGGCCTCTACACGGACCTCA
>Ga0316628_100002589_pt1 | contig 13509 bp, 8 predicted proteins | sample OWC_Aug_M2_C1_D5_FD_207648 | JGI IMG/M metagenome (GOLD analysis project Ga0316628, IMG submission 207648) | Wetland soil microbial communities from Old Woman Creek delta, Ohio, United States - OWC_Aug_M2_C1_D5_C | ecosystem: Environmental > Terrestrial > Soil > Wetlands | place: USA: Ohio... | reverse complement strand
CCGTTCCGGATCGCGTCGTGGTGCAGGTCGACGTCTTCGTTCGAAGCTTCCGCGGGAGCTTCGCCCGGGGGGCTGCTTCCGAGTGCTGCACTCCCCGGAATGTCGATGTCGAACTGGTTCGCGATCTCGAGCGTCCTGTCCGACACGACCTGGGCCACTCCTTCGGCGTGCGGATCCACCCTGTCTTCCGCCACGGAAGACTCGAAGTTGTCCTGCTGGGTCGCGTTCCTCAGGAACTGGGACCCGAAATCTTCTGGCTCGATGCTGAGCCCGGATTCCGTCACGGGCAGCTCGTCGGGCTCCCGATCCGGCAGAGTTCCCGCCGCATGGTGCTGCGCGTGCGGATGCGAGGATTTGCGAGGATGCTTGGGCGTGCGCATGGGCGCGCCTCCTTTCTCGCCCGAAGGAGGCGTCGCCCTCGCAGTCGCTCGGGTGGCGCGGGCTTCAGGCCACGTCGTTACGATCGGCGATCCGGCCCTCGCCTCCACGACGAAGGTCGACACCGAATCCAGGGTCGGAAGCACGCGGGGGTGGGGCGTCCCAGGACGGCGCCCGATCGGCTCGCGGATCGGCACTGCCCGAGGACGCGCCCTGCTCGCGCGTGCTCATGTTGAATTTCACCATTCGATACCGGATTTGATCTCGGGTCATGCCGAGAAGGGATGCGGCTCGGGTCTGGTTTCCCCGGGCAAGCCTCAAGGCTTGCTCCACGACCTCGCGCTCGAGCTTCCGGAAATCCACTCCACCTGCCGGCAGCCGGTAATCGACGCCGGACGTCCTCGCCGGCGGCATGGAGAGATCCGCGACATCGATGACGTCCGAGTGGCCGAGGAGCGCGGCGCGTTCGAGGACGTTTCCGAGCTCCCGGACGTTGCCTGGCCATGGGTGCTCCGTGAGCACCCGCATCGCGGCCGGGCTGACGCCGCGGAGCGGCCGGCCGAGGCGCTTCGACAAGCCATCCAGGAAGTGGGTCACGAGCAGCGCGATGTCCGCACGCCGGTGGCGCAGCGGGGGAACCTCGATGACCACGACCGACAGCCTGTAGACCAGGTCCTGCCGCAGCACCCCGTTCTGCGCAGCGGTCGCGATGTCGCAGCTCGTCGAGGCGATCACGCGCGCGTCCGACGTCCGGTCGGACGCGGCGCCGATGCGTCGGAAGCTCTTCTCCTGCAAGAAGCGGAGAAGCCTGCCCTGCAGCGCCTGCGGCATATCACTGATTTCGTCTAGAAATAGCGTACCGCCACCTGCGCACTCGAGCAGTCCCGGCCGTGCCTGACCGTCCGTGGCTGCGTTCGCCTCGATTCCGAACAGCTCGACCTCGAGCAGGGACTCGCGCAGCGCGGACGGGGTCAGGTAGACGAAAGGAGCATCCTTGGCGCTCGTCGCCGAGTGGATCGTCCTGGCGACGGCGTCCTTTCCACTTCCGCTCTCTCCGGTGACCAGAACAGTGGTGCTCGGGCTCCCGCCGAGCCGGCGAATGGTTTCCTTGATCGTCCGCATGCCCGGGGTCTCTCCCACGAGCGTGGTGTCGATCTGAGCGTCCAGTCCGCCGGTATGCTTGGGCGCCCTCGCACTTCGCGGGGCCTCGAGGGCACGGCTCGCCAAGAGCGCAACTTCTTCCACGCTGGCGGGCGCCCGCGCGGAATAATGCGCGCCAGCCCGCAGGGCGGAAATGGCGTCCTCGGAGGAACGGGACACCACGATGGCAGGGACCTCCGCATTCCGGGCACGGAGCTCCCGCAGCATGTCGAGGAGGGGCATGTCGCTCAGAGCCTGCCCGAGGATGATGGCATCGCCGCCCGCCCGCAGGAGCTCCAAGGCCGTGTTTCCTGCGGAACAGTCTGCGACCTCGTAGCCCTCAGCTTCGAGCCTCCGTCGCAGAGGTGTGCGCGCGGAGTCATCCGAATCGACGACGATGATTCTGTTCATGTGTGCCCCTCGGTGCGTTGCTGTGCCACTGCGCTGTACCCACACTGCGTCGAGTGCGAGCGATCGCGGTGGCGATTCGTCGCGTTGCCTTAGCAACTCCCGTGCCGGCGGGTAGGTCGAGCGTCCCCCTGTCGAGATGCTCGCTTCAGTCGTGCTGGCGTGCGTCTGGCAGCCGAGCACGCCGCGCAGGTGTCCCTGCATCGCCGCTCCGCTCGCGTGCGCGCCGAACCCAGGCGGAGAGACGGGGGCGATCGCCGGCGAGCGAGCGGAGAAGCAGTCCTATTTGCCCTGAAGATCGAACTGCTCGATGTGGTACTCGGGGCGCGGCGTGAGCGTGATGCGACGTTGAAAGCGTCGAGCCGCTTCCTCGACCGCGGCCCGTTCTTCCGTCTGCATGAAGTCGATCACGGCCGGGTGTGCATTGACGACGACCGAGTACCCGGGAAGCTGGGCGCGCTCGCGACGGATCTGGCGCAGAATCTCGTACGCAATGGTGGCCCGTGATTGAATCTGACCGGTACCGTCGCAGTAGAAGCACGGCTCGTGCATCACGCGACCCAGGCTCTCGCGGGTGCGCTTGCGGGTCATCTCGACGAGGCCGAGCTCGCTGATCCGGTTCAGGGTGGTCTTCGCCTTGTCCTTCGACAGCCGCTGCTCGAGCGCGCGCCACACCTGCTCGCGATTCGCATGCCGCTCCATGTCGATGAGATCCAGGATCACGAGCCCGCCGATGTTGCGGAACCGGAGCTGGTACGCGATCTCGTCGACGGCCTCGAGGTTCGTCTTCAGGGCCGTCTCCTCCAGGTCGCGGCTCCCCTTGCCGACGAAGCGCCCCGTGTTCACGTCGATGGCCGTGAGCGCTTCTGCCTGATCGATGATCAGGTACCCCCCGCTCGGTAGCGGCACCTTCCGGCTCAGGGCACGGCCGATCTCGTCCTCGATGCCGTAGGCATCGAAGATGGGCTCGTCACCCGTGTAAAGCTCGATGTTCCCGGCCCGCTCGGGCATGAACATCTCGACGAACCGCACGAGCCTGCCGTACTGCTCGCGGTCGTCGATCACGATTTTTTCGATCTCGTCCGTGAACAGATCCCGCGCCACCTTCAGGACGAGATCGAGCTCGGTGTAGAGGACGTTCGGTGACCTGGCGCCCTCGTGACGACGGGAGACCTCCTCCCAGACCTTCACGAGATAGCCGATGTCGTTCTTGAGCTGCTTCTTCGTCAGGCCTTCGGCGACGGTGCGCACGATCAGCCCGCCCTTCGGAGGCTTGATGGAGTCGATGACCTCGCGGAGGCGGGCTCGCTCGCGCGCGGAGCCGATGCGCTTCGACACCCCGACGTGCTCCACCGTCGGCAGGTACACCACGTACCGGCCAGGGAGGGAAACGTGGCTCGTCACGCGCGCACCCTTGGTGCCGATCGGCTCCTTCGAGATCTGAACGACGACCTCGTCGCCCTCCTTGACGACCTCGGTGATCGGAACGGAGCGGGAGATCCTGGCGTCCTTGCGGCGTGCGGGAGCAGCAGCGCGGTCATTCCGGCCCCCTCGGTTGTCGCGCGCAGAGCCACGAGTCTCCTGGACGGGCGCGGGCCCGCCCTTGCGCCGGCGCCGGCGGCGCCGCCGGCCCGAGCCCTGCCGCAGCTCCAGATCTTCCTGCGGTTTTTCGACCGAACCCGATTCTGGAGCCTTGGCGGGCGGCCGTGCCTTCGCCTCGCCTTCGCCCGCTGAGGCTGCGGCGGCTTCGAGAGCTTCGCCCACTTCCGTCGAATCTGACTCCTCGTCGTCGCCCGGTTCCGCCTCGTCGCTCTCGCTCGCGTCGGATTCCCCCGGCTCGGGCTCGGAGGCCGTGCCTTCCGACTCCTCGGCCTCCTCGTCCTCCTCGACTGCCTCGTCGGAAGACGCCTCCGGCGCCTCCTGCTCGCTTTCCTCTTCCTCGGCTTCGGCTTCGTCGGGACGTCGCCGGTAGTCGGCTCGGCCCCCCGCCTCGCCGCGAATGGCTTCGTCGCCGTCCTCGTCCGAGCGGGTTGCGCCGCCGGCGAGATACGCGTCGAAGTCGTCCGGGCGGATCAGGTCCTCGACGTGGAGGAACGCGGCGCGCTCCATTCCGATGTCGATGAACGCAGCTTGCATGCCGGGAAGCACACGGGTGACCTTTCCGAGCACGATGTTGCCGACGACTCCACGGTTTGCCGAGCGCTCGATTTGCAGCTCGGCGATCACACCGTTTTCGATCAGGGCAACGCGCGTTTCTCGGAGATCAACGTTGATGACGAGGATATTTCGGGCCATTTGCGCGACCAGACGAAGAACGCCCGGGTCGGAGGAGGGATCTGGTCACGTCTGACCCCTCCAGGTAAAGATCCTCGGCGCTCCCCTCGGGCAAGCCGGCCAGAAGGCTGGCCAAATAGACTGTAACTTATTGAAGTCATAGCATATTCCACGGGCAGTGCGGAGCGGTTGACCCGGCCTCCGCCACGCCCCCATCCTGGGTCCGTGCGGCGGTCCCATCTGGTCCTCGACATCGAGACGGTGCTCGACCCCGAGCTGCCCATCGCGGAGGCGAGCGAGGTCGAGCGCCTCCCGGCTCCGCCTCACCACCAGATCGTCGTGATCGGCGTGCTCTGGTTCGACGCCGAGTACAAGGTGAGCCGGCTCGGAGTGATTGGAGACGGCAAGGACGAGGCCTCCGCGCTCCGCGATTTTGCCCGCTTCCTGGACGAGCGAAAGCCCGACCTGGTCACGTACAACGGACGCGGCTTCGACATGCCGGTGGTCGCGGCGCGCTGCCTTCGCCACGGGATCCCGCTCAAGCACTATTACCGGTCGCGCGAGATCCGATACCGGTTCTCGGCCGAAGGGCACCTGGACCTGATGGACTACGTGGCCGATTTCGGCGCCGCGAAGCCCTCGAAGCTCGACGTGATCGCGCGCCTCTGCGGCATGCCCGGAAAGGTCGGGATCGCGGGGCACGATGTCGGACCCCTCGTGCATGCCGGACGCATCGAGGAGGTGCGTAATTATTGCCTCTGCGACGTCGTGCAGACCGCCGGGGTGTTCCTTCGCGTGGAGCTCTTGCGTGGCGAGATCGACCTGGACACGTACCGGCAGGCGATGGGCGGGCTGATCGAGCACATCCGCACCGACGCGCGGGTCGCTCCCGTCAGCCGCGGCCTCAACGAAGCGCGCCTGCTCATCGACGAAGGATGACGACCATGAGAGCGCCGCCGTGACGCTCGACGAACCAGGCACCCGACGATGTTCGACCTCCTGAAGCGGGCCCTCGACGCGCGCGTCGCCGACGTACTGCCCGAATCGACTCCCCTCGATCGCGCCGCAAACCTCTCGGATCGGCTCGGGCATCCCGTGCTCCTCAAGCGCGAGGATCTGACGCCGGTCTTCTCGTTCAAGCTTCGCGGCGCCTACAATCGCATCGCCGCGCTCTCTGCGGGCGAGATGGCGCGCGGCGTGATCGCAGCCTCTGCCGGCAATCATGCCCAGGGCGTGGCCTTCGCCGCCCGGCGCCTCGGGATCCCCTGCCGCATCGTCATGCCGCGCACGACTCCCTCCATCAAGGTGACCGCAGTGAGGCGGCTCGGCGCGGAGATCGCGCTGGTCGGGGACAGCTACAGCGACGCGGCGGAGCATGCCGCCGAGGTGGCGCGCTCCACCGGCGCCGTGCCGATTCCGCCGTTCGACGACCCGGACGTCATCGCCGGCCAGGCGACCATCGGGCTCGAGATCCTGCGACAGTCGCCGCGGGATCTCGGATCGGTCTTCGTGCCGATCGGAGGAGGTGGCCTGATCTCCGGCATCGCCGCGGTCGTGAAGGAGATCCGCCCCGCCGTGCGGGTCATCGGGGTGCAGTCGGCCGGGAGCGAGGCGATGAAGCGGTCGCTCGCGGAGGGCCGACGCGTCCGGCTCGACCGGGTCGGCATCTTCGCCGACGGCGTCGCGGTGAAGCAGGTCGGCGAGCTCACGTTCGAGCTGTGCCGGCGGTACGTCGACGACGTCGTGACGGTGACAACGGACGAGATCTGCGCCGCGATCCAGGACGGGTTCGAGGACACGCGCACCGTGCTCGAGCCGGCAGGCGCCCTCGGCATCGCCGGCGTGAAGCGCCTCCAGGCCGAGAGCGCGCTGCCCCCGGGACCTGCCGTGGCCATCGCATCGGGCGCGAACATCTCGTTCACCAAGCTCGGCTACGTGGCGGAGCGCGCCGAGGTCGGTCAGCTCCGGGAGGCGATCCTCGTGGTCACGATTCCCGAGCGACCGGGCGCGTTTCACGATTTCTGTCGCGTGGTCGGCGACCGAAGCGTGACCGAGTTCAACTACCGACTCGGCTCACGGGAGGCCGCGGACGTGTTCGTCGGCGTGGAGGTGAGCGGCGCCGAAGAGCTCGCGGGGCTGGTGCGCTCGCTCCGGGCCGCCGGGTACCGCTGCGACGACGTCTCGCACGACGACTTTGCGAAGACCCACGTCCGCCACATGGTCGGGGGGCGCTCGGCGACCGCCAGGGACGAAGTGCTCTACAGCTTCGAATTTCCCGAGCGTCCCGGTGCCCTGCTCGAATTCCTGGGAAGCCTCGGCGCGCGCTGGAACATCTCCCTGTTCCACTACAGAAACCACGGATCGGCGTTCGGGCGCGTGCTGTGCGGACTCGAGGTGCCCACGGGCGAGCGAGACGAGCTCGCGCGGGCGCTCCAGGCCCTCGGTTTCGCCTACGAGGACGAGTCATCGAGCCCCGCCGCGCGACTCCTGCTCGAGGCCTGACCGCGCCCCGGGCGCCCGGCACGGTCACTGCTCTCGCCCGGAGAGCTCGAGCCGGGTCTTCGGGCCTCAGAGTCCGAATCGCGCCTTGTTCTCGGCCAGGAACTGCACGTAGAACGCGGACTCCTGGTGCGAAGGGACCTCGCCCGCGGTCACGGCGGCCTCGAGCGCCCGCTTCACGTCACCAATGCGCTTCGAGGGCGGGATCCCGAACGCCTCCATGATGGCGTTCCCGACGCCCTTCGGCAGCGGGTCGACCTCGGCGTCCTCGGCGGCGAGCTCGGTGATGCGCGCGGAGAGCTCCTCGATCATCCCGATGCCGCGCCGCTTCTTCTCGGCGCGCTTCGTGGTGATGTCGGCGCGCGAGAGGCAGAGCAAGTCCTCGAGGTGCGGGCCAATCTCGCGCGCGAAGCGCCGGACCGCGCTGTCCGTCCAGCTCCCGTCGTACTGGCTGGCCCGCAGGTGATGGAGCACCAGGAACCGGATGGACTCGCGGAGCGAGTCGTCACCCGAGAACAGCCGCTCGCGGCGCTCGAGGCGATCGAACATCCGCGCCCCGACCTCCGCGTGCCCGAAAAAGTGAACCTCCCCCTTCGGTCCGAACGAGCGTGTCTTGATCTTGCCGATGTCGTGGAACAGCGCCGACCACCGGACCTCGAGCCTCGGGACCGCCTGCATCACGACCTGCTTGGTGTGCCGCCAGACGTCCTTGTGACGCCACTCTCCGTCTCCGAACCCGACCATGCTCTTCACCTCGGGGAAGAGCACGTCGAGGATCGACGCCGAGAGCAGGGCGTCGAGACCCTCGTCCGGGTGGGGAGCGAGCATCATCCGATCCAGCCGCGATCGGAGATCGCGGGGAGACAGCGCCCGCAGGTCCTCGGGCCCCACCAATACGACCGAGCCCTGCTGGCTGCCTTGTTCCGCGCACAGGACGGCGCGATCGAGGGCGAGAACGGCCCGATCGGGGCTGCCGGAAGCGAGCTCTTGCTGCGACGACATGGGCGGTACCGCCTTTGGAGGCGCGCGGGGGGACGCTCGTCTAACAGGTTGGCGTTGCATCCGCCACGCCGATGCTCGGGTTTTGATCAGGGGAGCGGATGTTCAGGGCTCCCGCGGCGAGACGGCAGAAATCGTCCCGGAAACCAGGCCCGCGCGAGAGCGCGACGCTACGCTTCGACGGCCGAAAAATGGGCGCTTCCCGGACCAAGCGACGCTTCCGACCCAGGCTCGAGGTCGGCCGCGCGCTCGCACGCCTGCTCTGCGGCGTTCTCGCGCTCATCGGGGCGTTGCCCATCCTCTTCGGCTTGGTCGCTCGCAGCGAGGGGGTGAGGCGCTGGGTAGCGAGGGAGACCGCGGGCCTCGTCGACCGGCTCGTCGGGGTCGACGCGTCCTACTCGGTCGAGCTCGAGCTCGTTCCGCTGCGGCTCGCCCTCGGCAATGTCGTGGTGCGTGCGTCGGACGGCGGCTCGCCCGCTCTCACCGCTCGGCGCATCACGGTGGCCCCGCGCCTGTTCTCGCTCCTCGCCGGTCGGCTCGATGCCGGCGACGTCGAGATCGAGGAGCCGAAGGCACGCATCGTGCTGAAGGACGGCAAGCTCGCGAACGTCCGGTACCGGCTTCCCGAGCGAACGGGCCCTGCCCCGAAGATCGAACGCGCTCCCTTCGCCTCCCTGTCCCTGACGGACGCCGCCGTCGCGCTCGAGGTGGACGGGCTCCGCGTCGACGCGGGCCCGATCGACGTCGACGTGCTCGCGGATGTGGACATGGCGTTCGAGATCGCGCTGCGCGCCGGTGAAAGCCGGATCGTGCGCGACCGCGTCGCCCGTGGTGCCGCCGTGACGGACGACGACGTCCTCTGCGAGGCGGAAGCGCGCGTCCGGATCGAGAAGAACGGCGTGCTCGTGCGCCGGCTATCGATGCTCGGCTCCGCGGATGCCGATCCCGCCCCGGGTAGCTTCGGCCAGTGCCGCCTCGGTGAGGCCGATCCGGGCCACCTCGCGCTCCGGCTGTCGGAGGTCCGCGCCGTGCTGGACGGCGGAAAACCGGTACTCGCCTCCGGGCACGTGGTGGCACGCGCTCCCGCGTCGCTCGCCAACCGCTTCGTGAAAGGCCCGTTTCGCGGCTGGGTAGGCCTCACCGCCGACATCCGGTGGGACGCGCGCGCCGATCTTCCGGAGGTCCGTGGCAAGGTGCGGGGCGGCGGCGTCGAGATGGGCGCCTTCAAGTTCGTGAAGGACTTCGACGCGGAGGTCGAGATGCAAGGCGGCGTGGTGAGGGTCCCCGTGCTCCACGCCACGTACGGCCACGCGGCGGTCACCGTCGAGGACTTCACGATGCGGCCGCTCGCACCGGGCATTCCGATGCGGCTCCGCAAGGTCGACTCGCGAGGTCTGCGCTTTCCGGACCTGATGGAGAACAACGACGTCACGAACGACACGATCGTGCAGTGGAACCTCGATCGCACGATCATCACGGACTTCGGCGGCAGCATCGATCCGCTGAAGCTCGACGGGGACGTCTACTCCGAGACGAGCGGGTTCGAGGTCTTCGATCGCGCGTATCACTCGCCGAGCAGGCGGCACATGATCGGCGTGAAGGCGGCGACCGTGCGCACGCGCTTCGGCGTGCGCCCGGACTCCGTGCAGTTCATGAACTCCCGCGCCACGTTCGGGTCCAGCGAGCTCCTCGCCTCGGTGTCCGTGGGCTTCCACAACGATATCTGGCTCTCGGTTCCGAAGGGCTCGAAGCTCGACCTCGCCGACGCGAGCCCGCTCGTGGACGTCCCGATGGACGGAACGGCAGAGCTCAGCGTGAACATGGCCGGCAAGGCGAGCGAGGCCGTGCTCAAGGGGGATCTCAAGATCGACGACCTCGTGTTCGCCGGCTTTCCGATCGGCAACATCACGAGCTCGCACGTGAGATTCAAGCCCCTCATCCTCGATCTGAGCGAGGTGCGGGGGACCAAGGGCTCGAGTCGATTCTTCGTTCCCAGCGCGCGGCTCGACTTCCAGTCGGGCCCCACGCTCCTCGTGAACGCCGACGTGAAGAGCGATCGGCTCGACGTGCGGGATTTCTTCGCGATGTGGCACTTCGATCAGGATCCGCGCTTCGACCCGATCTCGGGCCGGGGCACGGCGGACGCGCACGTCGAGTACGAGATGGGCGGCAAGCGGGACAAGTGCGGCCGCGGCTACCTCCGCGTGAACGGCACGCTCGGCATGTCGACGGCGGACCTGTTCGAGGAACACTACGACGGCGGCGAGGCCCGCTTCGATTTTCGCTGGATGGACCCGGACGCGAGCTATCTCGGCATGCAGCTCGATGTCCCGAGCATCACGCTCCGGAAGGGCGAGGGAACCCTCCTCGGCAGGTTCAACATGACGGACGGAGCCGCCATTCGCGGCCACGTCGTGGCGAGTAGCATCCCCCTCTCGCACCTCGACGCCATGGGCGACCTCGGAAGGGCCGTGCAAGGCAGGGCCAACGCGGTCGTCGAGGTCGGCGGAACGCTCGACGCGATGACGGCGGACGTCGACGCGCGTATTGGCCCGACGCAGATCGGGCGCGCGACGCTGCCGGCGTCCGACGTTCGCGTGCACCTCGAGCCCATCGAGCGACCGGTGAAGGCGATCGGCAAAACAGCTTGCGGCAGGCCGATGACCGGCCCGTTCGACCCCGCGGAGTACGGTTCGGATCGCTCGTCGGGTGTCTTTCATGCCACCGGACAGCTGTTCGGCGGTCAGGTGACGTTCTCGGATCTCGCCGTCACGCGCCAGCGTTCGAAGATCCTCCGCGGGGAGGTCGTTCTCCGCCGCCTCGATCTCGGAGCGCTGGCCGAGTTCTCGCCGACGGCCGCGCTCTCGGAGGAGCGAGCCGAGGGGCGCCTCAGCGGAAAGCTCGCGATCGGAGAGCTGCCCCTCGAGCATGCTGGGCTCGCGACGGCGACGATCGACGTGAGCGAGCTCAGGCTCGGTCAGGGTGGCCAGCGCATCGAGCTCGCCGCGCCGGCACGGCTCGTCATCGGCAAACGCCACCTCGAGCCCTCCGGAGTCACGCTCGCGGCGATCACCGCGACCGGCGAGCGGGCGCTCCTCGACGTGACGGGGGGCATCGACGCCCTCGGCAGCGAGCCCAGGGTCGGTCTCACGCTCTCGCTCCGCCCGACGGATCTCGGCGCGCTCGCGCGGCTCGTCCCGCAGGCAGATCGCATCGCGGGCACGCTCTCCGGGTCGGTCGAGATGGGCGGGACCTGGCCGCACCTCACGGAGCGCGGGCGGCTGTCGCTCACGCACGGCGAGCTCGCCCTCCGCGGCGCTCCCGTCACGCTCACGAACGTGAACGTCGCCGTCGCCGTCGATCCCGACGAGATCCGCATCGTCAACGCCACCGCGGCCGTCGGCGGCGGTACCCTCGAGATGCGCGGCGGAGCGCCGATCCACGGGCTGTCCGTCGGCGCGGCGCGCGCCAGCATCACCGTACGTGACGTGAGCCTGCCGGTATCCGACGGTGTGCGGGCGGAGGCGGACGCGGATCTGGAGCTCGCCTGGCAGCCGTCTCGCGGCGACGAACGAAGCCTTCCCAAGCTGACCGGCGACGTGACCGTCGATTCCTTCCGGTACACGCGCAAGGTGACCATGGCCGCGGACATCGACACGCTCGCCAAGCGGGGTCACCGCACCCATTTCGAGTCCTACGATCCCGCGGACGACGTGCTCGAGCTCGAGGTCCGCATCCGCGCCGCGAGGCCGCTCGAGATAGACAACGACCTGGTCGAGGCCAAGCTCGGCATCGCGGAGCCCGGGCTGGTGCTCTCGGGAACGAATCAGCGGTTCGGTATGCGCGGCGAGCTGGACGTCGGAAAGGGCGGGCGCATCCGGCTGCGCCGCAACGAGTTCGAGATCACCCAGGGGCTCGTGCGATTCGACGACGACGAGCGCGTCGAGCCCCGCGTCGACATCACCGCGGTCACCGACTACCACCGCTACGACGACTCCTTCTCGTCGCAGGCGAGCGCTCCGGCCGCGCCGAGCGCGGGAGCTTCCGGTGCGGGCACCGCCGGCAGCGCGACCTCCGGCGGCAGATGGCGCATCACCATGCACGCCTACGGGGATCCGGAAACGTTGCGCGTGGACCTGTCGAGCGAGCCCGCGCTCAGCAAGGACGACATCTTCCTCTTGCTCACGCTCGGCCTGACCCGCGCGGAGCTCGATCGCGCGCAGTCCGCGACCGCCGGCAGCAGCGTCGCCCTGGAGGCGCTGGGCCGCCTCACGGGCGCGGACGAGGCCGTCGCGGACACGATCCCGGTCATCGACGAGTTCAAGCTCGGCAGCGCCTACTCGTCCCGCACCGGGCGCACCGAGCCGACCGTCACGATCGGCAAGCGCCTCGCGCAGCGCATCCGCGCGTACGTCACGAGCGGCCTCAGCGAGTCGCGCGAGGTCCGCTCCAACGTCGAATGGCAGCTCTCGCCGCGCGTCAGCGTGGAAGGCTCCTACGACAACGTGAACGACATCTCGAGCTCCGCCCTCGGCAACCTCGGCGCGGACGTGCGCTGGCGTCTCGAGTTCCAGTAGGCTGCCCCCGATGCACCCCCTCCTCTTCGCGACGACGAACCCCCACAAGGTGCGCGAGCTCGCCGCCGTGCTCGGTCCGCTCGGGTACGAGGTGCGGTCGCTCGATTCGCTTTCGGCCGTGCCTCCGGAGCCGGTCGAGGATGCGGACTCATTTGCGGGCAACGCGCGGCTCAAGGCGATCGGGTACGCGCGGGCGACCGGGCTCGAATGTCTCGCGGAGGACTCCGGGCTCGAGGTGGATGCGCTGGGTGGCGCCCCCGGGGTGCACTCGGCGCGCTACTCGGGAACGGACGGAAGCCGGGAGGACCGCGACCGGGCCAACAACGACAAGCTGCTGCACGCGCTATCGGCGGTTCCCGTGGAGAGGCGGACCGCGCGGTTCGTCTGCGCCATGTGCCTGGCGCGGCCGGACGGCACGATCGTCGCGGAGGCGCGCGGCACCTACGAGGGGCGCATCGCGGACGCCCCGAGGGGTGAAAACGGCTTCGGGTACGACCCCCTGTTCTTCCTGCCGGACGTCGGGCGGACGAGCGCGGAGCTCTCGCCGAAGGAAAAGGACGCCCGATCGCATCGAGGAAGGGCTGCGCGGCTGCTGGCCGAGACGCTCGCGCAGCTCGGCAGGGCGTCACGGTCCAGGATCTGAGCTAAGGTCTCAGCCGTGAACGTTCGCCTGGTCAAAGAGTTCCGTTTCGAAGCCGCGCACCTGCTCCCGAAGGTGCCGAAAGGGCACAAGTGTGCCCGCCTGCACGGGCACAGCTTCAAGATCGAGGTTGCCATCTCGGGCCCGGTCGATCCGGCGACGGGCTGGTTCCTCGACTACGACGTGGTCGACCGGGCCTGGCAACCCATCTATCAGCTGCTCGACCACAACTACCTGAACGAGGTGCCCGGGCTCGACAACCCGACGAGCGAGAACCTCGCTCACTGGCTGTGGGAGCGGCTTTCGGGCCCGCTACCGTCGATCGAGCGTGTCACCGTGTACGAGACCTGCGACGCGCGTTGCGAGTACGAAGGCCGCTGAAGCGGAACGACGTCGATTGGCGTCGTGGGATTGGTTTCAGGGGGGCGTACCCGCCCCCCGCAGCTCGCTCACGACGGTTGGCGTCGTGGGATTGGTTTCAGGGGGGCGTACCCGCCCCCCGCAGCTCGCTTCGCGACTGCTCCCCCTGGTACTCGCTTCGCTCGGTGCCGTGAACAGACTCGAAAAACCGGGGTCACGGTGGGCGGAGCGACG
>Ga0316628_100002588_pt1 | contig 13511 bp, 16 predicted proteins | sample OWC_Aug_M2_C1_D5_FD_207648 | JGI IMG/M metagenome (GOLD analysis project Ga0316628, IMG submission 207648) | Wetland soil microbial communities from Old Woman Creek delta, Ohio, United States - OWC_Aug_M2_C1_D5_C | ecosystem: Environmental > Terrestrial > Soil > Wetlands | place: USA: Ohio... | reverse complement strand
CTCGTCGGCCCAGACGAGGCGGCCGTCTTCGGCCAGGCCGAACTCGAACTTGGTGTCGGCGATGATGATTCCGCGCTCCTCGGCGAGCGCGGCCGCGCGCCGGTACAGCTCGAGCGAGATGTCGCGCAAACGCTCGGCGACCTCGCCGCCGGCGAGCCTCACCACCTCGTCGAACGCGATGTTCTCGTCGTGGCCCACCTCCGCCTTCGTGGAGGGGGTGAAGATGGGGTACGGCAAGCGCTCGGCCTGCCTGAGGCCCGGGGGCAGCGGCACGCCCGAGACGCTCCCCCTGGCCTGGTACTCCTTCCAGCCGGAGCCCGCGATGTAGCCCCTGACCACGCACTCCACCGGAACGATGCGGAGCATCCGCACGAGACATGCGCGGCCCGCGAGCAACGGCGAGGATGAGAACGGCTCCGGTAAGTCCGCCAACTCCGTCGCACGGACGTGGTTGGGCGTCACCTCGGCGAGCGTCTCGAACCAGAAGTTCGAGAGGCGGTTGAGGACGACACCTTTGCCCGGGACGCCAGGGTCGAGGACGACATCGAAGGCACTGATGCGGTCGCTGGCCACGACCAGCAGACACCCCTCCCCCGCGCGGTATACATCACGGACCTTGCCGCGCTTGAGGAGCCGGTCGGGGAAGACGGGGGCGGTCGGATAGGGTGCCGGCCCGCCCACGGGCTATCCGTGCGCTTGGAGCACCGCTTGGGCCTGGGTCATCAGGCGCGACTTGGCACGGGACGCGGTGTTCTTCTTGAAAACGCCCTTGCGCACTCCACCGTCGATGACGGACACGGTCTGCGGCAGCAGGTCCTTCACCTTGCCGGCGTCACCGGCGGTAATGGCTGCGCGCAGGTCCTTCATCGCGTTGCGTACCCGCGTGCGCACCGCGCGGTTCCGGAGGCGGCGGGTTTCGTTCTGACGACGACGCTTGAGTCCAGACTTGATCCTCTTTGCCATGAAATCTCCTTCGAATCGACCGCTGCTACTTCACCTTGACACCAAGCGAGGCGAGCTTGCTGCGAGCGAGATCGGCCTCCTTGCTGCCCGGATGTTCGTAGAGCACGTACTGCAGGTTGATCACGGCCTGTGAGCGGTCCCCCAGTTCGAGGTACGCGAGGCCCTTCTTGAGCAGCGCGGCCGCCGCCTTGTCGGACGTCTTGTAGGTGTTGAGGAGCTGCGTGAACGAGTCGATCGCTTCCTTGTACGCCTTCTTGGAGTAATAGCACTCGCCGATCCAGTAGAGCGCGTTGTCGGCGAGGTCCGTCGTCGGGTAACGCTTGGCGTATTCCTGGAACCCCTGGATCGCGAGATCGAAGTTGCCGCGCAGGTAGTCCTCGTACGCCGTGTTGTAGAGCTGGGCGGGCTCGACGCTGCGCGAGGCACCCGCGGCCGCACCCGCAGCGGCGGCACCTGCGGCTGCCGCGGCCCCTGCGACACCGGGCGCCGTCGGGGCCGGGGCGCCGGTCGCGGCACCCGCAGCCGGCGGCGGCCCGCCGGCGGACAGGCCGTCACGGTTCGCGGCCAGCTCGTTCGACAGCGCCGCGAGTCGCTGGTTGGTGGAGTCCAGGTTCGCCTGCAGGGCCTGAATCTGCTCGCGCAGCTGCTTCAGCTCGACCTGGATGTCGGCGTTGGACTTGAGGACCAACGCGTTCTGGTCGGCGACCTTCTTGGTCACTCCCTGCAGCTCGTCCTTGTTCGGGGTCTTGCCGCTGAGGTTCTCCACTTGGCGCGAGACGTCGGTGATCTCGCGGTGGAGCAGATCGATGTCGCCGCTCGAGACGCACCCGAGCGCGGCCACCGAGAGGGCCGGAAGGATCCACCACCGCATGCGATACCTCCTCATCGTGCCGTGATCACGAAGTGCGCGCGCCGGTTCTGCGACCAGCAGCTCTCGTTGTGGCAGGTCGCGAACGGGCGTTCCTCGCCGTAGGAGATCGTCACGACCTGATCGGCCGGGACGCCCAGCATCACCAGGTACGCCTTGGCGTTGTTGGCGCGGCGCCACCCGAGCGCGAGGTTGTAATCTTCGGTGTTGCGCTCGTCGCAGTGCCCCTCGATCAGGACCTTGACCGTCGTGTGCCCCTTCAACCAGGCGGCGTCGGCGGCCAGGATGTCGCGGGTGTCTGGCCGGAGCTCCGACTTGTCGGTGTCGAAGGACGCGTCCTTCAGGTACCCGGCCCTGTTGAGCTCCTCGAGGCTGGAGGGGAGCTCGCCCGCCGTGACCGCACCCTCGGGGTGCTCCGCCGGGCTGATCGTGGGCTCGGGCTGCACCTCCGTGGTTCCGGAGGGCGGTTCCGCCTGCGTCCTCGCCGCCGGTACGGGTTCCGGAGCGACGACGGCCTGCTTGTGGGCGCACGAGAGGCCCAGCACCACGAGGGCGCAAAACATCAGAGCTAAAGGCTTGTTGGTCCAGAGCCTAGACACGGGGCCTCCTTTCGCCGGCCTGACTTTACACCATGAGTTGCCGTCTCGACAAGCCGAGTCACTGGACCTGGGCCACCCAGGCCGGCTGGACGTTGTTCCCCTCGAACGTGATCTGCTTGGGCCGGCCGGCGGGGTCCGTGATGAAGATCTGCTTGGCGCCCGTCCGGGTGGACACGAGCGCCAGCATCGTGCCGTCCGGCGACCAGCACGGCGACTCGTTGCTGCCGGGCCCGGGGATGACCGTGCGCGTGTTGGCCCGCAAGTCGAGGATGGCGATCTGGAACTGGTCGTCGACCAGGGTCGTGTACGCGATCCTCACGCCGTCGGGAGCCCACGCGCCCTCGTCGGCGAACTTGTCCTCGAACGTCACCCGGCGCACGTTGGCGCCCTCCGCGTCCATCACGTAAAGCTGGGGGGAGCCGCCGAGCGTCGAGGTGAACAGGATCTGGCGACCGCTCGGGGACCACGCCGGGTTGGTGCTGATGGTCCGCTCGTGGGTGAGCCGCTCGGGCTCGCCGCCGGCGGCGGGGACGACGAATATGTCGGTTCCTCCAGCCTCGCCCGCGGCCAAGGCGATGAGCTTGCCGTCCGGCGAGAAGCTGGGCGAGGAGTTGACACCCGGCAGCGTCGAGATCGACTTCAGGGTGCCCTGGGTCGGGCGGAGGAGGAAGAGCTGCGGCTGGCCGCGGAGGAAGCTGGTGAACGCGAGCCACTGGCCGTCGGGGGACCAGGCGGGCGAGAGCGCGATCGATTTGTGCGTGGTGAGCTGCTGCGCCTCGCTGCCGTCCCAGCGCATCACCCAGAGCTCCTTGTTCCCCGTGCGGTCGGAGACGAAGGCGATGCGGGAAAGGAACGGTCCCGGCTTGCCTGTGAAGAGCTTGACGAGCTCGTTCGCCAACGTGTGCGCAATCGTCGGGGCGAGGGTCACCGTCCCCTGAAGGCGGCGTGAGTACGCCACCTCGCCCGAGGTGAGGTCCCACAGGCGGACCTCCAGCACGAGCTGGTTCCCGGCTCCGGCGAAGGTGCCGTCGAGAAGGAACTGCGCTCCGACCGCGCGCCAACGTTGCCGGGTCACGGGAAAGTTGTTGGGGTCGACCTCCACGAGCCTGGCGTACTCCTCCGGGACGACCCCGACCACAGCGGTCTCGTCGAGGTCCTTCCGGAGGGTCGTGATCAGGTTGTTGGCGGCGGCGGGGTCGGTACCCGGCCGCGAGGTGAACACGGGCAGACCGATCATCACCCTGGTGAGGCCGGGGCTGGTGACCTTCAGGTACACCTCTTCCTGGCCGCGGGACGGGGCCGCCGCGGCGATGGCGAGGCAGACGACGATGAAAAACCGGACTGAGGTCTTCACGGGCCGAACTCCAGGTGCAGCGTGAGCGTGTTGCCGCCGAATGCCTGGGGCAGCGGCGGGAACGGCGCAGCAGCATACACCGCCCGCAGCGCGGCGCGGTCGAAGGCGGGCGTCTGGCTCTCCAGTTCGAGGCCGGCCTCGACGAGGCGCCCCGAGCGATCGATCACGCAACGGACGCGGCACCGGCTGCCCGCCGTCGTCGGCGGCCGGAACCAGTTGCTCTCGATCAGGCTGACCACGCGGTTCAGGTAGTACGAGAACGGGAAGCTGTCCTCGCCGCCTGTCCCGCCGACGCCCAGGGCGATCCCGCCGGCCGAGGCGGCCGGCGCGCCGGGGGCGGCCGGTGCGGCGGGCTGCGGTTCCTCGGCAGGGGCCGGCGCCACCTCCTTGGCCGGCTTCTTGGCCGGCACCGGGTGCTTCGGGGGCGGCTCGGCCGCCCTCTTCGCCGCGGGCTTCGGGGACGGCACCGGTGCCGGCGGCCTCGTGGGCGCCGCGGGCGCGGCGCTGGCGCGGGCGGGCGCGGGCATCGGTACGGCGGAGATGCGCACCTGGACTCTGGGCAGGGAGAGCGCCCGGGGGCGCTTTGACGGTGCAAGGAGAAACGTCGCGGCCACCCCGAGGTGGAGGGCGAGGGCTCCGACGATGGCCCACTTCCACGGGAGGTCGAGGTGCTCGCGCCGCTCGAGTTCCTTGCTGACCGGGTCGATCATTCCTTCTCCGGCGGCGCTGTGATCATCCCGATCTCCTCCACGCCCATCCGGTTGAGCGTCGCGAGGATCTCGACGATGAATCCGTAGGGGAGCTGCTGGTCGCCCTTGAGGTAGACCGGCCGCGGGCCGCCGGCGAGCATCGGTCCGAGCCGCTGCGCCAGCAGCTTGGGGTGCACGGGCTGGTCGCCGAGCAGCACGACGCGGTCCCGGGTCAGCGTGAGGACGATCGGCTCGGCGGCCTTCTGGGGGATGGGGCTCGCGGCCTGGCGCGGAAGCTCGACCTGCAGGCCCTGGACGAGCATGGGAGAGGTGACGATGAAGATGATGAGCAGGACGAGCATCACGTCCACGAGCGGCGTGATGTTGATCTCGGCCAGGCTGTCGAACTCGGTGGAGGTACGGAACGCCATGGTTTGTCCCTCCGCTTACGTGAAGGTCCGCTCGGTGAGGTTGAGGAACTCGAGCAGGAAATCCTCCATCAGCCCGCGCTGGCGCCTGAGTGCACCGAGGAATGCGTTGTAGGCGATAACCGCGGGGATGGCGGCGGCGAGCCCGCCGGCGGTGTTGATTAGCGACTCGGCGATGCCGGGCGCGACCGTCACGATCGACGTAGACCCGCTCGCAGCGATGGCCGAGAACGTCGTCATGATCCCCCACACCGTTCCGAACAGCCCGATGAACGGCGTGGCGGAGGCGGTCGTCGCGAGGAAGGGCAGGTACCGGTGCAGTCTCGCGCTCTCGATCCCGATGGCCCGCTGCAGGGCGCGCTCCACCGCCGCCAGGCTCTTGATCTGGCTCGCGGACTGTCCGCTGCGCTGCAGCACCCTGACCTGCGCCTCCAGCTCCAGATAGCCGGCACGGAACATACCGGCGAGAGGCGCCGCCGGGTTCCTGCTGGCGGCAGCCTGGACGTCGGCCAGCCGTGTGGCCTTGCGGAACTCGCCGAGGAACGACCGGTTGTCCGAGTCAGCCCTCCGGAGCTGGCGGACCTTCAGCAGCATCAGGGTCCACGAGATGACCGAAAAGACCGCGAGGATGGCCAGCACCGTCTTGGCCACGAGCCCGGTGGCACCGAACGCCTGGATGATCTCGTTCACGGTGTTGATTCTACGCGGACGCGTGCCGCCCACCAAGAGGTGCGGTACGGCGGATCACCAGCGTCCCGGCGAGCAGGTCGTGGAGCGCCTTGCGGTCCCGCCGGAACGGCACCAGCAGGTAGCCGAGCCCGAGGGTGAGGAACGTCACCAGCATCGCCACCAGGCGGAGAAACGCGCGGGGGTACCCGATCGGGCTCCGGTAGCGCCAGTCGAGAAGGCGCAGCCCGCACAGGCGCAGGCCAGGCGTGCACCCCCGGCGGCCCCAGCCGTCGACCACGTAGTAGAACGTGAAGACCACCCACAGGGCCGCGCCGACCCCCGAGAGGAACGACCTGGCCTGCGGGCCGAGAGCGAGCAGGTAGCGCGCCGCCAGGAGCGGTCCGAACGCGATCACCGAGCCGACGGAGAAGAGCACGAGATCGGTGACAACCGCCATCACCCGCCAACCCAGGCCGGCGGGCGTGCCGAGAGCGGCCTCGGCCGTCTCCTCGATCCGCGTCGTCGGATCGCCGCGCTCCACCGTGCCGCACAGCGACCCGAAACGCACGTCGTCCCCCGCGGCCACCGTTCTGGGTTCGAACACCCTCTCCCCGTTGAGGAAGGTGCCGTTGGAGGAGCCCATGTCCTCGAGCACGAGGCTGTCCTCGCGCCAGACGAACGCGGCGTGAAGCCGGGAAACCGTGTCGTCCCGGAGCCGGACGTCGCAGGAGCGGCTCCTGCCGATCACGAGCTTGACGGCGTCGAGCGGGAAGCTCACGTCGCCCAGGCGGAGGCGGAGGAGCCGGGCCTCAGAAGGGAGAGATTCCGCCATGCTCGTTGTGGACCAGCCAGAGGCCGGAGTAGACCCTCATCAGGCGGAAGCGGCAGCGGTGCAGCCGTTCGAGGTACTCGGTGTCGCCGCGGTACAGCGAGTCCTCGATGAGCCACGCGAGCCGGCGCTCCAGCTCCGAGACCCGCTGAAGCGACTGGGTCGAGCGTTGCAGCGCCTCGGGGAGCGCCTCGGATCCGCGCTTGTGGAGGCGCAGGATCTCGCGCGCCTCGTCGTCGAGGCGGTTTCGCAGCGCCGCGGCCTGCAGGAGGACGCGGGCGCGCTCGCAGGCGATCGAACCCCGCGGCAGGCGGCCCTCGAGCAGATCCCGGCACGCCTCGACCTCGCACGGCTCGAGGCGGAGGCTGGCCATCTCCCGGGTGGCGACGGCCTCGGCGGCTGGCCGGTCGGCGCCTGCGAGGTCGAGCGCGAAGAGGATCTTACTCAGGTGCTCGCGGAGGAGCGGATCTCCGGCCAGGCCGGGACCGAGCCGGTTGAGCCGGTCGTCGATCAGCGAGGGCGGGACTTGCTTGCTGGTCTCCCAGGGCGAGGGCGTCGCGCCGGCGTCGGGAACGCTCGGGAGCGGACCCTGCGAAGTGAGCTCGGTGATATCGAACTGCTCCAGGATGTGGTTGAGTGTCATGCGGAGCTGGAGGGCATCCTCGCGCCGGAGGTTTTCCGTATGCCGCCCCTCGTCAAAGCGGCGCTGGGCGGTGGTGAAGACCTCGAACATCTCGCGCAGGTCCGCCGTCACCATCTCGGGGTTCCCGGCGAGCTGTTTCTGGAGCTCGCGGACCTTGTTGCTGTCGGACAGCAGCGCCGTCTCCTCCAGCTCCCAGAGCTCACGGAAGCGGCCCTTGATCGCGACCGTGGCGTGGAGGAGCGCGGGCAGGAGGCGAGGGTGCAGCATGTCGCCGCCCAGGCGGCGCTTGAGCGTCCGGAAGCGGTCGAGGGCGCCCCCGGCCGCCAGCTCGGTGAAGCTCGCGGCCGACAGCGCCTCGCTCTCGAGTTCCGTGACGGCGCCGACCAGGACGTCGACCTCGTCGTCCGTCGCCCTGGAGAAGGGGCGGATCTGGACGAGCGGCTGCACGAGGCGCTCGAAACCGGCCAGGTCCTGCGCGGGGCCGCCGCGGCTGTCGCGCGGGATCTCTGCGAGCCTCGTGAAAAGGATGTCGAGCTTGTCCAGGGGGTCCTGGCCGGCGACCCCGCCGTCGAGGTAGAACTTGATGATCGCGACGAGAACCTTCTCATCCTGGTTGCGGAGGCGGTCGAAGAACCGGCGCACCAGGGAGGGCGCGATCCGGCTGTCCAGCTCGAGCAGCCGCCGTCCCTGGGCGTCGAGGAGGGCGCCGATGGCGGCGATCGAGTTCTCGGCGGTGCCGGTGTCGGCGGCGGCGAGAAGGGGGGCCAGGGCGCGCAACTCGCTGAACAGGCTCGGAAAGTCGATCTCGATGGGGCATGGCGTGTTGAACAGATGCTTGAACAGCCCCTGCAAATACTGATAGAACGTCCACTGCGACCGGCTGCGGTCGGCGAGGCGCGTGTAGCGCTGACTGACCTCGGACAGGCCACGGGAGCTCATGGCGACGGTTCCGAGGCGAGTCTACACCAGCGTGCGAGCGGCCCGCCAAACGGAGGTGGACGGTGCTGAAGGAAAGGGTCCTCACGAGCGAGAAGGTCCAGCAGGTAATCGCCACGCTGGCAGACGAGATCAACGCGGACCTCGAGGGGCGGGACCCGGTCTTCGTGTGCATCCTCAAGGGCGCCGTCTTCTTCTTCACTGCGCTGACCCAGCGCCTCCACCGCTCGGTCGTCATGGACTTCATCCAGGTCTCGTCATACGGGGCGACCAGCGAGTCCTCGGGAACAGTCACGCTGATCAAGGACGTCAGCGTGGACATCGCCGGCAAGGACGTCTACATCGTGGAGGACATCGTCGACACCGGTCTCACGCTCGCCGACGTCGTGCAGCTCCTGAAGGCGCGCCACCCGCGCTCCGTCCAGGTCATCGCCATGCTCTCCAAACCGTCACGGAGAAAGCTGGAGGTGGCGCTCGACTTCGTGGGCCTGGAGATCGAGGACCGCTTCGTGGTGGGCTTCGGCCTTGACTTTGCAGAGAGCTTCCGTAACCTTCCGGACATTTGGGAGTTCGTCCCAGACGGGGAGGGAGCATGAAGGTCGAGGTCGTACAGACCGACGCCGCACCCAAGGCTATCGGACCTTACAGCCAGGCCGTGACGGCCGGGGGCTGGGTCTTCGCGTCCGGTCAGATCCCCCTGGACCCCGCGTCGGGGGAGATGGTGGGCGGGCCGTTCGCGGCGCAGGCGAAGCGCGCGCTCGACAACCTCGGCGGCGTGCTGCGCGCCGCCGGGTGTGACCGCGCCGGGGTGGTGAAGGTCACCGTGTACCTAGCCGACCTTGCCCGCTTCGCGGAGTTTAACGAGATATACGCGGCGTTCTTTGGAGACCACCGACCGGCACGCGCGGTCATCGGCGCGGCCTCGCTACCTCGCGGCGCCCAGGTCGAAGTCGAGGCGTTGGCGGTGCGCTGATGCAGCGCCTGCGCCGAGCGCGCGTCCTGATCCGAGGGGCCGGTGAGCTCGGCAGCGCCGTGGCGGTACACCTCGCCCGCCAGGGCATCGGGCGCGTGCTCCTCGTGGAGCGCGCCTTCCCCAAGGCGGTGCGGCGCAACGTCTGCTTCTCCGAGGCGGTCTTCACGCGCGGCAAGACCGTCGACGGCGTCACTGCTCGATTCGTCATGCTGCTCTCCGAGGTCGACATGCTCCACGAGCTCGGGGACCTTGCCGTCACCACCCAGCCTCTCCCCGAGGTGCTCGCGGCCTGGCCCCCCGACATCTACGTCGAGGCCGCGATGCTCCGCTCGAACTGGGGCCTGACCAAGGACATCGCGTCCCTCGTTGTCGCTCTCGGGCCCGGGTACCTGGCGGGCAAGCACTGCCATGCGCTCGTCGAGACGGTACGCGGACCGCAGCTCGGCCGGGTGCTCTCCGGCGGGCAGTCGCTGCCGTCCGAGCCGCCGGCCGAAATTATGGGTTTCGCCCAGGAGCGCGTGATCAAGGCGCAGCGCCCCGGGATCTTCCGCACCAACCACGACATCGGTGACCGCCTCGAGCAGGGGGAGAAGATCGGCGTGGTCGTGCTGCTGTTCGCCCGCGAGGATCTCTACAAGGGCGTTCCGGTGGACTCGGAGTACCCGGTCGTGGCGCGCATCGCCGGAGTCGTCCGCGGCCTGCTCCGCGACGGCGTGCCGGTCGAGGCGGGGGACAAGATCGGCGACATCGACCCGCGCGGCAAGACCGGGGATATCGAGCACGTCTCGGACAAGGCGCAACGCGTTGCGGAGGGAGTCCTCGAGGCGCTCATGCTGCACAAGGATCGCGTCCGGCCGCGCGAGAGGGCGCGCGCCTGATCCTCACCTAATTCTCTTGGGGACGCCTGCGCACGATGCGAAGAGAAGGGCCCGCTCCTTGCCCTGAGCCTGGGCTGCGGCCCTACCTCGGCGCCTCGTTGCCGGGCGCCGCGAACGACGGCATCACGCCGCCGAGCACGCGCACGGTGTCCCGTGCGATCACTCGCTCCTCGTTGGTGGGAACGATTGCGACCGCGACGCGGGACCCTGGCCGCGAGACCAGGACCTCTTTGCCGCGGGGCGCTCTGCGGTTGGCCTCCTGGTCGAGGTCGATGCCGAAGAACCCCATCCCGGACATCGCCGACTGCCTCACGAGGGCGGAGTTCTCCCCGATGCCGCCGGTGAACGTGACGGCGTCCAGCCCCCCCATGGCGGCGGCGTAGGCCCCGACGTACTTCCGGATGCGATAGCAGAAGATGTCGAACGCGAGGCAGGCGCGTTTGTTTCCGGTCGCGCACGCGGCTTCGATCTCGCGCATGTCGGAGGAGACGCCGGAGATTCCGTGAAGGCCCGAGTGCTTGTTGAGCATCGCGTTGAGCTGCGAGAGAGTGACCTCCTCCATCGCCATCACCCACGGGATGATCGCCGCGTCGAGATCGCCGGCGCGAGTGCCCATCAGAAGGCCCTCGAGCGGGGTGAAGCCCATCGTCGTGTCCACCGACCGTCCGCGGTCCACGGCCGCCATCGAGCACCCGTTGCCGAGGTGGCAGGTCACGATGCGCAGCTCCTCGAGGGCGCGGTCGAGGAGTTTGGCGGTGCGGATCGAAACGAAGCGGTGGGACGTGCCGTGGAACCCGTAGCGCCGGATCGAATGGCGCGTGTAGAGCTGGTAGGGGAGGCCGTAGATGAAAGCCTTAGGCGGCATCGACTGGTGGAACGCCGTGTCGAACACGGCCACCTGGGGGACGCCCGCCAGCAGGCTGCGGGCGGCAGCGATGCCGCGCAGGTTGTGGGGGTTGTGGAGCGGAGCGAGGACCACGCACTCCTCGATCATCGCCTCTACCTCCGGGGTGATGAGGACTGAGGAGGCGAACCTCTCACCTCCGTGCACGACCCGGTGGCCGACGGCCTCGATCTCCTTCACGCTCTTGAGGACGCCGTGCTCGGGGTGGACGAGAACCTTGAGCACGCGTTCGACGGCCGTCCGATGCTCGAGGATCTCGGAGATCTCCTGGTAGGGTTTGCGGCCTTCGACCTCGATGGCCAGGCGCGAGTCCGAGAGGCCGATCTTCTCGACCAAGCCCTTCGCGATCGTCTCGTCGGTGTTGGCCTCGATCATCTCCAGAGAGGTCTCGATGACCTGGAACTTCACGGAGGACGAACCGCAGTTGAGGACCAGGATCTTCATCTTTCGCTCCCCTCGTCGGCTACGGACGGACGCTCAGCTCAGCTTGGGGGTGTCGTCGGGCAGGCGGTCGAGCCGGCTACGCTCGCTGTCGTAGGTGAAGAAACCCTTTCCCACCCGGGCCCCGGTGTGGCCGGCGCGCACCAGCTTTCGAATAATCGGGCAGGGGCGGAACTTCGCATCGCCGGTCTCGTGGAACAGGTGCTCGAGCCAGTTCAGGATCCGGTGCAGGCCGACGCGGTCGGCCCACTCGAGCGGGCCGTGGCGGAACTCGTAGCCGAGCTTGATGGCCAGATCGACCTCGGCCGCGCTCGCCACGCCCTCCATCACCACGTGCGCCGCCTCGTTGACCAGCGGCATGATCACGCGGGTGGTCACGAACCCGGGGGACTCGAACTCCTGGATCGGGACCTTGCCGAGGATGCGGACGAAACGCCGCGCGGTCTCGAAGGCGTCCTCGCTGGTGACCTGGCCCTTGACGACCTCGACGACTCTCGTCGTCGTCACGGGGTAGAGGAAGTGCATGCCCAGCACGCGCTCGGGGTGTGCGAGACCCTGTGCCAGCTCGCTGATGGAAAGCGTGGACGTGTTGATGATGATCGGTATTTCGGGCGCGAGGACGCCGTCGAGCTCCGCAATGAGCTCCTTCTTTGCCGCGAAGTCCTCGTTGATCGTCTCGATCAGCAGGTCGCAGCCGGCGGTCTTCGTGACGTCCGTCGTGAACTCGATTCGGGCCAGGATCGCCTTCTTCTCGGACTGGGTCAGCCCCCAGCGCTCGATCTCGCGGTCGAGGTCCGCCTGGAGCAGCTCCTTGACCTGGCCGCCGCGTTCCACCGTGATCTCGCGGACGACGACCCCCAGGCCAGCCTGGGAGACGCGCGTCGCGATCGAGCGGCCCATCATCCCGCCGCCCACGACGGCTATGCGGTGAAGCTCACGCTCGCTCATGGTTGTGAAAGGTAGCACAAGCTGGGCAGGGTGTCAACGTCGTGGTAGCATTCGCTGGATGGGCAGAAGACTGATCGGCGCGACGTTTCTGGCCGCCCTGGCGGCGTCGAGCGCAGGGGCCGCGGAGCCCCGGCCGGCGTTTCCCGCAATCCAGGTCACGGACCTGAAGGGGCAGACGTACCAGCTCAAGGACTTCCTCGGAACCGCGACGGTGCTGAACTTCTGGGCGACCTGGTGCGGGCCGTGCCGTATGGAGATGCCGGAGCTGCAGAAGATCTACAACGAGCTCGGCGGGAAGGGCCTCATCGTCCTGGCCGTGGACGTCGACGTTCCCGCTTCCAGCAACGAAGAGGGGGTGGTCCAGGAGCTCGAGCTGGTCAAGCCGCGCATCGACGCGTTCCTGGCACGCACGGGTGTCACGCTCCCGGTTTACCTGATCGACGGCAAGACGCAGGCCGCCCTGGGCGTGGACCGGATTCCGATTTCATTTCTTCTCGATGGAGAGGGGGGTGTGGTGCGGATCTACCCCGGCTACTCGCCGGAGTCCGTGAAGGACCTCCGGCAGCAGGTGATCGGGGTGCTGGCCGAACGATCCGCGAAGGGAGGGAAGTGACATGCACAAGCTCCTCGCAGCCGCCTGTATGGTCCTCATCGCCCCCTGGGCCCTCGCACAGGGCACGCCCAACACGGTCGAGCTGACCCCGACGATCGGGTACTGGTTCGGCGACACCCTGCCGCCCGGGACGCTCTCCGGCGTCAACTACGACGCAACCGTGGACAACGGCACATCCTACGGGCTCCGGGTCGCCTACCGATTCGCACCTCACTGGGCGGTCGAGGGCTTCCTGACTTGGCAGCAATCCGACCTCGTGGCGACCCAGGGTGGGATCTTCGTCGCGCAGAGCCATATCGGGACGATGGACATGGGGACCGGCGAGGTGAACATGGAGTACGCCTTCGGCCACAGCCGCTTCGTCCCGTTCATCGTGGGAGGCGTGGGTGCGATGCGGCTTTCTCCGACGCTTTACCCGGGCGCCGCGGGGGGTGCGTACCCGCCCCTGTCGTCCGCGACGAGGTTCGTCGGCGATTTCGGCACCGGTTTCAAGGTCTTCTTCAACCCTGATGTCGCGCTCCGCTTCGACCTGCGATGGCACACCGTCGATCTCAACGACTGGCAGAACTGCGACTGGCATTACGGCTACTGTGGCGGCTACTACGACTACAACTGGCTCACCTTCACGGAGGTGAGCCTGGGAGTGACCTTCGTTCTCTAGGGCCTCATGCTGAAAGGGCGGTTGTCGCGTTGGCTGCTGCCTGCGGTTGGCGTGGCCCTGTTCACTGCGCCGTCCGCCCTGGGTGAGGAGCCTCCTGACAAGAAGGACGTCTTCA
>Ga0316628_100002587_pt1 | contig 13512 bp, 13 predicted proteins | sample OWC_Aug_M2_C1_D5_FD_207648 | JGI IMG/M metagenome (GOLD analysis project Ga0316628, IMG submission 207648) | Wetland soil microbial communities from Old Woman Creek delta, Ohio, United States - OWC_Aug_M2_C1_D5_C | ecosystem: Environmental > Terrestrial > Soil > Wetlands | place: USA: Ohio... | reverse complement strand
CAAGCATGGAGCCGGGAGGAGCATGGCCAAGAAGAAAAAACCCGAAGAATTGCGCAGCCACCGCTGGTATGGCGCGCAGGACCTGCGTTCCTTCGGACACCGTTCGCGCACGCTGCAGATGGGTTTCGCCCACGAGGACTACAAGGGCAAGCCGGTCATCGCGATCATCAATACCTGGAGCGACATCAACAACTGCCATTCGCATTTCAGGCAACGCGCCGAAGAGGTCAAGCGCGGCGTCTGGCAGGCGGGCGGCTACCCGCTGGAAATGCCGGCGATCGCGCTGGCGGAAGTCTTCCAAAAACCGACCACGATGATGTACCGCAACTTCCTCGCCATGGAAACCGAGGAATTGCTGCGCTCCTATCCGGTGGACGGCTGCGTGCTGATGGGCGGCTGCGACAAGACCACGCCGGGTTTGCTGATGGGGGCGATCAGCATGAACATTCCGGCGATCTTCATGCCGGCCGGTCCGATGCTGCGCGGCAACTGGCAGGGCAAGACGCTGGGTTCCGGATCGGACGTGTGGAAATACTGGGACGAACTGCGCGCCGGCAACATCACGGAGCGCGACTGGCGCGAGATCGAGAACGGCATATCCCGCTCTCCCGGCACGTGCATGACCATGGGCACCGCCTCGACCATGACCAGCGTGGCCGAAGTGCTGGGCTTCAGCCTGCCCAATTCCGCAACGATTCCCGCGGTGGATTCGAATCACAGCCGCATGGCGGATTACTCCGGCCGGCGCATTGTCGACATGGTCTGGGAAGACCTGAAGCCGCGTGACATCTTGACGCGGAAGTCCTTCGACAACGCCATCCGCGTGCTGATGGCGCTGGGCGGCTCGACCAACGGTCTTATTCACGTCATAGCGATGGCGGGACGCGCGGGCATCGAAATTCCGCTGGAACGTTTCGAGGAAATCGGGCAGAAAACGCCTTATCTGGTGAACATGCGGCCGTCGGGAAAATATCTGATGGAAGATTTCTACTATGCCGGCGGGCTGTCGGCGATGCTCGAAGGCATGCGCGCCCTGCTCGACGTCAATGAGCTGACCTGTACCGGCAAGACGCTCGGAGAAAACATCGCGGGATCGAAGATCTACATCGACGATGTCATTCGCACGCCGCAGAATCCGATGCAGCCCGAAGGCGGCCTGATCGTCCTGCGCGGTAATCTCGCGCCCGATGGCGCCGTCATCAAGTCGACGGCCGCGGACCCGAAGCTGCTGAAGCACGCCGGACGCGCCATGGTGTTCGACGATTACAACGACATGGCGGCGCGCATCGACACTCCGGACCTGGACGTCGACGCCGATTCGGTGCTGATCCTGCGCAACGCGGGACCGCTCGGCGGACCGGGCATGCCGGAGTGGGGCATGCTGCCGATCCCGAAGAAACTGCTCAAGCAGGGCGTGCGCGACATGGTGCGCATTTCCGACGCGCGCATGAGCGGTACCAGCTACGGCACCTGCGTGCTGCACGTATCACCCGAATCGTGGATCGGCGGGCCGCTTGCGCTGGTGAAAACCGGGGACATCGTCGAGCTCGACGTGCCCGGGCGCAAACTGACCCTGAAAGTCGGCGACGATGAACTCGCGAAGCGCAAAGCGGCCTGGAAGCCCGGCGAGAAAAAGTATCCACGCGGTTACGGCAAGATTTTTTCGCAGCACGTGTCGCAGGCGGATAAAGGCTGCGATTTCGACTTTCTCGAAGGCACCGCCCCGATTCCGGAGCCGGAGATCCATTGAAGCGTTGAAGGCGGTCGGCGTCCTTTGCCGCCCGCGCGGTGCTTTGGGGTACGGATGGTTTAGGTAAGGCTCGGACCTCTCCGCGGATCCTTCCGATCTCAGGGGCACGGCCGGAATTGTGTTTCTCATAGTTGACAATTTCCTGCGTTTGTCTATCATGAGCAACACAATGCCTGCCACCGCCCCTCCCATTGCCCCCGGCGACCAGAAGCGCCTTGCGCTTCTGGGGGAGCGCATTCGCACCGCCCGCAAGCGCCAGCGGGTGACCGCCGTCGCGGCGGCCCAGGCCGCGGGCATCTCGCGCGTCACGCTCCATCGCATCGAGCGCGGCGAGCCCACCGTAGCGGTCGGCGCCTGGGTCGCCGTTGCAACCGCTCTGGGCCTGAGCTTCGATTTGCTCGACGCGAAAGCCGCGGCCGGCACGACGAAGCTGCCGAAGAAAATCCGGCTTCGCGACTTTCCGCAGTTGAAGAAGCTCGCCTGGCAGTTGCAGGGCGTGGACGAAGTCACGCCGCAGGACGCGTTGGACCTGTACGAACGCAACTGGCGCCACCTGGATCGCGCCGCCCTTTCCGATGACGAAGCGGCCCTGATCGATGCCCTCTCGCGCGAACTCGCCGGAGGGCGCCTGCTTGTTTGAGCGGCCGCACCACCGCGACGTCGCGCTCGTGTTGCAGTCGCTCGATGCCCAGGCCTTGTCGCAGCGCCACTGCTACTTCGGTGGCGACTCGGCCATGGCCCTGCGCTATGACGAGTATCGCGAGTCCAGGGACATCGATTTCGTGGTTTCCGACCCGGCGGGTTATCGCGACCTGCGCCAAATGCTCGGAAACGTGCGCGACTTCCTGCCGATCGCGCGCGAGGGCATCGAAGTCGAACTTGCGCGGGCGGTTCGCGCGGACCAATACGGCATCCGCACGCAGGTACGCTCCGGCGAATCGACGATCAAGTTCGAGATCATGCTGGAAGCGCGAATCGACCTGGCGGCCCCGGGCGAGGGCGACCGTGTGTGCGGAATCCAGACCCTTGCTCCCATCGACCTGGCGGCGGAGAAGTTGCTCGCAAATGCGGATCGGTGGGCCGATGACTCGGTGTTCAGCCGCGATTTGATCGACCTGGCGATGATGCGCGCGGACCGGCGGCTTCTGGAGGCCGCCTGCGTGAAGGCGGAGGGTGCCTACGGCGAGTCGGTGCGCAGCTCGCTGTCGCAGGCAGTGGATGTGCTGGAAGCGCGGCGCGGACGGCTGGAGGAATGCATGACTGCATTGAGCGTCGACGGTGTCACCAGGGCGCAGCTCTGGCAAGCGATTCGAACAGTGGCGCGGCAGTTGCTCGCATGAGTGGCGCGTTCCTCATCGTATGCACGTGTGGCGGGTGAGTGTGCGGATGATCTGCGTGTTAATCCGGTCACCGATGTCGCTCTTGCCTTTGAGCGCAATCATGTCCGCAAAGCTCGCACCCTTCAAAATGACGACCGGCGGGGCGAAGTCGGTGCTTTTGCCGTACTTGTCGCTGATGTACTTGATGAACAGCATGAACAGGACGTAGTCCTTGTACTGGCTGGCGTCCATGCCGCCGCGCAGCTCGTCGCACGAGGCCCAGAGGGAGGCGTAGAGGTCAGATTTCTTGAGAGCCATGCGTTTCGTTTCCGGGAACGTATATTGAATAGTTGCTGGTTAGGTGGGTACATCGAGGCAGACTGCGCTTTTTCACCGATCTCCCGGAATGAGTATGACTCGTCCCTCAATTACGTTTCATAGATGCGGCTCCCTGTGCTCGATCGGCAGCACGGCACCGTCACTTCCAGAGCCTCGTGCCGACGCTTCGAGGGATCTCACGGATTTTCGAATGTCGACGAGGACGAGGATTGGGCCGAAAAGTACAGCCAGGGCCAGGAACGCTACCAGAGGTGAGACGAAAGCGCCGAGAATCCTCCACGCTAATTCGTTCTCAAGAATCGCTCCAGAGTTTTTGAGTATCGGGACTACACGGTGAAAGCCGGCGATGCCGGCTATCAGAAGGATGAACCATAGAAAAATCTCGATGATCCAGCCATAGAGATCAACTATCAATCTGGCAAGCATTCGGCTCCCCTCCCCAGACAAGCCATTCGACAATTACCTGAATTCGTCCTCGCCTTTCTTCGTGCCCTTCGTGTTCTCAAGGGAGCGCTAGCGAACACTTGTGCCCGCAGGGCGCGTGACCTTCGTGGTGAGAAGTAAGCCCTAGGCTTTCGGGGCAGAGTGGATGTTGTCCACCCAGTGCACGCTTTCCGGCTTCTCCACCGCCGGAATATCGAGATTCACCACAACCGGCTCCTGTCCCGAGCGCACCAGAACGCAGGACAGCGGCTCGGTATCCGATGCATTGATCTCCTGGTGCGGCACGAAAGGCGGCACGTGGATGAAATCGCCGGGACCGGCTTCGGCGACGAATTCGAGCCGGTCGCCCCAGCGCATGCGTGCCTTGCCGCTCACGACATAGATGACACTCTCGACCGGGCCGTGATGGTGCGCTCCGGTCTTCGCCTTCGCATGAATCACGACCGTACCGGCCCACAATTTCTCGGCCCCGCAACGGGCATGCGTGATGGCGGCCGCGCGATTCATTCCCGGCGTCTGCGCAGTGTTGGTGTCGAGCTCCGAACTTCTGACGATGCGGATGCCGTGATATTTCCACTTCGACTCGTTCATGATGTTCCTGTCAGCGCAACTGCAGCATCGCGAGCAGCAGCACGGTTGGAATGATGGTGTTCACCAGCGACAACGCGAACAGGGGTCGCGATCCCTTCTGATTCGAGGTGAGATGAATGACCGCGGTAGCGCCCGACACGGCGACAACCAGGCCGCCGACCGCGTAAAGCACGGAGAAGATCTGGAACTCGCCCTGCCGCTGAAAATAGGGGACGAGATTGAGTTGCCAGATCAAGTAAACGATCAGGCCGATATTGGCCAGCAGCGGCAGGTAATAGAGCGCAAAGCGTTTCAGTTTGCTGTTCAACCGTGATTCCCTCTGCGACAAGGCCGGCTTCTGCGGTTATTTTTTCAATGCCAGTTGCAGCACCTTCGCCACGTGCAGCGCTGCGCGGCCGGATCCATCGTGAATCTGATGGCGGCAGCTCGTGCCGTCGGCGACAACTATCGTTTCCGGGTCCGCCTTTCGGACCGCGGGAAGCAGCGACAGTTCCGCCATTTTCATACTGACGTCGAAATGCTCGGCCTCGTAGCCGAAACTGCCTGCCATGCCGCAACAGCTCGATTCAACGGATTCCACTTTCAATCCGGGCACCATGGCCAGTACCCGGCGCACCGCCGGCATCGCATCGAATGCCTTCTGGTGACAATGCCCATGCAGCAAGGCGGCATTGGCGGAAAGAGGCGCCAGTTCGAGGCGCAGCGTGCCGGCTTGAGCCTGCGCCGCGATAAATTCCTCGAACAACATGGCGTGTCCCGCGAGCCGGGCAGCCTCCTCGCCGAGGCCCATCGCCAGATATTCGTCGCGCAGCGTGAGCAGGCAGGACGGCTCCAGACCGACCACGGCGACACCGCGCTCAACCCAAGGCTTGAGCGCCTGCAACATGCGCCGCGCCTCCACTTTGGCTTCTTCCACCAGTCCCGCGGCAAGAAAGGTCCTGCCGCAACACAACGGCCGGCCATCGTCCGCCGGTGACGCGATTTCGACCTGGTAACCGGCTGCTTCAAGAACCTGCTGCGCGGCGCGCGCGTTGTCCGGCTCGAACCAGCGCGAGAAGGTATCGACGAACAATACGACGTCGCGATCCGGACTACCCGATGTCGCCGGTTTGGCCGGCGAGACGAAGGGTCGCGCAGACCAGCGCGGAAGGCTACGCCGCGCGCTCAGGCCGAACAGCTTTTCCGTAACCCATGCCGCGCCTGGAATCGCATCGCGCAGATTCAGCAGCGGAGCGAGCTTCGAAGCCGCGGAGGCATAGCGCGGCAGATGCGCGATGAGTTTCTGCCGCAGCGCGAGTCCATGGCGCTTTGCGTACTGGTGCTGGAATTCGATTTTCATGCGCGCCATGTCCACGCCGGTCGGACATTCCCGGCGGCAACCCTTGCAGCTGACGCACAATTCCATCGTCTCGCGCATCGCGTCCGAAACCAGCGCGTCAGCGCCGAGCTGGCCGGAGATGGCCAGCCTCAGCGTATTGGCACGCCCGCGCGTCAGATGCTGTTCGTCGCCGGTAGCGCGGAACGACGGGCACATGGTGCCGGCGTCGAACTTGCGGCAGTGGCCGTTGTTGTTGCACATCTCGACCGCGGGCGCGAAGCCCCCCCACGCCGACCAGTCGAGCGCCGTTTCTATCGGCTGCACCTGGTAACCGGGCTTGAAGCGGAACAGGCTGCGGTCATCCATGCGTGTCGGCCGCACGATCTTGCCGGGATTCATCAGCCCTTTCGGGTCCAGCAGCGCTTTGACTTCGGCCAGCGCCCCGGTCAGCCGCGGACCGATAATCGGCTCGATCCATTCGGAGCGCACGAGGCCGTCGCCGTGCTCACCGGAATAGGCACCCTTGAATTCCCTGACGAGCTCACAAGCTTCTTCGGCGATGGCTCGCATTTTCTCGGCACCGTCGCGGCGCATGTCGAGCACCGGGCGCACGTGCAACGTACCGACCGATGCGTGCGCATACCAGGTGCCGCGGGTGCCATGCTTCTCGAAGACTTTGGTGAGCCGGTCGGTATATTCGGCGAGGTGTTCCAGCGGCACTGCGCAATCCTCGATGAAAGACACCGGTTTGCCGTCGCCCTTCATCGACATCATGATGTTGAGCCCGGCCTTGCGCACTTCCCAGATGTCCTTCTGCAGCGCAGGTTCGATGATCTGCACTACACTCCCCGGGAGTCCGAGATCACCCATCAGTTCGGCGAGCCGTGCGAGCCGGGGAACCAGGTTTGCCTTGTCCTCGCCGGCGAACTCCACCAGCAGAATGGCCTCCGGCTCTCCCTGCAGAAACTTGTCGACGATCGGGCGAAATGCCGCATTGCCGCGCGCAAGGTCGATCATGGTCCGGTCCACGAGCTCCACCGCGTCCGGATCCAGCGTGACGATGTGCCGCGTCAGATCCATCGCCTGGTAGAACGTCGGGAAATGCACCACACCCAATACCTTGTGCGCCGGGATCGTCGAGAGCTTCAGCGTGATGCGCCTGGAAAATGCCAGCGTGCCTTCCGAACCGACCAGCAGGTGCGCAAGATTGTGTGCCAGCGGATGCGCGTCGCTTCCTGGCCGGACCATGTCGAGGTTGTAACCCTGCACCCGCCGCAAAACGTTCGGCCAGCGCCCTTCGATCTCCGCGGCTTCACGGCGCACGATGGCGTGAATGCTTTCTACCAGTGCGCGATAGCCCGCCGGTGCGCCGGCCAGTTCGCTGCTCGCGCCGAAATGGAATTCCTCCCCGCCGGAGAGCCATGCATCCACCCCGAGCACGTTATGCACCATGTTGCCGTAGCGAATCGAGCGCGAGCCGCAGGAATTGTTGCCGGCCATGCCACCGATGGTAGCCTGCGCCGAAGTCGAAACGTCGACCGGAAACCAGAGGTTGTGCGATCGCAACCGGGCGTTGAGACGATCGAGCACCAGGCCGGGCTGGACGGTAGCCTCGCGCTTGTCGGCGTCGATGCGGATGATTTCGTCGAGGTATTTCGAACAATCGATGACCAGCGCTGCGCCGACGGTCTGTCCGCACTGCGACGTGCCCGCGCCGCGCGGCAGAATCGGCACGCCTTCCTCCGCGGCGATCTGCAAAGCAACCCGGGCATCGTCCTCGCTGCGCGGAATGACCACACCGATCGGGTCGATCTGGTAGATGGACGCGTCGGTCGAGTAGCGGCCTCGCGAAAACGCATCGAACAGCACGTCGCCTTCGACATTCGCCAGCAGCCGCCGTTCGAGCGGGTTGCGAGCGCGCAAGGGCGGGTGAAACTTCATGGGGGTTGCGGGAGCGTTCACGCCGAAGCCGATTCTCGAGAGGCAATGGCGCAGATGATACCCGAGGCTCTGCCGGGCGCGCTTGTGACGGCGCGCGATTTTCAGTAGGCTCGACTTCTTTGTCCGGACCACAACCATGACTTTCCGCAGCGGACGCCATTTCCTCCAGATCCCCGGCCCGACCAACGTTCCCGACCGTGTGCTGCGCGCCATGGACCGGCCAACGATCGACCATCGCGGCCCGGAATTCGCGCAACTCGGTCGCGAAGTGCTTGAACATATCAAGACCGTTTTCCGCACCAGCAGCCCGGTCATCATCTATCCGGCTTCCGGCACGGGTGCCTGGGAAGCCGCGCTGGTCAACACGCTTTCTGCCGGCGACCGCGTTTTGATGTCGGAAACCGGCCAGTTCGCCACACTGTGGCAGAAACTGGCAACACGCCTCGGGCTTACCATCGATTTCATCCCCGGCGACTGGCGCCATGGCGCCGACGCGGCGGCGATCGAGCGCAAGCTCGCGGAGGACCGCAATCACGCGATCAAGGCGGTCTGCGTGGTGCACAACGAAACCTCGACCGGTGTGGTCAGCCGCATTCCGCTGGTGCGCAAGGCGCTGGACCGCACCGGGCATCCGGCGCTGCTGCTGGTCGATACCATTTCGTCGCTGGGATCGATCGATTACCGCCACGACGAGTGGGGCGTCGACGTCACCGTGGCGGGATCGCAAAAGGGACTGATGCTGCCGCCGGGACTCAGCTTCAATGCGGTGAGCGACAAGGCCCTGGCCGCATCGAAGAGCGCGAAGCTGCCGCGCAGCTATTTCAGCTGGGACGAGATGCTCGGCCCCAACAAGTCCGGCTTTTTCCCCTACACGCCCGCGACCAATCTGCTGTATGGATTGCGCGAGGCGCTGCTGATGTTGCAGGAAGAAGGTCTCGACAATGTTTTTGCGCGCCATGCCCGTCACGGTGAGGCCACACGCCACGCGGTGCGCGCCTGGGGGCTCGAGATCCTGTGCGCCGATCCCGCCGAATACAGCAACTCGCTGACCGCCGTACTCCTGCCCGCCGGTCACGATGCGGACAAGGTCAGGCAGGTCGTCCTCGATCGCTTCGACATGTCGCTCGGCGCCGGGCTCGGCAAACTGCAGGGCAAGGTCTTTCGCATCGGCCATCTCGGTGATTTCAACGACCTCACGCTGGCCGGCACGCTGTGCGGCGTGGAAATGGGATTGCAGCTGGCCGGCGTGCCGACCAGGAAAGCCGGCGTAACTGCCGCGCTCGACTACCTGAAGAACCCTGACGCTGCAACAGACCTGCCCGTCGCCCGCATGGTCAACGCCTGAAGGCGGCAAACCAGGTACGCGCAAGCGTGCTGAAACTGGCGAGGGCCTGCAGCGCGGCGGCTGACGGTACCGGTTGACCCTGACACGGGCAGTTCGACCTCGATACTATTTGCAGCGTGACGACAAGGATCCGGCAACGAGGAGCTCGACCATGCTGCTGAAGATGCCGCACCTGAAATTCCTGCTGTTGCTCACTGCGCTGTTGTCGATCGAATTCGTGCTGCTCGCGATTGCGCCGAACGATCGCAAGGACTGGATGCTGGAAAACGCGCTGCTGGTGGTCTTCGTCGGGGCGCTCTTCGCCAGCTACCGCAGGCTGACGCTGTCGCGCATTTCGTATTTTTTGATTTTCGTGTTCCTGTCGCTGCACCTGATCGGGGCGCATTACACCTATTCACAGGTTCCCTACGATTCCTGGTTCCAGAGCCTGACCGGCCACAGGCTCAACGGCCTGCTCGGCTGGGAACGCAACAATTTCGACCGGGTCGTGCATTTCTGCTACGGCTTGCTGCTGGCGTATCCGGTACGCGAGGTGTTCCAGCGTGTCGCCAGGCTGCGCGGCTTCTGGGGCTATTTCTTCCCGCTCGACATCACCATGTCCACTTCCATGCTGTACGAGCTGATCGAATGGGGTGCGGCGGTCGCCTTCGGTGGCGATCTCGGGCAAGCCTACCTCGGCACCCAGGGCGACCCGTGGGATGCACAGAAGGACATGGCATTGGCCAGCCTCGGCGCGCTGGTCGCCATGCTCATGACGGCGGGAATCAATGTCCGGATGCAGCGCGATTTCGCCGCCGAGTGGAACGAGAGCCTGCGGGTGAAGGGCAGCCTGCCGCTCGGCGAGGACGAGTTGCGCCGGATGCAACAGAGCTAGAGCCAGGGTCAGCGACGCGCGGCGAGCGGCTGCGCAACGGGATCCGGCGTGGCGGCACGGCCCAACCGATCCCGGATCGCCGCCCATTCCGGCAACGCAGGCAGCGCTTCGACAACGATCAGACGGCAACCGGATGCGTCGAACCGGCGTAGTGTGGCGTAGAGCAGGTGTGCATAGTCTTCCGGCAGATCCGGCGCGACCTGCCATAAAGTCGCCTTGGATTCGCGCGGCCGACCGCGACGCGCAAGCACGGCGACCGGCGTGCCGGCCCGGGCGCGCACGTAATCGTCGATCTGGTCCGGATGCACGATTTTCAGCGGCAGGCGTGGTGCATAGTGGGACTCCAGCGATCCCGATACGCGGGGACGCCCGGCCGCCGACTCGCCGACCTGGACAAGCAACGTATCAGCGATCTGACTTGCGCTGATGCGACCCGGGCGCAGCACGGCGGGCATTTCATGCGTGACATCGACGATGGTCGACTCGATGCCGATATCGCACGGACCACCGTCGAGCACGAGGTCCACCGCATCGCCGAGTTCTTCACGCACATGTTGCGCCGTCGTCGGCGAAAGGCGCCCGAACCGGTTGGCCGACGGCGCGGCGATCCCGCCGCCGAAGGCTTTCAGCAATTGCTGCGCAACAGGATGGGACGGAACCCGCAGGCCGACCGTATCCTGCCCGCCGGTAATGAGATCACTGACGTGGGCGGCCCGCTTGAATACCATCGTGAGCGGGCCGGGCCAGAATTTTTCCGCCAGCAACCACGCGGAGCGCGGAACTTCCGCAGCCCAATGCTTCAGATCGCTGGTGCCGGCAATATGCACGATCACCGGATGATCGGCCGGACGCCCCTTTGCGGCAAAGATCTTCCTGACCGCCGCCGGATTCGACGCGTCGGCGCCGAGGCCGTATACGGTCTCGGTCGGAAATGCCACCAGCCCCCCTGCGCGGAGGATTTCTGCAGCTTTCTCTATTTCCTGTTCGGAGACCACGAACACCTCTGCGGCTCGCGTTGATTTATTGCGTGAGCAGTCGCAGCGCCTCTTCGTATTTTTCGCCGGTTTTGCGCATCACCTCGTCGGGGAGAGCCGGTGCCGGCGGCTGTTTGTTCCACTTCATCGCTTCCAGCCAGTCGCGCACGAATTGCTTGTCGAACGACGGCGGGTTGGCTCCGACGCGGTACTGGTCTTTCGGCCAGAAACGCGACGAATCCGGGGTCAAGGCTTCGTCGATCAGGTAAAGCTTGCCGGTCTTGTCCTGACCGAACTCGAACTTGGTATCCGCGATGATGATGCCGCGCGTCGCGGCATAGGCTGCCGCCTCGGAATACAGCTGAATCGTCTTGTCTCGCACCTGCGCTGCCAGGCCCGGTTCGATGATTTTTTCCATTTCCGCGAAGGAAATGTTCTCGTCGTGGGCGCCGAGCGCGGCTTTGGTCGACGGCGTAAACAGGGGCTGCGGCAACTGCTGCGCTTCCTTCAGGCCTGCCGGCAACGGCAATCCGCAGATCGTCCCGGTTTTCTGATAATCCTTCCAACCCGAACCCGTGATGTAACCGCGCACGATCGCTTCGATCGGCAGCGGTTTGAGTTTGCGCACCACGAAAGCCCGGCCTTCGACTTGTTCACGCTCGCCCGCCGCAACCACGGACTCCGGTGCCACGTCGAGAAGATGGTTCGCAATGACATGCGCCAGTTTCCGGAACCAGAAATTCGACATGGCGGTCAACACGCGCCCTTTTCCGGGTATCGGTGTCGGCAGAATGACATCGAAGGCGGAGAGCCGGTCAGTCTGAATGATCAGCATGCGCTCGGCGTCGATTTCGTAGAGATCGCGTACTTTCCCGCGATGCAGGAATTTAAGCGACTTGAGATTGGTTTCGTGCAGTGGTCTGTTTGCGCTCATTTCATCGTGCTCGTTTCATCATTCGGTGGACGACGTTCAGGACAACTCCGGCAGTTTCGCCGCCTTGACTGCATCGGCCTGCTTGGCGCGGAAGGCCTGCAGCTTGCGCGCCAGGTTTTCATCGCTCATGGCCAGCATTGCCACGGCGAACAATCCGGCGTTCGCCGAACCCGCATCGCCGATGGCAAACGTCGCAACGGGGATCCCCTTGGGCATTTGCACCATCGACAGCAGCGAGTCCAGACCGCCGAGGTGTTTGGACGGGATCGGCACGGCCAGTACCGGCAAAGTCGTCAGGGCCGCGACCACGCCGGCCAGATGCGCCGCACCGCCGGCACCGGCAATGAAGCATCGCGTTCCGCCTGCGACGCATTGTTTGACGTATTCCGCGAGCAGCTCCGGCGTGCGATGCGCGGAAAGCGCGCGCGCTTCGTATGACACGCCGAAATCCTTCAATTGCCTCGCTCCGTGCTGCATGACGTCCCAGTCGTTGGTGCTCCCCATCAGAATCGCCACCATCGGGGCATCCTTGCGTTTGGACGTTTTGGTGCTTGCCATAGATTTCTCCTGCATCAACAAAAAATAAAATGGACTCTGACTGCCGGTCGGGCGCGACCGCGGCCTCTGGAACCCGTTTCATTCCTGGCGGAATTCCGGCTGCGACCCGCTTGCCTGATTCAGTGGATCAAGGCCCTGATCTCGCCCCTGGCATATTTGTCCGCCATCGTGTCGAGCGGGATGGGCTTCAACTTGCCCGCCTGGCCGGCGGTGCCAAACGCTTCCATCCTCGCTTTGCAAATACCCCTGGCCGCCAGCATGGCGTCCTTCAGATATTTACGCGGGTCGAATTCGCTTTTGTCCTTGTTGAACGCGCGGCGGATCGCCCCTGTCATGGCCAGGCGGATGTCGGTATCGATGTTTATCTTGCGCACGCCGTGCTTGATGCCCTCCTGGATTTCTTCCACCGGCACGCCGTAGGTTTCCTTCATTTCGCCGCCATTGTCGCGGATCACCTTCAGCCAGTCCTGCGGCACGGAGGACGAACCGTGCATGACCAGGTGGGTGTTCGGTATGCGCCGGTGGATGGCCTTGATGCGTTCGATGGCCAGGATGTCGCCGGTGGGTTTGCGGCTGAACTTGTAGGCGCCGTGGGACGTGCCGATGGCGATCGCGAGCGCATCCACGTCGGTCTGTTTGACGAAATCGGCCGCCTGGTCGGGGTCGGTGAGCAGCATGTCGTGGGTCAGTGCGCCTTCGGCGCCGGAGCCGTCTTCCTTGCCCGCGCTCATGGTCTCGAGCGAGCCCAGGCATCCGAGCTCGCCTTCGACCGAGACGCCCACCGCGTGGGCCATGTCGACGACCTGGCGGGTGACCCTGACGTTGTAGTCGTACGGCGCCGGGGTCTTCATGTCCTCTTTGAGCGAGCCGTCCATCATGACGCTGGAAAAGCCGGAGCGGATGGAGCGCTGGCACACGGCCGGATTGGCGCCATGGTCCTGGTGCATGACCACCGGGATGTGCGGGTACAGTTCCACCGCCGCTTCGATCAGGTGGCGCAGGAAGGGCTCACCCGCGTATTTCCTCGCCCCGGCCGAGGCCTGCATGATGACCGGCGAGTTCGTCTCGTCGGCCGCCTGCATGATCGCCTGGATCTGCTCGAGATTATTCACATTGAACGCGGGC
>Ga0316628_100002585_pt1 | contig 13516 bp, 21 predicted proteins | sample OWC_Aug_M2_C1_D5_FD_207648 | JGI IMG/M metagenome (GOLD analysis project Ga0316628, IMG submission 207648) | Wetland soil microbial communities from Old Woman Creek delta, Ohio, United States - OWC_Aug_M2_C1_D5_C | ecosystem: Environmental > Terrestrial > Soil > Wetlands | place: USA: Ohio... | reverse complement strand
CCATGGTGTGGGACAGCCCTGCTGACTTCGAAATCGTTGCGGTCTACGTCGTCGCGATGTTGCGTGGCGAGTAAGGCCACAAATAGCGAAACGCCCCGCCGACCCTAAGGCCAGCGGGGCATTGAGCGGCGAACAGGGAAACTGTCTATCGTGCAGCCGACAGCGCGAGCCACGCCCAGTACCGAGTCCGCGAGGTCGTGCCGGTGCCGCCGCAGCAATCACAGGGGAACTCTACCTCACCGTCGACTGTCGCGAGCACGATCACGCCTTCACCGCTGCACTCTGGGCACTCGATCGGGACATCGTCGCACGGGAGCATCGGCGTCGCGTGCTCGCTTGCCTGACCTGGCAACCTGTGCGGCAGCGGGGTCTTGCTTCGATTGTGCGTAGGCATTATAGTGACAAGGAGAGACCTATGGACCTGAAGGCGTATTACTCAGAAACAGCAGCGCAGAAATACGGCACCAGCTTCTTCCGCACGCCAGATGGTAGCGAAGTCGAGGTGTCGGCCATCAGCAACGAGGACCTCTACAAGTGGCCCGACGCTGTATGCTTGGGAGACGCTACCGATTGGGAGTGGACGCGCACGGGGAAGTTGGGCTGGAAAAGTGGCAGGTCCATCTAGCGGTTCAAGTGGCCTCGGGCGGCTCCGGATCTTCGTGATGCGGCGATAGGTCGAGCATCGACACGAGGTCGAACTGTAGCTCGACCGCTTGCTGTGCGAGTTCCTGCGTCTCGGCGATCCTGGACAGAATGATGGTGTTGTAGAACGCCGCCTCTGCATCGACGTGATTGCCGTAGCAGTACAGGTTCCACGGGCTCTTGGGGTTGGGCCGCGGACTGCCTGCGTTGAACGCGGCGAAAACCCGGGGCCAATCCGGCAGACCGTCGAGGGTGTGGTACTGCCTCGCGAGGCTTGCCGTGTGCTTCGTTCCGATCTCGAGGTTCAACGCGGGATCGTACAGCTGCTCGTCGCTGTGCCCAGCCTTGAGCGAGGGGTGCGTGATCTGCATGAGCCCGATGCCCGTCCAGCCGTTGGGCTCTTGCCGGAACGCGCGAGGGTTGCCGCGGCTCTCCTGCACGACTTGCGCGAGTATCCCCTCGACCTGCAAGCCGTGGCGTTCGGCGATCGGAGTCGCCATCTCGCGCCACGTGCGATCGACGTAAGCGACATCGGCCGCGTACTTCTCGGTCTTGGGGGTCCACTCGGGCCCGCCGTCTGTGCTGACGATGATGAGCCGCGTAGCCGCGTCAATGCGCCACGAGTATCGCATACACGCCTCCGTTTCGTAGGGCCGCACCTCGGCCGCTATTGGCTCATAGTGGTCAATCAACTGACTACAGTCCGCTCAGTTGAAGTTGAACTTGCCCTGCCGCTCGTTCGCCTGCCTCGTTGCCGCCCTCTCGGCTGTGTCGGCGAGAGGCTTCACTTCCTTCAGCCACTCGCGCAGGAATCTGAGAACTGCTGGAGCTTTGTCGAATGGCAACTGCTTCCACGGGTGCCCGGCGCTCCCCCACTCGAAGATCTTCGTGAGTTTACGATCGACCATCAGATGTGGCGACTTGCCGGCTCTGCCGAGCCTCACCAGGCAGTCGGCTACCTGCGCCACGAGGCTGCGCATCTCCTTGTAGTCGTGGACGGAGATGAGCGCCCCGTTTCGTCGTTCGAGCGCCGTCAAGCGCTGGTCTTGCTCGTTCTGCCTGGCGAGCATCTGATCGTGGCGCATAACGAGCTGTTCAAGCAAGATGACGACTCGTTCGTCGAGCTTCGGTTGCTGGACGGCTGGAGCTGGGTAGCAGCCATGCCTGCGGATGCATGGGAGAACCTCACCAAAGACGAAGTCCTGGAAGCGACGAGCCTGCTCCTTTCGGCTGTGGAAAATGAGGCGATACAGGCCCGGCTCGCGAATCGTGGCAAGCGCCTCGTGGGGGGCCGCGCCCTCCGGCTTAAACCCGTACCCCTTCTCTACTGCTGGGATTCGCGCCATCGCGTCCCGCTGGCTCAGCTCCAGCACCTCACACACATCGCGGGCCACCCATTCGGGCACTTCGGCAGTGCCGACCATCCGGACGTTCTTGCCGCCGAATTCCAAAACGATACTCAGATTGGCCATGATGGACCTTTCCTTTCGTCCCCCAATGGGAAGGCCGACCGGTAGGAAAGGTGCGCTGCACCATTGCAGCTTGGGTGCCCGGTCAGCCGCCCCATTGGATGACGATATGTGCAATCAGAACGAGTTCGTTCCCACGGCGTGGCTCGGCAGATTCACGATCCACGCCGCGCAAACGACTGTCGTTTATGTGGATGCTGTCCCATAGCCACTGAGGCTACGGCGTCACCTGGAGACAGTCACAGTCCCACCTCTGTCTCGCAGCGCCGCACCTCAGTGGCTACAGGCTGCCGGTCGATCACTGTGCTTTCGGAACCGGCGTGAAGTCGACGTAGAACGTCTCGCCCAGCTGGAACTGCTTCAGCGCTTCTGGGTTCGTGATGTACATCTCCATCGACCCGCTCGGCGTCGCCTGACAGAACCGCTGGTCCTCGGGAATGCTCGTGTCGTACTGAGGTTGCAGCTTGACGGTCCTCCCGTCCTTGTCGCCCCAGTTGCTTTGGATGATCTGACTGACTGTGAACTTCGCTCGTACCATTGTTGTCTCCTTTCACTTCACACGCAAAACGTCGACGTCCCACGCTTGCTCGAGCACTTCCGCCTCGAGCCAGAAGCAGCCGGGCAGGAAGCGCCCTTGCGCGCATGGGAAGAGGGCTGCGATCTCCTCGTCGTCGATGTCACTCGGCAACGTGATGCCGGCAAAGCCGATTCCCCACGAGCCCTGGCCGATGAATAGCCCCCGTGGTGCGTGATATCCCACGATCCCCTGCTCGTGCCCGTTCGCCCCGCCGCCGAGGTGCTTCGTCGTAACGACCTCATCAGCGCCGAGGGAGAAGAACGGATCGCGAACGCCGGTTCCGAAGACCACGAGCAGATTGCGTTTCAGCGCGTCGATCGAATTCGCTGCAACGAAACCAACTTTGATCTGGTAGTGCTCCCACGACTCGGGGATCTTGGTGTCGCCCGCTTCGAGCTCGCCGGAGAGATCGTCAAGCTGTGTGTCCTGCTCGACCGGACGAGCGTCCTCTCCGTCCTTGTAGCGAGACGTCCCGCGGTGGATCAGGGAGTCGAAAGCCGCTTCGGTGTAGGTGCCCGATGCCGGGTCAGAGAGCGCCCCGTGACGCCGGCGCGCATCGGTCCACAGGTCGACCGCCGAGCCCCACGGCGGGCTGCCCACGAGCGCGTCTCGGCGCCCCATGACGGCTTGGCCAACGCATGATGGCTTCCCCAGTTGGTCTCTGAGCCAAGCGACCGGCTGAAGCATGGTGCTCGTCGTCGTAGCGCCAGGAATAGCCCGGTAGGGGCGCTCCACCGCGAAGCGAGCCCGAACGGTATCGGGCCGTCGGATGAGTCCTAGAGCGCGCACACTGCACCTGCTTTCGTTCTGTAGGCGCTCTCTACTTGACTGCAGTCGGTGATGCGCGCGAGGCAATCTGGGCGCCATGAACGGCCGTCGGCCGCGGCCTCGCGACACACGTCGGCGAACGATCTACCTGCAGGCGTGCGCCACAGCGGCGCGCCCGTGTTCGAACGGCATCCGAGACGGCACAGATGCTCGCCCGCGAGCCCGCAGGCATCAAGGACGGTGGCGGTGCACTCATCGCCAGCGTCGACCACAACGGATCCTCCAGCGCCAGTCGTGCCGCCGGTACCCGAGTCAGGATAGACCGGGAATGGCGGGCAGGCGACGAGGAGCACCACTGCGAGTGCCAGCAAACACCCAAGCGCGACGGGCGGAACCGACGGTGGCTTGGGTGCGGCGGGCTTGGCATTCGCTCCTACGCCCATCTGCGGCTGTGGAATGACCCAGCCAAGCAGCACCATCGCGACTCCCTGTACGACCTGTTTGATCGACGGGTCCACGTACCCGGATACGATCAGAGCCACGAGCGCCACCACCACGATCGCCAACTTTAACAGCACGTTTCTCCAGTCCATCGCGTCCTACTTCTCCCCGAGTCCCGTTGGTTCCGGCAATGGTGCAACGGTCGCCGCTTGGTTGCACGCCACGGTTCTGCCGCGGCAATGGGCAAACAACGAATCCACATTCATCCGGATGATGATCTGCTCAGCCCTCATGGATGCCTGCTCGGCCCGCATGGCCTGGAGCTCCAGAAAGATGTCCTCAATGAGTTTCCTGTCCGTCATCTCGGCCAGGTACGCGCGTTGCGCCATCACGGCCGCGGCTTCAGGTGCCGCCGGTACGGCATCGGGATTGAACTCAGCGTGGATGATCTTCGCGGTCATTTTCCACCTCGCGGCTCATGGGCCGCTACGTTCAAGTTCGTGCTCACGCCTGGCGTCTTGGCCATCGCGCCCTCAAGCGTCGCGATGCGCTGCCCGAGTGTCCCGTGCGTGATTTCCTCGCTCCGGAATCCCAGCTCGACCTCATGGCGCAGACTCCTGATCTCCACGGCCAGTCCATGGACCTGCTCTCGGAGCGCCACTACCTGCCAGGCGAACACGAGTGTCGAGAGCGTGACCCCGATCCCAAACGCGCCCACGATCGCCGTGACGATCCACCCGTATCGCCGGCCGAATGACTCGGCGGGAATGCTCGCATGGGACGGAGGACTGGGAGAAGGTGGATCGCTGGGTTCCCGCCCTGGATGCAGATGCGCCGCGCGCTCGGCCACTAGGTCGCGCGTCATTGCCTTGCCTTCACTACCAATCAGGCGTGAGCTCTTCGATGGTCGCCTCGGCCGGCAGCTCTACGTCTTTCTTGTCATTCACGTGTAGCTTCGTGCGCGAGTCGTATTTCAGCGCCCACTTGTCCTGTACCGGGTGTTTCCGGATCGACACCAAGTGTAGCGTCTGGACATCCGCCTGGGCGCCGCCGTATCGTTTCCCTGGCCACGGCATCCCCAGAATCTGATCCATGTCTCTCTGGAACTTCTCGGCCTTGTTTGCTTTATCGCATATGACGTACATGTTACATCGTCCCGTAGCGTGAGAACCATTGCAGCATGCGAGTCCGCATGGCCAGGCTGTCGTGCGCGGCTATGCCGCAGACACAACCGATCTGACCCTTGAACATAGGTCCATTACCACCCATGCATATATTCAATACATCACCAGTACCGGCGTCTCCGCTGACTCCAGTGGCGGAATCTATCGAGATCATGCTGTCCGTACTGTCGAATACGCCCACCATGGTATGAGGATCTGGGTCCGACACTGATGAGTACGTCAAAAGCTTTCCGACATTGTCATACAGATACGGTACCCCTACTCCAGGTCCGTTCGATAAGTGCTGACCCGTAGCAGTACTTCCATAGACTCCAACTAGTCTGGCATAATTGTACAGAGCTGAATCCTTGTAAACAATATACCAGGTGACAGGCTGCGGGATTGGCGCCGCAAGCGCCACAGATAAGGTCTGTATGCCATCAAAGTCTAGTGACGATAATCCTCCAAAGTCGGCGAATGCTGTTATTGCCGTCGGCATGTTCAACAGCGACGGTTGCCAGATGTTGTTGCTATACCGGCTCCGATCCAGCAACTGCGCAACTGCCGCGCGGCTCGTGTACACGTTATCCAGCGCGTACGTCCCCGCCGCGAACTGTTCCGTGATGCCGCTTCCCGTCAGGTCGACGCTCGCGGCTGTGTGCCCTTCGTATGGCCACGTGCCACCGCCGTTCAACGAGGTGCGGTATTCGGCGTCCCCGAGGTCGCCCGCGACCGTGATCTCGGTCCGGAGCTGATACGGGCCGTTCGGTACGTTCGCGAGCGCAACCGTCGGCGGTGATTCCCCGGTCGTCGTCACGGCCCCCATTCCTCCAAACACGAGGCTGGGCAGGTAATCGGGCTGCCAGAAGCCGAAGCACTCTGGGCGGCGCCAGGGGGCCCACGGGGCACCTCCGTTATATATGCTAAGACCCAGATGAAGTCTGTTCATGGGATTGCCCGTGTCCTACGAAATGACTTTCCACCCTGTGTTGGTCGCGACACCGGTCGCTTTCACGTATGCGTTGCCCAGCACACTATCGACCGCGAAGTCTCCTGGGCTTCCGACGACAGAGCCCTCGGGAGTCGCGGTCGTAACCGTCACGCGCGCTTGCTGCCGCACCGTTCCGGTGGAATCCTTTAGTGACAGAGCTCCTAGCGTACTGGACCAGTAACCCGTTTCAGCAGTCGATGGCGTTGGGACCTGCGCATTCGTAAGCGGCAGAAACCGTATGGCGGAGATCGTGCTGGTGTTCGAGATCGCCGCAACGCCTGCACGAAGCACGTAGGCGGTGCCGTCGACGTTGGCCGAGACAACGTAGTAGCCTTCGACATCAGGCGTAACCGTTACGGACGTCCCCGTGGTGGCGCTAAGCTGGCACGTAGATCCTGACGCGGTGGGTTTCGCTAGGCTCCACACGTAGGTCGTACCGGCCGGATAGGCCGTCAGGGTGATCTGCTCCCTCGTGACGTATCCCGTCACAGTCTTGTCTGAAGATGTCTCGCCAGACGTCATCGTGCGAGACGTCGACGAAGCAATGATGCCTGCCATGCGATGACTCCCTCCGTGGGTGGGGATGAGAAGCGGGAAACTAGCTTTCCACGAACCCCGCCTTGGCAATCAACGTGACGGCCCCACTCTGGGCCGCTGGAGGCGCCGTTGGGGTGTAGCTCGCCAGAACGTCCAAGTACACCTTGTGGAGAGCAAGCAAGACCGGCAATGCCGTCAAAGCATTCGTGGAGTCTGCTGCACCGTGGACGGCCGTGCTGACGCGATGCGCCTCGTGGACGCGCCAGATGTCGGCCAAAGCCGCGTAGGCATCGGCCAAAGAACCAACGCCACCATAGAGCGGCTGATTCGTCTGGTCTGCTTTCCGGACGCCACCGAGCTTGTGATACTCTGCCGTTCCAGGTCCGGGTGCAGTCGTCGACGTGCCGCCGCAGTCGTTGAGTCGGTGGCGACGCAATAGCGGTAGCGTAGCGTTCACGAATTCTTGGAGTGTTCCAGGACCTGGTGCACAAGCGAACTCAATCGGGATATCGTTGTCGGAATCAGCTGCGTTGTGCACAGAACCAGCCGTCACGATGATGTGAGCGTTGATCTTGCTCACCATATCGGACACGATTGTGGAGATCGTCCCAACGGCCGTCGAGACCGCGACATCCACTAGAGCCGCTAGGGCATTCACGACCGTCGTGGACGCCATCGCGATCGCGGCTGCGGCCGAAGGCGTCTGGGACGTCAGGGCAGGCGTGGCCTCCCCGTGGACCTGGAGTGACGTGGCTCGAATGGTGGCATTCCAGATCCACAACACGATGGACGCGGTATCGTGCCCTACCCCAATGGGAGCCGTCAGGCGTTGTCCTACGTAGAAGTACAGGGTGGTTTCTAGGCCACACTTGGTTTCCGTTGGCGCAGCCGCGGTATCGCCGGCGTAGCCGCCAGAAAACCCGCCGCCTCGGGTGTACTCCTGCACCGCGAACGTATACTTGCCTCCCGCATCAGGAGTCCAGCGCCACGGCTCGTTGGCCCCTCCGGCGCCCTCGTACACCACCACCCGGTGGGTGTTGCTCTTGATCAACGTCTGGGCCACCTGAGAGGCGTCCGGCGCCACGGTGCACCAAATCCGGACCCAGTTTGACCCACTCTCGACGAGTGTCATCGTCAGAGTGGCTTGTCGGTTCGGCACCGGATATGTAGGGTCGGAGGATATTGTTGCCATTTGGTTTTTTAAAGTTCTGTGCGAGTGCTACGTCTAAGGAGACATGAAATCGCAACTTGCCGTCGTGGCCGCACTGATGGCCACCACCTCATGCGTCGAGACCAGTCATATGTGGTCTACTGACCGAACATTCTCGAGAGACGAAACGGAAGCAATCCGGGAAGCAGCCGACGAGTGGTGCACGCAGAGTGAAGGCCGTTACTGTGTAGAGCTTGTGGATGGGGCTCCGAATCGGATCCTACGCATGCGTGGCGGTAGCGGAACCGCTCAAGACGCACAATGGCAAGGAACGCACGCGCCATGCCTAGGGACCGGGACCCACGTTGAGACCATTCGCCTATGGGTCGCAGATGAAGAGGTGGCTACGTGGCCAGGATGGCACGAGTACGTACGAACCACGATAGAGCATGAACTCGGCCATCATTTCGACAAAGACGACACAAGTGAACCTGGTCACATTATGTCTGGCACTGGCCCGTCGCGCGCCTCACACCTGAGCGAGCAAGACCTGCAGTAACGATTACGCTCTACCGAAATCAAGTGCGGTCATGGTGTACGTCACCGTGACGCCATGGATCTCCATATTGTCTAGAGCATTCGCTCCGAATTCGCTGATGATCCGAACCGTGTACACGCCCGTAGTTGAATCAATCACTTCACTGAAGGAATTAGTAACGTCGTGAGCGGTTTCATAGGCTCCCGTCGTGGCAGACGAATCGGTGTCGTAGTCCAGCGATGTGTCGGTATCGGTGCTTATCACATGCTTGACAGACCTTAGAGTTGGCATGTTGGCTGGAAGCCCACCGTGTCCAGCTTTTCCTTTGAGTCTAAGTGTTACCCCGGTCCAGGTGGCGCCATGCGGTATGTTGATCGCGTACGAAAGCCGAGCAGCCGTGTTGACGGTCGTCATTATCTTGCCATCGTAAGTCCCGGACTCCACCCATTCGGTTGCTGTCTTGGGCATCGGATGGGCTACCACAACACGAGTCATGGACTTGGTTGTGCCGAGTGCCAACGTAGCGCAGTCGACGGCATCTCGTAAGTTGTCACCGATCGTGTTGATCTCCGTTGGAGTGATCTTGTCGCCACGAAGCCAATTCGTTGCTTTTGCGCGTGTGAATGACATCGAACGTCTCCCTAGTCTGCCAATCCGTCGAATCCGATTCTGGAGATATCGACCAGGAATCCATCGCCCGTCGACCAGCCGAATGTCGCGTACGCGGGCAGCATCCTGTCCAGCAGCTGAAACAGCTGCATGTCCATCATGTCCAGAAACTGCCAGTCCGGCATGTTGGACGGCTGCGTGACCTGCACATGGAGATGGCACCTGGAGCTCATCCAAGTGCCGCCACCTAGGTTGTACGCGGCCGGGCCAGCGTCTCCACCCTTCCAGTATGTACCATCTGGAGGGGTCGCCAGATCGGCCCCGGTGTAAAAGTTGAGCTGCACGAATGCAGAGCCGAGCAGCGTCGACAGTGCCGCTTCAACGTTGTCTTGCGTTGGGTCTCCAGCGGACTGAAAGTGGGCAGCGCATCGCTGTCGCATGAGCCATCTCGGATCCGTGGCACGACACGAGACTCCCAAGACGGTGGCCCAGTATTCGAGCCGCTCGTCGGCACGCGACGGGACGGCATTGGCCCGAAGCTTTTCTGGCGTTCGATACCACACTGCAGCGAAGTGGCGCGCAAGCGCTAGATTTTCAGCATCGACCAGCGTGCTGGGCTTGGTCGTGTAGGCCGAGCCCCGCATCGCGTGTAGCTCACGCCAGCAAGATACTGCGTATGGTTCCGGGTTCTCGGTAGCGTTGTCCTCTTTATCTACAGTGCCGTCGTAGTACCCGATATCGGCCTCTCGAGTCCAGGCCGGCTTGCCATGCGGGACAATCGTAGGATCAGCCATGCCGTCACCACGCCACTACCGTGATGTCGTCCACGGCAGATTCAGGCAAATACAGCTCGACAGTCGCGTCATCGGTGGAGACATTCGCCGTTACGGCAACGGTGTTGACCCCTTTCCCTGTCGCGACTGCGGCGTGTAGCGCGATGGGGGCGCTTACGCCGTATGGGTCCGCAGGAGACGCATTCGACCAAGTCATCGTGATGGTCTTCTCTCCAGCGTTGTCCTGTACGGTACAGGTCGGGCCGTAGGCCGTTCCAGATCCATTTTGGCCAAAATAGTTCAGCAAAACAGCCGTCAGACCTCCCGGATATGAGACTCGCCACACCGCAAACGGAACTGAACGCGCGAACGCCACCATGTCGCCGCAGACACGAGCGTGTTGTGGGGATGTCCAGCCCTCCGTTTCGGTCCCGCCCAACCGCAGCGGCAACGGAGCAAAAGCACCGAACGCCATCACCACACCACCAACGTGGCGGTCGAGTTGCCTGCCGCAACGCCACCGACCGTGATCGTGACCTGAACCGTCTGGTTGCTGATCACGCGACCGCATAGAGCACCATTCGTATCCGCCGACACGACAGCATTGACTGGAGCCCAGGCCAAACTGACACCATACGGATCGGAGTAGCTAGCTGGGAACGTGAACGTGACGTCGTCGTCGCCGTTCCGTACTGCGGACGGGAACCCCGTTGGAGCGTTGTCGCCTTCGTATGACGTCAGCCGGACGCCCGGCATAGTGTAGGCATAATGGATCGTCGGTGGAGCCGGCGAAGAATCGTTGCACGTGAAGTTGATTATGCCGAACGGCGCCGTCCGGATGACGGCCTCTAGATCTGCCGCCAGCCTGCACAGCCCCTCGGCTCCAACGTCCGTGAGGGCATCGATGACGCCTCTGCTGAGGAAGTTGGTCTTGTTGATATTTCCTCCGTAGGTCGTGTGGGTGTTGGCACGGCCCCACGCTGGAGTTCCACTGGGTACAATGGCCATCGAGTTCTTCCCTATAGTGAATAGATCGCCAGATGCCGAGGCACCAGGATATTGGGAGCGGTTGCGACCGAGGCCGGAACCGTGGGGGTCGCGGGAGACTTGACCCCGAATTCATAGTCCGTGATCTCCGTGAAGTCGCGCGCCAGCTTGGCCAGCACTGCATTCGTGATAGCGAACGGGTCCTCATTGGTGGCGAACGGGTGCCGCTTGGCACGAGGTAGCCGGTCCGCATCCGACGTGTTCTCGCCAGGCCCAAGACCACGGAAGATCGTCACCCAAGCGTCGCCGTACTTCTCCAGATTCTGCGCCGCTGGGCTGATGTAATCCCCGGTCGATGGGCCGGTGCCGCCGCGGTCGACCAACGGTCTATCGAGCGTCAGGACCCAAGCCCCAGCCGAACCCGATTGTGCCGTCACGAGCGCCTGTTTGAACTCGCGCGCCGTTGGGCTCCACCAGGCGATTCGGGTCACGCCCGCAATGGGAGCGGTGGCGGTGTTGGCCGTGACGGTGATCTGGTCATTGGTGCTCGCGACGGCGCTGATCGTCACGACATCAGAATCCGCTACTTCCAGCTGAGGCCACGGGGCCGCGTCCAGCCATCCCAACCCAGTGCCGCCGTCGAGCGTCGCGTTGGGGATGTCCAGCAAAACGGTGAAGTCTGCATTCTGGTTCGCGACCGTCTGGACCACGTTCTCCTCCGGGATCCCGAGTTCCAGATGGAGTGCAGTCGTGATGGTCGTGACCGAGACGGTTGACATCGCCCTCGAGTAGTCAAGGTTCTCGGGGTCGAAGTCCTTCACGATCACGATCTTGTCTGACCCTGGGCCGCCTAACGCTGGATACGGGTAACAGTCCTGCACTGACCCGAGCGAGTCGAGAACGAATTGCCTGATCCGGGCCCAGCTGTCATAGGACCCTTGGCCGGACGGCTTGTATCGGTACACATTCAGTATTCGGTCGCGTTTTCTGTCGTCCTTTTCAGCGTCGGTTCCGCCGGTCAGCGGCTCTCCGTACGAGACCATGGCCTCCACTGAACAGTTCACAGGAGGAGATCGGAACCTGACGATCTGCCCTCCCTTGAGGTTCGTTTTCGTGCCAGTTGAGGTCGCGACAACGGCCAACTCGTCACCGTCCGCCGGGTTGACCGTTGTGCCGGCCATCCTGCCCCGCTCGCCATTCGGGTACACGAAATCGTGCGCCGTCGTCAGGGTACAGTTCCCCGAAATCGACACTTTGATCTTCCCCGTCGCCCCTACGGCCGGCACTTCTGGTAGCGCCAGTGCTTGCCGGATGTTGTCCAGCGCATCGCCCGTTGCCGTGAGGGCCGACGTGTCTTCCTCGGCTTTCGCGATGTTGGCAAACCCAAGGATCGACACATTCGATACAGCGGATGCCAGGTACTGCCAGTCAGACCCTACCTCGACCGGTGGATCTGTCGCGCCGGCATCGATCGCCGCAAGCCGAATGTCTCGCAGAATCTGGAGCTCCAGCTCCTTCGCGTTGGCTGGTTGCCACAGATCAGTCATGAGAACGACACCTCGGTGGATTCGCCGGTCGTCAAGTCAATGAACCGGATGGTCGTCATGGACCTACCGCTTTCTCCTCTGACGACATCGACTCCCTGGAGCAACACGATCTTCTCCACGTCCGTCAGCTGGAACAACGCAGTCCTGACCGACTGCTGCATCTCGACCTCAAACGTGGGCGTCATCTTGCGTGGCAGCTTGATCCCTCGCTGTATGTCAATCGACACTGACCGCTGCAGCGTCAGGACCGCTAGCAATACACGCTGTCGCGCTGTTGGCATTTGTTTCAACTGCCCGGTCGCTGTATCGATTTCGTAGTCGCGCGTCGCCGGGTTTATGTAGCGAGTTCCCGCCGCACCGCTCGGCGGAGTAGATCCCGTGGGGGCCGAGGTCCCGATGCCAAACGGCGTAAGGGCGATTTGTGAGATCGACATGTCAGAATCCTGTGAATTCTTCCCCATCTAGCGGGCAGATGAACGGAGAAGGAATTGGCAGTTTCGGCAGCGGCGGCAGCCCGAGAGAAGGCATCGGGATCGGGAACTTAGGCAACTTCAGCTTCAACCCCGGGATGTCGAGTTCCGGCATCGGAAACTTCGGAGGGAACTTCGGTAGCGGCGGCAGCCCGAGAGAAGGCATCGGGATCGGGAACTTGGGCAACTTCAGCTTCAACCCCGGGATGTCGAGCTCCGGCATCGGAAACTTCGGAGGGAACTTCGGTAGCGGCGGCAGCCCGAGAGAAGGGATGGGCGGCAAAATCTTGGGTAGCTTATACTTGTGCTTGCAAGCCACATCATGTCCCTATGAAGACACCAGGAACCGGCATTGTCGGAAGAGCCGCTGGGCCACCAGGGGATGGAGTCGGTGGACCCATGTGCAGCCGCATGGCCGGATTAGGCGTGAGGCCGCCAAGAATGACTTGCCCGCACAGCGCAATCGTTTTCCCCTGCATCACAATCGATGCGTCGCCGTTGGTGATCGTCACCTCGCCAGCACTGAGCTGGATCGCGGCCCCGCCGGCCATGACCTGAACCACTTTCCCGTTTCCGTCAAGGTTCAGGATGATGCCTTCTCCGCTGTCGTCTTTGGTGACGATCACGACCTGACGTCGTGTTTCTTTCAGCTGGATCTGTGCAGCTTGGTTTGGCCCCGTGCTGTGAACGATTGTATCGCCACCCTTGGCTTTCCCCACCATCGCGGCAGTGCGGGTATCGCGGGCGCCAACCAGGACAGCATCACGGCCGCCGCAGTTGCGCATGACGACTCCCTCGGCGTAGCCCTTGTCATCCTTTGGAAACGGGATTGCCGTCACGCCCAGGCATTGAAA
>Ga0316628_100002584_pt1 | contig 13518 bp, 11 predicted proteins | sample OWC_Aug_M2_C1_D5_FD_207648 | JGI IMG/M metagenome (GOLD analysis project Ga0316628, IMG submission 207648) | Wetland soil microbial communities from Old Woman Creek delta, Ohio, United States - OWC_Aug_M2_C1_D5_C | ecosystem: Environmental > Terrestrial > Soil > Wetlands | place: USA: Ohio... | reverse complement strand
ACTGTTCCAAGGGCCCCGCGGCGGAACCGTGCAATGAATGCGACTCCTGCCGTGAAATCGGATTGGGAAATTCGCTCGACGTGATTGAAATCGACGCGGCATCCAACCGCGGCATCGACCAGATCCGCGAGTTGCGCGAGATGGTGCGCTACGCTCCGGCCGGCGGGCGCTACAAAGTCGTGATCCTCGACGAAGCGCACATGCTTACCGATGAGGCCTCGAACGCGCTCCTGAAAACCCTGGAAGAACCTCCCGACAAAGTGATATTCGTGATGGCCACGACCGAGCCGGAGAGTCTCGCGGAGACGATTCGCTCGCGCTCGCAGCATTTCCATTTTCGCGCGCTGTCCTTCGCCGAAATCGTGAATGCGCTGGAAGAAATTTGCGTAAAGGAATCGCTGACCGCGGAACCCGGAGCGCTGGCCGTGATGGCGCGCGCCGCCGAGGGAAGTTTGCGCGACGCTCTTTCGCTGCTCGAACAGGCGCGCGCCTACTGCGGAGAGAACATCACCGACGCACAGGTGCGCGAACTGCTCGGCGTGGTTCCCGAGGAAATTCTGGAGGAACTGACGGGCGCTATTGAAGCGCGATCCGCGGAACGCATTTTGACGCTAGTGCACCGGCTGCTGGCGGAGGGACAAAACCTGCAGCATTTCTGCCGCGAGGCCATCGGGCATTTTCGCAATCTGCTGGTGGCGCGCGTGTGCGGCGCGGATTCCGAATTGATTGCCGCGCCCGCCGACCAGCGGCCGCGCTTGCAAGAGGCCGCCGAATTATTCAGCGAGGAAGACCTCACGCGATTTTTTCAGATCCTGCTGCATACCGACGACGACCTGCGCCGCAAACCCGACGCTCGCTTGCATCTGGAAATGGGATTGCTGCGCATGGTGAATGCCGCGCGCCTGGCGCCGCTCGAGGAAATTCTCGCGAAACTCGAAGGAGGCACGCCTTCCAGCGCTCCTACGCGAAGCGCAAGCTCGGCGCCTCAAACGCCGCCCGCGCGCAATTCCGCGCCTGCTGCCCCGCGCGGCGCACCCGCGGCTCTACCCGGCGGGCCGGCGGCTTTTGCGGTGGGGGTTTCTTCCGGCGCGCCGCAGGCGACCGCCGCCAGAATGCAGGCCGTCGCTCCGGCGCAACTGGAAACGCCCGCGCCGCCCGAAGTGGGGCGCGAAAATGGAAACTCCGCTGCCGAGCGCGCGAACAGCGCGCCCGCTGACGCGCCCTCCAGCGAGATCGCGCGAGGCGCGTCGGCCGGCGAGGGACTCACGCAAGAGCAAGTCGATTCCATCAAGGGTGCGATTCTGGCGCAGGAAAAATTTCTGGGCGAATTGATCGAGCACGCGACGCGCTGGGAAATGGTCGGCGGCGAAGTGCGCTTATTTTTTTCCACCGAGAGCCGCGCGCTCGCGGAGATGTTGCAGGCGCGCGATCCCATGGAACGTTTGCGCAACATCGCGGGACGCATTCTCGGCCAGACGGTTCGCGTCTGTGTTAAGCTGGAGAGCGTACCGGGGCCGGGAATGGCGACGCGATCCTCCGGCACTCGTGAGTTGCGCGCCAAGTTCGAGCAAGATCCGATCGTGCGCGCGATGATGGAACGGTTCGGCGGCCAGATTTCCGACGTCAAGCGCCGAGGCGAGGAGTAGACCATGGAAGTGAAAGCACTGCAGCAGATCCTCACGCAGTTTCGACAGATGCAGGAGAACCTGCAGAAGCAGGTCGAAACCGTACACGTGGAAGCATCGGCGGGCGGCGGCATGGTCACCGTCAAGATGAACGGGCAGAAGCAGGTCACCGATTTGCGCGTGGACCCGGAAGTTTTTGCGGGAAAAGATGCGGAATTGCTGCAAGACCTGGTGCGCGCCGCCGTGAATGAGGCCGGGCGCCGCGTGGACGAGGAACTCACCAGCCAGATGAAAAGCTTGACCAGCGGGATTCCCGGAATGGCGGGGCTGAAAATTCCCGGATTGTTTTAATTCCCACCCCAATGCATCCAAGGTCGTCATTCCGAGCGAAGCGAGGAATATCTCCGGCTCCTGGACCAGTGCGCAGAGGGATTCCTCGCTTCGCTCGGAATGACGGGCCTGGGGGTCTGTTGGAGTTGGGAACTATGTTTTCAGCGCGTCACTCCGCATCACGGAAAATCCTTCATGTCTGATTTCGCCGAACCCATCGAGCGCTTGATCGATCAGCTCAAACACCTGCCCGGGATCGGGGCGAAGACCGCGCAGCGGCTGGCGTTCCATATTCTGCGCATCGAGCCGGAAGCGGCCATGGCGCTGGCTGACGCCATCCGCGACGCCAAGACAAACATGCGATTCTGCTCGGTGTGCAACAACATCACCGACGTGGACCCGTGCTTCTACTGCACCAGCGCGACGCGCAACCGCAAAACCATTTGCGTCGTCGAAGAGCCGCACAACATCATGGCCATCGAGAAAACGCGCCAGTACGGCGGCCTGTATCACGTTCTTGGCGGAGCGCTCGCGCCGCTGCGAGGCATCGGGCCCGATCAACTGCACCTGAAAAGCCTGATCGAGCGGCTGAAGGGCGGCACGGTCGAGGAACTCATTATCGCCACCAACCCGAACGCCGAGGGCGAAGCCACGGCCATGTATCTCTCCAAACTCATCAAGCCTCTCGGCGTGCGCGTGACGCGCATTGGCGTTGGCATCCCCGTCGGCGCCGACTTGGAATATGCCGACGAAGTCACCATGATGAAGGCCATGGAAGGCCGCCGGGATCTGTAGGCAGGCCGCGCGGAAACTGTTCGCGATTCACTGAAAAACGAAGGCTTTTCGCAGCACCAAGATTTTTCGCAGCGCCGGCGTCCTGCCGGCTCTCTCTTGTAATCCTGAACATTCACAAGATTGCCGGCGAAATGCCGGCGCCACGAAAGCTTCTTGAATGAGTTTTGGGGAATCGAGGATTGGAATCCGAAATTTGAGATTTGGAATATTCTGCGCTTCGCTTCCCTATCGCTTCGCCATCATTGCTACACCTTCATCGCTTCGCCGTACTTTTTAGCCTGATCGAACTCCGTTTGCGCTTCCGATTTTCTGCTCACCTGTGAAAAGACATGGCGTCGGGCACACTTCTCCGCTTGCTTCGGCAACCTCTCGTCTGGGACATCACAAGAGCCGGTCGAAAGTGATAAAGTAAATGGCGCAGAGGATTCCCCATTGGAAACGGAACAACAGAAGCGGCTGCGCGCGGCGCGCCGCGTGGTGATCAAGCTAGGCACCGGAATTGTCACGGGCGGCGACGGGCAATTTGACGGCGAGCGGCTCGCGGGTGTCGCGCAAACGATTGCCGGATTGAAAAAGGAAGGGCGGCAGGTGGTGCTGGTGTCTTCGGGAGCGGTTGGCCTGGGGCGAGGACGGTTGGGACTGCACCGCGATCGGCTGAACGATCTGGTCATGCGGCAGGCGTGCGCGGCGGTGGGACAAAGCCTGCTGATGCACGAGTACGAAAAATTATTTCAGGCGCACGGAATTCAACTGGCGCAAGTGCTTTTGACCGAGGGCGATTTCGTCGATCGCACGCGGTATTCCAATTTGCGGGAGACGATGGAAGCGCTATTAAAGCTCGGCGTGCTGCCCATCATTAATGAGAACGATACGATTTCGACGGCGGAGCTCGATTACCTGAATATTCGCGCGGGAGAGCGGATTTTCAGCGACAACGATCGCCTTGCGGCTCTGGTCATGAGCCACATCGAGGGCGACGTGCTGGTTCTGCTGACCGACGTGGATGGATTGATGGAATTCGGATCATCGGGCGCGAAGGACACCAATGGAACCGTGATTCCACTGGTGGAAGACATTTCGCCGGAATTAAGAGCGCTGGCGCTGGGGCCATCCGAGGGAGGGCGCGGCGGGATGCTGACGAAACTCGATGCCGCGGAAATCGCCATGCAAGCGGGTGGCATCGCGGTGATCGCCAACGGCAAAAAACCGGATACGCTCAGGCGAATTCTTGCGGGCGAACCGAACGGCACGGTATTTCTCTCGAAGACGCGCATGGCGGGAAAGCGCCGTTGGATCGCGTACGCGGCGGGGGTTCGCGGGCGAGTGATGGTGAACGCGGGGGCGCGCGATGCGCTGACGGGCGGAAAGGCGAGCCTGCTGGCGTCGGGCGTGGTGGGAGTCGAAGGCGAATTCGACGCGGCGGAAGTGGTGAGCATCGTGGACGCCGAGGGGACGGAATTCGCGCGGGGGATTTCGGATTACTCGTGCGGAGAGGCGCAAGGCATGATTGGCAACGGCGCGAATGGCGGCCGCGCCAACGGTCGTGCAAATGTGCTGGTAAAGCGCGACAATATAGTTCTATTGGATCGCAAATGAGCGCAACGCAAAATCAACTCGAAGTTTCGGATGTCCGAAAAACGGTGCGGCGGGCGCGGCGGGCGGCGCGCGTCCTGGCGACGCTGTCGGGAGAGCGGCGGAACGAAGCGTTGCTCGCGGCAGCCAATGCGATCGAAGCGCGCTCGGCGGAAATTCTGGCGGCAAACGATAAGGATTGCACCGTGGCGCAGCGCGCGGTCGAAAGCGGCGAAATGTCGCGGGCGATGTTCGCGCGGTTGCGGACCACCGAGCGCGGCATCGCGGAAATGGCCATGCGCGTGCGCGAAGTGGCCGAGCAGCCCGACCCGCTGCATCGCAGGCTTTCGGCCATGGAGCTGGACGATCATCTGGTGCTCTACAAGGAGACGTGTCCGCTGGGAGTGGTGGGCGTGGTGTTCGAGTCGCGGCCGGACGTTGTCCCGCAAATTGCTTCATTGGCGCTGAAATCGGGCAACGCGGTGTGCTTAAAGGGCGGCGCGGAGGCGGCGGAAACGAATGCGGCGCTAGTTTCCATCTGGCGCGACGCTCTCTCGGCGTTTCCGGATATTCCCGCGGATTCCGTGGTGCTGTTTCATACGCGCGAGGACGTGACGGAAATATTGACGCTGCACGACGAAATCGATTTGATCGTGCCGCGCGGCTCGAACGAGTTTGTGCAGTACGTCATCGAGCACAGCCGCATCCCCGTGCTCGGGCACGGCGAAGGCATCTGCCACGTGTACATCCACGAGGACGCGGATATCCAGAAAGCGTTCGATGTCGCGCTGGATTCCAAGGTGCAGTACCCGGCGGTGTGCAATGCCATGGAAACGCTGCTGGTGCACAAGGATATCGCGCAAAGATTTTTGCCGGCGATGGTGGTGCAATTCCGCGAGGCGGGAGTCGAGGTGCGCGGCTGCCCGAGGACCATGGAATTGGCCCCTGATCAGGGAGTGATCGCCGCGACGGAAGAAGACTGGAACAAGGAATATTCCGACCTGATCGTGTCGATCAAGGTAGTGGATGGCGTGAATGAAGCGATCGAGCATATCAACCGCCACGGGTCGCGGCATACAGAATCGATTGTGACCGAAAGCCATGACGTCGCGGCGCGGTTCATGGAATTTGTGGACGCGGCCAACGTGTTTCAAAACGCGTCCACGCGATTCTCCGACGGTTTCCGGTACGGCCTGGGCGCCGAAGTGGGGATCAGCACGGGGAAACTGCACGCGCGCGGACCGGTGGGCGTCGAAGGGCTGACTATTTACAAGTACAAACTCTTCGGCGATGGGCATACGGTAGGACCGTACAGCAAGGGGCAGCGCACGTTTAAGCATCGTACTATCTAGGCTGCATTTTCCCGCCACGATAATGCAAAACCCCGCCTCTAACGAGGCGGGCTACAGCGATCTCTGATCACCGTGCTCGAATTCCGGGGTGAGACTAACCGGCTGCGGGAAATAACGGCGCTGAAACCAGAGCGCCACGTGCACGAGGCCGAGGAGCGCGGGCACTTCGACCAGGGGGCCGATTACGCCGACGAAGGCCTCTCCTGAATTCAGGCCGAAGACGGCTACGGCCACGGCGATGGCCAGCTCAAAATTATTGCTGGCGGCGGTGAAAGAAAGCGTGGCCGTTTTGGAATAGTCCGCGCCCAGCTTGCGGCCCATCCAGAAACTCACCAGGAACATCAGAATGAAGTAGATCAAAAGCGGCAACGCAACGCGAAGCACGTCGAGCGGGAGACGTACGATCAGATCGCCCTTCAGGCTGAACATCACCAGGATCGTAAACAACAAAGCCACGAGCGTCAACGGACTGATACGCGGAATAAAACGGGTGCGATACCATTCTTCTCCCCGGGCGCGCAACAGCACGAAACGCGTGAGAATTCCGGCCAGGAACGGCACACCCAGGTAGAAGAAAACGCTCTGGGCGATCTGGCCGATGCCCACGTGGATCACGCTTCCCTCCAAGCCAAACCATTTCGGAAGCACGGTGATGAATACCCAGGCATACACGCTGTAAAAGAGCACCTGAAAGATGCTGTTGAACGCAACCAGCCCGGCGGCGTAATCCGTATCCCCGGCCGCAAGTTCATTCCAGACGATGACCATGGCGATGCAGCGCGCCAGCCCGATCAGGATCAGGCCGCGCATATACGCAGGCTCACCGCGCAGAAAAAATATGGCGAGGAAGAACATGAGGACCGGGCCGATAACCCAGTTCTGAAAAAGCGAGAGCGCCAGAACGCGGCGGTTGCGGAAGACTTCGCCGAGTTTTTCGTAGCGCACCTTGGCCAGGGGCGGATACATCATGATGATCAGGCCGACGGCAATGGGAATATTCGTAGTGCCGGCCTGAAACCGCTGCACGAAATTCGCCGTCCCGGGAATGAAATGCCCCAGCGCGACGCCGATGATCATGGCCAGAAAAATCCACAGCGTCAGGTAGCGGTCCAGGAAGGAGAGGCGGAGCCGAGGCAGTGGGGCGCAGATTTGGCCCTGGACGTAGGGAGTCGCCATTATGCTGACCTCCGTGAAAATGGAGTGCGTTTCATTGTTGGCCGATGCGGTCGATTTCTTTCTTGATGGCAAGCTGGTTGAGTGTGGAAAGAGGTAAAGACAGGAAAAGCGTGATTCTGCGGTCGAGAATCATGAACGCATCGCGAAACGCACGTTCGATCTGGTCGGGCGATCCTTTTGCGGCAGCGGGATCGGGAACGCCCCAGTGCGCGGTCATGGGCTGGCCCGGCCACACGGGACAAACTTCGTTCGCGGCGTTATCGCAAACGGTAAAAACAAAATCCATTTGCGGGGCGCCGGGCTTCGCAAATTCGTCCCAATTTTTGCTGCGATAACCTTCCGTGGACATGCGGGCGTCCGCAATTTGTTTCAGCGCCTCGGGTCGGACAGACCCGGCGGGGTGGCTGCCGGCGCTATAGGCAATGAAGTTGGGCCGGCCCTTCCGGTTGAGGATGGCTTCGGCCAGGATGGAGCGGGCGGAATTGCCCGTGCACAGAAATAAAACATTGTAATTTTTTTTCATGATTCAAATCTCGCTTCGCTTCAGCTGCAGCAGCCGGGTCCGCAGCAAGGTTTATTTTTTGAAGCGGATGGTTTGACTGCCCGAATGAACGCGCTCATGAATTTGCCGTCCACTTGAGGGGCCAGGGCGTCCACATCCACGCCTTCGCCGGCGAGAAATTCCCGGGCATCCTCGAGGCGATAGATGCGGGTCGGTTCAATGCCCACCTGCTCAAATCCGGCGGCGGAAAGCTTCCCTCGATATTCGGTTTCTTCGAGGGCACCAGCGATGCAGCCCACCCACAGCAGAACGCTCTTGCGGATTTCGGGCAGCATTTCGCCGCGCGTGACAACATCAGACACGGCCAGGCGCCCGCCGGGCTTCAACACGCGAAATGCTTCGCGGAGCACGCGGTCCTTGTCCGCGGAAAGATTGATGACGCAGTTCGAGATAATCACGTCCACGGAATTGTCGGGCAGAGGGATGTGCTCGATCTCGCCCTTCAGGAACTCGACGTTGTCGACTCCGGCCTTCTGCTTGTTCTCGTTCGCCAGCGCCAGCATTTCATCGGTCATGTCCAGACCGTAGGCCTTGCCGGCGGGCCCGACGCGCTTCGCCGACAGCAGCACATCGATGCCGCCGCCGCTGCCCAGATCGAGAACCACTTCTCCGGGATTCAAGTTCGCGAGCGCGGTAGGATTCCCGCACCCCAGAGAAGCGAGTACGGCTTCCGCGGGGATTTGATCGGTCTGGGAAGCGCCATAAAGATTGGAGGTGATAGGGTCACAACACGAATCAGAAGCGGGAGCGGCTCCGCAGCAAGAGCTTCCGCCGCTGTGCACACGCAGCGCCGCCTGCCCGTATTTTTCTTTTACCGCGTCTTTTATGCCTGTGCCGTTCATTTCAGGCCTCCTACTTGCAAATCTGAACGATGTCTTGCGGCTTTACCGCTTTATTTCGAGTGCAGCATTCCGCGTAGAGGAATTGCAGCAACTCCTGAAGCGCCTCGGTGTTCGCGGTGTAGTGCAAAAACGTGCTTTCGCGGCGCGCCTGCACGAGGCCTTCATTCTTGAGTTTGTCCAGGTGATGGGAAAGTGTGGAACTGGGAATTTCCAATTCCGCCTGAATATCGCCAACGACGAGGCCCTCCGGATGAGCCGATAACAGGAGCTGCATGATGCGGAGGCGCGGCTCGGTTCCCATGGCCGAGAACATGTCGGCATACTTGGCGACCTGTTCGGTGGATTTCTTGATGGAAGGTAGCGGCATATTTCGATACTTGCAGAAATATGGATTTATGTCAAGCGGTCTTCCGGCCGACGGGACGGGAGTTGACCTTGCGCCTCGCTTTCGGTCTTCTCGTCCCGTTTCGGGCCGTTCCGGCGGCTCTGTGCCGGGCATGGGTGTGCATGGGAACCCAGACTTGCCAGGATTTTGTACTGGCCGCCTTCAAGCGGGCAGGTGGATTTCGCGGGCCTGTGCGTTCCGCGGTGCCCGGCGGTAGGCGGGCGCTACACTTGGCCAGACCGGGTTCCGGCTGGGACTCGCCAGGGCGTAACTATTAAGAAAGTCACCTTATCCGCGCTCGACGCCCGAGGGGCGCGGTGCTAGGATGGCAACCTAGGTGTGGGAGATCTGTTAGTGGAATCGAATCTTCATCCTGAGACAGATTCGCAGAAGCGGCGGACCACGAGGATCGTCCAGGCCGTACCTCTTACAGTGACGGGTGTCGACGCGCTTGGCCGGCCGTTTCAAGAGCGCACTTCCAGCCTGATCATCAACTGCCACGGCTGCCGGTACCAATCCAAACACTACGTCCTGAAGAATATGTGGGTGACGTTCGAGGTGCCCCACAATGAATCTGGGCGCGAGCCGAGGCGCGTGCGTGCGCGCGTGAACTGGATTCAGCGCCCGCGAACCGTTCGGGAACTGTTTCAGATCGGCGTAGAACTGGAAATTCCGGGAAATGTTTGGGGCATTGCTTTCCCGCCGTCGGATTGGTTTCCCTTCCCTGAATCCGCATCCAACCTGGAAATTGCGCCGCCTCCGGAAAAAATGGAGCCTGCGCCGGGAGCGGAATGGGTACCGGCGGAAGTAACCGCGCCTAAACAACCTCAACAAGAGGAACAGGAAGAACTGGCGGACAATGTGCGCGTGCTGCCGCTGCCGGGCGGAAACGATGCGGCGCTGCAGATGGCGCGGCAGGTGGCGCGAATGGTGGCCGAAGCGAAACAGCAGGTTCAATCCGCGGTTCGCGAAACCGCGAGCAATGCGGTCGCCGCGGAAATGCGTCCGCTGATGGCCGCGCTGCAGAATCAGATGAAAGAGGCGGCGGAAAAATCGGTGGCCACGGCAATGGCTGCGTACGTGGAACGCACGCGCGAGGAACAACAGCAGCACGTGCAAAAGGAACTGGATAGCAGCGTGGCTTTCATGCGCGCGGAATGGTCGCGCGAACTGGACCAGCGGATCGCCCAAGCGCGCCTGATTGTGGATTCACAACTCGCGGAAGTAGAACGCACGCGCGAGGCGGATTTTGGCCAGCAGATTCAGAGCCAGCTGCAGACCGCCATCGAGAAACTTCAAAATTTGAGCGGCGACCTGGAAAACAACGCGGACGAAGTCCGCGCCACGATCGAAAAACTGCGCCGCGAGTCCGCGGAAGCGGCCGCGAATGAGACGCGCCAATGGCAGGAACTGATCAGCCAGCGAGCCGCCGAAGCCCAAGGGCGCCTGGCGCACCTGGAGCAGGCAGCCAGGCGTCTGGAAGACCAGATCACCGACGTGGCGTCGAAGGCGGAATCCAACTGGCGGCAAGTGCTCGAGGCCGATCTGGCCGCGGCAAACGCCCGCTGGAGCGCGAAAACGGAGTCGTCCTTTGAGGAAGCGGCGAAGCGGATGGCCGAGCGCCTGGCGCGGAATGGCGAAGAAGCGGCGCTGCAAGCCGAACAGAAACTGCGGGAGCGAATCAGCGCGGCCGAAAGCGCATTTTCCCAGGTGACCTCGGAAGCGGAGAAAAAGTTGGCGGACCTGCGGGCTTCCATACAGAGCGAAGCCTCCCGGGGAGCATCCACGATTGCCCAAATGCAGGAGGCGGTGGAGCAGGCGAAAGCGCGGCGCGGAGAACTGGACGCCCTGCTGCAAAAGACGCTGGAAGAGTGGGCGCAGCGCAGCGAAACGGCCGTGGAAGCCCACAGCGTGGAATTAAATCGCCGCGCCGAGGCCACGGTCGCGGGCATGGCCGAGCGCTTGCAGCCCGTGCTGGAAGCCGCGGGAAATGAAACTATCACGCGGCTGGCCGATGAACTGAATCAACGGCTCGCGCCGGAAATCACGCGCGCCTCGGAAGTGATGAACAAGCTCGCGCAGGACCGCGAACAGACCGAGAAAGCCCTTACCGAACACCAGCATCGCATCTGGCAGGCCTCCGAGCGCGGCGTACAGGAATCGGTGGCGCGCAGCAAGGAACTCCTGGCGCGGGTCGAAAAGGATTTCGTGGAATCCGCGCGCGCGACCTCGGCGAAGTGGTTCAGCGAACTGGAAACCAAGGCCACGGAAATCACGCATGGCACGTTTGAAGCCTTGTTCAAATCGGCCGAATGGTACGAGAAGAAAGTCCAGACGCAGATGCAAACGACGCTGGAAAAAGGCCTGGATCAGGCCACTGCCAGCTTGCGGGATAAGGCCGGGGAAATGTCCGGCGTGTTTGCCAGCGAGCTGGATCATTACAGCCGCAGCTACGTGGAACACGCGCAGACCCAGATCCAGGAGAATGCACGGGAAGCCGGCGAGCGCGCCGGCGAAGTGATGGCGGAAGCGAGCTCGAAAGCCACGGCCAATTTCACCGAGCGCGTAGGACAGTTGGGCCGGGAACATCTCGATTTGTACGCCTCAAAAACGGACATCGCATTCGAGCAAAGCGCGGCGCGCATGGAAGCGCACACCGCGCAGGTGCGCTCCAAGCTGGAAAGCGACACGCGCGCGTTTGCCGCGGAATATCAGCGCACCTTGGCGCAGCAATCGGAACAAAGCTTGACGCAGGGCAAGGCGGACCTGGCCGCGCAGATCGAACAGGCCAAGGTCACGTTGCGCCAGGAAACCCAGGCGCTCGACAGCCAGTTCCAGTCCTCTCTGCAAACCCATGGCGCGCGCGCCATGGAGGAGCACAAGCAGCGCCTGGAAAACGCATCCAATTCCTGGCTGCTGACCACGGTGACCAAACTCAACCAGCAGTCCGAGGGATTGATCGAACAGTTGGCCGCAACCACCGAGAAGAAGCTGCGAACAGTGTGCGGCAACGTGTTCGCCGAAATGGGCGAAACGCTGCGCCAGCGGCTGGCCGGGTTTTCCGCGCCGTTCACCAGCTCGGCGGAGCCTGCTTCCCCGCAAATATCCAAAAACTCGACTGAAAAAATATCAGACGACTCGAAGTAGAATGAATTCGCCTTCCCCGCCGGTTCGGTCCTGCGCGCAGATGCCTGTATAATATTTCGATGCCCAATCGCGCTTATGCCAGCGTCTGGATCCGGGATTTCCAGGAGTCGAACATGCTCACGCATTTCGAGCATTTTCTGGCGACTGTGCCGTTGTCGTCCGGGCCGCTGGGGTTTACCGAACTCACGATCCGGGCCGTGGATGCCGCTGAAACTCCCCTTGAGGAATTCGATTTGCGGGGGCAGGTGATGACGCCGGCGGATCTCGTGGAACTGACGCGCGAGCATCATTCCGGCGATGTGGCTTACGAAATTTCCGCGCGATGGGACCTATGGATTCGCGAAATGGAAACGGCGAGTTGGAAAATGAAGCCGGAGAAACTCGAACTGGCCTGTTATGGCCCGGAGTACGATAACGGGATATGTGGCGAGTCGGGACACTTCCTGGCCGATCTAGGATTCGAGCATTTGTTTACGGGCCACGCGGGCTTGCTGACGCCGGAATCGACTCGCGTGGCACAGCCGCAGCATCCGGACGAGGCTCACTTCCTGATGTGGATGTCGCAGCCGCAAAATTTGCGCGAATATCAGGAGAAAACGAGAGAGAATATCGAGAAACTCATGGGTTGGATGCGCGCGGTGGAAGAAAGCTTGCCGGTCGAAAGGGTTCGCTTGTGGTCCGAGGGAGAGGAAAATTTTGAGGCGCGTTTGGACGAAATTCTGGCTGTGCGCTAGTTTGTTGCTGGCCGTGCCGGGCTTCTCGTTTCCGGGCGGGATATTGGCCGCGCAGGATGCTGTGCCGCACGCCGCGCGCGGCCTCAATGAAACCCTGCTCGCCGGTCTTCGGCCTGGGCGCGATACCTTTGCCATTGCGGCAAAGCGGTTCAAGCAAAAAAATCTGACCGAGGACAGTGATTCGGGTTCGAAAGAATGGCGGGACAACTGTTCGGGCCGGGCCATCCACCTGGAACTGGATGCCAAATCCGTCATCCAGAGCGTGACGATCACATCCCTGGATCCGCAGACCGGAAAGTGCGGCGAACGCCGCGCGGAGTTCCTGGACCCGAAAAACTGGGCGACCGGGCTGGGCCTGCGCATCGGCGATTCGCAGGATCGCGTCACGGATTATTACGGTGAACCGAATTCCAGCGGCCCGGCATCCAAGAACGGTCGGGACCTTGCCCTGATGTTCTATCAATTTGACTGGGCAGGCTCGGACGTGCCGCAGGTGATGGAAGTGCTGTGCGCCCGGGACACCGGGCGAGTGGTCGAAATTACTTTGGCGTTTCCAAACCTGTAGCGCCCGGACGAAGAATGCCCATGCGAAACCCGCGCCCGGCTCTGGCTTTATTCGTCGGAATGACGGCGCTCTTATTGGTTTTCGTAGTGGGATGCAAGCCTGCGCAGCAGGCTTCGTCCGCGATCGATCGGGCGAATCCGGATGCGGCGGCGGAGCGTCCAGAGGCGCAAAGAGTGGCCGAGGCGGCGCTGGGAAATCACGCCGAAGTGCTGGCGCGCGGAGACCTCGCGCGGAACGGTCTGGAACAGATTTTTGCGGTCAACCGGATGGCCAAAACTCAGCGCGGCGATGCGGACTCCGGGGATCCCGCCCCGCTTCTGATCCTGCGGGCGGCGATTCTGGAAAAGAACGGCGACCGGTGGGCCGAAGTGCTGCGGTGCGACGAGCACTTGAAAAATCCGAACGGGTATCTGGCCGGGGCGCCGACGGCGCG
>Ga0316628_100002583_pt1 | contig 13519 bp, 13 predicted proteins | sample OWC_Aug_M2_C1_D5_FD_207648 | JGI IMG/M metagenome (GOLD analysis project Ga0316628, IMG submission 207648) | Wetland soil microbial communities from Old Woman Creek delta, Ohio, United States - OWC_Aug_M2_C1_D5_C | ecosystem: Environmental > Terrestrial > Soil > Wetlands | place: USA: Ohio... | reverse complement strand
GCTCGTTTAAGGCGATGAATGCGATAGCTGCTGGTCCAGGGTTTCCTCTTGCACCACCGTCTGAAAAAAGCATGAGTCGCTGATACATTCGCAATATCACTTGTATCCATGTTGGTTGATTGGTTATTTAAACCGTAAGTTCTATAACAATCAACGCTTTGGTTTGTTGCAATTGTTAATGTAAAAATCATATTCGTTTAAGAGCTTAGATGCTCCTAAATGGAATCAAAGTGGCGAAACGTTTTTTTAACAACTAACATGCAAGGAACAGCATTACTCAATTCTGCGCAGCTTCAGTTTGCCTCCCTCAAACGTGAAAAGGGTTGGAACAACATTGAAGTTGCGAGAAGAGGCAGACTAGACATTATGGCGGAAATCCTGCTGTTCAGCGAGCAGCAAAAAACAAAAACTGGTATCCTGTACAACGCAAACCTCAATTGTTCCCAACGTAAGCGGCACATGGACGGCCTAACCACTCAGGGTTTACTTACCAAAAAAAGTATCAAAGTACATTACAGACGAGAAAGGGTACCCTTCTTGGAATTGTTGGGTCAACTAAACGATTTACTTGCCGATTCTAGCCCTTAATAAGTCGCTTTGCCCAAGCAGCCTTCAACTCAGCAACAAAACCCTGTTCATCTTGGGTTAACCGCTTTTTTATTTCCCGCCAAACAACAGGACAATCGCCATAACCTACGATTGCCTGAATGGTTTTGTCAACTTCTTTTCTATTTTCCCGTGTGACTTCTATGCTAGCTTTCTCAAAAACGACTATTAAATGGCGGAAATAGCACGTCATGGAAAATTCACCTGTTAATTTATTGTTGTTGTGGTTTGTAAATTTTTTGATGTAGAGCTTGCTCGTTTGTTTGAGAAGTATTAAATAGTAATAATAATTGTAATATTCGCACAGTTATTGTCATTTCAAGATATGGAGTGTAGAAAACAAAGTGCTTGTAACAAACAAAGATTTAATGATTCCCGCGAGAAAAAACGGCTACGCAATCGCAGCCTTAAACGTCCAAAACCTTGAAAGCCTCAAAGCCGTGGCGGAAGCAGCAACCGAAGAAAAATCGCCAGCAATTATGCAGATATCGCCAAGCGTGCTCAAATATGCAGGATTAGATTACATAGTCAGCTTAGCCAAAACAGCGGCACAAACTGCTTCGGTGCCGTTAGCAATTCACCTTGACCATGGCGAAGACTATGATACTTGCGCTAAATGCGTTAACGCTGGCTTCAGCTCCGTAATGATCGACGGTTCCTTTTTGACTTTTGAAGGCAACGTCGATGTCACCAAACGCGTAGTTGCTATAGCTCATGCGAAAGGTGTCTCGGTTGAAGCAGAACTTGGCAAGCTTGCAGGCGTGGAAGAGCGAACGGTAGCTGAAAAGGAAGCAATTCTAACAGACCCAAAAGCGGCTGAGGACTTCGTTTCAAAAACAAGCGTTGACACATTGGCGGTGGCAATCGGCACTTCACATGGCGCTTACAAGTTCAAAAGCGCAGGAAACCTTGATCTAGAACGCCTAAAAACAATAAGCGAAAATGTTAGCATTCCGCTGGTCCTGCATGGCGCATCAAGCGTTCCCACGTGGATCGTTGAGAAAGCCACAAAGTACGGTGCAGCACTTGACGGCGCAAAAGGTGTTCCTGAAGATCAACTACAAAAAGCAATAAAGCTGGGGATTGCAAAAATCAACATAGACACAGACCTGCGTTTAGCATTCACAGCCACAATACGTGAAGTTTTAACCAACAATCCCAAAGAGTTTGACCCAAGAAAAATCCTTGGACCAGCCAAAGAAGCCATGAAAGAAGTTGCAAAGGGCAAAATGCGCCTGTTCGGCAGCTCAGGAAAAGCTTAAAACACTTTCCCCACATTTTTTGTATTTTAGTATCTCTTGCTCTCTGACTATACCCCTCCTATATTTATAGTCTCAACAAGTGCTGAGCCTAAAATGGGATTGTTATGTGAATTCATTGTAAGAAGACAAAATATTTGCAGCGCTTGCCACAAAAGATTTTGTGTTCTCTGGTAAGTTGCATCAGACGTTTGCAGTGTTTAACTTGGAAAACTCTTCTCTCTAAGTAGCCTTCTCTCCCGTGTATTTAGAACGAGAATAATTGGGTTGCGCAGAATTAATTAGTGGTTTTATTTTTTTAGAAGCTTCATTAGTTTTGGCATCAATTCGTATCCGCGCTCTATAATGCCGAGGCTGCCTTTCGCGCATTCTTTTTCGGAGAACTTGGCTGCTTCGCCGTTGCCGACGCTGTCACCTGAAATCAGCACTGGAACTGGAGTATCAGTGTGGACTTTGAGTGAGCATGGTGTGGCGTGGTCGGTGGTGATGCAGATGAGGTTGTCCTTGAGCGAAATCTGCGCTAGCAGGGGCCCGAAAAAGTATTTGTCGATAGCTGAGATAATCTGCGTTTTGAGAATGCAGTTGCCATCGTGTCCAGGCTCGTCTGGTCCTTTGAGGTGAATGTAGAAGCAATCATGGCGTGGCAGAGCTTCGAGTAATGCTTTGACTCTTACTTCGCAGTCTTTCTGCAGGTTGCCTGAAGGCGGCGGAAGAAGAAGAGAGGACTCCATGCCTGCAAGTTGTGCGATACCTCGTTCAGCATGCATGTCTGCGAGGGCGGCGAAGTTAACATGATAGTGTTCATTAATGTTGAAGAATTTCGGCAACAAATGACCGGCATCTCTTGTTAGAACGACATTAGCCTTAAGCTTGCCTTCAGCAGCACGTTTAATGTTGACGGGGTCGTTTTCCCATAGATTATGGCTTCTTTCTATGAACTCGTTGACGAGTGCTGCGGAAACTCTTGCTGCTTCCTTGTTGTCGGTGGGTTCAACGGTTTTGAGAACCATGTCAACGTGTTCCAGCGCGACGCCGAGGCCGTTTATTACAACATATGCTGGATCGCTGTTCGTTATGTTGCTTGAAAGAGGCTTCGCTTTACTCCTGAACAGTACAACTGCCCTGTGTCCTAAAGTGTTACGGAACTCAAAGGTGGCAGGGTAACTCTCCAACTTAACTTGCTGGTTTACCTCTTTGGTAAGTTTAGTGGCTTCTTCTGTGGTAAGGCTACGTTTTACTCGTCGGTCGATTATATTTTTGCCTTGACCTAACGTGGCGAAATTGCATCTTATAGCTAAATCGCCGTCTTTCATTTTCAAGCCTACACCAACCGCTTCGATGACGCCTCTGCCAGTGCTGTACTTGAACGGGTCATAACCCAAAAGAGAAATGACTGCAACATCGCTCTCTGGCGCGACACCTTTTTTGACTGAATACATCAAGCCCATTTTTCCTGTTTTAGCGAGTGAATCCATGTTTGGTGTTTCTGCTGCTTCCAGGGGTGTTTTATTACCTAAGGATTTAATGGGTATATCTCCCATGCCGTCGATTGCAACGTAAATGAGTTTCAAACCTTATTTGCCTCCTTCAAGTAATGCTAACTCTTTTTGAACCTTTATTATTTTTTGCTTAAATTAAACTATTCTTGAAAGAAAAAACACTTCGAACCTTGTCTTGGGCATGCTGCGGAGTTTTAGTTAGTTTTCACAAAGTACTTATCAGTTTGTTCGAAAGGGCTTCGAGAGACATCTGTCCTCAAACGCACTTTTTTTATTGTCTCTTACCAAATGTTGAGGGTTGCAAAAGCTGCGCTCCAACAACACTGCACTGCTTTCTGCACGCTCAATGATTTGACAATGGGTTTCACTTTGAGATCTTGTTTGCGAAAGATTATTTTGTTTATTGTTGCCATTAGAATCACGGCACTCGTTCCTAAATCCTACTCATGCATGTTCACTATTGCCTTCCTTGTTTGTCAACAATTTCTGTAAGAAAAATCATTAACGCATTAAATGGAAAAGGTGGATTAATAGTTTTGAGGCCCTTAGCTCCGAGTATTGAGTATACATGAAATCGAATAGTTAGATGTAATAGCTACGTGGCACTTCTGGATTTATCTTGCAAAAACAGCTCAGTCATAGTGTGACCCTTAAGCTGCTAAACCAAACGTTTTTCTTTTCTATAACGTTATTGTGTAACAACAAGCCACAATCCTAAGTGCTATCAAAATTCACTTCTCTACGGCGCTTATCAATGAGGATAGCGTTTATTAGTCTCGAAAAGCAACAATAGGATAACCCGAATTGAGGGTAAAATAGTCTTTGTACTCAAATCAAAAAAATGGAGATTGGTTTGGCGTTTACAACGACTCAAAGCGGATTGTATTAGACCTCAATGAAGGTTCAAGAAGCCGATACCAGTATGAAGGAAGGCATGTTAAAAGTGTCATCATCTAAAAAAACTATACTCGTTGTTGACGACGACAAATCTATACTTAGAACGTTCACACGCATCCTGCAAAAAAGCGGCTACGAAATTGACGTAGCAGAAACGGGCAAGGAAGCCATGGAAAAATCAGAAAACCGCCACTACGACCTAGCATTAGTTGACATAAGGCTGCCAGACATGGACGGCACAGACCTGCTTGCAAAACTAAAAAAACAACTACAACACACCGTCAAAATAATGATAACAGGCTTCCCATCACTAGAAACAGGCGTTAAAGCCCTCGACGAAGGCGCTGACGCTTACCTTGTTAAGCCCGTCAAACCTCAGGAACTGCTCGTTCTTCTTGAAGAAAAACTCAAAAATCGACAACAACCCACCGAAGTCAGCAACCAATAAAACAATTAAATCATTACAAAATTTGAAAAACTATAATCTGTGGATTATACATGCATAGAAAACCAATTTTTATATTGGCTGGCATTTTTTTGGCTGTCGCCTTAATCGTGCCACCAGTTATTCTTCTGATTCAATCCGACCAAGACTTAGACAACTACATAATCGTTAGAGATGACCCTGGACTGGTGACAAGCGGAAACACTACATTCATCAACGAAGTAAACGAAAGCCACCAAACAAACTTGCTCATCGTATTCATATTCGAGGTTATTTTTCTACCGCTTTTCCTAGTTACGATGTACTACGGCGTAAAACACACCCACCCAGAACATTAAACGAATAAGCGCCGCTCCAAACTTATTAATAGGGGCTATAGCCACCCAAGAGCAATATTCAACTTTTTGTTTGATGTACTTATCGAACAAGCTCTATCTGAGCTTTATTTCCGCTCACGGTTCTCGGTGTCTTCATTAGATGGAAGCAGTTTGCTGTTGTGGTGGTACAGTCACAAATTTTTTAAAAGCAGTTAACCGTCACATGCTTTAGCGTTATTAACCTGTATTTGGGAGGTGTGATTTTGCCCGAAAGTGTTAATATAACTGAGAAATTACAGAAAATTGGCCAAACTGCTCAGGATTATAAGGATGCAATTGTTAATCAATTTAAGGACATGGAAGTTGACGTCAAAGATTGGAATTTTTCTGTTGGAAAAAATGACAAAGAATACACGGTTGAAGTTAACCTCAAACTTGGCATCCGTTCCAAAAAAGCTTGAGTAAGGTAACTGCTATTCAACCCTTTTTTCTTCAAAAAATGCGTTGCGTTTTTAGGTTATTGTTTGGTTCCAATAGTAAAGTCTACTGTAATTGTCATCTAATGGAAATGCTGAATCGTCGTAAACAATATCCAAGCCTAGACCATATTGACTAAGAAGTTTTTGGGTGTTTTCCCAAATCAGGTCTGTCTTGTCATCTGGACCCCAAAAACCCCAAATCTTGTCATCAGGGTTTCGCATCCCAAAACCGTAATCCTTGGGGAGAACTAAAACAGCTTGTGCATATGGCGTGGTCGGGGGTGTTTTTGTGACGACATTTGTCCAGAAGTCGTGGAGCGCTCGGAAATGTTCCTCGTCCATTCCGCCGTATGGGTTGCCGTCGGTTTTGGTGTAATCGAAGATTGTGATGTATTTTGCTCCAGCGTTGTAAGCGGTCACCATCTCATGGTAGACGTTTTGTCCAGTATCAAGGTTGCTGGATGAACCTGGTGGTGGTTGATCGTATTTCCAAGTTATTATTGCACCCCAATCCCTGTTCTGCAATGTTGCAGCTCCACGGAGAAGCGCGAGAGAAGTTTGGTCATTGCCATGTTGAAAGATATCAGGCGATACAACTGTTTGATTTAACCCAATTTGAGCAAAGAGTGTGTCGTAACCGCCAAGGTAGTCATACCAATAGAGTGCATAGTCTGAGGTGAAAGTTTTGATGTTGTTTTGGTTGAGACTGATATGCCCTTTGTTGGTTATCATGAGTTGATGAACCCATTCTGCCTCAGGACTGTAGCTGTCTGGCTTTTGTCCAGTTATTTCTGCCAATTGAACCCTATAGTGAATTGGAATTAAGGTTAACGGGTCTATGCCTGAGAATAGCGAGCTGTTAGTAGTCCAGTATGTGTTCCAATCCCAATCAAGTGGAATCCCTGCTGGTTCGTCATCATAATATGCACCTAGGAATTTGCTGCCATAGGTTTGTTTTGACTGGTTGAGGAATTGAATTCTCCAATGCCAGTCAGTCCAGTTGACCCACGTCCCCAGGTTTACTATGATATTTAGTCCTGCGTTGACAGCATAATCGCAGATTTCTTTTACCGCTGACTTATTGGCGCTAATAGGGTTTATACCAGAGTCCAAAATGAAGAGGTTAGTGTAGGTTTTGACTCTGTCGATGACGAGTTTGGCTTCGGTTGTGGTGTTTCCGCCATAAGCAATGCCAACGTAGACTGGTGCTTTGGATTTGTCGCTGCTTTGCACGTAGGATGCAAGGAAGGTTGCGAATGCGACAATCAGGATGGCGATTAAAATGAGTGAGAGGATGTGGATTCGTTTCATCTTTGATTTCCTTGTTAGGTTAAGGATTCATACTAACCTTCGTTAACAAAAATATGGTAATTCAATGGATATAAAAGTTGCAATTAAAACTCACCTTTTTTGCCTGAGCTTTTTGTACCAAAACAAATAAAAACTCGGCTTTGCATCCATGACAGCGAACCAAAACAGGAGGACAACAGCATGCCATCTGAAATTACTGATGTTGATAAGTTCGTGGCGATGAGCGCCAAAGCAAAGCAATGCCAAGTAAAAAGGCTCAAAGAAAAAGTAAAGTTAAAACTCCGCACGCCAGGCAAACTCTACACGCTAAAAATTGAGCCGTTGCGTGCAGACGAAATCATAAAGAAACTTCAATGCGAAATCAAAGAAGAAGAAAAATAAACGCTTTTCCTGACTTCTCTATCCTGACCGTGCCTCAATATTTAGCGTCGAATTTGCTTTTCTATAAAGAGATAGTCTCTTAAAGAGAGCAGTCCTCCCTAAAACCTTTGAATGACCAAGAAGTCGAAGTTTTCAATCGAATTTTCTCTTCTGTATGCAAGAGCATCACCCAGACACACAAAAAGCCGCTTGATTCCTCTCCAAAACCTGGCTAGTAATTTCAAAATTATCGAATCTAAACGAACCTTAAATATACATGCAAACACAAATCTCAAAAACCAAGCGCTAAGTACTAATCAGTAGTCAGCCTTCGCTATCCGAGGTGCATTTAGACGTGTTGGAAAAGAAATCAGTCAACTTTCATCCCCAACCCCTGTCCTTAGCGAAATTGTTTTCCGTTTTTTCGTCACTAACACTCAGTATAGACTGGTTGCAAGGCTCGATTTAATAAATAGTAACTGATTTTTACTCGAAAAATTCTTCCTAACGCTTGAAGCTTCCGAAGCTTTACTCTATGTTACAATTTAAAGTGGCTTTCAAGTTTGAGCTTGCCTGATTGCGTTTGGGCAACGCTAATTTGTCCCGTCGAAAAATAACCGAACGGTCATTATTTACATTAAAAAGTTAAAAAAGTCACTGCCTCTTAGTCAAAAATAAAATAAACTAGTTAAACACTCCATAGAGTTGTTTGTTTTTAAGCATTACGACTTGCGAAGAAGGGAGTGTTTCCAATTTTTGGGTGTGTCAATTTAGGCGAGATTGTTTTTTGGATAATGATAAGAAAGGATATTTCTGTAAGTTACAACATAAGGCATCTAAGCAATTTATGAACGGGGCTTGATGAATGAAGACGAATTACAACTTTGGGAGGCGCTCGAGGTCGTCTAAGCAGTTCTTAAAAGTGTGTTTTGGTGATGCTTCTGTATACAATAACTTAAGGTTTAGACCTGGTTGCGTTAGTCTTATTGCAGTTATTCGGTTTTTTGATGGGGTTGCGTTAATTTTTTTGAGGGTTATCCGTGAGCATTGATCTCTATCTGATAATTTCGCTGTTAAAATTGACTAAAGAAGGTGCTGTTTTAATTGAAAATGTCAAAAACGACGCCAAGATACCTAAAGCAGTAGCGATGAAGTTGCTTGAAAAATTACAATCAGACAGTCTCATTAATTTGAAATCTGATAGCGTTGAAGCTGACAGTAGTGGCAGGATTAAATTAGCTGTTAAAGCAGTCTCATTAGGTGCGGATATTGAACACATTAGTAATTTGCTTTGTTGGCAAGAGTTTGAGGAAATCGCAGCAATCGCCTTGGCAATCAATGGCTACATTGTCAAAAAGAATGTGCGGTTTAAGCATGGTGCACACCGATGGGAAATTGACGTTATAGGGTGCAAAAAACCATTGGTTGTTTGTGTTGATTGTAAGCATTGGCAGCATACGATTGCTGCGTCGGCGCTTAAAAAAATAGTTTCTGAACAGGCAGAGCGAACACACGCTTTTGCTGACTCCCTGCCGAACGTTAGGCTAAATCTTGAATGTATTAAATGGAACAGCGTCAAATTCATCCCAGCAGTGCTATCGCTTTTGCCATGCGCATTAAAATCTTTTAATAATGTTCCGGTAGTGCCCGTTCTGCAACTGCAAGATTTCATTAATCAGTTGCCGGCATATATTGGAGACGTCAAGTTTTTTGCTAAAACCTTCAACCGTTTAAGTCATGATTTTTAAAATTGATGTTTTAGCCATTCTGTACGCTGGGTAAAGGCTTAAAACAAACATTCCCAGCAACGCTGCGACAAGCCAAGCTGCAATTTCCACCACAGTGAAGCTTGTGACTAGCGGATTAGCCATCAGAATGAGCAGAGTAATAATCACACCAAGACAGATGCCGACTACAAAGCTGGAAACAAGTACAATAGCGCTTTGAATAGCCGAAACAGCGGGAATTATCCGCGGTTTGGCGCCGACAGCCCGGAGAACAGCGAATTCTTGGTGCTGCTCATCCACCGCAAGCATCATGTAGCCCACAAGCGAAAGCGCCGCAGAAATCAGAGTGAAAAGCGGCAAAAGCATAACAGTCTGCCATGTTGAAGATAGAAAACTTGTATTTTTGTCTATTATCATGCTTAAATCGAAAACATCCAAGTCCGAATTTACCGCCTGAATTGTGTTTCTGATTTCACCGATTGCGCTGTTGCGGTCTGTTGTAGGGTTCAACTTGACTAGTAGTAGGTTAGAGTTGGAGATGCCGGTGATGTTCTCCAATGTTTTGAGTTTTACATAGGTTACATAGCCGTTGTTTATGGGGTCAACGCAGATGCCCACGATGGGGAAGGTGTTATTTTGAAACCTTATGCTTTGAACCAGCGGATTAGACAGCACCACCCGCCTGCTGGGGTTTGGCGCATACATGGTGTGAGAGATTGAGTCGCCGATAACTGCCTCCAAAGTGCCGTCACCGCCGAGGAATCTGCCTTCAATTGACCATGCGCCCGCAAGTTGCGAGGGGTCTACACCGATTACTATTGAGTTGCCTTCTCGGCTGTCTCCAACAGGTATAGTTTCTAAAGTGTCGGGGTTTACGGTGAAATTGCTGACTTCCTGTACAGTTCCATCCACCACCAAACGCGAATCAACTAAATCCACGCTCGACAGCGAATTTAATCGCTCAATTACCGAGTTTGGAATGGCAAGACTTGGATCAGAATACTGAAAAACGCCCGTTTCCTTGGGGCCCGAAAACTTTGATAACAAATGTTCGTACTGATTACCCATACTGTCGTAGGCTACGACGATTGAGTTGTCGCCAAATGGTTTTTGAATCCACGACGTTGTGGTGCCGCTGGCGATTATGCCTCCAGCAATCGAAACAGTGAGCAAAATAAAAACTATTGAAAGCAGAATTACAATGCGGATGCTTGTTGACTGACGACGAAACAGGCTTCTTGTAGCTAGGCGCCAAGTTAAACCTGAACGTGACATCGCCTTATGCTTGGTCGTTGAGGTCAAACCATAATAATTTACTGGTGAGAGCGCTTTTATGGGCGGCATTCTAGCGGCTTTTAGTATTGGTTGGACCCCAAAACCGAGCGCAAGAATGAAAAAAACAATAAAAACTAGGATCGCAAACCAAAAATTCGGAGGCGTGTAAGCTGAAAACACGAGACTTGCGGAAACAAGATCAGCTAAAAACCCGAAAACAATGCCTAAAACACAGCCGACAGCGGTTACTGTTAACAATTCAGTCATGAAGTAGCCTGCGACAAGATTGTTTGGGCACCCAGCAGCCTTAATCAAACCAAAGTCTCGGGTTCTCTGAGCCATCATCAAGAAAACAATAAACGAAGTCAGCACCGTCCCGACAGCAAAAATCAAAACGCCGATGAACAGGATGAATTGAGAAAAGATAGCGCTTAAGCCTTGAGTTAAGGTGCCAGTTGTAGTGGAAATACCGACGCCTAACCGGCTACTAAAAAGCAAAAGAAACAGCGTCGACGCAACACTCAACGTCAAAGTCACAATAGTCAGACTTGTTTGAAGTCTCCGTCGCAGCAAGTCGTTGGCTGGAAAATTAGCACTACTCATTACTGGTCGCCAATCTGCCTTCTTCTAAGCAGAAAACTTGGTCTGCTAGCTGCCTGATTTCCAAGTCATGGGTTGAAACTATTACTGTTTTGCCTTTAGACTTCAAAAACTGAAGCACCTGCACGATTTTCTGCGCATTTTTTAAGTCTAAGTTTCCTGTTGGCTCGTCAGCAAGAACTATCGGCGGGTCATTAGCCAATGCTCTTGCGAAAGCTACACGTTGCTGTTCTCCGCCGCTGAGTTGAGCTGGGAAATGGTTCGCCCGCTGCTGTAAACCAACCGTTTGCAATAATTCGTTGACCCTCTGTTCGATTTCATCTTCTGGTTTTCTTTTCCACTCCATGGGAAAGGCAACGTTCTCAGCTACCGTTAATGTTGAAACAAGATTGTATGATTGGAAAACAAAACCCACTTGACTGCAACGAAAATCGGAAAGTGCATCCTCATCCTGCTTGGTCAAATCTAAGTCATTGACGAGGATTTTGCCTGTTGTAGGCCTGTCGATGCCGCAGATAATGTTTAACAGTGTAGTTTTTCCTGAGCCTGAGGGACCAGCCAATATGACAAATTTTGCTTTGAGGATTTGGAGATTTATGTCTTTTAGCACTTCTAGTTTTTCGTCGCCTATTTGGTAGGTTTTGGTTAGAGCTTCTATGTGAATAATAGTGTCTTGTTCTGCAGCCATTTTCTTTCTCTCACATTTAGCAAGAGGTAACCTTGCGGGTTAGTAATAATATAGATTGAGGTACGTTCCCTTACACGTCTGAATTGTAAGTTGTTTCTAGGTTGAGATTCCCTCTATCCCTTTTCAGAATTCTAACTTTTTCAGGCAGCTTATCTTTCTGCCAGTCGATCCAGCTGATTTCTTTAAAAAGCCACCGCTTGCCCAAGTGCGCCGCCACCACAGCATGCTTATGGTCATTACCCGCAGGTATAAATTGGTCTAGGAAGCGAAAGAGTTTGTCAATTTGTACTTTAGGAAAATAGGCGTAGTAAGTGGCGTTTTTCACTTCAAACGCGTAAATGTGAGTGCCTTTGCGAGCCATGATGTCTGGCAGGGGATTGAGACTGGGGTTGCTTACTGGTACGCGAACGGCGTTGTAGCCTTTTTTCTGTAGCAGCTTGACGAGGACAGTTTCGCTATAGAAACCGCGCTTGCGCCAACGGCGAAGCTTGATGCGATCAATCTCAGTGCTCAACAGTTATTCCTTTGCAGATTGCTATTTGTTGGGTTCGAGATAAAAATTGTTCCCTAAGAGACAACGCAAAGTAGGTTTGGTTGATGCTTTTGTATTCGCTTTAGATTTGTTTCGTGCTGCTGGAGCAAACTGGTGATGGTAAACTATTCACATAATACTTATACAACTACGCTCACCAATAACGAATTACTCAACATCAACACTTACAGAAAAAGTGCCGTTTAGACTACACAAAGCAGTTGAAAAGCAATTACTGACCTGAAAGACGCTCAAAAAAGCGTTCTCTAAGAGACAAAATTTTGTTGGCAAACACACCTTGAAATTTACTAAGCAACCTGCGACTAGTTTTCTGTATACGGAAGCATCACCAAAACAGCCTCTGAAACACAAAACCCTTCTCTCCTACAGGCAATTGCTTTTAAGCTTTTAAGACAAGCTCGGACGAAAATCATAGAGAGTTTGAGTAAAAAAAAGCAAACCAAATTTCAAGGTCCAAAATTACTTCTGAGCGTTCGTGCTAATTTTGCGGTTGATTGCCAAGTTATCTAAAAAACCAAAAAAAGGATAAAAAAACCTCGAAGGTTATCCGAAAAAACAGCGTTTTGTTTCGCATGGAGATTTTCGACAGTACTTATATGAGGCTCCGATATTCTCCATCTCAAGCACCTTAGAGGTATCCAGATAAGGCTAAAACGGGCTTCTTTTCGCTAAAACAGCTTGGATTCAAGGATTAATTTTTCGTTTCCATGAAAGTATTTGTTCACTTTTCTGGATGCTAGCTTTTCTTTCAAGCTTCGTAGCTAAATCGGGCTTATTTTTGTGGTTTAATGGTCGATTCTTGGCTTTTTTACGAAAAAGAGCTTGACGAATGTCGAAATCTCATCCTTATAAAATAAGTTAAATGTGCGGTCGGGCTTGTGTGTCTCGGGGAATGTTTGACGAACAAAGGACATAGAATAGTGAGGACTTATTATTAAAGAATATTCGTCGACATAAACCAAAAGCAAACAACTTGACTTCTTGGCTTTGGAATCGATAAAGCTAGAAATAGCGATTAAGCGATATGAGCTAGAATCCCAATACAGATTCATTCGTAAAAACGACACCGTTAGCAATTGGCAGAATAACAGGCGGTTACGTGGTGTAATTGGTCGGTACTGTTCCAACTGCAAAGCGATTTTTTTTTGACTATGCTATCTTGGCTGCTGAAGCAGTCATCCCGCCTTAACTTCGTGTTCTCTTAGCTGTCATTTTTGGATCTAAGAATTCGTCAACACTTGAAAGACTTAGGGCTTTGGTCCGAAAGGGGTTATCTATTTGAGCCAAGGGGCATAAGACCAGATTGTGTAAAGTTCGCAAAGTAGGGCGTCCGTGTGTTCTTTGCATCGTGTTGGAAATAGGTTCACGTTTAAGATTTTGAAAAATTCATGAATGTGCCATTGACCGTGAACGTCGCGTCGAACTTCACTATCGGTCAAAGTTTTTCAAGTTTGAGGTGGGTTGACTTTTTCGTTAGAAGAAATAAGGTCGTTTGATACACCC
>Ga0316628_100002582_pt1 | contig 13519 bp, 14 predicted proteins | sample OWC_Aug_M2_C1_D5_FD_207648 | JGI IMG/M metagenome (GOLD analysis project Ga0316628, IMG submission 207648) | Wetland soil microbial communities from Old Woman Creek delta, Ohio, United States - OWC_Aug_M2_C1_D5_C | ecosystem: Environmental > Terrestrial > Soil > Wetlands | place: USA: Ohio... | reverse complement strand
ATATATCTGCCACATACGGCCAGATAAGCGCCTATATTCCCTAGTTACCGCCTTGTAATATTGGACGCGTTCCCAGATCCCGCCACGGCGCTTGGTTTACCGGGAATCCTGCGGAAGGATCCAAAAAGATCGAGGTGCGCGGTCGGCTCAGACTGGCATTTGTTGGTCGATGGTAGTAGTTTCTACTACCAATAGCCGAGGATTTTGTCGTGACCAAAGCCGTAAAAAAAGCCATCTCATTGCCAGCAGATCTTGCCGCCGAGGCGGAAGCCATCGCGCGCGAAGAGAATAAGTCCCTTAGCGCCGTGGTGCAGGACGCGCTGCGGGCTTTGCGCCGATCGCGATTGCGCGGTGAGTTCAAGGAATTGCAGGGCTACTGGTCGAACCGCGCCCGCGCGGCCGGCATTCTGTCCGAGCGGGAACTCGACCGCCTCCTTCGCCGTTGAAAGCGGTCTTCGATACCAACATCTTCATCTCCGCCCTCGCGATTCCCGGCGGCCAGGCGGAGCGGGCAATCGATTTGGTGATCGATGGCCGAGTAGAGTTGTTCATATCCAAGGCAATCATCCACGAGGTTCTAGGCGTTTTGGCCGAGAAGTTTTCTCGGGACGCGGATCAGATCTCAAGGACGGCCGTCTTTCTGTCGGAGATTGCCGAACTCGTCGCCCCACGCCGCAAACTCGCGATACTCAATGATGAACCCGACAACCGCATTCTCGAGTGCGCCGTTACCGGTGGCGCTAATATCATTGTCACTGGCGATAAGGCGATGCTCAATCTAAAGCGGTTCGCAGAGATCCGAATTATTACTCTGCGCGAACTCCTCGATGAAAACGCAGCTTCCTAACGCTGGGAGTCGCTGTCGCGTTCGTTACGTCGGGCGGCGCTCGCTCACTAATCGCCGAGTGCCTTCAGAGCTCCCCTAGTGTCGAGTCTTGACCCGTTGCTGCCTGTTGCGAGCGTCAGCTATCGGGCTCCTTGCCCGAGGATTACGGGTGATAGTCGGCGCTGAAGCTAGAAATGCTACGCTACCCAGCGAGTCGAGGAAGCGCTGACGCTTGGCCGGTCGACTTTCAGTAGACGTCAAAGTCGATCCGCCAGTAGACCACGACGCAGTCCGGTTACATCGATGTCCGAGATCGACCGACGCCGGTTCGGGTCGTCTGAGCGGATAGACGCGCCTGGGTCTCAGATCCAGCGCGCGGCCGCTGCGCCGGTGTCCTCGGGCCGGCTGTTGAAAGCGATGGGGGTATCCGGCGCGGCGCGGCGAATGGCGTTGACCACCGCTTCGAACAGCGATAGCCGGCTCGGTGGCAGACGGACGCCTGCGCCAATCACCACGCAGTCGTAGTGGCCACTGGCCAGACGGCGTTCCACGGTCGGAACCGCGGTCTCGTCGGGGTTGATGAAGCAATTCTCAGCAACCCAGCCTCGCCCGGACATATCGGCTAACGCAAGCTTGATTCCAGCGTGGATCTTCTCGGCGGTCATGCCCGGTGGCAGCGCCGGATCTGAGAAGTCCACCGTCACCGGATCAAACCCGACCAACAGCACCTGTTTCATCCGCGTTCCCCCGAAAGCACACCCAGCGAACAAATTCGCCGCAACTCAAACCGGCCGCCGACGTACGACAGCCGACGAGCGCGGCGTGACCATGGTCATGCTATTCGCGTCGTTCAGACATGTCGACTTTGGCGGACACCCAATTCCCGTCGGCCGAACCGTCGATCATCGTCCCGATAGCGTTCGACGATCTCGCCTCTACCGATTCTCTACCGACAGCAATTCGAACGGCAGCACGCGACTGATTCTAATATAGTTTCCGCCTTACCCTGAGATTATCGATCATAGTCCGATGGCAGTTGGACTATTCGCGCAGCGATACTTTGAACGACTGCTTCGGGGACGCCAATTCGATGTACTGAACTTCAGCTCCTGAGCCGAAACCGGCCATTCCAAAATCGCGGGCTCAAGCGCGCGGGCGCGATCCGAGCGCCATCACGGCGATTGTCGATTCTGACGTCGATATCAAGTACGAGCTCGCCGCAATGCCGTGGCACGTTGACGACCTTTACTTCGTTCCGCGGGCGTTCACGCAAAGCGCAGAAACCTTCTCGAGAACCGTCGTCACGCCGCCGCGCCCCATCAAACACGAATCCGCTGACGATTGAGAGGATTGGCTAGCAGATTGAATATTGCCTCGGCCGATACTGGATGAAAGTACCGGATATTGGACGCTTCGGAGCAGCGGACCGTACGTAACATTCTGATTCTAAAGCGCGCCCGGACGGATTCGAACCGCCGACCACCTGGTTCGAAGCTAGACGAAAGCCCTTGTCATCGCTTTTGACGAGATTTTATTTCTTGATTATTCGTGACTTAAGAAACCACAGCTGCCGGGACATCGTTGCATTTGTCACGACGGCGCATAACGAAGCAGCACTGACTCCCGCAAAAGTCCCGCAAGCATATGGCTATGAAGATCTATCGCACGACTGATCGCAACTCAACAAATCGAGCTTGGCATTATGAGTGCCATGAGACGAAGAATATTTGCCCTTTGATCAACTACTTGCCAAGGGGCGCCCGTTGCACGTTAGCACGACCGATTCCCGCAAAACTTCCGCATAGTTGCGCCACGAAAACAATCCTTCACGCCGCGCTTCCAGCGAATGAATTCATTCAGGCGGGCCTTCGTCCATCCGACTCTGACCGCGAATGCAGCTTGAGTCATCTTCCCAGGCTGCAGAAACTCCTCCAGGAGGATGATCCCCGGATGAAACGGATTGACCGGTTGCGCCATATTTCGCTTTGCCCTTGGTCCTTATCCCACCGCTTGCCTAATGGTAGTCGAGCACGCGGACGGCCTGCGCGTCACCGCCTTGCCACCTGAAGATTACACGCCATTGATCGTTGATCCGGATCGAATGAAAATCCCGCAGATCACGGCGATCGGACGCATCGTGCAGATAGAGCAACTTCCGTCTCGCCTGCCGACGGATCTCTGGTGGAAGCCGCCGTGTTTCTCGGGATTCCCTCTCGAGAAATAGATCCTGATGTCAATTGACCCTAATCGCCGAGTCTCCGGAATACCCGGGCGGTTCATAGCCTCTGGAGCGTGGATCTGTTTCGTTGCGAGCCGATCCTCCTTCGCAGCCATTGGGTCCTGGTGGTCATCGATGTGTGCACCCGCCGCATCATCGGATTCGGCATCGGAGGCGAATACATCACGGATCACGACCCACTGTTCCGTTTTCACCGATGGCTTGCGAATTCACGAATTCTCGAGGTCGAGGAGATTAAATCGGTGCCCTACGCGCCAACATCGCACCCATTTGTGGAACGACTGATCGGGACGATCCGGCGCGAATACCTGGATCACACGTTCTTCTGGAATTCGATCGACCTTCACCGAAAGCTCGAACAATTCCGCGCCTATTACAACGGCGTTCGCGTCCACCGCTCCCTCTACGGCACCACGCCCGCTAATCGCGCCGGAAACGCCTCATCTGCGAAAGCGAACCTGGCTCACTATGCCTGGGAATCGCATTGCAATGGGCTATTCGAAACGTCAGTCTCTGCTTGATTCGCAATTCGCCTCCCACAGCCGCGGCGCAGCCCTATTCGGTCACCCCATGAGGAGATTCCATCTCCTCATCCCCCGCCTGCGAAAGCACTCGCAAGCGTGCGTCTTCGGGCCGCTCGGCAGCGGCGTACGCCGCGAGCCCGGCCTGGCGGTCGACGGGGACCACTTCGCTACGGGTAGTGCCACCGGGGGGCTGAAGTCCCGGCGGAAACATGGCCAAGCGCTGGGATTTGGCGAGTCGCTCGTCCCGGCCGGGGGTCAAATCACGCTCGTTCGTGCCCGCCGGAGGGGTGACGGCAACGCCGTCGATGACTTCCAGGTCGAACCACCAGCGCTTCATCAGATTGCGCCTGCCGTTTTGCATCTCATCGTCCATCTCAATGATCGCCGCCCGCGCATTGGGCACATTGATGGAGAGCTCCGCCAGTCTGCGTGCTTCAACGGTATCCTCGCGGTTCCACGGGCACATTTTCATACAGCGCCCGCAGGCGGAGCCGCGTGTTTGCGTGACCCGGTATTTCGTGCATTTCTCGACGTCCGCCTTCCAGATCTCATAGCCGTTGAACATGACCTTCGGGCCGAAGGAAATCGCATTGCACGGACACTCGCGGGCGCACTTGCGGCATTGATTGCAGAAGTCCTGCAGGCCGAAGTCGATCGGCATGTCGGTTTGCATGGGCAGATCGGTGGTGAGCACGACGGACTTCGATCGTGGGCCGATGAAGGGATTCAGCAACGTGTCACCGATCCGTGATACTTCGGCCAGGCCGGCCATCAAGATCGCGGGGTTGTGGATCACTTCGGAGTGAGCATTGGAGTGCGCCCGCGATGAGTAACCCATGCGGCGGCAATGGGCCGCCACGATGCCCGCCATCTCCGCGCCACGCAGGTAGGCGCGCATGGACTGGGAAGCGGACACCCAATCATCGCCCGAGGAGCCCTGCATGGTTTCATAACCCTGGTCCATCAACATGACCACCGCGTACTTGTGGTAGGCCTCGATGGGTTTTCCGTCCACATCATCGTGCGAATAGTACATCCAAGGCTCGGCGCGGCAGATGCCGACGAAATCAGCGCCGAGGTAGTAGCCGAGGGCCTTGATGGCCTGCGCATTGCGGACCTCGTCCGACAGGTCTCCGCCCCAGCCGGTTGGCTCATGCCGGTGGCGTGTGCCTTGCAGCGGCACCATCGCGGCGATCAGCGGTTTCATGCCGAGGGCGAGCGGATGCTTGTAGGCGAATCGTGGCCGTTCGCGCTGCGGTTTCGGTCCCAAATCCCCGGAACCGGCTCGCGTGAAGAAATCCGCGCGCTTGGGCACGCGGCCGATCTCGGCTGGGATGACGAGGGTCGTCGGACGCTCAATGTGCTTGATGGTCTCCATGGGATAGCGCCCCATGTGCAGCGGCCGCCGCTCCTCCTCGTCGTACTGCCAGCCCGGCCGTGCGCCGGCGACACCCATGTAGGTATCGACGTCGGACGGCACCAGGGCGCCACCGGGTTGAAGCGGCAGGTCCGTGGCAATCACATATCCGGTGCTGATCGCTCCGATGCGAAACCCGCGCCGCAGGAAGGGTGCTTGAAGCGCGCCGTCCGCGTCGACCTGACACAGCCCGGCGCGCACTGCCAGCCGCGCCAGATCGAGCTCGGTGGCGTCAGCGAAATGTCCGCTCGCGGCGTGGCCAAGCCAGCGGATGTACCCGGCGAGAACCGCGGCGAGCTCGGCACATCGCACATTGGTGCGGGCGCCGTTGGTCCCGCGAATCCATTGGTCGCCAGGTTCTCCCGGCTGCGGCTCGCGGCCGAACTCGATCAGGAACACCAATGCGTGAACGTGCGCCGGCGGACTCGGGCCCAGCCAATCGTGGGCTTTGATCTCGCAGCAGCCGACCAGCGAGGCGTCCAAAAAATAGGCGGCAGCTTTCAGATTTTCCGCGCGCTTGACGGGATCGCCGGTAATGGATGCCGGGGCCGGTGCGATGGCGCCCTGCAGCAACGAAGCGAACAGCTGCGAATATTCGCGCAACGAATCGCCGATCGAGGCCGAGGACTCGGGGCCAGTTTCCGGCGGCACGCGTCCACCCCGGTCGGGCGCGTCGCCGTCGCGCGCCAGACGCTCGACGGCAAAGGTGCCTAGATGCGGTGGTCGATCGCGGTTCGAGTACAGGCGCATTGGGCAGCCGCTACCTTAGCACTCGGAAGGGCAGCGCGACCGGGCTGCGGAAATTCGATGAGGACATCCACTCGAGCTGCGGCTGCGCGCGCTCGTAATGAGGCACGTGCTCGAGAAACGTCCGCATGGCCTCCGACGTAACCAGGCGCGCCATGTTGGTGCCGAGACAAAAATGCGGACCCGCACCGAAGCCGAGATGGGCGCGCGGGTTCCGTTCGATGTCGTAGACATCGGGGTCAGGAAACTTACGTTCGTCGCGATTGGCGGAGCCATAGGCGAGCGCCACTTTGTCGCCCGCACGCATGCGCTCGCCGTGCAGTTCCACATCGCGGGTGAGGACGCGCTTGAACCGTTGCGCCGAGGTGTTGAACCGCAGTGACTCTTCGATGGCCGACGCCATGAGACCCGGCCCGGCAAGCAGTTTGTGCCGTTCGCCCGGGTAGTCGCAAAGATTCAGGGCGAACAGGCTCATGAAACTCGACAGCGACTCGACGCCAGCCATGATGAACGTCGCCGTGGTCAGCACGACTTCCCGCTCCGAGAGCTTGTCACCGTCGATCTCGGCCTCCACCAAGGCGCTGATCAGATCGTCCCTGAGTTCGGTGCGGCGCGCGGCAACTTCCTCGGAGATGAAATCCCCGAGCTCCTTGAATGCGGCGGTGTGGACCGCGGTTCGGCCGCGGGCGGATTTGTCCGTGGAAACTGACAGAATGACTTTGCGCCGGATCATCAGGTGATCACGCTCCGGGAGTCCCAGCATGCGAAAGAGGACGCCTACCGTGATACGGCTCGAAAAGTCGGAAACGAAGTCGAACTCCTCTTGCGCGACCATGGGCTCGAGTGCAGCCGCAGCCAGCGCGCGCGTGGGCTCACCCAGGTATTCGAGGCTCTTGCGGCCGAACGCCGACTGCACAAGAGCCCGCAGACGGTCGTGACGGGGGGGATCGGTGGTCCCCAGCGTCGCACCGGCACGACCGGGCAGCTCGTCGATCATGTTGCCTTCAATCGATGAGTAGGTTCCCCAATCCTGCGCGGCCCGAGCGACATCCTCGTAGCGAGACAGAATCCAGGTGCCGTTACGATCGCTCCAGTAGCACGGATACCGGTCGCGCAGCTCCGCGTAGAACGGGAAAGGATTTGCATCGATCTGCGGGGAATAAAGATCGAATACGGGTACGGCCATATTCGTCATGATAGCGCCGCTGGACACCGATGCTGTGTGGATGGGAAGCTTATCATGCGCGGCATTTGTCACTGGTCGCCATGGCCTGTGGTCCGCAATTATTGCGTTCGTTGCTCGAGACGGCAATGGCGACGACATCCGCCAGCATTGCGGCGTGATGGAGCAATGCTTCGGGTCTCCGGAATCCGGATCCAGCTGATTGTCGAGATACTGCGCTGGTTCGGACCGTCTTTCCGCTCCTCGCCATCAATCAGAGCCGAGAACCTCTTTCTGCGACGGCAGCTTGCCCTTTATGTCGAAAGAGACGGTAAGCCGCGGAGGATCGATTCAGCCACACGGATTACATTGTCGTTGCCCTCGCGATTCCGCAATTGGCGCGACGCGCTGGTGGTGCGCCCCGAGACGATGATCCGCTGGCACCGGGCGGGCTGGCGCCTGAAGTCTCGACCCGGTCGACCCCCTGTTCCCAAGGAATTGCAGGCTCTAATCCGGCGCATGGGGAGCGAGAACCCGTCGTGGGGAGAGGAGCGTATCGCCAATGAGCTTCTTCTGAAACTCGGCATTCAGATCACGCCGCGGACCGGTCCCTCTACGTATTCGTGGTCATCGAGCACCGCAGTCGTCGCCTGATTCACTTCAACGTCACCACGCATCCAATCGCCGCCTGGACGCTGCAGCAACTGCGCGAGGCTGTCTGGTTCGAGGACCGATATCAATACCTATTGCATGATCGCGACAGTATCTTCGCTGCGCATCTCGACGAATCAGTGAGTCGACTTGCCATCGAGGTGTTGAAATCACCGCCGCGCTGCCCGAAAGCGAATTCGATCTGCGAAAGAGTCATCGGCACGATTCGGTGCGAGTACCTGGATTGGCTGACTCCCATTGCCGCGTCGCATTTACGATCCATTCCGAAATCCCGGATCCCTCACTACAATAGCTATGAGGAACCACAACTATTGCGAGTCGGATGGCACGACCCTAGCGCTCATACCGAATAAAGGACGTGCGATGCGCCAGGGTGTCATATAAAGCGCGGGCGTCCGCGTTGAATTCCTGTGTCATCCAATAGACCGTTCCCGCGCCGCGCGCGTCCGCTTCCTCGAAGACCGCGCGAATCAGTGCACGTCCCGCACCGCGGCCGCGAACCTGCGTATCGACATAGAGATCTTCCAAGTAACAAACCGGGGATTTGAACCATGACGACCCATGAAACAGGTAGTTTGCAAAACCCACCAGACGATCCTCGAATTCCGCAACGAATCCGCGAATCTCCCCGTCTGGTGCCAATAATTGCTCCAGCGTCCGCGCGGTGACATCTTCAGGCAACTGTTGGCGATAAAAGCGCAGGTAGGCATGCCAAAGCTTGCGCCATGCCGCCCCGTCTCCGTCGGTTAATCTCCGGATCCTCAATTCAGTCGACATGTTGGCCGCGAATTCCAAATTCCCTGTTACCCGCTCGGTCTGGCGAACTTTAACCCAAAAATCATCATGATTTCTTGCACATTGGGGACTACCGTCTCCGCCTCTGCGCGCACCTTGCGCACAGATCGTCAAACAATTGGAATGGCGGAAGCGCGAAGATTTGCGCGTCCGAAAATTGATTTATTGGTGGTGAGAGAGGACTCGAACCCTCGACCTCGGCATTATGAGTGCCAAGGGACAATGAGATTCTCGCAGATAATCAGCCGCTTGCCGCGTGGCGCCCGTTGCCGTTTAGCACCCCCGAGCACAACCGAGCACGACTGATTCCCGCAAAATTCCCGCATCAAATGCGCATTGACTCTAAGCCGCCTTGAGAGCGCGAATCACGGCCTTCGGTTCACGCTCGATGATTTTGAGCAACGTCTTCGCAGCACCTGTGGGACTTCGCTGGCCCTGTTCCCACTTGCGCAGCGTCGACGCGCTGACACCAAAGGCATCCGCAAACTCGTCTTGCGACAGACCGAGCGCCTTACGCGCTCTCTGGATATCCTTCGGCTCGACCACGATTTTGTGTACGCGAGCGCGCGTACGCTTGCCTTGCGCATGGGCAAGTGCCTGCGCCATCGACCTAACCAGCTCATTACCCAACTTGCTCATTTTCCCTTCCTCAATGCTTTGATTGCCGCCGCAAACGACGCCACCGCCCTTCTCTGCTCTGGTGTGATGTCTACTCTTTCGTTCTTGGCGTAAATCAACAATGCATAAATCGGCATGTCCTGATCGTAGTAGTAATAGATTACCCGTACACCGCCCGACTTCCCTTTTCCCTTGCCCGCGAACCGAACCTTGCGGACCCCACCCGTACCGACGATCTCGTCACCGGCTAAGGGATGCAGCGCAAGAAAGGCGATGAACTCGTCGTGCTCGTCCGGGCTAAGCAATTTCTCCGCACGACGCAAGAACACCGGCGTTTCGACAACGGTCTGCATGGCTCAGTATGCCCCATTGGGTTACCTCCATGCAACACTGCAAAGTAGAGTTAGCCCCGGGTGGATACAAGAGTGTTGCCGAATCCACTTTCGTCGTGCTCGATTCCGGTTAATCGCCAGATCGAGATTCCCGCACTTTCTCTCTATTTTGTTCGGTCTCGAGCCGTTAGCCGACAGGGACACTGACCTGCGCGTACGATCTTTGCATCAGCCGCACAGCCCAGCGGGATGTCACTATCACCCAATAATCTGCTGGCGCCTTAAAGGCCGTTGATGCATTGGAAAATTCTGAGAAGCGGTTTTCGTAAGTCCGTCAGCGAGTACGACACCTGCCAATTTCGGATTGACGCGCCCATGTTGGAGCATCCTGGTCGGCTCGCCGGCTCACGATGGACAGTCGCAGCGCCAACCCACGCTAGTCCGATTTTTTGCAATCGGCGCTACCCGTACATGACAATGTCACAAACGATTCTGACTTCAACCGCCACGCAGTTCCGGACGGAGTCCATACTGCGAGATAGATACCCGCGGTGCGCATGGTGCCGTCGGGCTTTCGCCAGATTCCTACCCAGTGCCCGGTTTCAGCAATCCGCTTACCTGATTGGGCCATTACGATCGACTCTGGTGTGCGTCGATACGTGACGAACGTCGGGTCTCTGAATTCCTGCTCGCCGTAGCTCCGCGCAGTGGAATCGCCGCCGCTGTCGACCGCCCCTGACGTACCCTCAATTCCGAGATAAGCGTCGTCGAGTACGGCTCGCAAGCGCGTAACATCGTGCGCCGCGATCGCAGCATTCGATTCCCTACGCAACTCCCTGACCGCGGCCGTAGGACTGTCTGCGAATGAGACACAGGGCAGAAAAGCCGCGCCCGCCGTCGCAAGAAAAAGTAGACGAGTTAGCTTCATTGGCCTACCCAGCCTCCGGAAACCCCGTGTTTGTGGCGAATTGTAGGTATGTGCCATATTTCCCATGAAATTCCCAGTCTCGCGAGGATCGCGTTTTGTCCGCCTTCGACCCTAAGCAGGCGGTCGCCAATGACTGGTGTCGGGCATTGCTTTGGACCGCTGTCACGCAAAGGCTAAGCCACAGCAGGGCCGCTGCTATAATTAAGATGGGGCGGCATTCCGTAAAGATAAACGGTATCAGCGAGGCCAACGATGACATATTGCACAGGCCGAATTGCTGCCAGGTGTTTTATGCTCGCATGCGTACTGGCGGCTCCCTGCGCTTCCTCGGCGCCTACCGTATCGCAGCAACACGCCACACAGGGCGACGTTGAAGAAATCCGTCGGGCACGCAACGATTTGAATGAAGCTTTGGCCGCACGGAGCGTAACGCGCTATGCCCGTTACTGGACCAAAGACGCAGTGGTGATGTGGGCTGGCGGCGGGCTGCGCATCGGTCTCCATGACAATGTCATTAGGATGGCGAGAACCTTTGAAGATCCGCACTTCTCCGGCAAGCGCACACCAGAGAATATTGAAATCGACAATGGCAGCCCCCTATATGCGTCCGAATCGGGTGTATGGGTATGGTCCGAGGGGCTGAAGACGGGAGGGGTTGGCACTTACCGCGGCCGCTATCTGATCATGTGGCTCAAGACCGACGGTCGGTGGAAGATCCGATCAGAGCTCTATGTTGAAACCCATTGCAGCGGAGACCCGGACTGCAAGTGAGGCAGGGTCGGCTCATCGGGCGCCCAATCCGACGTGCGCCGCTGCTCCAGGGGATGTCTCATCGAGGGCAATACTCGCGTGGCAAACCGCTCGATTCGCCTCGGCGTAGTAATCATGATCACGGAACGGCTTAGTTCAACGACCGCTGTGGAGCCGCCATACCAATGGCGGCGAGGACCGGTCTTGGCCGGTCGCGTTGCGGAGCGACAGGTACCCGGAGGCCAGAGCTGTCGTTCAAATTGCGGAATTTAACACTTCGAGATTTGGCGGTCCCGGACAACCGACGGTCATGACCTAGGCTATAGCGGTCATTCGCTTCCAACGTTCGCCAGCGGGGCCCCTAGCCTGACGGGTGACGCAGCCATATGCTTCGGCTCTGCCGCCACGCCGCCATCTCTAGCGCAACTGCGACGAAACAGGCCGGCGAGTAGAGATCGGTCAGTAGATTGCCGTCGGGCATTGCACTACTTTCCCCGATTCCAAATTCCAGCAACTCATCCAATACAAATTGAGCCGCTTAGGCCTTCTTCGCGCTCGGCGCGGACGATCGCTTGAACCCTCACTTCCCCTCGCAGGGGATCGCATTGTCCTGTGCCGCGACGACCTGCCATTTGCGGTCCCGCCTTATCCAGGTGTCGGTCCAAACTTGGCAGCGGGGAGTTGACTTGCCATCCGCCCTTTTCACGTTCCGGCTTTCGGCGCCATAGAGGATGGCGACATTGTCGGTCAGGAAATGGACCTTCACGGAGCCGAGTTTGCAGTCCCGATCTTTGCCCGGCCGTATCGCGTCGGCGCGACCGTAACGTACTCCGTTTGAGCTGGTGCCCTGGAAGTCGTCGGCAACATAGGCGGCCATTTCGAGTTTTGGGCCGCATTGCAGTGCCGCCCACATCGCTTCCGCCGCCACAAGCCTAATCACAGTGGGGTCGTCGTTGGCCCCCCAATGGCTTGTCGCGGCGCAAGTGGCCTCAGCGGTGAGGAGGAGTCCGAGGATTATTAGCGTGCGGATAGCCATACTGACCTCCTTTGTCCGGTTGCGGCGAATATCTTCGGCCATTTTCGCCTCTCGTAGACAACCAAAGGACAAGGAAATGTCGGTAACAAACGAAAAAGGTGTCATTCGGCAAGTTCGCTTATGGCCGATCTTACCTGTTCGATGACGATTACTGGCTTGCCGGATCGAACGGGCCAAATTGACCCAAACCAGACTGTCACGAACGGCGGCTCACAGGCGGCACCACAGCTGGCCATTCCTGACGCCGCCGAGATCGACGTGGCAAAAGCGCCTTGCCTGCTACGTGCAAGAATCAAGCAAAGCGCGCTGCAATCCGCGCTACCGACGATAGGAACAAATAGGTCAAAACGATCAACAACCAGATGATGCACAGCGCGCCATGGATTCGACGCTTGTCCGTGAACAGACCCAAGATGCTGATGAGCAGTAGGGCGGCAATGAAATATCCATATTGTACGGGCACCTGTCGCAGGTGCATGACACCCTTCTGCAGCGTCTCCGGAATGTCCGCCAGAACCACCGCCACTTGAATGCCGAAGAACCAGCGCCGATTGGCAAAAAAATACGCACTGAAGTCAGCCCCAGGCGCGAACTCTGCCGGGAAAAGCGCATATGCCCACATGAATATCGCGATTGCATAGCCCGCGATGAAAAAGAACCACTCGAAAGTCCAGTCCTCAAGGCCTTTCCACCAATACATTCCCCACCAAATGCCCAGCACGTAAATCACGACATTGATCGTCCAGACGACGTGCACCCAATAGGGCCGTGTCTCATGCCGCATTTGAATGAGATGTCCCAGGCCACGCAGCAGATGCGTAAGGGCGAGGCCGAAGATGACCGAAATCAACACGCCAAAGTAGTCAAACATCTGGATCTCGATGTGGGGTCGCGGCTGTTCGCGACTGGTATTTTGTCCCAGGTTTCCCTGTGCTGTATAGCACCCATGATTGCTTAGGTTCTGAACATCGCACGAGGTAATTCGGGCGACGAAACAAATGCCAGACGACGGCTTTGCCTTCACCGATTCGACCGGGTGAACGTCGGCACTTGGCTGATTGTTGCCGGTTGTTGCCGGTCGGTCCGGAAATCGCCATATTTCCCGCCCGAGGACCGGTGTCGACCCGAACCGGCCGCACACGAATGGCGGCTTTCTGGTGACGCAACACTTTGCAACGGCGCTCGGTAGATTCACGTCAACGACCACGACTGGCGGCATTTCTGTAAACCGGCGTCAGGAATTGACCAGGAATTCCGGGTTCTGCGCTCCTCGATACAATGACTTGCGACGCCGGTCGGCGTTCAATCGGTGTGCCGGTTAATCATGTAGACGACTGAATGCGGTTCAGGCCGCCGCCTGCAACAGCGCAGTGAGTTCGTCCGGCATGTCCATCTGCACGAAGTGTGTACAGGGCAGTGTGCGTACGGTCCAGCCAGACCGGGACTTCAGCTTCGCGTAGAAGGGCGTGAATG
>Ga0316628_100002581_pt1 | contig 13521 bp, 9 predicted proteins | sample OWC_Aug_M2_C1_D5_FD_207648 | JGI IMG/M metagenome (GOLD analysis project Ga0316628, IMG submission 207648) | Wetland soil microbial communities from Old Woman Creek delta, Ohio, United States - OWC_Aug_M2_C1_D5_C | ecosystem: Environmental > Terrestrial > Soil > Wetlands | place: USA: Ohio... | reverse complement strand
ATCGAGTACTGCACCGAAGACGTGCGTGTGACCCGAGATCTGTACAACTTCGGCAAGCGTAACCGGTGCGTGATGGTGTCGCGATTCGGGGGCAGCCCTCGCCGCGTCGAGGTCGACTGGTAGCGAGAGCGCTGCGCGCCCTCCTCCGAGCTACTGCTCGCCCGTCCCCTCTCCCAGCGCCTGCCGGCTTCCGGCCTCCAGCTGCCGCAGCGAAGGCAGCCCGAGGCGCTGAGACCCCGGGAGCATGCGGTGATCGCCGCGACCCAGCCTGACCAGCAGCTCGCGGTAATCGCGGCGCGAGCGGTCCGGGCAATCGAGGCGTTCAATGCACCGGGCGAGGAAGAATCGCACCTGGATCAGGCGCGGATCGAGGTAAAGCGCGGCCCGGTAGGCGCGCACGGCCTCCTGGTCGTCGTGCTCGATGTCAAAGGCGATGCCCTCGAAGGCGCGGAGCGCCGCCGCGTCGGGGAAACGCTCGGCGCCCTCGGCGATGAGCTCCCTGGCCCGCTCGAGGTGATTGCTCGAAAGCTGGTCGACGATGCAAGCAACCACGGTTTCCAGGGCATCCCACCGGGGCGGGGGGACACCAGCCTGGTCGGAGGAGGTAACCCCTGGCTGGGGGGAGGCGTGCGCTTTGCGTGCAGTCGACCCGGTGGGTCGCGGGCTCGCGCCGCCGCCCGGCACTTCACCCGTTGGCCGGGGAGACCGCGGGGTTGACGTCGCTGCTCGTTCGCCGCCACCCGAAGACTCGATCGCCGCGCCCCACCGCGAGTCCGCCGACGACTGCGGCCAGCGGTAACAGAAGCAGTCCTTCAGGTCCACCGGGACGAGCTCGCGCGACAGGTGCATGAGGGACTCACTGGGGCCGAGGAAGAGGTAGCCGTCCCGGGTCAGCGCCTCGGCAATCGCGCGCACCACGCGGCGCTGCGACTCGGGCCGGAAGTAGATGAGCACGTTGCGCAGGTAGATGACGTCATAGGGAGCGCCAGGGACCACGAGCGGCTCGCGGATGAGGTTGAGCGGCCGGAACTCGATCCGGCGGTGGAGCTCGGGGTCGAGCTGGTAGCGGCCGCCGCGAGCCGCGAAGTGTCGCTCCAGGACCGGCGTCGGAACCCTCGACACGGCTCGCCCCGCGTACATACCGCGCCGCGCCTCGGCCAGCGCCTCCTCGTCGACATCGGTGGCGAGGATGCGCCAGTCCCAGCCGCCGAGGAGGCGACAGTCCGCGAGAACCGACGCGATGGTGCTCGCCTCCTCGCCCCGCGCGCAGCCCGCCGACCAGATCTGCAGCCTGCGTTCCGGGCGACCGGGCGCGAGCGCAGGAACCACGTCCTCGGCCAGCGCCCGCCAGTGCTGGGGGGCACGAAACAGGTACGACTCCTTGATGGTGATCAGGCTCAGCAGCTGACGCCACTCGTCCCCGTCACGGCTCTGCCGCAGCAGGCGCACGTAGGCGGCGAGGTCGGGTAGGGCCAGAGCAGACGCCCGCTCGCTGGCGGTCCGCTCCAGCCGCCCCAGGTCTCGCTCCGGGACGACGATGCCGCTCGCCTGCTCGATCAGCGCGACCAGGGCCTCGACGGCGGTCATGGCCGGACACAGTTCCGCCCGGCCGCCTTGGCCTCGTACAACCGATTGTCGGCCAGGGAGACCATGCCCTCGGCAAACGAGAGCCCTGCGACTTCGAGCCCGCAGGCAACCCCGAAGGACGCGGTGACCGGGATGGGGGGCGCCGATGGCCCCCGGGCGACGGGCTGCGAGGAGAGGGAGGCGCACAGCCTGTGCGCCGCGATGCGTGCCGCCTCGAGGTCGCTCGACGGCAGCACGATGAGGAACTCCTCGCCTCCATAGCGGCCGAGCATGTCGCTGGACCGCAGGCAGTTGCGCATGCGACTCGCGACCTCGCGCAGCACCCTATCGCCGACCGGGTGTCCGTAAGTGTCGTTAATGCTCTTGAAACGATCGATGTCGCACAACACCACCGACAGCGGCGCCTGGTAGCGGCTTGCCCGGTCCACCTCCTCGTTGAGACGGGTGACAATCGCCCGGTGATTGAAGAGCCCGGTCAGCTCGTCATGGTTGGAGAGATTCCACAGGCTCTCGGCCAGCCGCACGTTGTCCAGGACCAAGGCGGCGTGGGGCGTGGCCTTGCTCAGCAGCTCCCGGGGCAGCCCTTCGAACAAGCCCGGCTCGCGCGCCCACACCGCGAGGCAGGAGCGCGAGTCGCGCAGGGGCAGGGGGAGCACTGCGGCGGCGTCGACGGCCAGAAGTGGTCCCGGCTGGGTCACGCTCCCGCCATCCACCTGGACCGCAGACACCTCGAGCTGGATGGCGCCCAGCTCGGCCTGGATGAACGACACCACCTGGTCGAGGTCGAGCGAGGTCCGGCAGCGATCGGGCCGGTGGAGGTGGATGCGCACCGCACGCTCGTCAGCCACCCCGATGCCGAGCAGCTCGGCGTCGGTGAGCTTGGCGAAAAAACGCAGCAGGCTGCTTGCCGCGGTACCGAAGCTCCCGTGCTCCATGCCGATCTTCAGCACCTGATTGATCAGGGTCGCCTCGAGCAAACCCTTGTCGAGCTGACGCGCCACGCGCGCCAGGACTTCGAGCGGGCCTGCTGAGATCGATGGCGAGCGTGCCGGCCGGGCTGGCGCCCTGCCGAGCAGACGGCTAACCGCCGGGATCAGCTGCTCGTCGATCTCGTCCTTGGTGACGTAGGCGTCGGCTCCAGAGTCCTGGCCCCAGAAGCGCGAGGTGGCCTCGGTGTGGCTGGTCAGGATGACGATCGGAATGTGGGCAGTGGCCGGGTCGTTCTTGAGCAGACGCGCGAGCTGGAACCCGTCCATGACCGGCATCTCGAGGTCGGTCACGATCACCGACGGCAGCTCGCGCAGGGCCGCCACCGCGCCCTGGACGCCGTCCTCGCACTCGACCACGCGCAAGCCGGCCTCGCTCAGGTAGCGCCTGAGTACGGCGCGGGTGAGCTCGCTGTCGTCGACGATGAGCACGGATCGCTCGCTCATGACCCGGCCCCGCGCAACAGGTTGGCGATCATTCGTCCGATCTCCGGTGGTGACGCCGCCACATCGGCGGCCCCGCTTTCGAGCGCGGCTCGCGGCATGCCGTAGACGGCACAGCTCGCCTGGTTTTGGGCAATCGTCAACGCGCCGGCATGGCGCAGGGACAGCATCCCTTCTGCGCCATCGTCGCCCATTCCGGTGAGGAGCACGGCCGCCACCTCTTCGGGCGCGCCGCCGAGCAGCGACTTGAAGAGCACGTTGACGGAAGGGCGGTGGCCGCGCAGCGGCGGAGTCGCACCGTCGAGGCGCTGGCGCAGGGCGGCGTCGAGCAGCAGGTGCCGGTTGGCCTCGGCGATGCGCACCGTCCCGGCGCGCAGTACCTCGCCGTCGCTGGCGATCCCCACGTCGAGGTCGAGCTCGTGCCCGAGCCAGTCGGCGAAGCCGCCTTCGAAGCCGGCCGCGATGTGCTGCACGATCGCGATGCCGATCGGTGGGTTGCGACCGAGCCCCTTGAGCAGCGCGCACACCGCCCCCGGGCCCCCGGTCGAGGCGCCGATCGCGAGAACGCGCATGCGTCGGCGGCCGGCCGGGGCGACCGCGGACCCGTCCGAAGCGCTGGCGGCGGCCGACTTCGATCCTACCTGGCGTACGGTCTCCGGCAGCTGCCGACCGAGCTCGGCCCACTGCTCGGGGACCTCGGGCTTGGGGAAGACGGCAACCGCCCCGCGCTTCAGGGCCTCGAACGCGCCCCGCATCTCGTCCCGCTTGACCCTCGAGGTGACCACGACGATCGGGGTCGGCCGACGGGCCATGATCTGCGCCGTGGCGGTGTAGCCGTCTATGCCGGGCAGGTCGAGATCCATGATGACGACGTCCGGTTGCAGCCGCAGCGTCTCCGCGACGCCCTGGTTGCCATCTGCCGCCTCGCCCACGACCGCGATTCCGTGTGACGACTCCAGGACCCGTCGCAGCACCGCGCGCACCGTGGTCGAGTCGTCGACGATCAGCACCGACACCGGGCTCACGGCCGCCCTCCCACGCGATGGATGACGGTCACCAGCTCACGCGCGTCGAGGCCATGCTTGGCCAGGTAGGCATCGGCCCCCGCCTCCAACCCGGCGAGGCGATCGGCCGAGCCGTCGCGGGTCGACACCACCACCACCGGGAGGTGTGCAAAGCGGGGGGTGCTGCGCAGATGCCGGGTCAGGGCGAGGCCGTCCATCTCAGGCATCTCGATATCCGTCACGAGGCAGTCGAACTCCTTTTCCGCGAGCAGCTTGAGTGCCTCCGCGGAGGAGCCCACCGCGGTCACGGCGAAGCCGCCGTCCTCGAGCAGCCGCCGCACCATCTCGCGCGTCACCAGGCAATCGTCGACCAGCAATAGACGGGTACTGCGCAGCGTCTGGCGGGTGATGGCCACCGACGCCTTGGCGGCCTCGTGTCCGGACAGGCGGTGGGGGGCGACCACCGGTACAGGTCGGCCCGTGGCGAGCAGGGCCATGCCCTCGAACAGGTCGTGCGCACCCGCGCCGCCGGGCAGGGGACAGAGCAGGACCTCCTCATCCCCGAGCACCCCGTCGACGATCACCGCGTGAGCCACGCCCGCGACCACACCCTCAAGCATGACCTGGCTGTCGGAGCTCGTCTCGCCGAGAAGCTCAGACAGAACCTGGACCTCGATCAGCTGCCCGCTCGAGCGCGTCAGGCAGCGGCCGTTGTCGCGGAAGACGGTACCCGGCTCCACGTTGCGGAAGCTCTTGACCATCGACGCCGGCAGCGCCACCAGGCTCTCCCCCACGCGCAGCACGAACACCCGCTCGCCCCGCCGCGCCACCGGCACGTCGAGGACCACGGTCGTTCCCTGGCCCGGGCTCGAGGTCAACCACATGTCGCCGCCCACCCCGTGCACCGCTGCCGCCACCGCGTCCAGCCCGACCCCGCGTCCAGAGACCTCCGAGGTCTGCTCGCGGGTGGAGAAGCCCGAGATGTAGAGCAGCTGGAGGGCCCCCTCCTCGGTCAGGCTTGCCGCCTCCTCCTCGCTGACCAGGCCGCGCCGCACCGCGGCTTCGACCACCGCTGTGGGATCGATGCCGGCGCCGTCGTCGGCAACCTGGATGCGCACTCGCCCACCCTCGCTGCGGGCGTCGAGGCGGAGCTGTCCGCCAGCCGGCTTGCCCGCCGCTTGGCGGACGTCGGGCGCCTCGAGACCGTGGTCGACCGCGTTGCGGACCAAGTGCAGGAATACCTCCTGCAACGCCTCCATGATCCGCCGGTCGAGGTGGCTGTCTCCGGCCGACACCGCCACCTCGACGTTCTTGCCCAGGGTTCGACCCAGCTCGCGCGCGTGGCGGGCGAGGTTGAGCAGGAAGGGCCGCAGGGGTTGGAGCTGGAGGCGGAGGAGGGTTTCGAGCTGCCCGTCGGCAAGGTGATGCCACGTTCTCTGACTGCCCTCGAGCTCCATGCCGAGCTGACGCAGCGAAGTGGCGACCGTGGCCAGCACCTGTTCCGGCATGCGCTCGCGCACGCCGCGCTCGGCCAAGCGGGCGAGCTGGAAGAGCCGGTCGACCGCGGTTCCAGCGCCCACCGCCAGAACCCGCAGCCGCGCGCTGCCGTCGGCCAAGCGGTCGAGCACCGGTGTCGGCACGCGCAGCTCCTCCGGGCCGGCCCGCAGGCTGGCAACGGCATCGACCTCTGACCCAGGCCCCGCTGCTGGACCGCTGCCGGATGCTGCCCCGGTCGCGGTCGCGGGCGCTGGACCCTGGCCCGCCAACTCGTTCAAGCCCGACGCGAGACGGTCGAGCAACGCCAGGAGGCGCGCGGCCGCACCCTCGGTCGGGGGGTTGAGCACCTCCTCTGCCTCATGGCACAGCGACGACATCTCTCGCAGCTGCATCATGTTGCTGGCGCCTTTGAGGGCGTGGAGCTCGCGCCGCGCCTTGCGCGCCGTCTCAGCTTCGCGCTCCACAGTGTCGGCGAGGAGAACCAGGCGCTCGAGACGATCCCTGGCCTCGGACAGGAACAGAGGCAGCAGGTCGTCCACGCCGCGGCTCACGATGCCAGTCCGTCCCCTCCGGAGCTGCCGGTCGCCCGAATCATCGTCCAGTTGCGGACGTTGACGTCAATGCCCAGCACGCCGGCGGTGGCGCCCGAGTAGTCGGCCACCCGAGTGGCAATGGTGAAGCACGGCTCCCCGGTCATCAGGGACTCGTACAACGGCGTCACCGCAGTGCGACCTTCCCGGGTCACGGCCTGGAACCACGGCCGGTCCGCGTACCCCTGTCCGACGCTCACCGACGGCGGCACGTCGCCGTCATGAACCAGGTTCTTGTTAGCCACGAAGGCGACCATCGTCCCCTCCTGGTCCACGAGGTAGGCCATCTCCGAGAAGGGGCACTTGCGGATCAGGTCATGCAGCCTGCCGTCCACGGCCTCGAGGTTGACCGAGCAGTCGCCGAGCTCGGCGGCCCAGCGCAGCACCTGGTGCTTGAGCGAGCTCGCCGAGTCGATCCTGAAGGATTGGGTCAGCAGCTGGATCGAGAGGGCGAGCTGGTTGAGACGTTCGGCCGCGCCCGTGAAGTGCTTGAGCCCGTCGGCCATGCGCTGGATGACCTCGCTCACCTCCTTGAGGGTGAGAACGACCTGGTCGGATGCTCCCTGCTGCTCCTGCGTCGCGAGCGAGATCTCGCGTGCCGCCCGCGCCGTGTCGCTGAGCGCGCTGCGCAGCTGCTCGATGGACGCCGCCGCGGACCGGCTCTGCTCCTGGACCTCGGCCGCGGCCTTGCTCCCTTCTTCGGTCTCCACCACCACTGCCCGGATCGCTCCCGAGAACTCCTCCAGCAGCCCGCGCACCGAGTCCACCGACTCCCGCGAGCGCACCGCCAGCCGCCGAACCTCGTCGGCGACCACCGAGAATCGGTCGCCGTGCTCACCGGCAGCCGCCGCCTCGATGGCGGCGTTGAGGGCCAGGATGTGGGTCTCCTGCGCGATCTCGGTGATCAGGTCGAGGACCTGGTAAATCTCGCGCGACCGGCTGCCGAGGGTGTCGGCGCGAGTGGCAATGGCGTCCATGCGCTCGCGCACGGCCTCCACTCCCTCCACCGCCCCCTGGACCGCCCCTGCGCCGACGTTTCCGGCCTCCTCCGAATGGGCGGCGAGCTCGGCCTGGGAGGCGGCGTTGGCCGCGATCTGGGCTGCAGTACGCGCCAGCTCCTCCATGGTCGCCGTGATCTCGACCACCGCCGCCGCCTGCTGGGAGGAGCCTGATGCGAGCTCGGAGGAGGTCTCCTGCACGCTCCGGGCCGATGTCGCCACCTCGACCGAGCTGGTCTGGATCTGCTGCACCAGCCCGGCCAGGGATCGCGCCGCACCCTCTACCGCCCGCGCCATCTCGGGACCGAGCTCCTCCACGTTTCGGGCCGTGGCCACGAGGTCGCCGGCGCGCATCTCGTCGAGCGCGGCGTGCAGCACCCGGTGTTGGCGCTCGCAGCGTTCGCGGAGATCACCGAGCTCGCGCTCGTCGCGCCGGCCGGGGATCATGACTCGCACGACGAAGACCACGATCAGCCCGATCGCTACCAGGACGTAGAGCGGGGTGAACCACCACAGCGGCGCATCCCGCACTGCGGTCGCCTGCAGCAAGCCCGCGCCGAGAAGCGCCCCGCCCGCTAGTAGCCCGAGACCGAGCAGCCCGCGCACGCCCTTCGATTCCAGCTCACGATCCATCGCGCACTCCCTCTGCGGTCATTTTGCGGCCAGTACGGCCGGTGGACACTGCGGATCGATGACGACAAGTGGTCCGTGCTCGCACACGCCGAAGCCGGCGCTTCCCGGGGGCGCTAATCCGCGCACGATCGGACCGACCGGTCGTACGTTGAGGTCGAGATGCACACGCAGCACCTCGTCAGCCACCAGCGACCTGTCCCCCACCACCACGCAATAGCCCTCCCCGCAGCCGGTCACGAGCCGCACGTGCTCGCTGCGGATTCCCCACAGGCAGCCCCCGCGGCGCAGTACCAGCCACAGCGATCGGCCCCCCACCTCACCCCTCTCCGGCCAGGCCCTGGAGATCGACCACGGTCACCAGAGCATCGCCGATCAGAGCCTCCGCCACCGCCAGTCCGGGACCGGTCGGCCGGAGGTCCTTGTCGTTCAGCGTGATCACCTGGATGGCGTCGTCCACGGCCAGACCCACGGTCTCCGTGGCCTGCTCGGCGCCAGCTCTGACCACGATCGTCATGCGCTGACCCCTGCCCCCACCAGCCTTGGCGCCGCCGTCCAACATCGCCTCCAGATCGAGCACCGCGAGCGGCTCACCGCCGTACTGGGCCAGACCGAGGAGGTGCGCTGACGAGCCTGGGACCGCGTGCAGGACCAGGCTGCGCACGATCTTCTGCACCCGGTCGACCGGCACCGCGCAACGCCTGCTACCGGCCCTGACGAGCAGGTAGCGACGCTGTTCTGACTGAGCCGCGTGGGCCTTCGTGGCCATCTCCGCACCAGCATAGCATCGTGGGAACGCAGCTCGGCAGGGGCGGAGAACGGGTCCCTCCAGGAGGGTGTAGGGCATGGCGTCGACGGCGCCTTTCGGGCTCCGTGAGCGCCCCTCTCTGTCGGATTCTCGGCCCGTACTCCGAGTACTGCTCCTCGAATCCGCCAGAAACGGGCATCTCAAGGCGCTCCGAAAGCCAGCCGCCAGCTATGCCCTACACCCTCCTAGGGCGGCGCACCCGCGACCGTTTCGGCTCGCCGGTCCCAGTCGATCTGCGAACCGTGCAGGCTGTGGGGGATCAGGAACGCCGCCATCATGACCGTCCATCCCACCATCACCGCCCACCGCGTCGGTCGCCGGGTGAGCGCCAGCAGCGTCGCCGGCAGCCAGGCCAGGCAGGCGATGAGGGTCTTGTTGTCGGTCAGGTCGGTCCCCCTCGGCCACCCGGTCCAGAGCGCTCCGAAGGCGAGCTTCTGCACCACCGGACCCAGCACGAAGCCTCCGGCGATGAGCAGGCCCATGGCGACCACAACCAGGATACGGCCCTCGCGCCTCGGGGCGTGAACGACCTCGAGCAGGGCCCGGGTGGACACCAGCATGCTCAGAAACATGGCCAGGATGTGAGGGATCAACACCGCAGCCGGGACCGGGCCCCTGAACCTGGCCACCACCGTTCCCCGTACCGGAAGGACTGCCCGCTCGCCCCCGAGCTCGAGCTCGATGGCGTACTCCACCTTGCCTGCAGGAGGCTGATGGGGCAGCACCGCGTGGAGCTGGTCACCATTGGCGACCAGGGCCAGCTCCTGCCACTCGTCCTGGCTCGGGAAACGGCGCCATCTCAGGCTGGTCCGGGCCTCGGGGGCAGGTGGCCGCAGGATCACTTCGAGGCCGCCAGGGCCGCCGTGCGACCGTGGCAGCGAGTAGGGCACAGTGTGGCCCGCCAGCTCCACCTCTCCGCGCACCGGGTAGCTGGGCCCGGTCATTCGCTGGAAAGCGGCCAAGCCGATCGTCAGCAGCGCTGCAAGGGCCCAGAGCAGGGGTGAGATCCAGCGCTGGCGCATTGCGGAGCCCGACCGAAGACCCTCGCGCGTCTCTATTTGACGACCTTGGCGACCATCTCCTCGATCACCCCGGGCTCGACCTCCTCGAGCTCGTACGTGACGTCCGCGATCGGCTTGTTGACCGAGATGATGCGCTTGAGGCTGATCGGTGTCCCCTCCACCACCACGTCGGCCGGAGTGGCGTTGATGGTCGCCTCGAGGTCGCGGATCTGCTCCTCGCCGTAGCCCATTGCAGGGACGATCTTTCCGGCATTGGGGTACTTGGCGTAGGTCGCGGCCAACGTCCCCACCGCGTACGGCTTGGCATCCACGATCTCGGCCGCGCCGGCCTCCTTGGCCGCGAACCAGCCCGCGCCGTAGGTCATGCCGCCGTGGGTCAGCGTCGGTCCGTCCTCCACCACCAGGGCGCGCTTGCCGCGCACCAGCTCGGGCGAGCCGACGGTGATCACCGAATTGCACTGGATGAGCCGGGCCCCCGGGTTGGCCTGGCGGCAGGTGGCCATGACCTTCTCGACGTTCGCCGGGTCGGCCGTGTTCGCCTTGTTGACGATGAGCAGGTGGGCCATGCGCAGGTTGCTCTCGCCCGGGTAGTAGCTGACCTCGTGGCCGGGCCGGTGGGGGTCGACCAGCGTGATGTGCAGGTCTGGGCGGTAGAAGGGCGTGTCGTTGTTGCCGCCGTCCCAGAGGATCACGTCGGCCTCGGTCTCGGCCTCGCGCAGGATCTTCTCGTAGTCGACCCCGGCGTAGACCACGAACCCGTTGTCGATGTGCGGCTCGTACTCTTCGCGTTCCTCGATCGTGCACTGGTGCCGGTCGAGGTCCTCGTAGGTCTCGAAGCGCTGGCACGCCTGCTTGGCCAGGTCGCCGTAGGGCATGGGGTGGCGGATCGCCACCACCCGCTTGCCCATGGTCTTGAGGATCCTCGACACGTAGCGTGAGGTCTGGGACTTGCCGACGCCGGTGCGGACCGCGGTGATGGCGATGACCGGCTTGGACGAAGGCAGCATGGTCTTGGTCGCCGAGCAGACGCCGAAGTGGGCGCCCCAGGCGATGACCTGGCTCGCCTTGTTCATGACGTAGACATGCGGCACGTCCGAGTAGGAGAACCAGACCTCGTCCACCGCCTTGTCACGGATGAGCTGCTCGAGCTCGGTCTCGGCGTGGATGGGGATGCCGTCTGGGTAGAGCGAGCCCGCCAGCTCGGGCGGATAGGTCCGGCCTTCAATGTCGGGAATCTGAGTTGCGGTGAACGCCACCACCCGGTAGTCCTCGTTGTCCCGGAACAGACAGTTGAAGTTGTGGAAGTCGCGCCCTGCCGCGCCCATGATCAGTACTTTCCTGCGCATCGATTCACCTCCGCGCTGCGAGTGCCGGGTCATGCCCAACCGGCGGTGCGCCGTACATCATAGCAGGGCGGTGTCCACGGTGAGGGCACGGCCGCCGTACGAGCTTGACCGCGCTCGTCCAAGGCGAGCCGAATGCTCGGCCAAGCCTGAGCAACCGCCTACTCCGGACCAAGGAGCGCGCGTCCCGAACCGCGGGCCCGTCCCACCGTTCCCAGCTCTGGTACCCTCAGGGAAGGGAGGGTTCTGCGATGAGATCACTGGGCCGCGCACGCCATCTCAACATCCTGCGAGGGCTGATGTTCCTGCTCCTGGCGGCTTCGACGCCTCTGGCCGCAGAGCCCGCGCTGCTGCGCATCGAGCGCGCCGGGGCTGAGGACCGGGACCGGCTCATCGCCATGGGCGTGAACCTGGTGAGCGAGACCTCCACCTGCTACCTGGCCGTCGGCGACCCGGCGACCGTCGCTGAGCGGGCGTCCCGGCTCGGGCTCGCGACCGCGGTCGTCGACCCCGAGATGAGGGAGGGCACGGCCTACGCCATTGCCGGCCCTCGCCCGGGGACCGACCTCGAGGACCTCCAGGTCTGCGGCGACATCCTCTGGTTCGAGGACGGTTGGGCCCTGCTACGGGCCGCGAGCTTCGATCGCGAGGCCTGCTTCGCCTCGCCCGGCTGGTTCCTCCGCCCGCTGACCATGCAGGGCCTCCACCCGCGGCGACCGGCGCCCGCCGAGTACGCTGACCTGGCCGCGGGCGCTGGTTCCCGCCTCGAGGTCAAGCCGTTGGTCCAGGACATGGTCGACAGCATGACCGACACCCTGGTCGTCGACACCTGGACCGCCCTCATCGCCTCGGCCTCGACCCGCTACTCCACGTCCGCCGGTTGCGTCGCGGCCGCGACCCACGTTTACGACACCTTTGCCGCCCTCGGCCTCGCGACCGAGTACCAGAACCACACCTCGGGCCACGCCCCCAACGTCATCGGCACCCTGCTCGGCCACACCAACCCAGACAACGTCTACATCGTCATCGGTCACCTCGACGACCTGCCCTCCTCCGGCTCCGCGCCCGGCGCCGACGACAACGCCAGCGGCACCGCCAACCTGGTCGCCATCGCCAAGGTCATGGCCGACTACACCTGCGCCAACACGGTCAAGTTCATCGCCGTGACCGGCGAGGAGTTCGGCCTCTACGGCAGCGAGGACTACGCTGCCAACGCCGCCGCCCAGGGCGAGAACATCCTCGGCGTGCTCGACGCCGACATGACCGCCTGGGCGGGCGACGGCTCCCCCGCCGCCGAGAACCTCGACCTCAACTACAACAGCACCTCGGCCTGGCTCGCCACCCTGTTCGTGCAGACCGCCGCCGACTACGGGACCGGTTGCCCGATCAACGCCTTCCTCTGCCCGGGCATGGTCTACTCGGACCACGCCCCGTTCTGGGACCACGGCTGGTCGGCGCTGTGCGGCATCACCGACAACGAGGGCTACTGCGGCCAGAGCGGCAACTACCCGTACTACCACGAGTCGGCCGACACCGTGGTCAACTGCGGCAACCCGGCCTTCTTCGCCTCGTCGGTCCGGGCCTACCTGGCGGCGACCGGCCACCTCGCCGACCCGATCTGCCGCCGGCCCGACCCGCCGACGAGTCCGGCCGCGGGTCCGGCAGGCGCCAACGCCATCTCGGTCAGCTGGACCGGGTCGCCCACCGCTGCCACCTACCAGGTCTGGCGCTCGCCCCAGGGCTGCGCCGGTTCGGCGGAGGCCTTCTACGCTGTCGGCGAGACCGCCCAGACCTCGTTCCTCGATTCCACCGCCTCGGGCGGACTGACCTACGGCTACGTGGTCGAGTCGATCGACAGCAGCGGCTTGTGCGTGTCGGCGGCGAGCGCCTGCGTCGAGGCGACCACCACCGGCGCCTGCCTCGAGCCGCCGTGGTTCGCGGGCGTGGCTACGGTCAGCAACGCGCAGGCGCCGAGCTGCACCCTCAACCTGAGCTGGTCGCCGCCGCTCGAGCTGTACTGCGGCTCGTCCGCGACGTACAACGTCTACCGCTCGCTCAGCTCCGGCTTCACCCCCGACGCGGGCAACCGCGTCGCCTCGGGGCTCACCGGCACCAGCCACTCCGACTCCGACAACCTGGTCTCCGACACCACCTACTACTACGTGGTGCGGGCCGTGGACACCGCCAACGGCGTCGAGGACGGCAATCTGGTGGAGGGCTCCGGCGCCCCGACCGGCCCGAGCACGATCGGCAATTGGAGCGACGACGTCGAGGCTTACCCGACCATCGCCGACGCGGTCGCCGCCGGGTGGGCACACGCCGCCGCCCAGGGGGTGGACGACTGGCGGGTCTCGACGTCCCAGAACCACACCACTGGGGGGGCTCGTTCGTTCGCCTCCGACGACGTCAGCACCAACGCCGACAAGTTTCTCGTCGCCCCACTCAAGAACCTGACCGCGAGCTCGGTCCTCACCTTCTGGCACCGTTACGTGTTCGAGTCCAACTACGACGGCGGCGTGCTCGAGATCTCGACCGACGGCGGTACGTCCTGGCAGGACCTCGGCCCGAGCATCACCTCCGGCGGCTACAACGACACCATCTACAGCTGGGCG
>Ga0316628_100002580_pt1 | contig 13525 bp, 12 predicted proteins | sample OWC_Aug_M2_C1_D5_FD_207648 | JGI IMG/M metagenome (GOLD analysis project Ga0316628, IMG submission 207648) | Wetland soil microbial communities from Old Woman Creek delta, Ohio, United States - OWC_Aug_M2_C1_D5_C | ecosystem: Environmental > Terrestrial > Soil > Wetlands | place: USA: Ohio... | reverse complement strand
GGTGGTGCTATTGGAGCAATTTCGCATTGGCGCCCTCGATGTACCAGGCGGTCCCTGGTTGGTGGAAATTGTCGCCGGCGTGATCGACCGGGATGAGACACCGGAAGAGGTGGCGCGCCGTGAGGCCCTTGAGGAGGCAGGGTGTCAGGTGCAGGAGATGGAATTCATCTGTGAATATCTGGTCAGCCCTGGAGGCACCTCCGAGCGCATCTCCCTCTATTGCGGCCGTGTCGATAGCAGTCATGCCGGGGGTATTCACGGCCTTGCAGAAGAGACCGAGGATATCCGTGTCAGTGCAGTCCCGTTTACGCAAGCATGGCAGAGGTTGGAGGAAGGTGTCATCAATTCTGCCAGCCCGATCATTGCCATGCAGTGGCTGCGCATGAATCGTGAGCAGTTGCGTCAGCGCTGGTGGCACGAAGCGTAACAACGTTCAGTGTGCCAAACTATCCAACCCGCAAATCCCACACTTTTTCCCTGCCAGTCGCGTGGCGTCATCAAGTGCAGCTTCAATAGATTTTCCGCGGACCAATGCATCGATAATTCCCGCATTGAAAACATCCCCGGCGCCGAGCGTATCGACCACCTGGGCCGGAGGATGGGCTGGTGCATGATGGCAGACGCCATCATCGCCCATACCATACGCACCCAGTTCACCCCAGGCGCAGATCAATTGTGCGTCTATACCACGCTCATGAAATGCGGCGAGAAAGCTCGGTGCTTCCTGAAAGCCGTGATGACGTGCGAACTCTTTGGAGAAAAGCAGTACAGAAGCATACGGGAAAAGCGTATCCATATTGGGGCGTAGCTTCTCCACCTCCAGCGACACGGGGAGGTCAGGGCGTATAGTCCGCACCCGTGCCATCATCAAGCGCATTTCATCGATGTTGCGCCCTTCGAAGTGGATCCAGTCGAGACGGCCAAGATCGATTTGTTCGAAGTCGATGTGGTTATATTCGGGCAGGTCACGGTAGTGGACGATGGTGCGCGAGCCATTGCGGCGATTGAGTGTCACGTAGGAGGTGGGAACTTTGCCGTTCGCAACGGTGTGTACAGCAGTGGTGTTGATTTTGTGATGGGCCAGGTCAGTCAGGATCAGTGAACCGTCGGGTTCGTTGGCGAGAGTGCCTGCCCAGCTGCAGTGATGTCCGAGCTGGCTCAATGCGACCAGGGTATTGGCGGCGTTGCCGCCGCGCCGGATCTGTTGTGCAGTAGCACGCACCTCCATATCTTCGGCGGGATAGCCGTCAACGATATTGATGATATCGAGGGTGGCGTTACCAACGGCAAGAATACGTGCCAAATCATTTTTCCTTGTCATGATGCTGTTGAAGGGCCCAGAGGGTGTGTTCGCGCACCAACGGCTGCGAATTATTTACACGGCTGTGCAGTGCGGCAAGTATCCCGGGTGTTGTAGGGGCATTGCCGAGGGCTACGGCGATATTTCGTAGCCAGCGTTCATGACCGAGCCGGCGCAAGGGTGAGCCCTCCGTATGATGCAGGAAGGTCTCCTCATCCCATGCGAAAAGTTCGACCAGCTGCGGCGCGGCCAGTCCGTGACGCGGCAGAAAATCGTGCTCGACCGTGAGTTTCGCAAAGCGGTTCCACGGGCAGACTAATTGGCAATCGTCGCAGCCGTAGATGCGGTTGCCCAGCTGCGGGCGCAGTTCTACGGGGATCGCACCGTGCAATTCGATGGTGAGGTAGGAGATGCAACGGCGTGCATCGACATCATAGGGCGCCACGATGGCTCCCGTGGGGCAGATGTCGATACAGGCGCGACAACTGCCGCAGTGAGGTGTGACGGGGCGATCCGCGGTGAGTGGCAAATCGGTGTAGATTTCACCCAAAAAAAACCAAGAACCGTTGCGCGTGAGGATATTCGAGTGCTTTCCTTGCCAGCCGAGTCCGGCCTTTTCAGCGATGGCTTTTTCCAAAACGGGCGCGCTGTCGACGAACACACGATATCCGAAGGGGCCGATGGCGGCGGCGATGCGATCGGCCAGTTGTTGGAGACGCTTGCGCAGCAATTTGTGGTAGTCGCGTCCCAGGGCGTAACGGGAGATATAGCCGAGGCTTGGGGCTGCGAGCAGCTGTGCCGCTGAATCCATCGGCTCGGGGAGATAGTCCATGCGCACAGAGATGATCGACAGTGTTCCCTCCACCAGCTCAGCGGGTCGGGAACGCTTGGTGCCATGGTGCTGCATATAGTCCATCTCACCCTGATACCCGCGCGCCAACCACTCTTGCAGCGATGCTTCAGCTGCGGAGAGATCGGTGTCGGCAATGCCCAGTTGCTGAAAACCGAGTTCCTGGGCCCAGTCTCGCAACTGATCCGTGAACGCCTTCAGATCATGCGGGTTCTTTATGTGGCTCATAGCCGCTATGATACCTGCCTATGAACAGTTTGCCTTCGCCCCTTTATCGTACGGAACAGATCCGCCAACTGGAGCAGTTGGCGACCGAACAATTTGCCATTCCTGCCGCGCAATTGATGGAGCGCGCCGGTCATGCTGCCTTTGAGGTTTTGCGCAAGCGTTGGCCCTGGTGTCGGCGCATCGCCGTGGTCTGCGGCAGCGGTAATAACGGCGGTGATGGTTACGTGGTGGCGCGTCTGGCACGTCAGGCGGGACTCAGCGTAAAGGTGGCTGCGGTGGGGGATCTGCACAAGATGACGGCCGAAGCCGCGGCAGCATGGCAACGTGCCCATTCTGCGGGTATCGAGATCACTCCGTTTCATGCCTCCCTTCTTGCGGGCGCAGAAGTGGTAGTGGATGCGCTCCTGGGGACAGGTCTCAGTGGTCCTGTCGGCGAGTACCATCTTGCAGCTATAGATGCAATCAATGGCACGGGCTGCCCGGTTCTTGCGCTTGATGTTCCTTCAGGCATCGATGCCGACACCGGAGCTGCGCGCGGCGCTGCAGTTAATGCAACACTGACGCTTACCTTTGTGGGGATGAAGCAGGGATTAGTTACCGGTGATGCGCTCGAGCATTGCGGTATCGTCGAGGTGGCGACCTTAGGCATTCCAGTCGAGGCGTATCAGGATGTTACCCCCGCGGCGCATCCCTTCGATTTTGAAACGTTCAAGCAACTGCTGCGGCCCAGGCGGCGCAATAGCCATAAGGGTGCATTCGGTCACCTGCTGGTAGTAGGAGGTGACCACGGCATGCTTGGTGCGGCACAACTGACCGCCCGTGCTGCCGGGCGCTGCGGCGCAGGACTGGTGAGTCTCGCCACTCGTGCCGCGCATGCCACGATGGTAAGCGCTGTTGCACCTGAAGTGATGGCTCACGGCATCGAGTCGGCGAACGAACTCTCCTCTCTTCTTGAACGAGCGAATGTAGTCGCAGTGGGACCCGGGTTGGGGCAGGGGGGGTGGGGACGGGAATTGTTCGGTCGCCTCACAGAGTCACCATTGCCGATGGTGATTGATGCCGATGGCCTTAATCTGCTGGCGCAGGATCATTTTCGTCGTCACAACTGGGTGTTGACGCCCCATCCGGGGGAGGCGGCTCGTCTACTCAACTGCAATACCGGCGATATTGTGGCGGATCGCTTCGCTGCATGCGCAGCCATTGCAGCGAAGTATGGCGGCGTCTGTGTTCTCAAGGGCGCGGGTACCCTCGTTCAGGAAGGTGTATCCACACCAATGATCTGCACGGGCGGCAATCCAGGTATGGCCAGTGGGGGGATGGGCGATCTCCTCACCGGTATTATCGGTGCACTGATTGCACAGGGCTTTTCTGTGTCGGAAGCAGCGAAGCTCGGTGTAGCAATGCATGCGGCTGCGGGTGATACCGCTGCTCGCCAAGGTGGCGAACGGGGCATGCTTGCCTCCGATCTCCTGCCCAGATTGCGCATCCTCGCGAATCCTGAACTCACCAAATGATGGCGCTTGAGCAGTTTCTTCCTGACGGCATGGCTACCGAGCGGCTCGGCACGCTCTTGGCCCGCTGCTCCACCCCAGGAGCAGTAATATTTCTGTATGGCGACCTCGGCGCGGGCAAGACCACTTTGGTGCGTGGATTTCTCCACGGAATGGGTCATCAAGGCGCCGTGAAGAGCCCTACCTACACCTTGGTCGAGCCTTACGATCTTCAGGGACACCGTGTTTACCACTTCGATCTCTATCGTCTCGGAGCGCCTGAGGAACTGGAATATCTGGGGATTCGCGACTACTTCGATGGCATTTCCGTGGCCCTCGTTGAATGGCCGCAACGAGGCAGCGGGATGTTGCCAACCGCTGATCTGGAGATTCATCTGGAGTATCGGGACGAGGGACGTAACGCGACTCTTGTCCCGCTCACACCCCGGGCCGACACGCTGCTCGACTGCCTGGCGCAACACCAAAATAGTTGATTTTTCCGGCGTTTCGTTCTAAGTTACAATTAAACCTAGAAATTTTATTATAAACTGGTTGTAACGCGGTGATTAACAAAGGGATTTTGCTCATAAAACCAAGCGGAGCAGGAGTCATGCGAGTCCTTGCCTTTCTCATTGCCGTCGTATTGAGCGGTATCGCCCAGGCCCAGAACAAGGTCCAAGGGGTCCGCATGTGGACGGCCCCCGACAATACCCGCCTGGTATTCGACGTAAGTGCCGCTCCGGAGCACACTCTCTTTACGCTCAGCGAGCCCGATCGAATCGTTATTGATATCAAAAATACCCAGCTGTCCAAGCCTGTACAGGGGCTCGATTACAGTAAGGGACTGGTGGGCAATATCCGCACCGCGATGCAGGAGAATGGCGATCTGCGTGTGGTACTCGATCTGAAAAAGAGTGTCCATCCCAAGAGTTTCGTGTTACCACCCAACGCAGAATACGGCCACCGTCTTGTTGTTGATCTGGCGGATGGTGTGCCAGCGGTTCAGCAGACTCAAAGTCAGGCTGCGACAGTACCTCCCGTCACTACGGTCCAGACGCCCCCGCCAGCACCGGTGCGCTCACTCCCCGATGCAACAGAAAATGGTCGTGATGTCATCATTGCCATTGACGCAGGGCACGGCGGCGAAGATTCGGGAGCTATTGGAGGTGGCGGCACGAAGGAGAAAGATGTAGTGCTGGCGATAGCCCTGAAATTGGGTGAACTGATCCGGCGTGAGAAGGGGATGCGGCCGATCTTTACGCGAGATGGCGATTACTACATCGGTTTGCGTCGCCGTGTCGAAATCGCCCGCGAGCAGAAGGCCGACCTCTTCATTTCAGTGCACGCCGATGCTTTCAAGAACCGCAACGCGCGAGGATCGTCGGTATTCACCCTTTCTCCGCGAGGCGCGACGAGTGAATATGCCCGACTGTTGGCGGCGAAAGAAAACGATTCCGACCTGATTGGCGGAGTCAGTCTTGACGATAAGGACGACGTGCTGGCTTCGGTCTTGCTCGACCTGTCGCAGACCGCCACGATGGAGGCCAGCTCCGATGTGGGCAATCATGTACTGTCGCAACTGCGTCAAATCAATCCGTTGCACAAGGCACGGGTGGAACAGGCGGGATTCCGTGTTCTAAAGGCGCCCGATTTGCCATCAATCCTGGTGGAAACCGCTTTTATTTCCAATTCTGTCGAGGAACGCAAGTTGCGTGACAACTCCGAGCAACAGCGCTTTGCCACGGCAATACTGCAGGGTGTACGCGGCTATTTCCGTAGTAGTCCACCTCCCGGTACCCGCCTTGCTTTGGCCAATCAACATCAGCACGTTATCGCCCAAGGCGAGACCTTGAGCAGCATTGCCAAGCACTATCAGGTGAGTACCGATACGATTCGTTCGCGTAATGGCTTGAGTGGTAACACGGTGAGCGTCGGTCAGGTATTAACCATACCGGATGATCGCGGCGGCTGATTCGCCGCAATCCCTGCTTCTACTCCACCGGGTTTTTCCAGTAAGCTTGCGGCATGATTCATGTCGCATCACATTCCCGCATCCGGGTTCTTCCTTCCCTAGTCGCCAATCAAATCGCCGCTGGTGAAGTGGTGGAGCGCCCTGCCTCGGTGGTCAAAGAGCTGCTGGAGAACAGCCTCGATGCAGGCGCTCGTTCCATCGAGGTGGAGATTGAACAAGGGGGAGTTCAGCGCATCCGCATCCGTGACGATGGACACGGCATTCATCATGATGATCTGATTTTGGCGTTGAGTCCTCATGCCACCAGCAAGATTGCCACTGCTGAGGATCTCGATGGCGTCATATCACTCGGCTTTCGCGGAGAAGCATTGGCGAGTATCGCCTCTGTATCACTCCTGACGCTCTCAAGCCGTTGTGTGGGTGAAGAGAGCGGGTGGCGAATCAATGGCAGTGGCCAGGAGGCAACACCGATACCTCTCCCTGTAGGCACTGAAGTCGACGTTCGCGACCTCTTCTACAACACACCGGCCCGTCGCAAATTCCTCCGCTCGGAGCGTACCGAACTCTCCCACGTGGAAGAGGTGATCCGGCGCATCGCCCTGAGCCGCTTTGATCTCGCGTTGCGCTTCAGTCACAACGGCAAGCAGATGTTGCGCCTGAAACAAGCCTCGCCAGGAAATGAGGGGATTCGCCGTGTAAGTGATGTTCTTGGCGGTGCTTTTGTGGAGAACAGTGTTGCAGTGGATGTGACGGCGGATGGGCTGCGTATATGGGGTTGGATAGGCCACGACGGTTATTCACGCAGTCAGGCAGACATTCACTATTTTTATCTGAACGGACGTATGATTCGTGACCGTCTGGCGAGTCATGCCGTACGTCTTGCCTTTGGTGAGCGCACTCCGGAAGGGCGCTTTCCCGCCTATCTGCTTTATCTGGAACTCGATCCCCGTCTGGTCGACGTGAACGTTCACCCCACCAAGCACGAGGTGCGGTTTCGCGAGGCGCGCCACATTCACGACTTCATCTATTGGGCGGTCAAGCGAGCCCTTGATGAGGATGTAGGTGTGAGGGGCGCGTCTGTGATTCGTTATGAGTCAGCTCCGCAAGCCGACGAGAGTTACCGCACACCACTACGCACGGCAGTCCGCGAGCCGTCAGGTCACTATGCCGCATACGCAGGTCTTACTGCCACATTAGTCAAAGAGAGTGATGCTCCTTTGGGCCGTGCCGTATGTCAGTTGCATAACGGCTATCTGCTTGCCGAGAGAGGCGATATGACAGTCGTTATTGATCTGCGCTCGATGATGGCTGAACTCCATTACATACATCTTTCTTCATCGTCAGGGGATGCCTTGCTGACCACGCAACCTTTGTTGCTACCCGAGAGTCTCAATCTCACTGCCGAAGACGCCTGCCTGTGGCGGGATAGAGGCGCTGTACTGCAAACGTTCGGATTCGAATTCGGTTGGCTTGGCGAAGAGTTGCTGGTATTGCGAAAAGTCCCGGCCATCGTTCGCTCGGCATCAATGCCCTCACTGCTCCAGGCAGTGCAGGCGTGGCTCGGGCGACTCGATGATAGCGCAGAGGGAGTAAAGGATGATCTGCTGCGAACACTCGCCTCTCATGCAGTACCGAAACAGCTTCCGGCCTATTCGTTGTCAGACTTGAATGCGCTGTTGCGTGAATATGAAGCTGCCCTTCCGAATTCAACCAATCGCCCTTGGCGTGAACTTCATGCTGCCGACTGGCAGCGGTTCTTCGAAAGTATTTCCTGAGCACGCATTTCGTGACAACTCACTCTTCACTTCCGCCTGCCATTTTCCTGATGGGCCCCACGGCTTCCGGCAAGACTGACCTGGCGATCGCCCTGCGTGAGCGACTGCCGCTCGAACTTATCAGCGTTGACTCGGCAATGATCTACCGGGATATGAATATCGGCACCGCCAAGCCCGACAGGGAAACACTGCAACGGGCACCCCATCGCCTTATCGATATCATTGATCCGGCCGAGAGTTATTCTGCGGCTCGTTTCCGGTCAGATGCCTTGCGTGAAATGGAGGCGATTACCCGTGCCGGGCGCATTCCGCTGCTGGTAGGCGGCACCATGCTCTACTATCGCGCGCTGGAGTATGGGCTCTCTGACCTTCCACAGAAAGATGAAAAAGTACGTCAATGCCTCGAGGCGGAAGCCAGTACGTTGGGTCTGGAGGTGCTACATCAGCGATTGCGTGAGGTGGACCCGGTTTCAGCTGCACGTATCCACCCCAACGATCCACAACGTCTGCTGCGGGCACTGGAGGTTTATGCCATTACGGGCGAGCCGATGAGCCGACTTTGGGAACGTGAGAGTGGTGAACAGCTCCCCTATCGAGTGGTTAAATTGGCGCTGGCCCCCGGGGAGCGTTCATTGCTCCATGAGCGCATTGAGCAACGCTTCCGGCAAATGGTCAGGAATGGCTTGGTGGAAGAGGTCGAGCAGCTCCATGCTCGTGGCGACCTGAGCCCTGATTTACCTTCCATCCGCTGTGTCGGCTATCGTCAGGTATGGAGTTATCTGGAGGGGGAGTGGGATCACTTGACCATGGTGGAGCGAGGGATTGCAGCGACCCGCCAGTTCGCCAAACGGCAGTTTACCTGGCTGCGCAGTGAACGTAATGTCGAGTGGTTTGAGTCCACTGAAAGGAATTTAGTGGAAAATGCCTTGAAATTTTTGGATGATAATGCCATTTCTTAATAGCGAGTAGGAAAGGACTTCCATTCTTCCCGCAGGCTCGATCAGTTGATCGAATCCCCATTATCATCATGCAAATCAATAGATTATGAATTATTTAGGGGCGCGTTTTGCGCCAGATAATAACAAAAGGAGCCAACAAATGAGTAAAGGGCAAGCACTGCAAGACCCGTTTCTGAATGCCCTGCGCAAGGAGCGCATCCCAGTATCGATCTATCTGGTTAACGGTATCAAGCTGCAGGGACAGGTCGAATCCTTCGATCAGTTCGTTGTGCTGCTGAAGAACTCGGTTAGCCAGATGGTCTATAAGCATGCCATCTCCACCATCGTACCGGCGCGGAACGTTAAACTGAGCATGGGTCCAGGGGATGACACACAGCCGGGTATGCCCGGAGTGGCAGAACATAGCCAGTACTAAGCCACCGATTTTCCTGTTTACCACACGAGGATCGTCCTTTGTTTGAACGCCCCAAGAGTGGCGAGCGGGCTCTGCTTGTCCATTTGGACTTCAGGCAAGAGAGCCAGCAGGAGGATCTCGACGAGTTCAGGGATCTGGCTATTTCGGCCGGTGCTGAACCTGTTGGCGTGGTTACGGGTTCACGCCAGAATCCTGACTCCAAATATTTCGTAGGTAGCGGCAAGGCGGAGGAGATCCGGCAGCAGGTCGAGCAGTCAGGGGCAGAACTGGTGCTCGTCAATCACAGCCTTACCCCCGCCCAGGAGCGCAACCTGGAACGGTTGCTCAAGTGCCGAGTGCTGGACAGGACGGGGTTGATCCTTGACATCTTTGCCCAGCGCGCCCGTTCCCATGAGGGCAAGCTGCAGGTGGAGTTGGCCCAGCTCAAGCACCTGGCGACTCGTCTGGTGCGTGGCTGGACCCATCTGGAGCGCCAGAAGGGAGGCATCGGTCTGCGCGGTCCGGGTGAAACGCAGCTGGAAACTGACCGGCGTCTGTTGGGGGAGCGTATCAAGACCCTCAATCGCCGTCTGGAGAAGGTGCTACTGCAGCGTGAGCAAGGGCGCAAGGCGCGCCAGCGCGCCGAAATTCCCACGGTCGCACTGGTAGGTTACACCAATGCTGGAAAGTCGACACTTTTCAACCGGTTGACCGCTGAAGGGGTCTATGCCGCTGACCAGCTCTTCGCGACTCTTGACCCTACTTTAAGACGACTGCCGTTACCTAATGGTGATAATTGCATTGTGGCTGATACGGTGGGTTTCATCCGTCATTTGCCCCACGATTTGGTGGCAGCCTTCCGGGCCACGCTTCAGGAAAGCCGTGATGCCGATCTGCTCCTCCATGTGGTAGACGCCAGCGACCCGGAACGGGATGCCAAATGCGAACAGGTCAATGCTGTCCTGCAAGAGATTGGGGCTGCAGAGGTCCCGCAGCTCGAAGTCTTTAACAAGATCGATCTGATCGAAGGAAGTAAGCCACATCAGGATCACGATGATGATGGCCGAGTAGTACGTGTCCACGTCTCTGCGGTGTCTGGGAGCGGTATCTCTTTTTTGATGGAAGCGCTGGCCGGCCGTTTGCAGGGGCATCGAGTGCGCCGTCAATTGCGACTTCCCCCACGTGCAGGACGATTGCGCGCACGTTTTTACGAAATGGGTGCTGTGGTGAGCGAATCGTTGGATGAAAGCGGCGACTGGTTGTTGGAGATTGAAATCAAACCGCACCATCTCGCAATACTGCGTAATCAACGGGAGTTTGCCGATTTTCTACCGCAATCTTGATTCGTTCTGCCTTGCAGTGATTACGTCGGCCCCCTAGAATTTGCGACAAGTGGCGAATTAGAACCAACCTTTGTAATTTTTCATTTTTTTGACTGGAGTTCACTATGGCCTGGAATGAACCGGGGGGATCCGGAAATAAAGATCCCTGGGGAAGCCGCTCTCCTGAACAGGGGCCCCCCGACCTCGATGAGATTATTCGCAGGTTTCAACGCAAGCTGGCCGGCTTGTTCGGCGGTGGTTCTTCGAGCGGAGGCAAGGGTAACGCGTTTGGCGGTATCGGTCTGATTATCGGAGCACTGGTGCTGCTGTGGGGTCTCTCAGGTTTATATTTCATCAAGGAAGGCAATCGCGGGGTGGTGCTGGAGTTTGGCGCCTACAAGGAGACCACCGGTGCGGGGATGCACTGGTATCCGCGGTTTATCCAGTCAGTGCAAAAAGTCGATATCGAAGCCATTCGCAGCATCGACCTGGGAGTCAATTCTACGAGTGAGTCGTTGATGCTGACCCAGGATGAGAACATCGTCGACATCAAATTTACCGCCCAATACAAGGTGAGCGATCCGCGCGATTACCTTTTCAGCGTGACTGATCCCAAAGAGACTCTGCAGCAGGCCATGGAGAGTGCGATCCGCGAGGTCGTTGGCAAGAGCGACATGGATTTCATCATCACTGGCGGACGAGGCGAGGTCGTGGTGCAAGCCCAGAAGCTGATGCAGGAGATTCTTGATAAATATCACACCGGCTTGATGGTAACCAGCCTCAATATGCAGGATGCCCAGGCCCCCCAACAGGTACAGGGAGCCTTCGTCGATGCCATCAAGGCACGCGAGGATGAGCAACGTCTGAAGAATGAAGCGGAGGCCTACTCAAACGATATCCTGCCCAAGGCTCGCGGCCAGGCAGCCCGTATCGAAGAGGAGGCTTCGGCTTATAAGGAGCAGGTCATACTTCAGGCCAAGGGTGAAACCGAGCGTTTCCTCAAGGTATTGGCTGAATACAAGAAGGCTCCGAATGTTATGCGCGACCGCCTCTATCTCGACTCGATGGAATCGGTATTGAGCAAGAGCAGCAAGGTTATTGTTGATACCAAGGGCAATAACAATCTGATTTACCTGCCACTCGACAAAATAGCGGGGCGCGGTACGAATGCCCCCACGGCGCCTGCAGTCACTGAAACGGCACCTGCGGCTGAAAGTGACACAGCGAAGCAGACAGCACCATCAGAACTGCGGACGCATGAAGATTTGCTCAAGAGGGAGGTGCGATAATGGCGCAGTCAAAATTGGCCGCACTCATTATCGGCGGCGTCGTTCTGTTGCTCGGTTATATGTCGGTCTTTACTGTCTCTGAGCGTGAGTTGGCTATCAAATTCCGCCTGGAGAAGTTTGAGCGTGCTGACTATAAACCCGGTGTCTATCTGATGTGGCCCTTTATCAACAGGGTCCAGAAGTTCGATCGGCGCATACTGACGCTCGATGCCGAACCAGAACGCTACCTGACGCTAGAAAAGAAGAATGTCATCGTCGACGCTTTTGTGAAGTGGCGTATCAGTAATGTGGAAAGCTTTTACAAGACCATGAGTGGCGACGAACAGCGTGCCGGTGAGCGCCTCTCCAAGGTTATCAACGACGGACTTCGTGGCGAATTCGGCAAACGCACCATCCAGGAGGCAATCTCCGGTGAGCGCGGCGAGATCATGAAGGTGATCACTGCACAGATCGAAGAACAGTCGAAACAGTTCGGTATCGAGGTCATCGATGTGCGCATCAAACGTATCGAGTTACCGGCTGAGGTCTCTACTTCGGTTTACCGCCGCATGGAAGCGGAGCGCGCTCGCGTGGCGAAGGATTTGCGTTCCCGCGGAGCTGAAGCGGCGGAACGTATCCGTGCCGATGCGGATCGCCAGCGCATCATAATTCTGGCCGAGGCCAATCGAAAGGCGGAACAGCTGCGCGGCGATGGGGATGCACAGGCAGCGCAAATCTATGCACGCGCCTACAGCAGAGACGAGCGCTTCTATCAGCTCTATCGCAGCCTCAATGCCTACCGCAACGTCTTCAATAAACAGGAGGATGTGCTGGTACTCGATCCGAAGTCGGAGTTCTTCAAATACTTCAACACTCCTGCGGGACGTTGATGGGGTGATATAAAACATCGACCGGGTGACGCAATCGTCGCCCGGTGTTTTTTTGTGGGGTGAGGATATATGGAGGAAGCGTTTTGGTCCGCCATGGCATTATTGCTGGTGGTGGAGGGTTTTATGCCTGCAATGGCACCGACGCTGTTTCGCCGTATCCTCTTCTCCATGGTGCAGATGGATGATCGATCCATTCGCATTTCTGGTCTGCTCAGCATGGTGCTGGGGGCCGTGATTCTCTATCTGATGAGACATTGAACCATGTTGCAGAACGATCGCTGGCTGCTTCCCGAAGGAATTGAAGAGGTCTTGCCGCCTCAGGCGGAGCATCTGGAGGTGCTACGTCGGCGCCTGCTCGATCTATTCCATGTCTGGGGCTATGAGCTGGTCATTCCTCCTTTTATTGAATACCTAGAGTCGCTGCTGACTGGCACCGGCAACGATCTTGATCTGCAGACCTTCAAAATCACCGACCAAATCACTGGCAGGTTGATGGGGGTGCGCGCCGATATGACACCACAGGTGGCGCGTATCGATGCCCATCAGTTAAAACGCGACGTGCCGAGCCGTCTCTGCTATCTGGGCACGGTACTCCACACCCAGCCGCAGGGGCATGGGGCTACTCGCTGCCCGTTACAGGTGGGCGCGGAGTTGTACGGCCACAGCGGCATCGAGAGTGACATCGAGGTGTTGCGCCTGATGATCGAGACGCTGCGTTGTGTCGGGCTGGGCAAGGTGCATCTGGATCTCGGTCATGTGGGGATCTATCGCGGCCTGATGCGACAGTTTGATGTGGACGAATCAGAAGAGGCCACACTATTTGACGCCTTGCAGCGCAAGGCGCGTCCCGAGATTGCCGAGTGGCTTGCGCGGACTGATTTGCCGCAAACATCCCGGGAGATGATTGGGGCACTGGCCGATCTGTATGGGGATATCGGAGTGCTCACAGATGCCCGGCGACTTCTTGCGGGAGCAAGCGACGAGGTGTTGGTGGCCCTGGATAATCTTGAAGCCATAGCCAAGGCTGCTGCGAAATTTCCCGATGTGGAACTCCACTTCGATCTGGCGGAGTTACGC
>Ga0316628_100002579_pt1 | contig 13529 bp, 11 predicted proteins | sample OWC_Aug_M2_C1_D5_FD_207648 | JGI IMG/M metagenome (GOLD analysis project Ga0316628, IMG submission 207648) | Wetland soil microbial communities from Old Woman Creek delta, Ohio, United States - OWC_Aug_M2_C1_D5_C | ecosystem: Environmental > Terrestrial > Soil > Wetlands | place: USA: Ohio... | reverse complement strand
GGAAATGCTTTTCAGGATCGGCGACCCGGTGCGCAACCTTTACTGCGTCGTTGGCGGAGAGGTGCAGCTGATCCGGCACGATGCGCGTGGTACGCGTATCGTTCTGCAAAGGTCGCGTGGAGGATTCATCGCTGAGGCAAGCATCAGCAGCAAGGCCTACCATTGCGATGCGGTCGCCAACGAGACGAGTGACCTGCTCTGCTTTCCGCTCAAGGGGTTTCAAGCCGCACTGGAGGAGGACGCGCCATTCCGCAATATGTGGATGGGGCTGCTGGCCAGGGAAGTGCGTAAGCTGCGCGCCAAATGCGAGAGGTTGAGCTTGCATGGTGCGGCGGAGCGAATCATCCATTACCTCGAGTCCGAGGGGTTTGATGGCTCCATTACCCTCAATCAATCCCGCAAGGCCTGGGCGGGCGAGTTAGGGCTGAGTCATGAGGTGCTTTACCGCACCTTGAAGCTGCTTGGCAGCCAAGACCTGTTGCGCGTCGAGGGTGACAGAATTTTCCTTGTCCGGTAGTGCAGCAACGACATTCCGTTGGCCTATATCTTGCTTGTTATCATTGCACCTGAACCAGTTAAGGAGTCGAAGATGCGTATTTCTGCATTGCACCGGTATATGGTTGCCGCAGTGGTTTTATTTGGTTTGATGAGTTGGTCTGCGCATGCCGGTGAGGTGAGCGTTGCGGTGGCGGCGAATTTCTCTGCACCAATGGAGCGCATCGCTGCGCTGTTTCAGCAGGATAGCGGGCACACCTTGAAAGTCAGCTTCGGTTCCAGCGGCAAGTTCTATGCGCAGATCAAGGCGGGGGCGCCGTTCGACGTGTTCCTCTCCGCCGACGAGAAGAATCCGCAGCTGCTGGAAGACGGGGGGCTGGCCGCGAAAGGTTCGCGTTTCGTCTATGCGCTGGGCAAGCTGGTGCTGTGGAGTGCGAAGCCGGGCTATGTGGATGCCAAGGGCGCCGTGCTGGGCAAGGGCGACTACGGCAAGATCGCCTATGCCGATCCCAGGCTCGCGCCGTATGGCGTGGCCGCGCAAGAGGCGCTGCAGAAGATGAAGCTGTGGGACAAGGTGCAGGGCAAGCTGGTGACGGGCGAGAGCATCGGACAGACTTACCAGTTCGCAGCAAGCGGAAATGCGGAGCTGGCGTTCATCGCACTCTCGCAGGTCACCAAGGACGGCAAGGTGAGCGAGGGTTCATACTGGCTGGTGCCTGCTGAGATGTACAGCCCGATCAGACAGAGCGCGGTGCAGCTGACGGAGGCCAAGGACAAGGCGGCAGCGCAGGCGTTCCTGAAATTCCTGCAGAGCGAGAAGGCGAAAGCGGTGATGCGCAGTTTCGGTTATGAGCTGCCTTAAGACAAATCCACACGAATCCGTTCGTATTGAGCTTGTCGAAATGCGACAGGATTCACGGGCGGCACGTGCATACTCAGGCCAGGCTTCGACAGGCTCAGCGCGAACGGATTTATTCCTGGTTGATATGAAAACATCATGACCTCGCTGGATCCCTCCGACCTCCAAGCCGTCTGGCTCACCCTCAAGCTTGCCGGTGTCTCCACCTTGCTGCTGCTGCTCATCGCCACGCCACTGGCCTGGTGGTTGGCGAACAGTGGCAAGTGGTACAAGGGCATGGTGGCCGCGCTGGTGGCGTTGCCGCTGGTGATCCCGCCCACGGTGCTGGGTTTCTATCTGCTGTTGCTGATGGGGCCGCATGGCGTGGTGGGCGAGCTGACCACGGCCCTGGATCTCGGCAGGTTGCCGTTCACCTTTGCCGGTCTGGTAGTTGGCTCGGTGCTGTTTTCCTTGCCATTCGCGGTGCAGCCGATCCAGAACGCATTCGAGGCGATGGGCAGACGTCCGCTGGAAGTGGCGGCGACCCTGCGCGCCGGTGCGTGGGATCGTTTCGTCAGCGTGGCCTTGCCGCTGGCGCGACCGGGTTTTCTGACAGCGATCATCCTGGCTTTCGCACACACGGTCGGCGAGTTCGGCGTGGTACTGATGCTGGGCGGCAACATTCCCGGCGAGACGCGCGTACTCTCGGTCGCCATCTACAATCACGTCGAAGCGATGGAATACGGCGCTGCGCATTGGCTCGCCGGCGGCATGGTGATGTTCTCGTTCGTTGTGTTGCTCTCGCTTTATCTGGTGGGCGCGCGATTTTCGAAGGTCGTGAAATGAGCGAGATCAAAGCGCATTTCACGCTGCAACTAGAAGGTTTTGCTCTCGACGCTTCCTTCAACGCGCCGGCAGTCGGTGTCACCGCGTTGTTCGGTCCATCGGGCTCCGGCAAGACCACGTTGCTGCGCTGTGTCGCCGGGCTGGAGCGTGCTGCAGGCTCGCTGCATGTGAACGGCGAAACATGGCAGGACGCCGAACAGTTCGTGCCGACGCATCGCCGGCCGCTGGGTTACGTGTTCCAGGAAGCAAGCCTGTTTCCGCATCTGTCGGTGCGCGCCAATCTGGAGTACGGATTGAAGCGCATCGCGCCATTCGAACGCCGTGTGCCGCTGGAGCATGTGGTGGAATGGCTGGGCTTGAACCATCTTATCGAACGCGGCGATCCGGCCAGACTCTCCGGCGGCGAACGCCAGCGCGTCGCCATCGGCCGCGCACTGCTTACCAGCCCGCGCATCCTGCTGATGGACGAGCCCCTCTCGGCGCTCGACACTGCCAGCAAGCAGGAGATCCTGCCGTATCTGGAGCACCTGCACAGAGAGCTGGAGATTCCCGTGCTTTACGTCAGCCATGCGCTGGACGAGGTGGCACGGCTAGCCGACCATCTGGTGCTGCTGGATAAAGGCAAGGTCATCGCAAGCGGTGCGCTCAGCGAGACCCTGGCGCGGCTCGATCTGCCCACCGCGCATTTCGACGACGCGGGCGCCGTGATCGAAGCGGCAGTGGCGCAGCACGACGAAACCTATCACCTCACGCGGCTGGATTTTTCCGGCGGCAGCCTGTGGGTGGGGCAGGTGAGCCAACCGCTCGGCGCCTTGGTGCGCGCCCGTGTGCTGGCACGCGACGTGAGCATCGCCACGCAACAGCCGCATGGCTCCAGTATCACCAACATCCTGGACGCACGCATCGACGAGATACGCGACGAAGGGCCGGACAAGGTGATCGTGCGCATGACGGTCGGCGAGTCGCATGCGTTGCTGTCGCGCATCACGCGCCGGTCGCGCGATCATCTTGGCCTGAGCGCCGGGATGCATGTGCATGCCCAGGTGAAAAGTGTCGCATTGATGGCGTGAAGGAAGAATCAGGCAGCAGTGCCGGGATAACCTTGCATCGATTCAATTGGTTGCCGTATTCCTGCGGGGGCGATGGATCGCATTTCTGAGGCAATCCAGCCACGATTTTGATAATATTGCCACCCTCTTTGGGTGCTGCCTGCGGTTGCTGACGGCACTGATCCAAAAACCTTACCCGTAAAGGCTGCTACCCGAAACACCGGTAGCCGGAATCATCGCCATGAATACCAAGCTGCAAACCATCTTCGCCAAACATCAGGGCAGGGCGGGCGCGTTGCTGCCCATCCTGCACGACATCCAGCATGAACTGGGCTATGTGCCCGAAGACGCAGTGCAGCTGATCGCAAGGGAACTCAATCTGTCGCGCGCCGAAGTGCATGGCGTGATCACTTATTACCACCACTTCCGCCAGACGCCGCCGGGCAAGCATGTCGTGCGGGTGTGCTGCGCCGAGGCGTGCCAGGCCAACGGCAGCGAGGCGCTGGCGGCACATGCGGCAAAACGGCTGCAGGATGCGGATGTCACGCTGGAGCCGGTGTATTGCCTGGGCCTGTGTTCCATCGGCCCAGCGGTGCAGATCGACGAGACGACTTTGCATGCGCAGGTGACGCCGAAGAAGTTCGATGCGCTGATGAACGAACTGGGAGACAGGAAATGAGCGTCGCCGTTTATGTTCCCGGCGATGCCGCCGCGCTCGCGCTCGGCGCAGACGCGGTGGCAGCTGCCATTGCCGCCGAAGCGGGCAAGCGCGGTGAAGAGGTGCGCATCGTGCGCAACGGCTCGCGTGGCCTGTTCTGGCTGGAGCCGCTGGTCGAAGTCGCCACGGCGCAAGGTCGCGTCGCCTATGGCCCGGTGACGGCAGCCGATGTTCCCAGGTTGTTCGCGGCGGATTTCACGCAGGGCGGCAAACATGCGCTGCGCCTTGGCGACATCGAAGCGCATCCGTATCTCGCCAAGCAGCAGCGCGTCAGCCTGCGCCGAACCGGCATCGTCGACCCGCGCTCGCTGGATGATTATCTCGCGCACGGCGGCGGCAAGGGGCTGGCGGCAGCGCGCGCCATGCAGCCTGCCGCCATCGTGCAGGCGATGACCGATTCCGGCCTGCGCGGGCGCGGCGGCGCGGCCTTCCCTACCGGCATTAAATGGAAGACCGTGCTGGAACAATCCGCCGAGCAGAAGTACATCGTGTGCAATGCCGACGAGGGCGATTCCGGCACGTTCTCCGACCGCATGCTGATGGAAGGCGACCCGTACTGCCTGCTCGAAGGCATGGCCATCGCCGGGTTCGCCGTCGGCGCGAATAAAGGTTATATCTACGTGCGCTCCGAATATCCGCATGCCATCGTTGCGCTGAACGCCGCGCTGGAGAATGCGGGCGACTGGCTCGCCGATTTCAGCATCGAAGTACGCCAGGCTGCCGGCGCCTATGTGTGCGGCGAAGAGACCGCGCTGCTGGAAAGCATCGAGGGCAAGCGCGGCATCGTGCGCAGCAAGCCGCCGCTGCCCGCGATCTCTGGCCTGTTCGGCCAGCCCACCGTCATCAACAACGTCATCACCTTTGCCAGCGTGCCGGACATCCTCGCGCAGGGCGCGGCGTTCTATCGCGAACTCGGCGTGGGGCGTTCGCGCGGCACGCTGCCGTTCCAGCTGGCGGGCAATCTCAAGTTCGGCGGTCTGGTCGAGGTGCCGTTCGGCGCGACCTTGCGCGAGTTGCTGTACGACTACGGCGGCGGTTCGCGCAGCGGCCGTCCGCTGCACGCGGTGCAGGTGGGCGGGCCGCTCGGTGCATATTTGCCGGCGTCGCAGTTCGACACCGTGCTCGATTATGAAGCCTTTGCCGCCATCGGTGCCGCGCTCGGCCACGGCGGCATCGTCGCTTTCGACGACACGGTGGACATGGCGAAGCAGGCACGCTACGCCATGCAGTTCTGCGCCAACGAATCCTGCGGCAAGTGCACGCCGTGCCGCATCGGCTCCACGCGCGGCGTCGAGGTCATCGATCGCATCCGTGCCGGGCAGACGGAACAGATCGCGCTGCTGCGTAGCCTGTGCGACACCATGACCCACGGCTCGATGTGCGCGATGGGTGGCATGACGCCGTACCCGGTGCTGTCGGCGCTCAACCATTTCCCGGAGGACTTCCAATGAACGAGATTGATTACGGAACTCCGGCGGTCGTCTCCGACCGCGAAGTCACGCTGAACATCGACGGCGTTTCCGTCAGTGTGCCGGCTGGCACGTCGGTCATGCGCGCCGCGGTCAAGGCGGGCGTGATGATTCCCAAGCTGTGCGCCACCGACTCGCTCGCACCGTTCGGCTCCTGCCGCCTGTGCCTGGTCGAGATCGAAGGTCGGCGCGGCTATCCGTCCTCCTGCACCACGCCCGCCGAAGCGGGCATGACCGTGCGCACGCAGACCGCCAAACTGGCCGAGCTGCGCCGCAACGTGATGGAGCTGTATATCTCCGACCATCCGCTCGATTGCCTCACCTGCGCCGCCAGCGGCAACTGCGAACTGCAAAGCATGGCGGGCGCGGTCGGCCTGCGCGAAGTGCGCTACGGCATGGCTGGTGCCAACCACTTCACCGCTGCGGAGAAGGACAAGTCCAACCCCTATTTCATTCACAATCCCGCCAAGTGCATCGTATGCAACCGCTGCGTGCGCGCTTGTGAAGAGCAGCAGGGCGTTTTTGCGCTCACCATCTCCGGGCGCGGTTTCGGCTCGCGCATGACGGCTGGGCAGGGCGAGTCTTTCATGGAATCGGATTGCGTCTCCTGCGGCGCCTGCGTGAACGCCTGCCCGACGGCGGCGCTGATCGAGAAGAGCGCGGTCGCGCAGGGCCGGCCGGAGCGCGCGGTGGTCACCACCTGCGCCTACTGCGGCGTCGGCTGCGGTTTCAAGGCCGAGATGAAGGGCACGCAGGTTGTGCGCATGACACCGTGGAAGGACGGCAAGGCCAACGAGGGCCATGCCTGCGTCAAAGGCCGTTTCGCCTGGGGCTATGCCACGCACAAGGACCGCAACACCAAACCGATGATCCGCGCAAAGACCAGCGATCCGTGGCGCGAGGTGTCGTGGGAGGAAGCGTTCGCCCATGCCGCCAGCGAGTTCCGCCGCGTGCAGGAAAAATACGGCAGGGACTCCGTCGGCGCGCTGGTTTCCAGCCGCTGCACCAACGAGGAAGACTATCTGGTGCAGAAACTGGTGCGCGCCGCGTTCGGCAACAACAACGTGGACACCTGCGCGCGCGTGTGCCATGCGCCTACGGGCTACGGCCTCGGCCAGACGCTGGGCACTTCGGCCGGCACGCAGACGTTCAAGTCGCTGGAAAAATCCGATGTGCTGCTGCTGATCGGCATCAACCCCACGGAAGGACACCCGGTGGTCGGCGCGCGCCTCAAGCGCCGCGTGCGCGAGGGGGCCAAACTCATCGTGATCGACCCGCGCGAGATCGACATGGTGACTGCGCCGCATGCGCGCGCCACCCATCATTTGAAACTGCGCCCCGGCACCAACGTCGCCATGCTCTCGGCGCTGGCGCACGTGATCGTGACCGAAGGTCTGGTCGACGAGCAGTTCATCGCTGAGCGCTGCGAGACGCAAGCCTTCGCCGACTGGCGCGAGTTCACCGCGCGTCCGGCCAATTCGCCGGAGGCGATGGAGGCCGTCACCGGCGTGCCCGCCGCGGAGGTGCGTGCGGCGGCGCGCCTGTACGCTACCGGCGGCAACGCAGCCATCTTCTACGGTCTCGGCGTGACCGAGCATTCGCAGGGTTCGACGGCGGTGATCGCCATCGCCAACCTCGCGATGGCGACCGGCAACGTCGGGCGCGAAGGCGTGGGCGTGAATCCGCTGCGCGGCCAGAACAACGTGCAGGGTTCCTGCGACATGGGCGGCTTCCCGGATATTTTCCCCGGCTACCGCCATGTGTCCGACAAAGCCACGCGCGAATTGTTCGAACAGGCATGGGGCGCAAGCCTCCAGTCCGATCCGGGCCTGCGCATCCCCAACATGCTGGAAGCCGCGCTGGACGGTTCTTTCAAGGGACTCTACTGTCAGGGTGAAGACCCGGCGCAGTCCGACCCCAACACGCAGCACGTGCAGGCCGCGCTGGCCGCGATGGAATGTGTGGTGGTGCAGGACCTGTTCCTAAACGAGACGGCGAAGTTCGCGCACGTGTTCCTACCCGGCGCATCGTTCCTGGAAAAGGACGGTACATTCACCAACGGCGAGCGGCGCATCTCGCGCGTGCGCAAGGTCATGCCGCCACTGGCCGGCAAGGCCGATTGGGAAACGACGATGGGGCTGGCCGAGGCACTCGGCTACCCGATGCACTACGAGCACCCGTCGCAGATCATGGATGAGATCGCGCGCCTGACGCCGACCTTCAACGGCGTCAGCTACGACAAGCTGGAACAGATGGGCAGCGTGCAATGGCCGTGCAACGACAAGGCGCCGGAGGGCACACCGCTGATGCACGTGAACGGTTTCGTGCGCGGCAAGGGCCGCTTCATGAACACGCAATACCTGCCGACCGACGAGAAGGTCACGCCGCGTTTCCCGCTGCTGCTGACCACCGGGCGCATCCTGTCGCAGTACAACGTTGGCGCGCAGACGCGGCGTACCGAGAACGTGCAGTTCTATTCCGAGGACGTGCTGGAGATCCACCCGCACGATGCCGAGGAACGCGGCATCAGGCAGGGCGACTGGGTCGGCATCCAGTCGCGCGCGGGCGACACGGTGCTGCGCGCCACCATCACCGAGCGCGTGCAGCCCGGCGTGGTCTACACCACCTTCCACTTCCCGGAATCGGGCGCCAACGTCATCACCACCGACAACTCCGACTGGGCCACCAACTGCCCCGAGTACAAGGTGACGGCGGTGCAGTTGGTGAAGGTGGAGCAGCCGTCGGAGTGGCAACGGCGGAATGCGCGCGAGGACAAGGAGCAGCGCCGTTTGCTGGCTGGCGAAACTGCAAAATGACGGTTCCGGAAAACATGCGATCCCAGATTCAGCTTGCGGTGCAGCGCCCGGGCAGCGCGCCGCAACTCGATGCGGTGGCTGAAGAGATACCTGTCGCTTTCGAGTACAACGGCATCTCGCACACGGTGATGCTCGCCACTCCCACCGACCTCGAGGATTTCGCGTTGGGCTTCACTCTCTCGGAGGGCATCGTCGCCAAGCGGAGCGAGGTATTCGATATCGAGATCGAAGAAGCCTGCGCTGGTGTCACTCTGCATCTGGAAATCGCGGGCGGCGCATTCGCCAGACTCAAGGAACGCCGCCGCAGCCTGGCCGGACGCACCGGTTGCGGCTTGTGCGGAGCGGAAAGCCTGACGCAAGTCATGCGCGACCTGCCGCCGGTGGCGGATGCAGCCCCGTTCCCGCTCGTCGCGTTGTATGAAGGCATGCACCGGCTGCCGGAACAGCAGTTGCTGCAGCAGTCCACCGGTGCCGTGCATGCGGCCTGTCGCGTGGCGAGCGATGGCAGCATCAGCCATGTGCGCGAGGACGTTGGCCGCCACAATGCTCTCGACAAGACCCTGGGCGCACTGGCTCTCGCCGATACGGCGGCTGATGGTGCGTTGCTCATCACCAGCCGCGCCAGTTTCGAGATGGTGCAAAAATCCGCCGCGCAGGGTTATGCCATTCTCGCCGCCGTTTCGGCGCCCACTGCCGCTGCCGTGCGACTGGCGGAGAAGCTCAATATCACGCTGGTCGGCTTCCTGCGCGGCGGCAGCTGTGCCATCTATACTCACGCGCAAAGACTGCAAGGAACCACGACATGAAACCTGCCAAACTGATCAAGATGGCCAACCAGATCGGCGCCTTCTTCGTAGCCATGCCCAACCGCGAGCAGGCGGTGAAGGACATCGCCGCCCACATCCAGAGGAACTGGGAGCCGCGCATGCGCGCCGCACTGCTTCAGCATGTCGACACGCATGGCGATGCCGAACTGTCTGTTATGGCGCGTGACGCGTTGCCGCTGGTGAAGAAGGCCGACTGACGGCGCCAAGTGCGAACAACCGGAAGCGCATTACACGCCGCTCCCGCGACCCGCCGAGGCGAACCTAATGTATGACCGGGTAACTGGACTGCGCAAGGATCAAGGTAATTCCCAAGCAGAACACTTGGATATGGTCAACTTTAGGCGCAGATAGGCGACCAAATGCCCGTTTACTAATCAGGCTCGAATGTTACAATCTTGACGGTTTGCGTGCCGAAAATTGGATATAAAGCAGTGATTAAAAAAATACTCGTCGCCAACCGAGGAGAGATTGCAGTTCGAATTGTGCGTGCGTGCTCTGAAATGGGCATCAAGTCCGTTGCCATTTACACGGATGCCGATCGCCATGCGTTGCACGTAAAGAAAGCGGATGAGTCCTATCATATCGGCTCCGATCCGGTCGCTGGCTATCTCAACGCCTACAATATCGTTAATCTGGCCGTTACCTCGGGTTGTGATGCCCTTCATCCTGGCTATGGTTTTCTTTCCGAGAATCCCGAAGTGGCGGAGATCTGCGCACGCCGCGGCATCAAGTTCATCGGACCCAATGCGGATGTAATCCGCCAGATGGGCGACAAGGTCCAGGCCCGCAATGCCATGATCGCCGCTGGCCTTCCATGTGTGCCCGGCAGCGATGGCAACCTGGCCGATGTCGAAGAGGCGCGCGTGCTGGCCAGAAAGATCGGCTATCCCGTCATGCTCAAGGCCACCAATGGCGGCGGCGGGCGCGGCATTCGGCGCTGCGACAATGAAAAAGAGCTGCTCAGCAACTACGACCGCGTAATCTCGGAAGCGAGCAAGGCATTCGGCAAACCGGAAGTGTTCCTGGAAAAATGCGTGGTCAACCCGCGGCACATCGAGGTGCAGGTGCTGGGCGACAGCCACGGCAATGCGATCCATCTGTTCGAGCGCGACTGCTCCATCCAGCGCCGCAACCAGAAACTGATCGAGATTGCGCCATCGCCGCAGATCAACCAGCAGCAGCGCGAATACATCGGCGGCCTGGCGGTCAAGGCTGCCAAGGCAGTGGGTTACGAGAACGCCGGCACCATCGAGTTCCTGCTCGACCAGGACGACAACTTCTACTTCATGGAGATGAACACGCGCGTGCAGGTCGAGCATACCGTGACCGAGTCCATCACCGGCATCGACATCGTGCAGGAACAGATCCGCATTGCCGACGGTTTGCCACTCCAGTACAAACAGGAAGACGTCAACTTCCGCGGCTATGCCATGGAATTCCGCATCAATGCGGAAGATCCGAAGAATGGGTTCCTGCCCAGTTTTGGCAAGATTACCCGTTACTACGCGCCGGGCGGTCCGGGCGTGCGCATTGATGCCGCCATGTATAGCGGCTATGTTATTCCGCCGTACTTCGACTCGATGTGCGCCAAGCTCACAGTCTGGGCGCTTACCTGGGAAGGTGTCGTCGAGCGCGGCCGCCGTGCGCTCAGCGACATGGTGGTCTATGGCGTCAAGACGACTATTCCCTACTATCAGGAAATCCTGCAGCACCCCGACTTCAGGAATGCGGACTTCAACACCGGATTCGTGGAGTCGCACCCTGAACTGATCAATTACGTCACCAAGATTCCGCCGGAACTGAGGGCGGCAGCCATCGCGGCTGCCATCGCTGCGCACGAAGGCATTTGATTTCAACCTGACTTTAAGAGTAACACCATGGCCAAGACCCTTATCTCCGAGCTAGTCCTGCGTGACGGTCATCAATCGATGATTGCGACACGCATGCGTACTGACGACATGCTGCCTATCTGCGCCAAGCTGGATAGTATCGGTTTCTGGTCACTGGAATCCTGGGGTGGGGCCACCTTCGATTCCTGCGTGCGGTTTTTGAAAGAGGATCCTTGGGAGCGCCTGAGGAAGCTGCGCAAGGCCTTGCCGAATACCCGCCTGCAGATGTTGCTGCGCGGCCAGAACCTGCTCGGCTATCGCCATTATTCCGATGACGTCGTGCGCGCGTTCGTACAGAAATCCGCCGACAACGGCATGGACGTGTTCCGGATCTTCGACGCGCTGAACGACATGCGCAACCTGCGCGTCTCTATCGAGGCGGTGAAGAAAGCCGGCAGGCATGCGGAAGGCTGCATCAGCTACACCACCAGCCCGGTCCACGACATTCCCCAGTTCGTGAACCTGGCCTGCGAACTGGAAGCGCTGGGCTGCGACACCATCTGCATCAAGGACATGGCCGGCTTGCTGACGCCCTACGCCACCTTCGAACTGGTCAAGGCTTTGCGCGCAGCAGTCAACGTGCCCATCCACCTGCACAGCCATGCCACCTCCGGCCTGTCTGCCATGTGTTTTCTCAAGGCCGTGGAAGCGGGCGCTACCATGCTGGACACCTGCAACTCGTCCTTCGGCGAAGGCGCCAGCCACTCGTCGACCGAGAGCATCGTCGCCGCGCTGCGTGGCACGGAATACGACACCGGGCTTGATCTGGCCGCGATGCAGGAAGTCACCGCCTATTTCACCGAGGTGCGCAAGAAGTACTGGCAGTTCGAGAGCGAATTCACCGGCGTGGACACGCGCGTGCTCGTCAATCAGGTTCCGGGCGGCATGATTTCCAACCTGTCCAACCAGCTCAAGGAGCTGGAAGCGCTCAGCCGCATGGATGAGGTGCTGGACGAAATTCCGCGCGTGCGCGAAGACATGGGCTATCCGCCGCTGGTGACACCGACTTCGCAAATCGTCGGTACGCAGGCTGTGCTGAATGTGGTGACCGGCACGCGCTACAAATCCGTCACCAATGAAGTGAAGAATTACCTGCTCGGCCAATACGGCAAGGCTCCCGGCAAGGTCAACGAACAAGTCAAGAAGCTTGCGGTCGGCGACGCCGAAGTCATGACCTGCCGTCCGGCCGATGTGCTCGAAGCCGAAATGAGCAGGCTCAGGGCGGACAGCGAGACCTTTGCCCAGAGCGAGGAAGACGTTCTCACATACGCGATGTTCCCTGAACTCGCCAGGACTTTCCTGCAGGAGCGCAACGCCAACACGCTGAAGCCCGAGCAGCTGCTGTCCAAGGGAGCCGCAACGGTCTCCACCGAGCGCTACGCGCCGAACGAATTCAAGGTCACTCTGCATGGAGAGACCTTCCACATCAATCTGACTGGAAGCGGGCATCATGGCGAAGCGCATCGCCCGTTCTATGTCTCGGTGGATGGCATTTCGGAAGAAGTCATTGTCGAAACACTGAATGAAATAGAGGTTTCCGGCGGCAAGAGCGGCGGCAAGAAGAAAGCCGTCGAAAAGGCCTCCGGCTCCAGCCGCCCGCGCCCATCCCATCAGGGATGCGTGACGACCGCGATGCCCGGGACGATCGTGGACGTCAAAGCGAAGATCGGCGACAAGGTCGAAGCGGGCGATGGTGTGCTGGTCATCGAAGCCATGAAGATGGAAAACGAGATACAAGCGCCGGAAAGTGGCGTTGTGATCAGCGTCCACGTCAAGAAAGGCGACAGCGTGGCACCGGACGAAACCTTGATCGAAATCCAGTGTTCCTGATCAAATCACGCCACCTCGAAAAGCCGCCAGTGAACTAACGGGCCATCGGACCGATCAAAGTGCTGTGATTTCGCTGCGGTATTACTGCGGCATCAAGCGGAGAACGATCTCCTGGATAGTGTTCGATACCAATGAGCAAAGCCTTTACACGCGAAACGGATGATGACGATGATGATGAGGTCTCGTCGCTGCCGGCGATTCCCGCTGGCACGAAGAACTACATCACACCGGCCGGTTATCGCCGTCTGAAAGAAGAATACATGCACCTGCTGGACGTAGAGCGTCCGGCACTGGTGCAGACCGTGGCCTGGGCGGCATCCAACGGCGACCGTTCGGAAAATGGCGATTACATCTACGGCAAGAAGCGCCTGCGCGAGATTGACCGCCGTCTGCGCTTCCTGGCCAAGCGCATGGAGAATTCCGAAGTCATCGATCCGGCGCAGCGCCAAGGCTGCGAGCAGGTGTTCTTCGGCGCGACCGTCACGGTATGCCACGAGGACGGCGTCGAGCGCACCTACAGCATTGTCGGCATCGACGAGGCCGACGCCGGCAAGGGTCATATCAGCTGGGTGTCGCCGCTGGCGCGCACGCTGCTCAAGGCTCGCGCAGACGACACGGTGCTGCTACAACTCCCCAATGGTGTCGAAGAACTGGTCGTGGTCGAAGTGGCCTACCGGAGCATCGAGCTGTAGTCTCTGCCGGTACCGGCGCTTCAGGCAGGGGCTGTAAAGCTAAGGATGTGCTCTGGCAGA
>Ga0316628_100002578_pt1 | contig 13529 bp, 12 predicted proteins | sample OWC_Aug_M2_C1_D5_FD_207648 | JGI IMG/M metagenome (GOLD analysis project Ga0316628, IMG submission 207648) | Wetland soil microbial communities from Old Woman Creek delta, Ohio, United States - OWC_Aug_M2_C1_D5_C | ecosystem: Environmental > Terrestrial > Soil > Wetlands | place: USA: Ohio... | reverse complement strand
CTGATGGCCTCTATAGCAAGCTTTTCTCCCCTTGCGGTCGCTGAAACCCAAAGTGTCTATACGATTACAGCAACAGTGAACGCCAATGGCAGCATTTCTCCCGTTGGAGCGATATCTGTTGTTGCAGGCGGCAGCCAGGCTTTCACTATCACTCCTGATCCCGAGTACCAGATATTAAACGTGATCGTTGATGGTACAAACAAGGGTGATGTTAACGCATATACTTTCTCTAACGTCCAGGCGAACCATACTATTGCCGCCTCCTTTAAACGGGTTACCTTCACCATCACGGCAACGGCCGAAGCGAATGGAGCCATTAGCCCTCCGGGGGTGAATACGGTGAATCGTGGGGGCAGCATGACCTTCTCCATCACGCCGAATGCTGGATACCGTGTGGCCCACGTGCTGGTGGATGGTGTTTCGGCAGGTGCAATGACCTCGTATACCTTCACCAACGTTACGGCCGGTCACACGATCAAAGCTACGTTTGCTGAGAACGAGTGGTACATCATTGATGCCAGTGCAGGAGCGAACGGAAGCATCTCCCCCTCGGGTAGGGGGTCTGTGCTTGGTGGCACTGACTGGAAGTTCACCATTACACCGGCAGCAGGATACCGTGTGGCGGAAGTGGCCATTGACGGTGTGTCCAAGGGTGCGCTGACCTCGTATACCCTCTACAGCGTCGAGGCAGGCCACACCATCAGCGTGTCCTTTACTCTGGATGTTTACACCATCACGGCTTCGGTGACAAACTGGGATTACAGCGTTCCTATCAGTGGGAGCATAACACTGCCGGGCATAATAACGGTGAACAAAGGAGACAGCCGCACCTACACAATCGCCCCAAATGAGGGATACGTGGTGTACAGCGTGCTCGTTGATGGTGCCCAGAAGGGCGGGATTACCAGCTACACATTCTCGAGCGTCACGGCCGATCACACCATCGCCGCCTACGTCAGGCCGATCACCTATACCATCACGGCAAAGGCAGAAAGCGGAGGCAACATCAATCCTGCAGGCATCACCACAATAATCAAAGGAGGGAGCCAGACCTACACCATTACCCCGAAAGCAGGGAATCATATTGCCGATGTACTGATTGATGCGGTGTCTCAGGGTCCGACAGCCACCTGGTCGTTCTCGAACGTTACGGCCAACCACACCATCAAAGCGTTCTTCAAGTGATGCATCAATAATCTCAGAATAACTCATAAGGCCAGGCGTGGTTGCATGGCCTTTTTTATAATAGTGGTACATAACGCATGAGTAGCAGAAAGCAGCAGTACGTAAGCCACGATATCCTGTTCCTCTGATAGAATTCTAAATAAAAATGTTTTTCAGTTCCTGGTTTTCATGGCGGGTGGGAAGTACATGAGCAGAATGAGTATCAGCATTTTTGTGACATTGCTACTTTTCCTGCTATCGTATGGGTGCTACAAGACCGTAAGCGTAAAGGAAGTAACACCGGAAAGCATCGAGAGTCTTGCGCCCAACGAGGCATTGATCTTCGGCAGGATGCGGATGATCGACAACGGCAAGGAAAAGGGGAATTATATCAGCGCGACCGAACAGCTCGATATAATGCTTATCCGCATCGAAGATGAACAGGCGCTTGCCGTCAAGCGTGTACGGCCGGACGGGACCTTCCTGTGGAAGGTGCCGAGAGGGACCTACCTTCTGACCCGTCTCCGGTGGTGGGAGTTTCGAGGGTGGTTTCCCATGCGACCCCAGATCGCGTTCCAGGTAGGGACCGATGCCGAGGCTTACTATCTCGGGACGCTTCGGATAGACGCGGAGATTGAGCGGTCGGCATTGAGCGTGAAAATCAAACGATTCACTATCGCGGTAGCGGATGAATATGGACAGGACGTTCAGGTTTTGACTCGTCAGATACCGAGCTTCCAGGGGGGTATTGAAAAGGCCTTGATGATCCACGATGCCCGCATTCCGGTCGTTACCGAGTCTGAAGTAAAACAATCGACATTCACCAATGTTTTGCGGTCATTGGGCTTCGGTCTTATGACTGTATATTGAAGCTTTGACTCACCTACTGCTACCAAGGCAGTCTCATTACTACAGGCTGCAAAGGGTTTGCTGCTACCGAATGGTGTCTGTTGTCTGTCCTCCGACCTCTTGCTTCAGATCCTCCTCCCGCCACACTCTCTTCTCAATCTCCTTCAATAAATCCCCGAACGTATCGGGATTGATCGCCGAACAATAAACTCCATGATAGCGGCGTGCGAGGGCTTTTGCCCAGAATCGGTTCACGAGATCTACCTTGTTGAACACCACGAGCCGGGGGATATGGTCAAGGCCGATATCAGTCAATATTTTGTCCACGGACTCCATCTGCTGTTCGAAGCGCGGATTGCTGATGTCCACCACATGCAGGATCAGGTCCGCATCCTGCATTTCATCAAGGGTAGCGCGGAATGCCCCCAAAAGGTCTTCGGGCAGGTCACGGATGAAACCGACCGTGTCGGTGATGACCACCTCGCGGTCTCGCGGGAAGCGAAGCCTGCGCGTGGCCGTATCGAGCGTTGCAAAGAGCAGGTCCTCTGCCTTGACCTCGGACTTCGTGAGCGTATTGAAGAGAGTGGACTTGCCCGCATTTGTGTAACCCGCTATCGAGACAATGGGTATCTCACTCTTGACGCGTCTTTCACGGCGCTGGTCCCTTGCCTTGCCAAGAGCATCAAGCTGATTCTCGAGCCTCCGTATCCTGTCACGGGCCCGGCGCATATCGATCTCGAGCCGCGTCTCACCCGGGCCTCTGCCGCCGATGCCGCCGGTGAGGCGCGAGAGGGCCGTGGAACGCTCCGAGAGGCGGGGAAGGCGGTATTTGAGCTGCGCAAGCTCGACTTGCACCTTGCCATCGCCGCTATGGGCCCGGCGCGCGAAAATATCGAGAATTAACTGCGTACGGTCGATCACTCGCATCTCGGTGATGTCGCCGATGGCCTTCACCTGCGCGGGCGTGAGGTCCTGATTGAAGACGATGAGGTCCGCGCCTAGCTGCTGCGAGCGGATGATGAGCTCCTTGAGCTTGCCTTCACCGAGCAGATATCTTGGATTGATGTCGTGCGGCCTCTGGATCACCGTATCGAGAACCGAGATATCGTCGGAGCGGGCAAGCTCCTTGAGCTCCTCGATGGACTCTTCCTGCTCATGTTTGCTTTTTTTCGAAACGCTCACGAGGATAGCGCGGTCTTTTTTAGCGACTTCCAGGGCGGACTGAGCGCGCTCCATCTGGCGTTCGATGTCCGCGATGAATTCGGCCGCATTCATGGCTACCGCATGCACGGACTGCGGCGGTAGGACCTCGTAGAGCTTCTCCTCGGGATTGGGAGGAATGAGATGGGCGATCGAGACGTTTCCGGGAAGACCGTCCGGACGGACACTTAGGGCTGCGATCATGTCCAGTCGCAGGAGTGCCAGGTCCGTCAGGTCTTCCTGGTTCAGCGGCTGATCCTTCAGATGGGTGTGAATCAGCCTGACACCACGGAGTCGCCTGGTACCGAGCCGGAGTTCGGAAAGGTCGGGGATTAGTATATCACGATTCGTGCCCACGACAACGTTCCGGATGCTGCCGGAGCGGTCGATGATGATCCCGACCTGCCTGCCGATCTCGGCCGATGCTTCGGTCAACGCGCGTGCGGCCTCGGGCGTGATGACCATGTTCGGAGGCGTTTTCCTGCGGTACAGACGCTCGAGCATCTTCATTTCCGCTGGCTTGAGGCCGGTTATGTTCCCGTGAACAGAGGGGATAGGGGACTCCTTGTGGCGTTAGGGCTTAGTAAAAAAACACAGCGCAGAAATCGTGCCTGCGCCGAAGATCACTTTTCTCCCCGGGATATACAGGACATGCAGGATTTGAAAGATCAGAACTTAACCCTCTCAATCCGTTAAAAAATAGTAGAGCACTACTTCACAAGGTACACGATATCGTGTTCCCGCGCATGGTCCGTCACTTTGAGCCCAACGCTACGGCCGGCGGGGGCACGATCGATATGCTGGTGCTCATACTCCATTGAATCGACCTGTTGTGTGAAATCCGTTGTGTGCCCTTTGACATGGATGGTGTCGCCAACCTTGATCTCGCCTTTGTTCACCTGGATCACCGCGACGTTAAGGTGGCTATAATAGTGAGTCACGACTCCTGCAGCCACTTCATTCTGTGCCGGCTCTTCCACGGGCGGGATGCTGCCCGATGGGGGACCGGGTGTCACCATGAGCGGTTTCGGTGGAGCAGCTTTTTTGCTTACTGCCCTGGCTTTTGCCACTGCTTTTTTCTTCACGGCTTTTTTGGCAGCTTTTTTCTTCGCGGCCTTCTTTTTGGCGATGACTTTTTTCTTTGCCGGTTTTTTCTTTGCGGTAACTTTCTTTCTAATCGTTTTCTTTTTTGCTGACTTTTTGACTGCTTTTCGGGGGGCGGGTTTCTTTTTCTTGTTTTTGCCTTTTGTCTTTTTAGGCATGGGGTAACCTCCTCCGTACAGTTTTTTAAGAATATGTCATTTGAACATGAATTCTCACAATATTCACGCGCGTGTTGTCAGGATCATCACGTGAAACTGTTCGCCGTATCTCTTTTAACATTCTAGCGGAGGCAGGAATCGATAAAAATTGTAGCAAAAACTGAGTAAAAAGCAAGATAAAAGAGAACAAATTAGCCGATTGCAGGAGAAAATCGAATAGCCCCACGGACTGTTGCGTGACAAACTAGACTATGAACAGGCCATGAACTTCTTTGTCAAGGTATGATTCCCATCGTTTATAAAAATAACAATGCTTGAGCGTGTATGTTCTCCCATTCTGAGCATATTTATTCATTGATTAACAGGGATATTCATATAACTAGTTGTAATCATAGTGAATATTGTAATCAGATGATGATTGAGTTTTGAGAAATTATGACTGGAATACAGCAAAACCCTGTTCAGAACCTGCTAATTCACGTCCTGCGACATGGGCTTCTTAATGCAAAGCGACGATGTGATTTTGAGCGAAGGAGGGAGTATGAAGATAGTCAGTGTTTTCAAGGCCGATTCCGGATATCCGGAGGAACTTGATGGCAGCCTTGCTGTTAAATTCCAATGTAAGCTGTTATCCGACAGGGTCAACGGGCATCTCTGCATACTACGAAGGCAGGAACTTGACCTTAAGGGCGGATTTATCTGCGAGGGATGTTTCATGGACCGCATCATGAGCATGTAGTCCGGTCCGTGAAACCTTATGGACCATCGCTGCATTTAGAGCGAAATGTTTGATGTATTACCGCTATTACGTTCCAGTTAAAAAGCTTGACATATGTAACGAGTTATGAAATAATTTAACAATTTTGAAGGGTATGAGGGGGATTGGTAACGGCAGTGGCAGCATAAATCTATTAAGTCAAAGGGGGAAGCGGTTATGAAAGTAAAAAGATTCACGAATCTGAAAGGCATCTTGATTTGTTCCGTTATCTTGATGATGGGAATGGTTTTTGTTGCACAGAGCGCATACGCTACAAATGGCTACTTCGCTCACGGATTTGGTGTGAATGATCAGGCATTAGGCGGTGCTGGTGTTGCCTTACCGCAGGATTCTCTCGATGCAGCTGTTAACCCGGCTAATATGGTGTTCCTCGGCAAACGGTATGATCTAGGAATCGCCTTTTTTAATCCCAACAGGCAATACACCGTGAATGGTAACCCTTCAGGCTTTCCTAATACGTTCGGTTTGGCGCCGGGTACGGTGAAAAGTGATTCAAAATGGTTTGTGATCCCCTCATTCGGGGCGAACTGGATGATCGATGACAAAAGCTCTTTCGGCCTTTCAATATACGGGAACGGAGGCATGAACACCGATTACCCGACGAATACTTTCGGTGGCTCTGAACCGACCGGCGTTGACCTCATGCAATTGTTCATCGCTCCCACCTATGCTAGGAAGCTTGCTCCCCAGCATGCCATTGGTATCACCCCGATATTTGCTATTCAGCGTTTTGAGGCAAAAGGCCTGCAGGCATTCGGTCAACTTCCTTTTTCCAGTGATCCAAACAACCTTACGAACAATGGATACTCATATTCATACGGCTACGGCGCAAGGATCGGCTACCAGGGAGAGATCTTGCCGAATCTGCTGAACCTCGGCCTTTCGTACCAAACAAGAACATACATGAGCGCATTGGACGATTATAAAGGTTTGTTCGCCGAGCAGGGTGATTTTGACATTCCTTCCAATTGGACCGTCGGCCTGGCAGTTAAAGCGACGCCGGAACTGATCTTCGTATTCGACGTTCAGCGCATCAATTACAGCGAGGTCAAGGCCATCAATAATCCGATGCTACCCAACCTTCAGACCGCTCAACTTGGGAATGATGGCGGTGCCGGTTTCGGCTGGAAAGACATGACGATATACAAGATAGGGGTGCAGTGGAAGAGCAGCAAGCAGTGGACATGGAGGGCAGGTTACTCTACCGGGAACCAGCCCATCCCGGAGAGTGAAGTTCTCTTTAATATCCTGGCCCCGGGTGTCATAGAGCAGCATGTCACCGCTGGTTTCACAATGGCTACGTCCGATAATCAGGACCTGAATTTTGCGCTCACTCGTGCGCTTTCACATAGCGTCACCGGCCCCAATCCTTTGGAAGCTCCCGGACAGCAGACCATCGAGCTGAAGATGGACCAGTGGCAGATAGCAGCCAGCTACTCATGGAAGTTCTGATCGCTCAATAATTAATAGCTCAACGAGAAGCAATCCTTATGATCTCCTAAGGGTTGCTTTTTTTTGAAATGTGACTGCATAACGATTTCAATTTTCTCTAATACCGTGGTCAAAACCTAAGGAAAATATAGTTCACAACTGCATTTAACATGTGCTATTATGTTAAAAATCGTGAATGATTTTTTTATTGCTTGTTGAGGACTCGGATTAAATTCGTATTGTGTCCGCAGGTACTGATGTTTCCCAGAAGAACATACCGCTTAATGATCCTTATCTCCTGTCTTATTCTCCCCCTGCTTTCTGCATGTCCACAGCAGCCGGCGTCACCTCCGAGCCAGGAGAAGCCCACAAAACCTCCATCCATAAAAACTGAAATTGTTATTGCCGCCGTGGGCGATGTGATGATGCCGGAGTCGATCCAGTCTGTCGTGGTCAAGGACAGGCAAGGCTACGACCTTTTGTTTGAAAAAATTACTCCCGACTTAAGCGCGGCGGACATCACGTTCGCCAATCTGGAAACTTCAGTTGACAATAATACAGGAGTGTCCGGCTATCCCAAATTCAATGCCCGGCCTGAGCTGCTTGCCTCGCTCAAGAAGGCCGGAGTGGACATCCTGTCGGTGGCGAACAATCATGCCATGGACACGGGCTCAGATGGATTGAAGCGGACGCTCGATAATATCGAGGCAACAGGTCTTGTTTTTATCGGCGCCGGCCGGACCAAGACCGAAGCCGCAAAGACAAAGTTCGTGAAAACACGAGGCGTGAACGTGGCCTTTCTCGCCTACACCTACGGTACGAACCAGCGGCTGCCTCGCAGATCTCCCGATGCTCCGGGAGTTAATATCATAGGTATTGGCTCCGAAACTGATCTTACCCGCGCTGCAGCTCGCGTACGGCAGGCGAGAGCGGATGCGGATCTGGTGGTGGTCTCTTTGCACTGGGGAGACGAATATGCGACGAGCCCCACGACCTGGCAAAGACGGGTCGCGTCGGAACTCATCGAAGCAGGTGCCGATGTTCTCTTGGGCCATCATCCTCACGTGCTTCAGTCGATCGAAAGCTATATTACCCGTGACAAGAGGATGGGGTTGATCGTTTATAGTCTCGGGAATTTTATTTCGAGCCAGAACGCAGATGTGTCATATGCAAACAAGAATCATCAGAAGGCGCTCAGGGGCGATGGGATCATTCTGAGCATCACGGCAACGAAGGAAGGTGGCAGGACACAGGTTGCCCACACGGAGTTTCTGCCTATATGGTCGCTTCGTGAGCCGATAGGCAAGTCTACGTTGTACCGGCCGGTGAGCCTTGCTAGGGAGCTCTCGATGCTGGGCTCAAAGCACAAGCTTGATACCACGGAGGAAAAGCTCATGCGCTTGTTGAGCTATCGCCGGGAATTTATCATCCGCAGATTGACGGGCACGCCTGAATAACTATGGCTTGCTATTACGCATCGTATCAGGTAAAATCCTCCGCCAGAGCACTCTGCTCGATAAACCGCTCCCTCATTATTTATGAATATCCTGTTCATCAAACTATCCGCCATCGGCGATGTGGTGCAGACGCTGCCCGCACTCGAGGCGATCAAAAGATCCTATCCTGATAGTGACATAACCTGGGCCGTCGAAGAGGCGGCAGCAGACATTCTCAACGGCCATCCGCTCATCAATAAGCTCCTGGTCTCACGCCGGAAATCATGGACCCGCATGCTCAAGAATCCTCTCACCTTCTTTCAGGGTCTCGGCGGCGTCATCCGGTTCTTCAGCGAACTCAGGAGCACACGCTATGATATCGCGATCGATTTTCAAGGTTTGCTTAAGAGCGGGATCCTGATCGGTCTGGCGCGAGCCCAACGGAAGATAGGATTTGACCGAACGCGTGAGTTTTCGTACCTCTTCCTGAACGAGCGCCTCCCTCCCTATGACATCGAGAAGCATGCGCTCGAACGGTATCTCGATGTCGCCCGTTATCTCGGTGCAAAGGATCCGTCGCCGGTATGCACGCTCCCGATCGATCGCGAGATATCCAGGATCAAACAGAGGATAGAGAGTCTGAATCCGGGCGGGAGGCCGCTCGTGGCCATCAATCCGGTGGCGCGGTGGAAGACCAAGCTCTGGTCCGAGCGGAAGTTCGCGGAGCTCGCCGACAGGCTAATCAGTGAGCGGAATGTTGTTGTCATTTTTACGGGAAGTCGCGAGGACGGCCTGGTGAACGAGAGGATCCTTGCGATAATGGATCAGAGCGCTGTGAACTGGGCAGGAGAGACCACGCTCAAGGAGCTTGCCGCACTCGCATCGCTCTGTACGGTGTTCATCACGACCGATACCGGGCCCATGCACCTAGCCGCGGCCGCGGGTACCAGGGTCGTGGCCCTGTTCGGTCCTACAGCGCCATGGAGGACCGGGCCGTTCGGCCCGTCCCATGTTACGGTGCGGGCAGGGCTCATCTGTTCGCCATGCTTCAAGAGGACCTGTGACGATAATGTCCGGTGTATGGAAGAGATAACGGTCGATGAAGTAATGCGGAATATCGTGATCTAACAGATGCCGACCTCGGCTGTTTTTTCGATATATTTCACGATCTGGTCAAAGGTCAGCCGCCTGTCGTCGAGCGCCCAGGAGAAGAAGTCTTCCAGGGACCTGAAAGAGCCATACGCCGCGTAGTGGTCGGATATAACGGTTGATGACATCGCATCGGTAACAAGCTGCCCGGACGATACAATCTCGTCCATGAGCTTCGGGAAGCGCTCATACCAGGTAGAATAACTTTTCCCTTTGCCTCCACGAATCTTGTCTTTTATCATGTTCAGCACCAGGCGATAGTGCTGGGTCTGGTCGCTGATCGTGTGCTCCGGGTCGATCAGGAGGGAGTACATGCCGATGGCTTGGGTGATCTCGTCGTATTGTCCCTTCTTGAACAGGTCCTCAATTCTGGCCTTGAGTTTCTCTATCGTGTCAATGCTCGAAACCGTCACTAATTCAGGCATATCATATTCCTCCCGGGTAGCATAGGGTGTTCATCAGTAAGCGAAATATTATATCAAATCGGGAAAGGACGCAAGAGATTTTTTAAGACTTAAGATTGAGAATCGCGCAGGGAACTTTAAAAAGGCGGTGGGCTGAATGCCCCGCCTCGCAACGATATTATTTCGAGTCGTGCCTTATTTTTTAGCAACATCGGTCACGGCAAGGCTTGCGCAAACCGTTTTTACCTTGCTAACGGAACTATTTTTAACTATAGTGAGAACATTCAGCAATTTTACGCATGATATGCTGCTGCGAATGGGACTGTGTTTATGAATCTCAACGATATTGGTACCTTCCGGATCATATTACCTGTTGTATGTCTCCTTCTTCTCTCGCCCGGTTGTCAAAGAGACACTGAACAGACCAAGATCAGAAAGATTATTACGGACGTTCAACGGGCAGTGGAAGAGAAGGATATCCGGACGATCCTGGGCCACCTGTCCAGGACCTATCGCGATCCGCAAGGATATGACTACAACGGGATCAAAGGGCTGCTGCTGTCCTATTTCTTCCGCCATCAAAAGATATCGGTTTACCTCACAAACCTTGATGTGACGGCTGATGCCATTTCAGCACGAGCTACGTTTCAAGCAGTTTTGTCTGCCAGCGACAAGACCGGGTCGGCCGCTGATATCCTGCCGGAGGCACTAGGTATTTACGCGTTCAATGTCGTGTTTTCCAAGGAATTCAAAGAATGGATGGTCGTTTCATCGACGTGGGAACGACTGGGAGAAGCTCCGCCCAGGAAATCTCAATAATATTGTTCAGCCGCCCATCTTGTCATTCTCAATTTCTGCAACAATGCCTTGAAATGGTACTGGTTTTATGCGATAATCGCATCTCGTTATGGATCCTTCCCGGGGGTTGCTGGCCAAATACGCTAACATTTTCATCATTCCTTTCTGGACCGGACTGCTCATGCTCCCGTTCACTGGCCCGGGCAATGCGCTCCGTATTTCCGCGGCGGCAGCGACTGCGGTCGTCCTATGGAAATTGCTGCAGCTTGATGCCGTTGCTTCTCTTCTCAGGCAGTTCACCGGGAGGTTTTCCCGCATCGGTGCGGCATCATCCTCGCTTGTCTCCTCTGCAAACACTTCTATCTTTCTTGTCATACTGGTCGTGGCCCTTCTTATCGTACCTCTTTTCCTGAACGATTATTACCGGGATGTGCTGACTCTTACCGGCATCTATATCGTCCTCGCACTGGGGCTGAATATCACGGTAGGGCAGGCCGGTCTGCTGAACCTAGGATACATAGCTTTTTACGCCGTCGGAGCATACACGTACGCTATCCTCTCCACGACACTCGGCTTGTCTTTCTGGCCTGGGATGATCGTAGGAGCTTTATCGGCAGCCGCCTTTGCCGTGCTCCTTGGCTTGCCGACGCTGAAGCTGCGTGGTGATTACTTTGCCATTGTCACGCTCGGCCTGGGCGAAATCACCCGGATCGTGCTGAACAACTGGGATAGCCTGACGGGAGGGCCGAACGGCATTTCCAGGATTGGAAGACCCATGATAGGAAGGTATGTCCTCCATACCACGCTCGATTTTTACTATCTAATTTTTTTTATCGCGCTTATGAGTATCTTCGCCATGCACCGTCTTATCTCGTCGCGTATCGGCAGGGCATGGATCGCCGTCCGCGAGGATGAGCTCGCGGCTGAGGCCATGGGCATCAACACGTTCAGGCTCAAACTCCTAGCATTCGTGCTGGGATCGGCATGGGCAGGGATGACCGGCGTTTTCTTTGCAGCCAAGATGGCATTCGTCTCACCCGAGAGTTTCACCTTTTTCGAATCGGTCATGATCCTCTGCATGGTAGTACTCGGAGGCATGGGGAGCATCCCTGGCATTATCCTTGGCGCGCTCCTTCTCATTACACTTCCTGAGGTGTTCCGGGACTTCCAGGATTATCGGATGCTGGCGTTCGGGGTCGCCCTCGTGCTCATGATGATCTTCAGACCGCAGGGGCTTCTGGGAACAGTGAAAAAGCAAATTCCAAATTCGAAATGAAGGATTCTAGATCGTTCTTATGCTTCTCTTAGAGACCAAAAACGTGACCAAATACTTCGGTGGGCTCAGGGCCCTCGATGGCGTGGACATGCGGGTTGAGCGCGAGAGGATTGTGAGCATTATCGGTCCGAACGGAGCCGGTAAAACCACCTTCTTCAACTGCATTACCGGCATGTATCGACCCACGAGAGGCACGGCTTTATTCCACGACCGGGACATCACGGGCATGCCGCCGCATGAGATAACGGCCATGGGCATTGCGCGGACTTTCCAGAACATCCGGCTCTTTGGCGGCATGACCTGCATCGAAAACGTCATGGTGGCAGCGCACTGCCGCACGAATGCCGGTGTGTTCGGCGCTGTCTTCCAGCCGGCCCGAGTGAAGAAGGAAGAGCGGGACATGGGTTACCGGGCCATGGATATCCTGAAATTCACAGGGATCGAGTGCAAGCATGACGTTCTGGCTGCGAACCTATCATACGGCGACCAGCGTCGGCTCGAGATCGCGCGCGCGCTCGGTACAGAACCCCACCTCCTACTCCTCGACGAGCCGGCTGCCGGCATGAACCCTCTGGAGTCGCAAGAGTTGATGGCCCTTATCCGCAAGATCCGTGATAACGGCGTGGCCATTCTCCTGATCGAACACGATATGAGGGTCGTCATGGGTATCTCGGACCGGGTAATGGTGCTTGATCACGGGGTAAAGATCGCGGAGGGTTTGCCAAAAGATATTCAGGAAAATCCCGACGTGATCGAGGCGTATCTCGGCAAGGAGAGCCTCCATGCTTAGGCTTGAAGATGTGTCGGTATCCTACGGCATGATCGACGCTCTCAAGGGGATCAGTCTGATCGTTGAGCGGGGAGAGATTGTGGCCTTGATCGGCGCGAACGGTGCCGGCAAGTCGACAACCCTGATGTCCATCTCAGGCATTTCCGCGTTACGGTCTGGCAAGATATGGTACGAAGGATTGACGATATCAGGCTGGCCGGCGCACAAGATCGTGCGAATGGGCGTCTCTCAGGTGCCCGAGGGCAGGCGTATTTTCCCGAGAATGACAGTGCGGGAGAACCTGGAAATGGGAGCGTTTTCCAATGAAAAACAGGAACTTACGAGTGACATGGGACGGATATTCGAAATGTTCCCCGTACTGTCCGAGAGGAGCGATCAGCTCGGCGGTACCCTCTCAGGGGGCGAGCAGCAGATGCTTGCCATCGGCAGGGCACTTATGTCGAGACCGAGGCTTCTGCTCTTGGACGAACCGTCTCTCGGCCTGGCCCCCATCATCGTGAGCAGGATATTCAAAATCATCAAAGAGATCAACCAGCAGGGGACGACGATCCTTCTTGTGGAGCAAAATGCGAAGGCTGCGCTCCGGCTCGCGCACCGCGCATATGTGATGGAGACCGGGAAGATCGTGATGCAGGGAGAATCATCAGTTCTAGCAAAGGATCCGGGAATCAAGAAAGCCTATCTGGGAGAATGACCTCGGTGCAGAACGCTAAATGAAGCGGAATATTAAGATCATCCTCGAATACGACGGCACCAATTACCACGGCTGGCAGTCGCAATCGGGGAGCGGCAGAGCTACGATTCAGGAAACGCTCGAACAGACGCTTAAGGAACTGACGGGCGAAGATGTCAAAACCCATGCCTCCGGCAGGACCGATGCGGGAGTGCACGCTCTGGGCCATGTCGCCCACTTCAGGACCGAAAGCCATATCCCGTCCGAGGCATGGGCTCCGGCGTTAAACCATCTGCTCCCTGAGGATATCAGGGTGCTG
>Ga0316628_100002577_pt1 | contig 13529 bp, 7 predicted proteins | sample OWC_Aug_M2_C1_D5_FD_207648 | JGI IMG/M metagenome (GOLD analysis project Ga0316628, IMG submission 207648) | Wetland soil microbial communities from Old Woman Creek delta, Ohio, United States - OWC_Aug_M2_C1_D5_C | ecosystem: Environmental > Terrestrial > Soil > Wetlands | place: USA: Ohio... | reverse complement strand
GAAGCCGTCGCTGGTGAGGAAGTTCCATCCCGTGGGAATGGCGAAATTGTTGTAGCGGAAGCTGTCAACCAGGCTCCATCTGTCGGTCATGCGCCAGGTAATGCCGAAATCTCCAGTTTGGGAGATGCGTCTGGCATTCGAGAAGCCAGTCTGCTGCTCGAGCACACGGGCCACCCGGCTGTCGAATCCTTGAAAGAACTCAGAATACGAGGGCAGATTGGAATCTGCGCTGGAATAGTTGAAACGGCCGGAAAAATCCACATGCTTGAAATAGCTGCTCTGGAAACTGATCTGCTCGGTGGGATAAGAAGAGCGCGTGCGATTTTGGTACGTCTGGCTCAGGAAACCGTTGCACGTTGGGTTGGCCAGTCCGCCGATTAAGGGCGCCGCGCAGGGCTGCCTCGCCGCCGTGTTAAAGCTGATTCCCAGGTCAACCGGTATTCCTCCAGGAAGCAGGAAAGGCAGTCCATTCAGAGCGCTGCCGTTGTCACCTTTGAAATAGGTGTAGTACTGGTCGTAATCGATGCTGGTCCTGGGTATGTAACGCAGGGAGATGCCGCCGTGGTAAGTGTTAGAGGAATTCAACGTCGTCTGGTTCAATGACGCTTCGGTACCTTGATGAATCGACGCAAACACCGTACCTTCGTTCACCACCTGGGACCAGTCTGCGGTGATGCGTACCGGCGACAGGTTGAACAAAATCAAACTCACGTCAGGCATGCGCCGCGTCAACAGAAATTCGTGCGGGGAATTGAGAATGGGAATGTTCGGGACGGAAGTGGGAGGATTCAGGGGGTTGGCGAACAGGTTGTAGTCGAAAATGTTCTGATCGCGACGGAAGTTAGCGAAGAAGCTGTAGATCGTGCCCTTGGACATGCGGAAGTGGCTGGCTCCAAGCGGATCGCCGCCGTAGCCGAAATTGCTGAATGTAAGTTCGTCGAAGAGCAGGCCGCTATGGTCGGTCTGATGCATGTCCAGCGTGTACTCCAGCAGCCGCGGTCCGGAGCCAAGGTTGACCAGAGAGTCCCAGACACCTTCATTCCCGCCGAAGAAGGAGATGCGTCCACCTAACTCGGCGATTTGCTTTGTCTGGTAGCCTTCCCAACTCGTGCCTTCCTCGGGGATCATCGTGATGTATTGTGGATTGTCGCCGGACTTGCGCGCCGAATCCAGAGCGAACCCGCTTGTGATCTTCTGATTTGCGGGAGTCTGCCCGCTCAGCAGCGGGTTCTTTGGCGCCTTGGCCTCGGCTGGCGGCTGCGCCGCGGCTTGCGTCGAACTCGGCTGCTGTGCTGGAGTTTGCGTTTTACTCTGCTGGTCGGCGGGAGCGGGCGAATCACTTTGCGGGCTGGCCGCAGTCTGCTGGTCTGGTTGGGGCTGCGTGCCGCTCTGGTCCTGGGCGGCACCGGCGCCAAGAAGAATGGAAACAAACATCCCCAGCAGCAGGGCCTTCATCGTCATGTACTTTTTTTTTCCCGATTTCATTTCCTGTCCCTCTTCGCTTTACGGCTTGAAGAAAAAGTGGTCTGTGTTGGAGCCGTGAATGGCGACGTGGCACAGGGTGCACGCCTGATATTTCTGTGCCTGGTTGTGGAACGTTGGAATGGCCGGCGCCAACTGATCGATCGTGAGCGTATGGCATTCCAGACAGAGCAGATTGACCTGAGAGCGCCTTAAAAGCCGCGGATTCGGCGATCCGTGCGGCATGTGGCAGGCAACGCAGCCTTCCGTCTTGACCGGGGCATGCTCGAAACCAAAAGGTCCGGCTTTGTCGGTATGGCAGTTAAAGCAGAGCACGTCTTGGCCTGCAGTGGACCGCAGTTGGCGGGTGATAAAGCCGCCGTGGGGATTGTGACAGTTGCTGCACGCGATCAGCCCCTCATTGACCTTGTGATGGTAGGGCATGGAGAAGGCGGGCTTCACGTCGAGATGGCAGGTGTAACAGAGCAGCGGCTGCGCCTTGACCAGCAACTGTTTCGCCACGACGGGGTGATGAATGGAATGGCAACTGGTGCAACCCACATTGTTCTTCAAGTGTGCTGAGCGAAGAAAGTTCGCGTGGTCTTGGCCGTACTGATGGCACTTAAGACAGCGCCGGGAAGATTCGTCCTGCGATAAGCCGGTGAAGCGGATGATCTTGGTGGGATCGGCGGATTCGGCGTGCGCCTTCCCCGGCCCGTGACAGGCTTCGCAACCCTGGAATGCCGGCCCGCGACGCTGGTCCTGAAGGGTCTTCCAGTGCGGCCCCTCGTTGAAGCTCTTCTCCATCTCCTGGTGGCAGGTGAGACAGGTATCATCGCCAACGTACTGCGAGGGATCGGCCTTAGAAGCGGACTCGGCGAGCTGCTCTGAGGTTGTGTCGGCGGAACCTTTCTGTTTATCGGTCTTGGTCTTCTTGTCTTGCGATCCTGCGCCGGTGATCGCCCGGGCCGGCTGCGCAAATGAAACCCACATCAAGAAACACGCAACAACGGGGACCAGTGACAGCCAACTGCCTTTTTTCTTCCTCAGCATGATAAGCCTCGTGCAATGTCGTGGTGTCACGACGGAAAAGTTCAAAGCCGGGAGTTGCAGCTTTGAATTGAGTAAGGGAATAAAGATGAGAGCCGAAAATATTGAATCGGCACAGAGGACGCGAGGAAACGTGTAGCGCGAAATCGTTCATAACAGGGCTGTGACCGGCGAACAACTGGCCGTCCTGCGTTACTTGCGATGCCAGCAAACGACTGAGATGCTGCCCTATGTTCCGCGATTCTCGCGCTTAATCCTTTGTAACTAAGTTAGTGCAAAATCTTGCGCATAGCCGCGCGGCCAATAGGAAGGGCATCGGAGGTTCAGGCCGCCGACGTGTCAAAGGGACATGTCACGGTGGTCATCAGGACAGTACATCTGGGGAAATCGCACGATTCCTCGGCAAAAAGCACCAGCACAATGAGCAGTTTGAGCGCTCGCGCGCGATCTTCTACTCTCGTTTTTGCTTTACGCCTTAACCCCAGATGTATTACAAGAAGGGCACAGTAAGCCACAACTCACATCAGCCACTCCGTTGACGGAGAGAAACTTTGCGAGTTTGGAATCGAATCGGGGTACTGGCATTTCTGATGTCGCTTTCGGCATGCATGTTTGCCGAGGACATCAAGGGAAGAGTCACCAACGCCACCACCAACAAGCCTGCCGCCGGAGATGAAGTGGTGATCCTGTCTCTAGCCGGCGGCATGGAGGAGGCCGGTCACGGCAAGACCGACGCGCAAGGCCGGTTCACGGTCAGCGTTCCTGCAAGCAATGCGCCGCATCTCGTGCGCGTGATCCATCAAGGCGTGAACTACCATGCACCCGCGCCGGAGGGCACCACTTCAGTGGACGTAACGGTGTGGGACGCAGCCAAGCAGGTGGACAACATGATCGGTGAAGGGCGCGTAGTGCGCATCCTGAACGCCGGTCCGCAGCAAATGGAAATTGCGGAGATGTACATCCTGCGCAATGAATCGAACCCGCCGCGCACCAGGATGGGCGAGCAGTCATTCGAGGTCGCACTTCCCGATGGAGCGCAGGTGGAAGAAGGAATGGCCGCGGGCCCGAGCGGCATGCCGACGAACACGGCTGTATCGCCCACGGGCAAGAAGAACCATTACGCGTTCTCTTTCCCGATTCGCCCCGGCCGGACCCAGCTCCAGGTGACCTACAAACTGCCCTACAACGGGTCGCACGATTTCACGCTGGAAACTGATATGCCGCTGGCGGAACTCGGCGTAATGCTGCCCAAGAGCATGCGCTTCAACACCGCGGGAGAGACCTTTCGACCTGCGGCCGACGAAAGCGGCATGTCCGTGTTCGTGGCCAAGAGTGTCTCCGCCGGAGCGAAACTGAAGTTCTCGATTGCGGGAGAAGGCACGGCTCCAACCGGCGACCAGGGAGCCGGCAGTCCGGCCAGCGCCGAACCCGGGCGTCCGGGAGGCGGACTGGGTGCACCCATCGATGCCCCGGATCCGCTGGGCGGCTCGCGCTGGTACCTCATCGGAACGATGGCTGTGGTGCTTGCCGGAGGCGCGTTCTGGCTGTGGCGCAGGTCCCGCTCCGCCCCGCTGCAACCGTCTCCTGACGTCATCAATTTCTCCCCTGTTGGCGCACGGCCAGGCCGTGCCGGTGGCGTTCCAACGGCAACTGCGCAAGGCAGCTTGCTGGACGCAATCAAGGACGAATTGTTTCAACTCGAAACCGACCGCGTGCAGGGAACGATTTCGCAGCAGGAGTACGAAGCTGCCAAGCGAGGCCTGGAAAGTCTGCTGCGGCGGCAGATGAAGAAACAAGAGTACCCTCAACGCGCGTAAACCAGTCACTTCAATAAAAAGCGGAGTATAAGAAATTGGCACATATGCGGCCGATCCCGGGGCTTTTTGCACTCTTCGCGCTGATCTGCTTTGCGGTGTTGGGTAAAGCAGAGCTGCACGCGCAGATATCCCCCGGTCCGCTTTCCAAGGCGCACCAATCGCTTTCCGGCGTGACCCAGTGCACCAGTTGCCACAAGCTGGGAACAGGCGGCGCGCTGAAATGCCTGGACTGCCATACGGAGATCAACCGGAGGCTGACGCAGAAATTGGGATTCCATGCGGCCGTGGTGAAACAGGACAACGCCAACCGCGACTGCGTCCGCTGCCACTCCGAGCACAACGGGGAAAATTTTCAGCTCATTCGCTGGGAACCGTCACAGGAAAAATTCGACCACGCGAAGACCGGTTACACGCTGGAGGGCAAACACGCGTCGCTCACTTGCCGGCAATGCCACACGGCGGCGAATATCCAGGCGGAGTTTCGCGGGCTCATCCGGGAGAAGGACATCAACAAGAGCTTTCTCGGGCTGTCCTCCACGTGCCTGTCCTGCCACAAAGACGTGCACCAGGGCCAACTGGGCAAAGATTGCCAGGCGTGCCACAACAGCACAAATTGGAAAGACGTGAGCCGGTTCAATCACGCCAAGACGAAATATCCGCTGACCGGCAAACACGCGGAGGTCGCCTGCGCAAAATGCCATGCGCCGATCGGGCCGGGCCTGCCGGCGAAATATACGGGACTGAATTTCTCGTCGTGCTCATCGTGCCACAACGATCCCCATCATGGCGCTTTTAAGAAAGACTGCGCCTCCTGCCACTCCACGAGCGGCTGGAAGCAGCTCTCCGCCGCAGGAGTAAGCGCGCAGTTCGACCATAGCAAGACCAGCTTCCCGCTGCTGGGCAAACACCGCACCGTGGACTGCGCGAAATGCCATCGCAGCGGCGACTTCAAAGCCAAGATCCCATTCGCACTTTGCTCTGACTGCCACCGCCCGGACCCGCACGGCGGACAATTCGCCAAACGCAAGGACGGCGGCAAGTGCGAATCCTGTCACACGGTGGATGGCTTCAGGCCGGCCAACTTCACCGTGAAGGACCACGCAGGCAGCGCGTATCCGCTGGAAGGCGCGCACGCAAAAGTCCAGTGCGCGGCCTGCCACATACCAGCGGGGACGGCAACGCGCTACAAGATCAAGTTCGCTCAGTGCATGGATTGCCACAAAGACGCGCATGGCGGCCAGTTTGCCGCTGCTCCCCTGCTGAACCGCTGCGAGAGCTGCCACACGGTGAAGGCTTACACGCCTTCCACCTTCACGCTGGCGCGGCACAAGCAAACCCGGTTCATGCTTACCGGAGCGCACCTCGCCGTGGCCTGCACGGATTGCCACGCGGCGAAGCGAAAGGACGCCCGTTTGCCCGTGCCTTACCACTTCCCGGATATGTCATGTACGACGTGCCATGAAGATATCCATCGTGGACAGTTCAAGGAGCAGATGGCGAAGAAGCGTGCGGACGGCCGGGCACTGGGCTGTGAAGCCTGCCACGGCGTGAATGAGTGGAAAGACCTGTCAAAGTTCGATCATGACCGGACGGCGTTCCCCTTGCTGGGAGCGCACAAAGCTACAGACTGCATCGCCTGCCACAAGCCGCCTACCCTGGAAACCAGTCTGCGAAACGTGTCATTCAAAGGCGCTCCCAAGGCATGCGAGAGCTGCCATGAGGATCCGCATGGAAAACAATTTGCGCGAAATGGCGCAGTTCCCGGCTGCGAGCAGTGCCACCGCACGGTGAAGTGGAAGCCATCAACCTTCGATCATGAGAAAACCGCTTTCTCCTTGAAAGGCGCGCACATGCAGGTACGTTGCGCTGCTTGTCACAAGGAAGTTCGCGCGGTCGGCGGGAAACAGGTCTTGTACTACCTGCCAACGCCAAAGGAATGTGCAGCTTGTCATGGCTCTAAGGTAACAAGCTGATGAACTGAATTTTTGTGTGAACAGGTTTTCATACGTCCTTTCGGGCAGAGCAAGGTTCGGCCCGAGGTAATGATTGTGCTCACGATTTGTTTGTAAGCCTAACAAGCCGTTGACTTACCATGAGGCGCATGTAGCTATTCCTGCCGGATAGCGACGCCGCTTCTCTAAGGTTCTGATCCCCCGTCGTTCATTGACGGAGCGAATGCAGGTGGAACAGATGGTTGTCTTGATTCTGACCTTACTGGCGCCGCTGTTGATGGGTGGGCAAACGGCGCAAGATCGCGCCTCAACGCGGAGTCCCCACGGCACGCTCAATGTTCCCTGCCAGTCTTGCCATACGAATTTGAGCTGGAAGCCAATTCGGGCAGTGCCTGATTTCGATCACAATAAGACGGCGTACCCGCTGCGCGGCATGCACGCGAAAGTCGCATGCACGCAATGCCACGTGAAGCCGGTGTTCACCGACGTGGGACATAAATGCGCGGAGTGCCATGCGGACATCCATCGCGGACAGATGGGCGCAAAGTGTGAAAACTGCCACTCCGTCAAAGGCTGGCAGGTTTCGATCAAAGACATTCAGCAGCACCAGAACCGCTTCCCGCTGATAGGAGCGCACTCCACCCTCACCTGCGACTCATGCCACAAGGGCGCCGCGAACGGGCAGTTCGTGGGCCTCTCCACCGCCTGCAGCAGTTGCCACTCCGCCGATTTTGCAAAAACCAGCAACCCGAACCACACCACGGTCGGATTCCCCGCCGAGTGCCAGCTCTGCCACGGCATGGACAGCTGGCAGGGGGCGGTGTTCGATCACGCCAAGTTCACGGGCTTCGCCCTGACGGGCGCGCACGCCAAACTGGAATGCTCCGCGTGTCACGCCAACAACAATTTCTCGAGCGCCCGTTCCAATTGTGTCAGCTGCCACCTGCAGGATTTCAACGGGACCAATAATCCGAACCATCGCACCGCGGGGTTCTCGCAGGAGTGTTCGGCCTGCCATAACACCACGACATGGCTGGGCGTGAAATTTGACCACAACACGCAGACGAAGTTTCCGCTCACGGGCTCGCACGCAACGCTCCAGTGTTCGCAGTGCCACACGGGCGGGAATTACGCCTCAGCGCCGACAGCCTGCGTGGGGTGCCACCTTACGAATTTCCAGCAGACCGCCAACCCGAATCACGCTGCTACCGGCATTCCCCAGACCTGCGAGCAGTGCCACAACACCACGACGTGGGGGGATGGAAAGTTCGACCACTCGAAGACAGCATTCCCGCTGACCGGGGCGCACTTGAATGTGCAGTGTACGCAGTGCCACGTGGGCGGCAAGTACGTAGGCACCCCAACGCAGTGCGTGGCCTGCCACCTGACCAACTTCCAGCAGACCACGAACCCGAACCACGTTAGCGCCGGGTTCCCGCAGACCTGCGAGCAGTGCCACAACACCACGTCATGGCTGAACTCAACGTTCAACCACAACGCCACCAAGTTCCCGCTGACCGGCGCGCACGTGAACGTGGCCTGTACGCAGTGCCACACCGGCGGCAACTTTGCCACCACGCCCGCGGATTGCAATTCCTGCCACAACAAGGATTTCCAGGCCACCACGAACCCCAACCATGTTTCCGCCGGCTTCCCCACGGATTGCTCGGTGTGCCACAGCACCACGAACTGGCTGGGCGCAACCTTCGACCATTCCAAGACGGCGTTTCCGCTGACAGGCGCGCACATTCCGCTGGCTTGCAGCAGTTGCCATGCGAGCGGGCAGTTCGCCACCCTGAGCACAGCGTGCGTCTCCTGCCACCTGGCCAGTTTCCAGAGCACGACCAACCCGAACCACGCCACCAGCGGCTTCCCCACGGACTGCCAGGTCTGCCACAACACAGCGGCATGGGTGCCTTCGTCGTTTGATCACAACAAGACGGTGTTTCCGCTGACAGGAGCCCACATCAAGGTCGCGTGCTCAAGCTGCCACATCGGTGGACGTTATGCCGGCACGCCCACAGACTGCTACTCCTGCCACAAGTCGCAATACCAGACCGTGGCAAACCCGAACCACGTTGCAGCAGCCTTCCCCACAACTTGCCAGACCTGCCACAACACGACGGCGTGGACAGGAGCCACGTTCAGTCATACCTGGTTCCCGATCTACTCGGGTACGCACGCCGGCAAATGGACTACGTGTGCCGACTGCCACACCAACTCGGCGAACTACGCGGTGTTCACGTGCATTTCCTGCCACGCCCACGACAAGACGACAACAGATGCGCACCACAGCGGAGTGCGCAACTATGTGTACAACAATACGAGCTGCTACTCGTGCCATCGCAACGGAAGTGCAGGGTGACAATGCGCCGTTTTTTGAACTTTGCTTTCTTGATTTTGTGGACGGCGCCGCTGTTCGCATGGCAAGACTTCCCTGAACGGGAGGGACGTTTTAAAGTCACCTACGCCGAGGTAGGTACCGTGTATCTCGACGCGGGTAAGAGCGCCGGACTGCGCGAAGGAATGACGCTGGTCATCCGGCGCGCCCGGACATTCGGCGCCAACGGCGACGGCCAATTCAAAGGCACGGTGATTGTGGCCAAACTTACCGTTGTCTCTGTTTCCAACCATTCTGCGATGTGCCAGGTCCACGCCCATAACGGGACCATCCAGCGCGGCGATATCGCAACGCTGGTGCCGATGGAGAATGAAGCTCTTCCCCCTGCGGCCGCGCTTGGCGCCCAGGGCCTGAATCAACCGGAGAGGACCAGCGTGCTTGGGCCCGCCATGGCAAAGATGGGCAGCGAAAATGGACCGCGGTATCCGGCGCCATCGGCGACGAATGCGCCCATCTCGGTGGCGGACGCCGCGCGCATCAATCGCGGTCAAGCTCCGCAAACGCTGCCCGCCGCCCGCCCGAGTCCGGCCCCAACTCCAGGGTCGACTGCGGTGCCGGGGATCAGTGTGACCAGCACTCCCATGTCGGTGGCGGAGGCAGCGCGGCTGAAACGCAAGGCCGCAGCCGACGCTGCGCTGGCGGCGAGCAGGCCATCCCCTGCGCCTGCTCCTGTGCAGACAACCGCTGCGAAAGTTGAGAATGCGGCTCCAGCGCCGGCGCAACAGCCGGTGATAACAGCCGCTAACAGCCCTGTTGTCTCCCCCGTGGCAGCAAAGCCTCCGGAGCCGGAAAAGAAGAGACCTGAAATCAGCGGAACACAGGCTGCTCCGGCACAGGCTGCCAAGGCGGCGGCGCCCGCGTCCGAACTGAAGCCATCGAGCACGGCCACGCCAGCAGGAGCAAGCAACACAGCACCGGTCACTGCCACGGTTGCGCGCCAGAGTCCGCCGCCAACGGCTGCCACGCCTCCGGAGCAGACAGCGCCGGGAATCGCCGCGGGGCAGAGGGAAAGAAGCCAGGCCGCGCCCGTACTCGTGGCAGGCAACATCCCGCCGGCCAGGATCCCATCGGCTTCCCTGCCTGCCGGGCCGAGCAAGACAGTGTTCAACGTGAAGTACGTGGCTGAGGACGCGGTCTATATCGATGCGGGCAAGAACGCAGGCCTGAGCGAGGGCATGGGCCTGACCATCAAGAAGTCCGATGCGGTGATCGCCGAACTCGCCGTGGTCTCCGTGTCGAACACTTCCGCCGTGTGCGAGATTCGCAACAAGACGGCGGACATTCAGCGCGGCGACGTCGCTCTGCTCCAGCAAAGCGACGCGGACAAGATGGCGCAGAGCCAGGCGATGGGGCCGACGCGAAAATATCCGCAGGTGGTGGCTTTCTCCCAGGGCGATCCCCTGGACGAGGAAGAGCGGGAGACCATCCCCAAGCCGCCGCCCACGGAAATCAACCGCGGACGCGGACGAATCGGCCTGGACTACACCTTCATCAACAACAAGGGCGCCAGCACCAGCACCAGCATGCAACTTGGCGGGGTGGTCCGCGCCGATCTCTCGCGCATCGGGGGCACCTACTGGAACCTGAACGGCTACTGGCGCGGGCGATTGAACACTTTTTCATCCACAACCACACCGCAGCCGCAAAGCGTGTATGACCTGATCAACCGCACCTACACCATCGGCTTTACCTACGTAAATCCGAAATCCAGGTGGACCGCCGGTGTTGGCCGGCTCTACCTGCCTTGGGCGCCCAGCCTGGACACGCTGGACGGCGGCTATCTGGGAATGAAGCTGGGCGCGCACACAACGCTGGGTGTTTTCGGCGGCACCACGCCCGATCCCACATCGTTCGACTACAACCCGGACCGCCGCACCGCGGGCACATTTGTGGCTATCGAGGCGGGGAGCTTCGACAAGGTACGTTTCACCAGCGCGGAAGGCATCGGGGTAAGCGCGCTGGAATGGCGCGCCGACCGCCAGTTTGTGTTTAGCGAGAACGGGTTCTTCATCAAACGGTTTCTTTCCATCTACCACTCGGCGCAGGCTGACATACAGCGGTTGCCCACCGGAGGAAAGGTGGAAGGCCTGAATCGCAGCTTCGCCACGCTGCGCCTGCAACCGTTCTCGCGCTTCTCCATCGACGTGAACCACAACTACTTCCGCGACGTGCCTACCTTCGACCCGTCGCTGGTGGGAACCGGCCTGCTGGACAAGTTCCTGTTCCAGGGGATCAGCGTGGGTTCGCGGCTGGAACTGCCCTGGCGCATCAGCGTGTATGACAATTTTGGACAGAGCGACCGGACCGGCGATCCCCGGAAGTCCATCAACCAGCTTTACGGACTCACACTGGGCCGGCTTTGGAAGACCGGTTTGCGCGGCGATGTGCGCTACTCCAAGTTCACCAGTTCGTTTGGACAGGGCGATTACCGCGCAGCGTCGCTTTCCCGCAGCTTCCGCGACGCGGTACGAATCGAGGTCAACGCGGGCCAGCAGAACTTCCTGTCTGCGATCGGCACGCCCACCAACTACCGGCTGCTGGGTTCCACGATCGACATGAACCTGGGCGGGCACTATTTCGTCGAGGGCAGTATGAATCTGCAACGGAGCAGCCAGCAAAGCTTCGAGCAGTGGCTCATCACCACGGGCTATCGCTTTGATACAGGGAAACGCAAATGAAACATTTTAGAACAGCCCCAGCCGCTGTCTTGCTGCTTCTGCTGCCTGCGCTGGGCCGCGCACAGGACCAGAAGGAGACACTGGACAGTTTGCTCCGGCGCACGGGGGTGAAGGTAACGCAGTTTCTTGACCAGCTTGCCGACGTGAAATGCAGCGAAGATGTACTTCAGGAAAAGCTGAGCCAGAAAGGCAAGACGGAAGAGAAAGTCCAGTCGCAATTCGAATACCTGGTGGTCACGCAGAACCAGGGGAACGAGCCGTTGTTGTACGAATCGCGCGAAGCCGTGCGGGAGGGTCACAGCAAAAAGAACGTCTCGTTGCTGGTGACCAACGGGTTTGCCACCCAGTTGCTCGTCTTCCACCCGTACTACCAGTCCAGTTTTTCCTTTGACCGCCTGCCGGACGCGCACCTGAACGGCAAAACTTACGTGCAGGTACGCTTTCAACACATCAAAGGACGGTTGACGCCTGCTGTGCTGCTGCTGCGCGGGCGCGAGTATCCGCTGTCACTCTCCGGCACGGCGCGCATCAATCCTTCCACCGGCGACGTGGAGCAGATCACGACCGAACTGGCCGAGAGCATGGAAGACCTTGGTCTGAAAAGTTACTCCAGCCAGGTGCTCTACAGTCCGGTAGAGTTTCAAGGCCAGACAGGTAGCTACTGGCTGCCAGCGGAAGCCATGGTGGAAGTGGACACGCCGAAGCAACGCTGGAAAAACGTGCACCGCTTCACGAATTATCAACGCTTCTCCGTGACCGTTACGGAGAAGGTCAACGTCGATAAGTTGAAGGAACAAGAACAAGAAGCCCCGAAGGAAAAAGAATGAGTACGTCAATCCTGACCAGCGTCGCTGCCCCGGCGGCGCACAACGCTGAAAGAGGACACAGGCGGCTGCTGGCGCTTTGCTCCTTGGCGGCGGTATTGGGCGTGGCTGCCCTGTTGTTTTATGGGCTTAGTTACTACCTGACTGCTCCGGTCGCCCGGCCTTATCACCCGCGGCATGACATGCTCCGGCCCGCCGGGCTAATCGGCCTCTCGCTGGGAATTTTCGGAGTCTTTCTTTTTTTGCTGATCTTCCTTTATCCGCTGCGGAAACGCTGGCGCTGGCTGGGCAACCTGGGGAACTCGCGGCACTGGTTCAATTTTCACATCCTGCTCGGCATCACCGGGCCCGTGGTCATTGCCTTCCACGCGTCGTTCAAGTTCAGCGGTCTGGCGGGCATGGCGTATTGGATCATGTTTGCGGTGGCGGCCAGTGGGATCGTGGGACGTTACATCTATGCGCAGGTCCCGCGCCGGCGGAATACGGCGGAAATTTCGATGCAGGAGTTGAAACAACTGCAAGAGACGCTCACCGGGAAACTCGCCGCGCAAAGACTGGTTCGGCCGGGCGATCTGGCACGCCTCTTCCGGCTGCCGGACTCCAGGCATATAGAGCGCGAATCGGCGTTACACGCATTGTGTGCCCTGCTCTGGATCGACTTGAAGAGACCTTTCCTGGTGGCCCGGATGCGGCGCCACGCGCTCCGCTTTCCGGACAAGCTGCTTACGCTTGGAGGATTGGGGTCATCACGAAGCCGCGAGCTTGAACGGACGATCGCCGTGGCTCGCGAGCAGGCGCGGCTTTCAAAAAAGCTGGTGTTCCTGGCGAAATCGCAGCAGATCCTGCATCTGTGGCACGTGGTACACAGGCCCTTCAGCTATTCGTTCGCAGTCCTGGCACTGGCCCACATCGCCATCGCACTGCTATTCGGATTCAGGTAAAAGCTCATGGATTCGATGTACGCGTTTTTGTTCGCTGCCGCCGTGACTTTGCTTTTTGTGGGCCGTTACCTCAAGAAGCAAAAACAAAGGGAGCAGCACGCCAAAGCAGCGCTGGAAAAAGGCAAAGTGTTCTCCGACGGGCCGCGCGGGCAGCATCCGCACGTTGACACCACCAACTGCATCGGCTGCGCCACCTGCACCGGCGTGTGCCCGGAAGGCGACGTGCTGGCCATGCTGGGCGGCCAGGCTGTGATCGCCAACGGACACAAATGCATTGGACACGGGATTTGCGCCGACGCCTGTCCCGTGGGCGCGATCACCATGGTCATGGCCAGCCCGAGCATGGGCGCCGATCTGCCGTATCTGACCCGCGAGTATGAAACAACTCTCAAGAACCTGTTTATC
>Ga0316628_100002576_pt1 | contig 13530 bp, 10 predicted proteins | sample OWC_Aug_M2_C1_D5_FD_207648 | JGI IMG/M metagenome (GOLD analysis project Ga0316628, IMG submission 207648) | Wetland soil microbial communities from Old Woman Creek delta, Ohio, United States - OWC_Aug_M2_C1_D5_C | ecosystem: Environmental > Terrestrial > Soil > Wetlands | place: USA: Ohio... | reverse complement strand
GTTCGTCGGCCTCCTTGCGCACGCGTACTGCTTCGACCCTGCAGATCCCGACCGCAAGGCGAGCATGCTCCGGCACTACCTCGAGGTTGCCGCGCGCGTGCCGATCTTCCACGTGACGGTGAGCGACGATCTCAGCCGCTTGCCGGCCGCGCTCGATGCGATCGCGCGGCTGATCGATGCTCGCGAACCGGGATCGAACGTGGAACGTGGAATGTCGAATGCTGTTGGCGGAACGGGTTCGGACCCGAATGTAGAAGGTGGAATGTCGGATGCCGGGGGGCGCGAATGCGGCTCCTAGATCGACTGCGCCGCAGCCCGGTGATCGTGCGCGAGGTGGCCGGATCGCCCACGCCGTGGCAGGACGCGTGGCTGGCCGTGCGGATGGCAGGGTGGGCGACCGTTCTCCCGGTGTTCAAACACGTCGTGCCCGTGCGCGCGCTGGCGAGAGTGATGTGGAAGGGCGGCCGTGCCGCGCGCCGAATGTCGAATGTGGAACGTGGAATGTCGGCGGGACCGCTCCGGACTGGAATGTCGAATGTGGAATGCGGAGTGTCGGCAGAGAAGAGCGCTCGCCGCAATCCCGTTAGAGAGCAACTCGTCGTCCGCCTTGCCGGCCTGCTGTCGCGCGGGACGAACCTCACGACGCGCGGCGCGTGCCTGCAACGGAGCCTGCTCGCCTACCGTTACCTTTCCGAACTCGGCGCCGACCCGCGCCTGATGCTGGCATTCCGCAAGGACGGCGACCGAATGGCCGGCCACGCCTGGGTGATGGTGGACGGCCGCGTCGTCGCAGACACCTCCGACCAAGCCGAAGACTTCATTCCCATCGTGGCGTTTGGCGCGGGCGGCCGGACAGTCGCATAGGGAAGCCGCGCCGGAACGTCGTCGCGTCACTTCACGCGCTTGAAGTGGGTCTTGGTGTACACCTCCAGCGGCTTGCCCGGATCCCCCAGCTCGAACGTCTCGATGAACTCGTCGGTCGAGATGATCTCGTACGTCTCCCGGGCGCGCGCGTCATTGCTGTAGTTCTCGAACCGCTCACTGTCGAACACGAGCTTCTTCGGCGTGCTCTCCGACTTGTTGACGACGTACTGGTTCACGAAGCCTTCCGGGTGGAACTGCCGCAGCACCAGCGTCGCGCGAGCACGGTCGTAGCTGATGAAACTCCAGTGCTCGTGGACCTCGCCCGCCTTGTTCTTCTCCTGCGGCGGATAGGTGGTCACGTTCTTCTCGTGAAGATAGCGGTTGTTCAGCACGAACGCGTACGTGCGGCGTGCGGTACCCGCTCCTCCCACACCCGCCGCCGTGCCGTCCCAGGTGCCCGCGAGGAAACGGACCGGCTGCCACGGATCGGGCTTGGAGCCCTGGGAAGCACCGCTCGACGCCGCCGCGCCCTGCGCGCTCGCGCCTCGCGACAGCCGCGTGAAGCTGAAATCGCCCTTCGCCCCGCCCATTTGGAACGTGCCCGCGACGACGTCGTTCTCGACCTTCCCCTCGATCGCGTAGCGCACCCTCGTCTTCCCATCGCGGTCCGTCGCTTCACCTGACAGCTTCAGATCTCGCGTCTGCGGGTCGAAGGTGCCCGTTTCGATCGGCGCGCGCTGCTCGTAGGTCCGGCCCTCCCGCCATATGACCGTGCCCGACACGGTGCTTCTGCCGTCGAACTTCAATTCGAGAAAGGGCAGGCCGTCCGTTCCCCAGCTTCCCGTGACGGGATCGTTCGCGCTGCCGCGCGACTGCGCAAACGTGGAGGCGACAATCAACGACACACAAGCCACTGCCGAGAGAATGCTGCGCGCCATGGGATCTCCTCTGGCACAGTTTAGCGGGGAACTTGACTTGTTGAATGCGGAATGTCGAATGTGGAATGTCGAATCTCCATGTAGAATCGCCCGCGAGGAACCCTCGCGATGCGCCACGCGATTCTCCCGCTGCTGTTCGTTCTCGGCTTGGCGGCCGGCCCGGCCTCCGCTCCCGACATTCCACGTTCCAGGTTCGACATTCGACAGCCGTCGCCCCCCGCACCACATACGACATGCGACAGGCGGGCAAGGACAGGGGCAGCGGGTGCACCGGTCTCGTTCTCGATCGTCCCGCGCCCGAGTCTCATTACCGCCCTCGAGGGCACCTGTACGTTGGCCGACCCCCTGTCGGTGCTCGTCGAGAACGACGGCCGCGGCGAGTTGCGCGAGACGGTCGCGTTCGTCCGCGAATTCCTGCGCGCGAAGACGGGCTTCAGGGTGACGTCCGACCGGCCGCCCCAAGGGCCCGCCATCACGTTCGAACTCGCGACGAACGGCCAACCGGAAGCGGTCGGCCCGGAGGGATACGCGCTCGCGGTGTCGTCGTCCGGTGTTCGCATCGCGGCGCGCACCGCCGACGGCGCCTTCTGGGCATTTCAAACCTTGCGACAGTTACTGCCGGCGGAGTTCGAGCGCGGCGTCCGCCGTCGCGCCTGGACCATCCCCGCCGTGCAGATCATCGACTCCCCGCGCTTCATGTGGCGCGGCAGCATGCTGGATGTCGGGCGCCACTTCTTCTCCGCCGACTTCGTGAAGCGCTACATCGACTTGCTCGCGCTCCACAAGATGAACGTCTTCCACTGGCACCTCACCGAGGACCAGGGCTGGCGCATCGAGATCGCGCGCTATCCGCGCCTCACCGGCGTCGGCGCGTGGCGCACCGAGGCCGACGGCTCCCGCTACGGCGGCTTCTACACGAAGCAGGACATCCGCGACGTCGTCGAATACGCCCGCAGGCGTCACGTTACCGTCGTCCCGGAGATCGAAATGCCCGGTCACGCCACCGCCGCCGTCGTCGCCTACCCCGAGCTCAGTTGCACGGGCGACGTGCGCGCGGTGCCCACCGCGTGGGGCGTCCACGACGATGTGTATTGCGCGGGGAAGGAAGAGACATACCGCTTCATCGAGAACGTGCTGGACGAGGTGATGGCGCTGTTCCCGTCGAAGGTGATCCACGTCGGCGGCGACGAGGTCCCGAAGACGCACTGGAAGGCCTGCCCGGTCTGCCAGCAGCGCATGCGCGACGAGCACCTGAAGGACGAATCGGAACTCCAGAGCTACTTCATCAAGCGCATCGACGCGTACGTGCGAAGCAAGGGCCGCGAGATCACGGGGTGGGACGAGATCCTGGAGGGCGGCCTCGCGCCGGGCGCCATGGTGCAAGTGTGGCGCGACGTCGAGCACACCCGGACGACGGTGAAGCTGGGGAACCGCGTCATCGCGTCGCCGGGGAGCTTTGCCTACTTGAACCGCTCACCGGCCGAGTTGACGCTCGCGCACGTGTACGCGTTCGACCCGGTTCCGGCCGGCGTGACGGAGGATGAAGCGCGGCGCATCCTGGGCGGAGAGGCGCCCGTCTGGACCGAAGGGATCACCGACGCGAACTTCGACCAGATGGTGTTCCCCCGGCTGGCCGCGATGGCCGAAGCGCTCTGGAGCGGGAAAGGGGAGGACTTCGGCGACTTCAAGGCGCGCCTCGACGCCGGCTACTACCCGCGCCTGGCGGCGCTCGGCGTCGCGCGCGGTCCCGAGGCGCAGGCGCTCCTCGCCATCAGGCCCACGTTCGACCAACGCTCGCTCGGCGTCGGCCTGCGCATCGACCATCACCTGGACGGGATCGAGTTCCGCTACACGACCGACGGCACGCGACCGACGAAGCGCGCGCGGCCGTTCCGGCCCGGCACGACGTTCACGTCCGCCGGCACCGTGCGCGTGCAGCCGTTCCTCAACGGCAAGCCCACGCCGCTTTCGGCGACGCTCACGATCGATCGTCATCTCGCCGTGGGAAGGGACGTGGCGATGACGGTGCCGAACAGCCCGAAGTACCCGGGCACGGGCCCGTTCACGCTGACCGACAGCCTGCGAGGCTCGATCGACTTTCACGACGGCGTGTGGCAGGGCTGGGAGGGCGACGACATGGAAGCGGTCGTCGACCTCGGAAGGCGGGCAGCAATCCGCGAAGTCGAGCTGGCCGCGCTGCAGGACATGCGGTCGTGGATCCTGCTGCCGCGCCGCGTGTCCATCTGGCTGTCGGACGATCGGGTGACGTGGCGGCCATTCGCGGATCTCACCCACGACGTTCCGGCCGAACGCGAGGAACCGCTCGTCTACCGCTTCCGGCAGCCGGTCCCCGCAGGCACGCGTGCACGTTATATGAAGGTGCACGCGGTCAACGCGGGACCGCTTCCCGTCTGGCACCCCGGCGCCGGCGGCAAGGCGTGGATATTCCTCGACGAGGTGGCGGTCCGCTGACGTCAGGTGCTCTCGAACCAGAACGAAAAAGAACACAGAACGAAAAAGAGGTGTCCATGCGAAATCGCGCCCCAACGACAGCCGGCGCGCGCGCAATCAGAACGATCTTCTTCCTGGCCGCCATCGGCCTGGCCCTCGCCCTGTGCCTGTCGCCGCTCGCCGCCAGGCAGCAGCGGCCCGCGCGCGACCGGGCGGGGCAGGTGCGCGATCGCGCCCAGCTCCGGCAGCCCGCGGGTTCCGCCGGCCAGGTTCCGCAGGTGCTTCGCAAGACGGACCACGCGCCGGAGGACGCCGCGCACGACCAGCGGCTCCACGACGCGATCGTGAAAGACCTGCCGTACGTGCCGGGGGAACTGCTCGTCCGCTTCAGGGAGGAGGCGAGCGTCGAGCGGCGGGCCAGGGCCTTGAGAGCCGCAGGAACGGGGGCCGACACGCCCGGCGCCAAGTGGATCGGAGACGTCTTGTACCTGCGCGACGAGGCGATCGGCGATCCCGAGGCCGCGGCCGTCGCGCTCGGACGGCAGCCCGATGTCCTCTACGCGGAGCCCAACTATCTGAGGCGCCTCCACTCGACGCCGAACGATCCGATGTACTCATCCCAGAAGTGGAATTTCGAAGCCATCAACGTTCCACAGGCGTGGGACATCAACGCCGGCGTAGCCGGCCAGCAGTCGCCGGTCACCGTTGCGGTCATCGACACCGGGCTGACGACCACCACCGCGACGTACTCGATGAGGATCTGGAACGGCTACCAGTTCCGGTCCTACGACGTGCCGTTCGCCAAGACGCTCGACTTCGATCACGCGCGCGTGCTGCCCGGCAGGGACTTCGTCGAGCGCTGGGAGTGGGTGTTCGACGCCGACAGCCACGGCACGCACGTGGCGGGCACGATCGCGCAGCAGACGAACAACGCGCTCGGCTATGCCGGCATCGCCTCGTTTGTTTCGATCCTGCCAGTGAAAGTGTGCGAAGGCTATTGGGACCTGCAGCTCGCCTGGGGCTACGAGTCGTATCCCGGCATCGTGCCCCGGACGTACGAGGGCGGCTGCGCGACGGCCGACGTGATCGCGGGCGTGCGGTGGGCCGTGGACAACGGCGCGAAGGTCCTGAACATCAGCCTCGGCTCCGAGTCGATGTCCAACTCCGAGCGCGATGCCCTCGAGTACGCCGTGCAGAACGGGGCGTTCGTTTCGATCTCCGGGGGCAACGAGGGCGACAAGGGCAACACCGTGCACTACCCGGCGGCGTTCGCGCCGCAAATCGAGGGCGTGGTCGCCGTAGCAGCCATCAACTCGAACATGCAGCGCGCGACCTACTCGACCTCCGGCAGCCACATCGAGCTGGCCGCACCGGGCGGCGATTCGGCCGCGAGGATCTGGCAGATCGTCCCGAACATCAGCGATCTCAGTCCCTATCTTTCCTCGCCCCGCTTCGACCGCTACCAGGGTGGAGGGACGTACGGCACCTCGATGGCCGCGCCGCACGTCGCGGCCGTGGCGGCGATGCTGCATGCGCGCGGCGTCCGGAGCCCCGCGGCGATCGAAGCGATCCTGAAGCTCACCGCGAAGGATCTCGGACCGGCCGGCCGCGACAACGAATACGGGAACGGCCTGATCGACGCGCGAGCCGCGCTTCGCGGCATGGGGGTGGCGAAATGAGGCATCGTGTCCCTGGGACCCTGGCCGGACTGGCGCGGGCGGTCGTCGCCCCGGTCGTTGTCTTGCTGCTCTTCGCGACAACGGCGTTCGCACAGACCGCAACGGTCAGGAAGGAAGCGCCGATCTACCTGCAGCCCAATCCGCCGGCGACGTTGTCGCCCTTGCGCGTGCTGCCGGCCGGCACCGTCCTCAACGTGCTCGACGAAGCGGGCGGGTGGGTGCAGGTGCAATTCCAGGATCCGCAGTGGGGGCTGCGAACGGGTTGGGTGCGCTCGGATCTGGTGACGATTCGGCGCGCTGAACCGCAGCGACCGGATCCCGCGGCGAAGCCCGGCGTGCCGCGGCCGGGTGAGGTCGCCGGGCAAACCCCGCGATCGCAGCCGGCGGCGGCCGCGAAAGGGAAACGGCAGCCAATCGGCGTGCGCGCGATGGCGGGCTTCGGCACGACCATGTTCTCGGCGAGCCAGACCTTCGAGGCGGTGACCGGCAGGACCAGCAGGGAAGGGCCGGCTGGCGGGGTCGAGGTGCTCAACCTGTGGCGCCACCTGTTCGCCTCGCTCACGATCTCGCAGGTGCGCCTGAGCGGCGAGCGCGTGTTCGTCGTCAACGGCACGATCTACCCGATGGGCATCCCGGACACGATCACGATGCGGCCAATCGACGTGGCCGCCGGATGGCGGCTGACGCCGGGCCGGAGCCTGAAGCGCCTGGAGCCGTTCGTCGGCGCCGGAACGACCATCATGTCGTACGAGGAGACGAGCAGTTTTGCCGCGTCGCTCGAGGATGTCAGCACACGCAAGGCGGGCTTCCTCGTGCTGGGAGGTGCGGACGTCACCGTGCTTCGATGGCTGCGGGTCGGAGGCGAGGTCAGGTACCGGATGGTTTCCGGCGTCCTCGGGTCGGCGGGCATCTCGCAGGTGTACGGGGAGAAGTCGCTCGGCGGCGTATCGGCGGGATTACGAGTTAGCGTCGGGAAATGACTCCCGCTCCCGCCGGCGCTGCCCGCAGCACTTCTCTCGTGTCGTCGTCTTGCGCGAAGGCAGACTGGCCGGGTGCGGTCGTCTTCGTATCCTCCAGCACGCAGACCGCCGCCCCGCGGAAGCGGCTGGCGATCTCGTTTGTGAATGCGGGCCAAGCCTTGGCCGACTCGTCCCACACCTCCGGACGGATCCTCGGCCGCGCGTACAGAAGGTGCATGGCCGTGATCGGATCGCGAGTGACGACGATCGAGAAGTCGGGGCATCGAGCGGCGGCGTCGAGCGCCTGCTGCTGGCGTGCCGCGAGCCTCGGGTCGTGCCGTCGAAGCAGCGAGTTCAAGGGGCGGACACCCGCGTTGAAGACGAACGACGCCGCGGCGAAACCCGCGAGCATCAGAGCGAGCCGTCTTCGCGCGCCCGCGCCGATTCGGGACCAGGCAACACTGCACAGCGCGAGGCCGAAACACAGAACGGCGGGCACCATCAGCCGGTAGCCGATCGGATCGAACGCGAAGCGCGTCCGCGACGCGATCGTGGCCCCGGTGAGGACGGTTCCCGCGAGAGCGAGCAGCGCAGCCGTCCACCTGCCATCACTGGGCCGAAGCCCTGTCCCACGATCGGCAACTTCCGTCGGTTGTCCGCGGTCTTGCGCCAACCCGTTCCCGGCAGATCGCCACATTCCCGCGAGCAGCGCGATCTGCGCGAGGCCCGCAGCGGCGGCCGCCCCCAACGACGTGAACCTGCCGTGGAAGTAGAAGAACGCGTTCGCGACGCCGAGGGCAAGCATGCGGACGAACCCGAGCGGCGTGTCGCTGGCCACGGGCCGCGCGTCGAGCGCAGCGCCGCCGGCGCGCCCGTTGGTCCATATCATCCAGCCGACGAAGACCGCTGCGGGGACGGTGGCGATCGCGACGGAGGCCGCCTGTTTCCAGCGCCGGCGCACCAGGTGATGAAGTGCGAGCAACCCGGGGAGCACGAAGAGCGACGCGCCGATGTACCTCACGAGCGACGCGCAGACGCAGAGCAGGGCCAGCAGCACGTGCCGGCCCGTGCGCGCGCGCTCGCCCGCTGATTCCGCCACGGTCGGATCATCCCGCGCCCAGGCATCGTCAACCGACTTGGTCGACGGCCGGGACAGTTCCCGGCTCGGTTGCCGCGAAGCGGTGCTGGGTCCCATCTGACGCTGCAGCACGAACACGATGCCGAGCAAGAGCGCCAGGAACGGCGCCTCGCTCCACGAGGTGGTGAACACTTCCATCAGCGCGAAATGGAAGAAGACGGCGATGCCCACCACCCACGCGTCGCCGAGCAGGAGCGCCGCGAGTGCGATGCACGCGGCGAGCGAGAGCATGCCGACGACTTTCGACGCCCACAGCACGGGCAACCCGGTCGCCTTGGCTGCCACGGCAATCAGCACCGGGTAGCCCGGCGGCCAGACTGTCAGTCGTTCGGGATAAGGGCCGTAGGCGTGGACCATCGGGCCGCGGCCGTCGAGGATGTTCTGCGCGACGCGCAGGTAGTAGCCCGAATCGCCCGAGAGGTACCCGGCCGGATTCGCCCAGGTGCGAAACAGGATCGACGCCGACAGCACCACCCAGACGCACGCGAGCGCGATCCACGACCTACTCGTCGTTTTCATCACAGTATCTGTTTGGAGCATGACCGCTGCTCGACCGTGCCGTGGCGCACGCGACAACGGAGCGATCGCCTTGATCCTCGGCAAGTCGGTCCCATTAGGCCTGCCATCCACGGCGCGCGATCATACCCGACTCGACACGTCCCGGCCCTGGCACACGCCTCTTTTGCACGAAAGTTGTTCGACGCTTGCGACTTTCTGCGCGAACCCGGAGCCATTGGGTCTATCATCCCCCGCGGCACCGAGCACCCGTTCCCCAAGGCCCCGGGACCCCAATGGCAGACGCAGCGGCCCGCCACGACTCCTGCCGCGCAACAACCACAAAAGAGCGCGCAACCCGCGAGAGGGGCGGGGAATTGGTGCTCGCCATCCCGGCCGGCGCATCGGACAAGGTCGCACCGTACGGCGAGTTCGGCTACCGCTTCAACCTGCACGACGCACCGATGTCTCTCGTGCACCTCGCCAAGACCACGCTGAACCCGAGACTCAGCGCCGAGGCCGCGTTTCGAGCGGACAGCCGCTTTCGTGCGACGGGATCGCTCGCCGACTTCAACCGCCCGGCGCTGCGCTGGGTCGTGCGCCTGATGCTCGACGGGATCAACATCGTGGACAGGCTCTCGGGGAAGGAGAAGAACAAGAGGTTCGTCGCCACCTTCGGATTCGAGTACGAAGGAGGTTTCAGGAGCGGAATCCCGGCCGGATTCCAGGTCATCATCCGCGGCGACATCGATCTGCTGAAGGCGCTCAAGGGCAATCAGGCCGACACCCCTTGACGCGGCTTCGTCCACCGCGTTGAGCACACGCGACGGCCCGAACACGGGGGGGTCGAACGATCGAGACATCACATCACCAGCAGGAGGTCCCATGACCAAGCCACAGGAGAAGTTCATGACGTTCGTGGCGGCGGTGGCGCTGGCGGCGTTCGGGGGAGGGATCTTAGCGGCAGCTCGGTACACGCTGTGGGTGGACGGGGCCCCCAGGCCGGCGGACATGCCGGGAATCATCTCCTACTTCGTGCTGGCCGTGAACGGGACACTGGCGGCGAACCTGGGCGCCGTGCTCGGGATTTCCATCACTCCCCGTGGGTGGCAGGGACCAACTGACACCGTGGGTCGGCTGCAGTGGTTTGCCGCGGCGTGGTACGTCGCGATGCTCGTGCTTGCGGCGATCTTCTGGGGCGTGACAGGCTTCACCGAGGATCAGACGATGGTCGTGTCGCTGCTGCCCGAGATGACGAAGAACGGCATCGGGATCTTCATCGCGATTCTCGCGGCAGTGCTCGGCGTCCAGACCGCGATCGCGCGGATGAAGGCGTTCGCGGACCAGTCGCCGGGCGCTCCGGCAGGTTCGGGCGATCCGGCCGCCAAGCACTGATGACACGCAACCCACCCTCCGATCCTGGCAGCCGCGCGACCGTTCTTCCGCCGGCTCCGCCGGATGACCGTCCGGGTGACAGTCCACCTGGCGCGCTGGCCCGAGCGGCACGTGCCGTGAGCCGGTCGAGGTGGTGGGGAGGCTCCGCTCGTTTGCAGGGGTTGGACATCGAGGATGTGCGCACGGTCCGCCACTACCTGCGCCAGGCCATCACCGATCGGATCGCCGAAGGCGGCGTGCTGCCCGACGCTGGCGAACCTGGAGACGCCGAATGCTATCGCCGCGCGTGCGTGCGCCTCGACCAGTCGGACCGGCGGCTGATCGTCGGCGCCGTCGAACTCGGGTACAGCGGGCAGCAGCTGGCACTCGCGATTGGCGGGCTTTCGGCCGAAGCGGCGAGGGGCGCGGCCAGACGTACGCTGCTGCGGCTCGTCGCCCACATGAGCGGCGTTCCCGCGTCAGCCGCTTCCGTGTCGCGACTGGCACTGGCGGTGCTGGACGGGGACAGCATCGACTGGCGGCAAGCCAGGCAACGAGCCGCGGAGTCTGCGCTCCCGCTTGTTTCAGCCCTCGAAGTCGTCGCGCGGCTCGCCGATGCATCGCGGGCGTCACCTAGCGTGCGACAGGCGACGCGCGAGAGGCAGCGGTCAAGCGGCGCCCTGTTCGCAGTCCTTCTCGTGGCGCTCGGCGCAGGCCAGGTCGTGGCCGCCGTCTTCGGGTACGCGGCCGGTGTTGCCCGGCCCGGACCAATCGCGCCTCCGCTGGCGATGGCGATCCTGCTGGCCTTCGCGGCGGCCGCCGCCTGGCTCGGACTCGGGGGACGCGCCGATGCGCGGGCGCGGAGCCTGGCGATCTTCTACCTGCTCGTCGCCGGCGCGTTTGCCCGCCGGTTTCTCCCGGGCGCAGCCGCCGCCGGGATCGTCGCGCTGCTGCGGACCTCGCCGGACGCCTTCCTCGCGACCTTCCTGTGGCGATTCGCTGCCCGGTTCCCGCGCACGGTGCGCTACGGCCGCGCCGAGCGTTTCTGCTGGTGGGCGGAACGCGCCACACTGGTCGCCGGGTGTCTGCTGTTCGTCGGTTCGATGTTCCTCGAGCTCCGGCTCGCTCCCGCCCTCGACGTTCTCGGCCGCTCGCACCCGGCGGGTGTCTACTGGCTGATCGTCCTGGGCGCGTCGCTCCCCGCGCTGCCGGTTGCGTGGTGGCGCGGACGGATGGCAGCTCCCGACGAACGCCGGAGGCTCGCGCTCTTCACCCTGGGCCTGGCGGCCGGCCTCGCGCCCATGCTGGCCGACATCGTCGTGGAACTCGCGGTTCCGCCCGTCAGGGAGTTCATGGGCGGCCACCGTGACACGCAGGCCCTGATCGTGGGCCTCTTCCTGCTGTTGACGCCGAGCGTCACCGCATACTCGGTTGTCGTCGATCGCGTGCTGGACGTGGGGGTCATGGCAGGTCGCGCCCTCCGGCACCTGTTCGCCCGCGTCACGCTCACCGGCGTAGCGCTGCTGCCGTTCGCGATGCTGGCCTTCTACGCGTACACGCATCGCGCGGTCAGCTTGTCGGCGCTGCTCTCTTCCGGGCGGGGAGCGGCAGCCGGCGCGATCCTCGCTATCGGGTTGGCGATGTGGGCCGCGCGTCCGCGCGCGCTCGCCGCCATCGATCGTCGATTCCTTGGTGAGGCCGCGGATCTCAGTCGCGACCTGCCGCGGTTGGCCGCCCAGATTCGCGGCGTCGCGAGCCGCGCGGACCTGGCGCAGCTGCTCGAGACGCGCCTGGGGACGATCCTGCATGTGAAGCAGGCGCACGTGCTGATGCGCACCGCGTCGGACGATTCGTTCGCGGCCACCCGCGGCACGGTGCCCGACCTGCCCGCGCGAAGCGCTCTTGCCGCGCTGGTTGGCGCCCATGCCCATCCGATGAGTGTCGGCTCGCTGGAGCCGAGATCCTGCTTCGACCTGTTGCCGCCCTCCGATCAGCGCTGGATCGAGCAGGCAGAGGCTTCCGTGGTCGTGCCCTTGATCGGCTCGCACGACGCGCTGGTCGGGTTGATCGCCAGCGGGCCGAAACGGGATCAGGCGGCGTACACGCGAGAGGATCGTTCCTTCCTGTCCAGCGTGGCGCCGGCCGCCGCCCTTGCGCTCGAAGTTCTCGGCGGGCGAGAGCAGGACGAGGCGGGGCCCGCGGCCGAGTGCCCGGTGTGCGGCCAGGTCGGGACTACGGTGGCGGAGATCTGCGCGTGCGGCGGGGTGCGACGCGCGGCGACACTGCCCGCGGTCGTTGCCGGCAAGTTCCGCGTGCTGAACCGCGTCGGCGCGGGAGGCATGGGGGTCGTGTACCGCGGGCAGGACCTCGCGCTCAACCGCGCGGTTGCGCTCAAGACGCTGCTTCGTCTCTCGCCCGGCGCGAGAGACGCGCTCGGCGGTGAGGCGCGGATGATGGCGGCGGTGATTCACCCGAACCTGGCGACGATCTACAGCATCGAGCGATGGCGCAACACGCCGGTGCTCGTGGTGGAGTTCCTCGACGGGGGCACGTTCTCGACCCGCCTGCGCTCTGGCCCGCTGCCCGTCGGCGACGTGCTCCATCTCGGCAGCGTCCTGGCCTCGGCGCTTCGGCACCTCCACGAGAACCGGATTCTCCACCGGGACGTGAAGCCGAGCAACATCGGCTTCTCGGGCGGCGGTGTCCCCAAGCTGCTCGACTTCGGGCTCGCGAGCTTCGTCTCCGCCCCGCGGGAAGCCGCGCCCGCGTCGGACTCGGACGTCACGCGGTTGCTCGAAACCCAAACGATGAGCGTGGGTGGCCGGGTGATAGCGGGCACCCCTCTGTACCTGTCTCCGGAGGCAGCTCAGGGCGAAGATCCCAATCCGGATTTCGACCTCTGGGCGCTGTCTGTCGTCCTGTACGAGGCGATCGCCGGAACTCACCCGTTCAAGGGTCCGACCATCTTCGACGTGCTGGAAAACGTCCGCACGGTCCGCGTCCAGGATCTGCGCCAGTTCCGGCCTGATTGTCCCGAGGCGGTGGCCCGCGCCTTTGCCTCGATGCTCTCGCCCGATCGCGCCCTGCGTCCCCCGACGGCTCGCGTGCTGCACGACGTGCTGGACCGGCTCGTGCGCGAGGAGGCGCGCGACGCCTGAAGGTCCGGCTTAGACCACGAGGTGAGACATGAGAAAGGACACGCTCAACAGGAAGCAGACGGCAGAGGAAGCTCTCGAGAGCTGCATCGTGAAGATCAGGGAGGGGGTGAAGAAGGAACCGTGCCACTCGAACATCTCTATCGACCCGGCGGCGGAAGACTACGTCAGGAACGGATCGCTCAAGAAGTTCCAGCAACACCTGGACACGTGGAACGAATCGGAACCATTGCGGGGCAAGGTTAGGAAGACGGCCAGCGCAATCGGCCAGATTGCCCACATCCTTGCCGATGTCGCTGGAACGCAGAAGATTGACGCCTCGATGATGCAGCACGCGGTACAAGCGGCGAGACCGCATTGCACTGCCGGCCTGCCGCCGTCAATCGACATGGAACGATGGATCTTCTGCCCGGATTAATCCGCCTCTCGCAGCAGGCCGTCGGGGCGGAGATGGCTCCGCCCCCGCCCAACGCGCCG
>Ga0316628_100002575_pt1 | contig 13531 bp, 10 predicted proteins | sample OWC_Aug_M2_C1_D5_FD_207648 | JGI IMG/M metagenome (GOLD analysis project Ga0316628, IMG submission 207648) | Wetland soil microbial communities from Old Woman Creek delta, Ohio, United States - OWC_Aug_M2_C1_D5_C | ecosystem: Environmental > Terrestrial > Soil > Wetlands | place: USA: Ohio... | reverse complement strand
TTACCTGAAAGGCTTCGCGATCACCCTGCAGGTGATGCAGACCGAAGCGGCCCTGGAGCGCATCGCGTTCGAGCTCGCCGAAGACGCGCACCTGGAGAACGTCCGCTACATGGAGGTGCGGTATTCGCCCATGCTGCACACCGACCGGGGCCTGAAGCTCACCGCCGTGGTGGAGGCGGTCCTCGAGGGGCTCGACCGCGCGGCAAAGACGTACGGCATCCAGAGCAAGGTGATTCTCTGCGGCATCCGGAACATCTCCCCGGAGCACTCGTACAAGATGGCCGAGCTCGCGGTGGCCTACAAAGGCCGGGGTGTCGTCGGCTTCGATCTCGCGGGGGCCGAGGCCGACAATCCCGCGAAGGATCACCGCGACGCGTTCGCGCTGGTTCGCGAGAACAACATCAACTGCACCATTCACGCCGGTGAGGCGTATGGTCCCCCCTCCATCGCCCAGGCCATACACGTCTGTGGCGCGCATCGCATCGGACACGGCTGCCGGCTGATCGAGAGCGGCGACCTGCTCCATTACGTGAACGACCACCGCATTCCGCTGGAGTGCTGCCCTTCCAGCAACGTCCAGACCGGAGCGGTGCGCAACCTCGCGAGCCACCCCCTCAAGCTCTACTTCGACCTCGGCGTCCGGGTCACCATCAACACCGATAACCGGCTGATCACGGATACGAGTGTTTCGAAGGAGCTGTGGCTCGTTCACTCGCAGATGGGTGTTCCGTTCCGTGACGTGAAGAGCATCGTGCTCGCCGGGTTCAAGTCGAGCTTTTTGCCCTTTCACGAGAAGCAGGTGTACCTGCGCCGAGCATCCGCCGAGCTCGCGCGCTACGACGACGATGGGAGCCTGCTCGCGGAGCCGGCTGCATCAGGGTTTCGCGACAGTCCCGCACCCGAGCCCGGGCAGACTCACTAGGAGCCCGTCGGGCAAAGCCCGACAGCGCCCGGCACGCGCCGGCCCGCCCCCAAAAACCTGAAGTCCCCACCCCACGCGGGGCTCGGCTCAGCCGAGCGGGCGAACGTCGGAGACGTTTCTCCCAACACGCTCCCGGTCGGCGGAGCTGCCGCCGGATGTCACAGCTTGATGCCGGCGCGCACGTCGCCGGTCGTCGCCTTCTCGAGCGTATCGATCGCGCTCTCGAGCTCCTTCGACTCCTGGTCGGGGAGCTGGATCAGGAAACGCACGAACAGGTCCCCCGTTTCGTTCTTGCGCCGGACGCCGCGGCCCTTGAGGCGCACCACCTGCCCGCTCTGGGCATGCGCCGGCACCTTCAAGGTAACGTGGCCCTCGGGCGTTGGAACGGACACCTTCGCGCCCCGGTACGCTTCTGCGGCCGTGATCGGCAGATCCAGGTGAAGATCGAGCCCTTCGCGCTCGAAGAAGGGATGCGGACGGACGCGAACCGTGATGATGAGGTCACCGGGTTTGCCGTGGTTCGCTCCCGGTTCCCCCTGACCCGGCACGCGAACGCGATCCCCGTCCCCGGCCCCCGGTGGGATGCGCACCTTGACGCCCTCGGCGTTGCCCATCGTCACCGACACGGTCGTTCCGGCGATGGCGTCCGCGAAGTCGACCGTGAGCTCACCCTCCACGTCGGCGCCCTGGATGGGGGCATTGCGCCTGCGCCCACCTGCGCGTCCGCCGAACAGGTCGCCCATCAAGTCCCCCAGGCCGCCGCGTCCGGGGGACGAGAAGATGTCCTCGAAATTGAAGCCCGTGCCGTCGCCCTCCATCACGACCCGACCCGGGCGCCGCTGGTAGGCACGCGCCGCTTCGGGCTGAAAGCCTTCCCGAAGCCCGGCTTCGCCGAACTCGTCGTATAGGGCACGCTTCTTCTTGTCCGAGAGGACCTGATAAGCGTGGTTCACGGCCTTGAAGCGCGCCTCGGCTGCGGCATTCCCCGGATTCTTGTCGGGGTGGAGCTGCGCCGCGAGCTTCCGGTACGCCTTCTTCACCTCTTCGGCGCTCGCGCCCTTGTCGATTCCGAGCTCTTTGTAGAAGTCGGCAGGCATTCGTCGCTCAATCTAAGCCTTCCCTGGGCCCGTGCACTACCCGCGTCGCGCGCTAGCACGACGGGAGCGGGGCGGGGCTCCGGAGGTGCAGCTCACGACGAGCGAATCCACCTGGCCCTCCGGCGCCGCGTCCGTGAAATCCGCCGACCAGACGAGGTCGCGGAACCCGTTATAGTGAAGGAGGGCTTCCATCTCGCGGGGGAAAAATTGCCGATGCGTGAGGGGCACCGTCCACCCGGCAGAGCCGTCGACCGGCGAGAACTCGAGCTCCATGTGCAACATCTGGCGGAGGGGATCGTAATCGAAGCGCTCGCCGTAGCGCACCAGCCCGCGGCTCGGGTGCCGGAAGCGGGGCGTCCCATAGCGGCGCTCGGGATCCGCGCCGAGGTAATCGGGATGGGGGAGCGAGAAATCGAAGATGAAGCGGCCTCCGGGCGCGAGATGCTGCCGCACGCGCTCGAAAAAGCTCTCGACCTCGTGTCGCTCGGCAAGGTGCAGAATCGTATTGAAAGCCGCGAGGACGACGGGAAACCGCCTGCGGAGCCGCACCTTTCGCATGTCGCCCTTCACGAGGTGCACCCTGCGTCGGACCTCCTCCGGCTCGGCCGCCAAGTGGCGCTTCAGCGCTGAAAGCATCGGCGCCGACCGGTCGATTCCCGTCACCGCGATGCCGGCTCGAGCCAGAGGGAGCGCGATGCGTCCGGTGCCGATGCCGTACTCGAGGACCGGCCCGCCCAGCATCCGGGCCACCCGCACGTAATAAGCGACGTCTTCCCGACGCGAGCGGTAGGCTTGGTCGTAATAGGCAGGATCTTCGTAATGAGCCGTCGCGCCCTCCCGTGGGGCGCGACGGATGCCGTGGCGCGGCGGCGCGGATGCCGTCAGCTCGGGGCCTTGGCCTCGTACTCGTCGAGCCACTCCTGCACGATCTCTTGGCTGTCTCGGTGCCAGCGCACCCGGCCGGCGGCGATCTCGCGCAGTGCGACGACCGCGGCCTTGTTCTCGGCGCGGACGAGCGCGGGCGCGCCCTTCATCAGCTGGCGAGCGCGAACCGCCGCCAGAACGACGAGTGCGAACCGGTTTTCTTCGTGATCCAGGCAATCTTCGACGGTGACGCGGGCCATGAGTCTCCTCGGTCGGGGGCCGCGGAACGTACCTTCCGATCCCGGCCCTTGCAAGTCGCGGTGCGGAGGCTGGGCATGCGACCAGTGCTCATCACCCCCGGCCAGAGCAGTTGGGCACGGGGGCGACGATCTCGAGCTCCCGTAAACAGCGGCGGGCGAGGCCCCATCGCGCCCTACAGTCCGCCGCCGACGCGGCCGAGGCAGTCGAAGGAGACCGGGACCGGGACCGCCGGCCGGGGGCGGGCCTGATGATGCACTCGGAGCACGATGTCCTCGAGCTTGATCAGTTCGAGGTCAGCGTTGCTCGGTGCCGAGGTCGCTCCCGGAACGACGACGCGCCACTTGGAGCTGGCTACGGGAAGGTCGTGCAGCGAGTCGTTCGGCGGTGCGGAACCGAAGTCGTTCACGCCAGCCTGGATGACCGCGTGCCCCGAAGTGGACCAGCTCATGAGCTGGTCGTCGTCGCAGCGGCGGAGCACTCCGCCATCATCCAGCTCGACGCGGACCTCGGCTTGATCGTCTCCCAGAAAGTCCCCGACGAGCTGGGCCTCGACTTGCGTGATCCGATCGTCGCACACGTCGGCTGACCACAACTCGTTGCCGGGGTCGAGTGTCGATGCGAAGTCGATACCGACCCCGCCCTTTCCGTCGAGGTTCTCGTTGCGGAGCAAGACCAGGCGGAACTGCTCGGCCTCGCTCAGCTGCCGTCCGGTGACCTCGTCGACGAGCGGACCGTTGATGCCGAGCAGCTTTCGAACGGAAAGCACCGTCGTATAGGCCTCCGCCTTGGGCATGGAGGAGCGGCTCTCATCGAAGATCGACTGGAAGCAGTCCTCGAGCCTGGTGGCCTCGTCCGCATCGAAGACGTCGAGCACGGCCTTCTCGAGCGCCTCACCGATGGGGCGATTGAGGTGATACTCGAGCCCGCGACCGGCCTCGAAGAGCGCCCGCTGTGCGTCGGCGCGTGAGCTCATCGCGTTCTGCGCCGCGCGCTCGGCGAGGAGCCGGAAGGTGGGATCGCGCAGGGGGCTTTCACCGATGCGCCCGAGGGCGCGGAGCCGTTCGGTCATCGCGCGCTTGGCGTCCGAAACCTCGTTCTCGGCATCGAGACGCGACTGCAGGACGCCGATGACGTCCTGTCGCATCTCGACCTTCATCTGGGCCATGTCGACCAGTAGCCCTTTCACGGCGGCCATCCCGTCCGCCACCTCCACGCGTGCGCTGTCCTCCTGCACGCGCAGCTCCTGGGCAGTCTGCACCGCCTGGCGATCGGATTCGAGCGCGGTCTTCATTCCTTCGATGGCGGCCATGAAGGCCGCCTCTCCGATCGGAGCGCCGCCGTTCATGACGTTCGCCTGGGAGGCGACCTCGACGAACTTCTCCTCGGCGTTGAGGATGCCCTCGGCGATCGTCAGCGCCTGAAGCTGCTCACCCGTGTTGGCGGTGAACGCAATCGTGCTCTCGCGAATGCCTTGCACCTGGGCGATGCGGTTGCTCTCGATCCGGATGTGGTCGTACTTGGCCTTGATCGCGTTCTGTGCCGACTCGAGATGCGCCGTCGCTTGCTGGATGGCGAGCAGGCGCGAGCCCACGGTGCCGGTCCCATCCGCCCCGCACTTCTTCCAGTCGGCAGCGGTGAGGTCGAACGCATCACCGCAAGCGGATTTGATCCGATCTTCGAACCCCGCGCTCACGGTGGCGAGCTCCGTCTCGAGCCGGTCTTCATTGCTTTCGAACTCGCGATTGGCAGCCGTGAACGTTGCCTCGTCCCGTGACGCCGACTGGACGCGAGAGCTCGCCATGTCGAGCAGCTGCTCGAAGTTGGTTGGCTTTCGACCTGGCTCGTACACATTGGGGACGAGCCCTTCCGGAACGCCGAAGACCAGAGCTCCCTGGAGGAGCGACGAGAACCCCGCGTCCATCGGCGTCAGCACGTCCACGAGCTCGGGCCCGAGCTCGTTCGGGACTGCCGCCCAGGTCCGGGCCACGCCGGCGAGGGTCGCGGCCTCGAACAGTGCCAGCAACCCCTTGTTCTGGGCGGCCCGGCGCGCGTCGTCTCGATTGCCCACTCGCGCGCCCGAGGCCAGACGGGCGGTCTCCGCGTCGAGCGTGGCGAGCACGTACAGCGCGCGCGCGAGCGTCCGGGCAGCGGCGAAGCTCGGCGGTTCGATGCTCGGATCGGCGCCTTTAGTGGGCAAACGCCGGAGCTGCTCGAGGAGCCCGGGATGGAGCACCCATTCCAGAGGCGGGACGAGGACCGCGCGAGCACGACCGAGAAGCTCTCGCTCGGCGCCGAACCCCGAAATGAAGGATGCTGCGAGCGCCTTGACGATGTCGTCTTGTGCAACGAAGAGCGCGGGGTCCAGCGTGTGCGCATAGAGGGTCGCGAACACGCCTGTGGCACCCTGCCCCACGCTAGACGGAGACACCCCGCGAAGCGTGCAAGCGAGCGGCACGATCTGTGCGCAGTGCACCGCACGGGAGGTGTCAGTACGGGCGAGCTCATCGGTGCAGATGGTTGCGAGATCTCCCAGGGGATTCGAGGTGGACGGCAGGTTGCCGGAAAGCGCGTCGAGCAGCGGGCGGTGGAACGTATCGTCGATGGCAGTCGCACAATCGAGCAGAGTCCTGCAGCTGCGTACGAGATGCGCGAACGGCTCGAGGCCGCACGTGTCGTCCGTCCAGCCCGGGAACAGAGACGCGACTTCGGGCTGCGAGCCCGCATTGACGGTGGGCATCTTGGGGGCGTCGCCCGGCGGCGCGATGGCGACGGCACAACCGGCATCGCTCGGGCACGTTTCGCGCGTCAGGTGGGCGTGTCCCTGTAGCGTGACCGGAGCCTGGAAGAGCCCGTAGATGGTCTCGTCGAAAGTCCCGTCGAGGGCGCCGCCGTCTTCGCTCGGTTTCAGATGAAAGTGCACCTCTCGGCCGAGCGCGCGCTGAAAGAGATCGTCCTCGCCGGCGAAGCCCGCGGGCAAGACCTCGGTCACCGAAAGCTCCGCGCCGCCGGAGATCGTGAAGATTCCACGGCCGACGACCGCGTGGCCGTCGGCCGTCACTGGAAACAGAAGCGACCGTTCGGGATCGACCCGAAACAGCACGTCGCCGTGGTCTTCCCGGACGTCCAACCCTACCCGGGTGTGACCGAGCGACACCGCGGACCCGGTCGCAGCATCGTAGCTCAGTGAGCCCTCGTACCTACCCGTCAGGCCGGCGGCAATGGGCGCGCTCACTGCCACATCGCCCAGATTGGTGATCACGCGAACGGAGCCCGAAGCGGTGCTGCCCGAGAGCTTCGAGCCGTTCACGGCCACGCGGATCACGGTCTCGTCGCGAAACTCGCCGCGGGGTTCCGCGATCGACAGGTATGGGCCGTCGACGACCACGCGGTACCGGACGGCATCCGTGGAATCGGCCACGAGGTGAATGCGGAGCTCGGTATCGCGATCCGTCAGTGGGATGCTGTCCGGATCAGCGCGCACCGTGCCCTTTCGAGTCAAGAGCGGTGGCGGTTCCACGTCCGTGCTTCCGGGGGCCAGGCACCGGCCGCGGGGGGAGCAGTCGTTACCGGCGCCGCACGGCCGGGTGGCGCTGCAATCTTCCACGCACTCAGCCAGATCGCAGTGCTCGCCCGCGGGGCAATCCGCGCTGAACATGCACGGCGGGCCTCCCCGCATCGCCGCAGCTCCGGGGTCGGCGGAGCCGTCGCCCGCGACGCGGCCGTCCACTGGACCAGCATCCGGAGCCGTCCCCGCGCCTGCATCGACATGACCGCGCGAATGGTCACAGCCGATCGCCAGGGACACGGCCAGCATGATCGCCGAGGAGGTGAGCGTGTTCCTCATGGACGTCCTCACTTTCCTGCGTCTCCGGGCGCGTCTGCGGAGAACGCCTCGCCGGCCGCGCCGTCTGCGCCCGAGCCAGCCGACGACGCTCCTCCCATCCCCGGGCGGCCGATCTGGAAGTCGACGTTCGACGTGGTGATGCTGGAGCGCACCGAGGCCACCCCGAGTGAGGGCCCCCCGCCACCGGGGCCGCCGGGCCCTCCGCTGCCGCCGTCGCCGCCCGCACCACCAGGACGGCCGTCGCACGTCATACAGCTCCCCTTTCCGCCGGCTCCGCCGGGTCCGCCCTTCTGGCCTGGTTTCCCATCGCTTCCGCCGCCGCCGTCTCCTCCCCGGCTCGAGATCAGCACCGACCACGCGAGATCCACGGTGCCGTCGGAAACGACCAGTGCGATGGACGCGCCACCCGGCGTTCCCGCGTTGCCGCCCTCGCCGCCACACCCGGGAAAGCCACCTTGTCCGCCCCCTCCGCCGGGCGCGAACGACGCGACCGGCGAGCTGTGATCTGCGTAGGAAGGCCCTCCGTTGCCCCCACGCCCACCGAACCCCGGAGCACCCGCGCGGCCGTTCTTTCCCGAGTTGGTGGTCCAATACCTGCCTTCCCGGATCGAGCCGAACGCCGTGCCCGGCTCTCCGGGGGCCCCGTTCCCGCCGGGCCCGGCGCTCTTCGACGCGGACGGTGACGCTGGGGTCCCCGGCATTCCCGGTCCCGCCGGACTTTCGCGAAACACGTTGCCGCCGTCCCCGCCGGCGCCGCCCACCACGAAGCCTCCAGTCGCGCAGCGCGTCGGGAGCGATGCGCCCCCGCGCGCGATGGTGCTGCAGATGGGGTTCTGCGGATGGTCCCATTCGTAGCAAGTGTCGTTCGGACCGATGATGGCGCTCTCTCCATCGCGCGCAGTCTTCACATTTGGCCAGGTCGATGAAACGGCGGCACCGGGCGATCCCGGTGCGCCGTTTCCTGCAGCGAGCTCCACCCGGACGAAGTGAACCGTCGAGCCCGCCACGCTCGCGGCGATCGAGCTGTCGCTCGGTGCGGTGGCATCGGGGGCACGGAACGCGAAGCGATCGACGATCACGGGTCTCGCGACCGCGGTGATCGCGAGTGGCACTCCACTCGAAGGCTTCACGATCGCGCGATCTCTCACGCGGCGCCAGCCGCGCGCGCAGTCGTAGCCGCCGTGCAGACTCACGGCCGCGCCGTCGAGGTGGACGTTCTCGTCATAGACCCCGTTGCAGGCATAGACGCTCTTGCCGGCGGCGGCCGCGAGGGAGATCGCTCTAGCGATGGTGCGAACGGGCTCTGCCATAGATCCGACGGCGGCATCGGATCCCGATGGCGCGACGAACACGGCCGCGCTCGCATCACCATCGATGCCATCGCAATTCGAGTCGACGAAGTCGGGGTCGGGTTCGTCGACTCCCGCCTCCGGGACGCACGTCGGCGAGGGCGCTGCATCCCCCTGCGCGTCGCCTTGCGTGCCCGCGTCTGGACCGTGGTGGTCCTCCCGCCATTGCGTCACCAGTCCGTCGTCAGGCGTCGCCCCCCCGAGATCGCCGGACCGGGGCGCAACCGCGGCACGTCCCGGGTCGAGGTCGTGCCCGCTGCACGCCGTCGTGCCCATGGCCGCTAGCACTACTGCCAGAATCTCTCCTGTCAGGACGCCCGCAGATCCCGGCCGGGGCCTATGTTTTGGCTGCGCTCCGGTGCTCACGTACGAGAGTACGCTCCGCTCCGGTGCTCGCCGAAAACTACGGCCGCGACCGGGCTTTGCGGGCGGGCGACTGCAAGATTCTGGCAGTAGAGCTAGTGTCTCCCGTATGGCTGGCCACGGCTCGCCGAGCTCGAAAAGAGTCGTCCTCGCGGCGCTGAGCGGCAACGTCCTCATCGCCGTTGCGAAGTTCGTCGGAGCAGGTGTCTCCGGCAGTGCCGCGATGCTCGCCGAAGCAGTTCATTCGCTTGCCGACACCGCGAACCAGGCGCTCCTGCTGCTCGGGATGCGACTCGCTGCCGAGAAGGATCCAGATCGGTATCCACTTGGTCGATCGACCGAGACTTATTTCTGGGCCTTCGTGGTCTCGCTCATGCTGTTTCTGCTCGGCGGTGTCTTCGCCATCTACGAGGGCGTTCACAAGCTCGTGGGGCCGGCCGAGCCGCCCGAGCGGCTCCTGATCTCGACGCTCGTGCTGGTAGGTTCGCTCGCGATCGAGGGCATGAGCCTGACGGTTGCAGCGCGCGAGTTCGGGCGCTCCCGCGGCGGCCGCTCGATCCGAGCTGCCCTGTTCGGTGGTCGCGATCCCACCATCCCGCTCGTCGTCCTCGAGGACACGGGGGCGGTCATCGGCCTCTCGGTCGCACTCGTATCGGTGCTGGTGACCTGGGTGACGGGAAGCCACGTGGCCGATGCGCTCGGCTCGGTGTCGATCGGCATCCTCCTGTGCGCGATCGGGTTGATGCTGGCGTACGACACCCACGGGCTCATCATCGGCGAGGGCGTGACGCCCGAGGTCCGCGAGCACGCGCTGCGAATCATCCGAGAGACGGAGGGGGTCACCGCCGTCACGCAGTTTTTGACGACCCACCTCGGCCCCGACACTATTCTCCTGGCACTCAAGATACGATTTCGCGCGTCCGCTCACCTCGAGGACGTGGAGCGCATCACCAACGACATCGAGGCCAGAGTCCGTGCCGAGTTACCAGAAATGAAGAAAATCTTCGTGGAGGCGGACGGGAGCTACGATGAACGACTCGATCCCGCACTCGTGGGTGGAGCGCGAAGATGAAGATCTACACCAAGACCGGAGATCGAGGCACGACCGGCCTCTTCGGCGGCGGACGAGTGGACAAGGACGATCCGCGCGTGGAGGCATATGGCACGATCGACGAGCTCAACGCCGTCGTGGGTGTCGCACGTGCGGCGACGCTGCCCACGGAAATCGAGGCGGCGCTCGCGCGGGTGCAGGAAGATCTCTTCGTGGTCGGGGCAGAGCTCGCCACCCTGCCCGGAAAAGAGGACAAGCTGCCGATGCATCTGGCCGGGCCGGCCGAGACCGATCGCCTCGAGCGAGCCATCGACGCGATGGAGGCGATGCTGAAACCGCTCACGTCCTTCGTGCTCCCGGGCGGCTCGCTGGCGAGCGCCGCACTGCACCAGGCGCGCACCGTGTGTCGCCGCGCCGAGCGCAGGACGCTTCATGCGTCTCGAACGACGCCGGTGCGTGCGGAGCTCCTCGTGTACCTGAATCGCCTCAGCGATTTCCTGTTCGTCGCCGCGCGGCGGGCCAATCAGCTCGCCGGGGTGGAGGACGTTCCGTGGGCCCCGCGGGAGCGGGCGGAGACCTGAGCCATGGCGCTACGAAGAATCGCGCAGATGGGCGAGCCGGTGCTGCGCCAGCCGACCAGGGAGCTTGCCGCAGACGAGATTCACGGCGCGAGCATCCAGGCATTGATCGACGACATGATCGAGACGATGCACGACGCGGACGGTGCGGGCATCGCCGCGCCGCAGGTGTACGAGCCGCTCCGGCTCTGCGTCATGGAGCTCCACGGCAACCCCCGGTATCCGACGCTGCCCTCCCTGCCGCTCACCGTGCTCGTGAACCCCGTCGTCGAGCCGCTCGTGCCGAATCCCGAGGCCCCGAGGCCCGAGCACACGATGACGATGTACGAAGGCTGCCTGTCGGTACAGGGAATCCGGGGGCGCGTCAGGCGTCCACGGAAGGTGCGGGTTCGCGCCATCGGACGCCACGGTGAGCCGATCGACATGATCCTGGAAGGCCCGCTGGCCTCGGTCGTGCAACACGAGACCGACCACCTGCACGGAGTGCTGTTCATCGACCGTGCCGATCCGAAAACGCTCACGTTCCTGCGCGAGTACGACCGTCACGTTCCGCTTGCCGAGCGCGTGAAGGACGGCGGCGCCGAGTAGCGATGCTGCCCGCTCCCGGAGATCTCGTCGGTGGAAAGTACCGCGTCGTTCGGCTCATCGGGGAGGGCGGCATGGGCCTCGTCTACGAGGCTCGCCACGAGCACCTGGGGTCACAGGTAGCGCTCAAATTTCTGCATCCCGATCTCGCAGAGCGCCCCGGCCTGGTTGCTCGTTTCTTGCAGGAAGCGCGCGTCTCGGCGTCCATCAAGAGCCCTCACGTCACGCACGTCATGGACGTGGATCAGACACAGGATGGAGCGGCTTATCTCGTCATGGAGCTGCTCGAGGGGGAATCGCTCGAGGCGAGGCTGTCCCGGGGTGCTCCGCTGCCCGTCCTGGAGGCCGTGGACATCGCCGGCCAGATTCTGGCCGCGCTCGAGGCCGCGCACGCGCGAGGGGTCGTTCACCGCGACCTGAAGCCGGACAACGTGTGGCTCGCGCCGGCTTCGGGGGGCTCGCACGTCAAGCTCCTCGATTTCGGCATCGCGAAGCTGAAGAGCTCGAGCGAGTTCCAGCAGGTGAACACGCGCCCTGGATCCATGATGGGGACGCCCCAGTACATGGCTCCGGAGCAGGCGATCAGCGCGGATCAGGTGGATCCGCGCGCCGACCTCTACTCGCTGGGGGTGATCCTGTACGAGATGTTGAGCGGCAAGAGGCCCGTCGATGGCGAGGACGGAAGCGAGATCCTCGAGCGGCTCGTGAGAGGGGAGGTGCACCCGCTCGCGACGCGGAGCGCCGGGATCCCGAGCGGCCTATGCTCCCTGGTCGACCGGCTCGTCGCGCCGGATCCCGCGGCGCGCCCGCCGAGCGCCGCCGCGGCGCGCGCCGAGCTCGCGCGGTTCGGTGGCGGGTCTCTGCACGACGGAGGTCGACCTTCCGTGCCGGACACGGTGCCGCCGGACGACCGCGGCGTCCCGCCCTTCGTGACGGCGGTGCACGCCGCGGCGGTCGCTCCCGTTCGAACGGATTCGATGCCGAGGATGTCCGAGCTGGCGTTCGCCCCCACGGCGGTCGCCACGGGCGCACCGGAGCGAGCCCGGGCGCGCGGCTCGAAGACGTGGATCGTCTGGACGGCGGTCGCCCTTGCCCTCGTGACCGGTGCGAGCGTGTGGCTGTACTCGAATCAGTCGATCTTCGACGACACCGCGCCGCCGCCGCTTCCCGGCCCCGCTCCGAGTGCCCTTTCGCCCGCTGCCCCGCTCGACAACCCGGTCGAGGACACGCTGCCACCGAAGGAGACCAGAACGCGCGCGTCGCGTCCGGCCCAGCCGCGCGAGGCGCCGGACGTGACGCCTCCTGCGGTGGTCAACGTTCCGCCGCTGTCTTTCCCGTCACTGCCGGCCTTCACCATCCCGAGCGGCGTCATTCCGATCCCGAGTGGCATCCCGATTCCGTCCGCACTTCCGCCGTTTTTCCGAGAGCTACCCGGCGTGACACCCGGCCCGGCGCCTTCGCCGACGCCCTCGGCGTCTCCTGCTCGCTGACGCGAGCTCGCTCTCCCCACGACCCGCGCCGAGCCCGAAGGTTTACCTGATTCGCGCTCGCTGATTTAGATTCGGGGTGACCGAGGCTTGCGCGGCCGTTCCGGGCGTGGTTCGTTCGCGCGGGGCTCCCGTCATCGTTCCGCTCCGCACTGGCTTCGAGATCCCATGGCACGGCATCCCTCGGCTGAGTTCGTGACGGCGTTCGTCGAATCGTTGCCGCGCGCCTATGCAAACAAGTACGAGCCGGAGGTCGTGATCGCTCACGCCGGCGTATCGGCGTTTCGAGGGGAGGGGGCGGTCGCGGTCGGGCTCTTCGGTCGGGCTGGTAATGGGCTCTGCGTCGTCGCGGACGATCGCCCCGGCCTTCTCGCAGTCGTGAGCGCATCGCTGCTCGCGTGCAACTTCGACGTGAGCCATGCGGAGGTCTACACCCGGCACGATCCGAAGCGCGGCAAGGAAGCGGTCGATCTGTTCTGGGTCCGCAAGCTGGACGCGCCTCCCGGCGCGGGGCTCGTGAAGGCGGACGCGGAGCGGCTCCAGGCGGCCATTGAGCGCTTCCTCTCGGGCGCCGAGGATCCCCGGGCCGCGGTGGAGCGCCAGATTGCCCAACGAGCCGGCGCGGGCCCGCGACCGGCCATGGACGCGACGGTGCGCTTCGTTCCAGACCAATCCGGCGGCCTGGCTACGCTGGAGGTCGAGACGGCGGACCGCACCGGCCTCCTTTTCTCGCTGGCGAGCGCGCTCTTCAGCCAGCGCGTGCAGATCGTCGAGTCGGAAGTGCGAACGGTCGACGATCGTGTGTTCGACAGATTCCGGATCGTCGAGCTCGACGGAGCGCCCATCAACAGCGCTCACCGCCTCGAAATCCAGGTTGCCGTTCTGAACGCGATCGAGCCGGCCCGCCGGAGCGCGCCCCCAACCGGGTGAAAGTGTTCGAATCCCTGCTCGTCCGCCTCGCCGGTTTGCAGATCCGTCGCCCCTGGCTGGTCGTGCTGGCGACCCTCGCGACGCTGATCCCCGCCGGGCTCGCCACTTCCCGGCTCACGCTGCGGACGAGCTTCTCGGAGCTGTTGCCCGACAGCAAGCCGAGCGTGGTCGAGATGCGAAGGGTGAGCAAGCGCCTGCCG